>Ga0187773_10001023_pt1 | contig 11227 bp, 8 predicted proteins | sample 0216_BV02_MP05_1_FD_133133 | JGI IMG/M metagenome (GOLD analysis project Ga0187773, IMG submission 133133) | Tropical peat soil microbial communities from peatlands in Department of Meta, Colombia - 0216_BV02_MP05_10_MG | ecosystem: Environmental > Terrestrial > Soil > Wetlands > Peat | place...
AGCCAGTTGCCCTCGCCGCGCTTCAGCGCGAGCGGATCCATCTGCAGCGGGAGCCAGAGGTCCACGTTGTCGGGGAAGACGTACCCGGCGGGCATGACGCCCACGATCGTGAAAGGCGCGCCGTTGGCGCGCAGCGTCCTCCCGACGACACCCGAGTCGCCGCCGAAGCGCTTGCGCCACATGCCGTAGCTGATGACCACGACGTTGCCGCCGCCCGGCGCGTCTTCGCCCGGCCGGAGCGTGCGCCCCAGCAGCGCCTGCGCGCTGGTGACGCTGATGGTGGAGGCCGTCACCCAGGCTCCGCTGTACCGCTCCGCCTCCCCGATGCCGCTGACGTTGACGGTGCCGGTGTAGTAGGCCCCGATGCTCGCGAGGCTCCGCTGCTGCGCCCGGTAGTCGGCGTAGTCCGCGATCGGCACGCCCATCTGTCTGGCGTTCTGCGACGGGTTGTTCCGGAAGATCGCGACGATCCGGTCGCCATCGGGGAACGGGAGCCCCTTCATCAGGGCGCCGTAGATGATGCTGAACATGGTGGCGGTGAGGCCGATGCCGAGGCTGAGGGCGAGAATGGCGATCAGCGAGAGGCCCGGCGTCTTGACCAGGGACCGGAAGCCGTAACGGATGTCGCGGAGGATGGCGTGCACCGGTGTCTCCCGGGCGCGGTTCGTGGGCTGTGGAAGTGACAGTCCATACGGGAGGTGTACCGGGAGGTTTCAGGGTCCGGGTGGGTTCCCCGTCGCGGGGAAGCGCCGTCGGCTTAGGCGAGACCGGTCCGCTCCAACAGGGCCCGGAATCGCGGGTGGCCGCGCACGGGGTCGTAGATCGGATGGACCTTCAGCCACACGACGTCCGCCGTGCGCCGCGCCGCGGCCTCCTCGAGACGCTCCAGTGCGGCGGCGTGGTCCCCCAGGCCGAGGTGCACCTGGGCGAGCAGCGCTGGCGAGACGTACATCTCGCGGGAGCGCCGCTCCAGCTCCGCCAGGAGCGCCTCCGCCTCGGGGCGGTGGTACGCCAGGGCGTGGGCCGTCGCCAGCGCGGCCGTCGTCTCGGCGCTCCCCTCCTGGAGGGTGACGGCGCGCTCGAGCGCGGCAATGGCCTCGTCATAACGGCCCATAGAGATCAGGGCGTGCCCCAGGAAGTAGTGCGCCGCTCCGAACTCCGGGTTCAGCTCGACCGTCTTCCTGAGGGTGGCCGCCGCGGACGCCAGATCCCGCTCGTAGAACGCGCGCAGCCCGACGCTGGTGTTGACCGCGAGCGACAGCGGGTCGAGGGCGAGCGCCCGCTCCAGCTCCGCACTCGCCTCGCCGAACCGGCCGGCCGGCACCAGGCAGTTCATCGCGTACCACTGGTGCGCGGTCGCGTACTGCGGGTTGTGGGCGATGGCGCGCCGGAACAGCGCGTCAGCCGCGGCCCAGTCCCACTCGTAGAGCGCCCGCACGCAGGCCAGCGCGGTGTGCGCTTCCGCCAGCGACGCGTCGATCGCCAGCGCCTGCTCGGCCGCCGCCTTGGCCTGCGGCATCACCTCGTCCTGCGGCCTGTGGCTGTATACGCCGAGGATGACGTAGGAGTCGGCGATGCCGGCGTACGATGGCGCGTGCTGGGGATCGATGGCGAGCGCGCGCTGGAACTCCTCCACGCTGCGATCGAGCGCGCTGGTGGTCCGCTCGTTCCACAAGTGACGCCCGCGCAGGTAGTGCTCGTACGCCTTCGGGTCCCCGCTCTTGACCGGCTCCTGGGCGTACGCCTTGGGCGCTCCGAGGAGTTTGGCCTGCAGCACGTCGGCGATTGACGCTGCGATCTCGTCCTGGATCGCGAACACATCGTCCAGCTGCCGATCGTACCGCTCCGACCAGAGCCGGTAGCCGTCCCCAACGCTCACCAGCTCGGCCGTGACCCGCACGCGGTTCCCGGCGCGCCGCACGCTGCCTTCGAGCACGGTGGCGACGCCGAGCCGCCGGCCGATCTCCCGCACGTCGTCCTGCTCGCCCTTGAAGGCGAAGGCCGAGGCCCGCGCGACCACGCGCAGGCCCTCCAGCTTGGATAGCGCGTTGGTCAGCTCCTCGGCGATGCCGTCGCTGAAGAATTCGCTGTCGGGCTCGGCGCTCATGTTGGCGAACGGGAGCACCGCGATGGACGAGCCGCGCGCGGTTGCCGGGCCGCCTCCGGTGCGCTGCGCGGCGCCCGGCACCTCGGCGGGTCGCTCGAGCGCGGCGGCGAACTCTGCCGCCGTCGCGAAGCGATCGTCCGCCTTGCAGGCCAGGGCCTTCGCCAGCGCGGCCTCGATCTCCGGCGCGACCTCGTCGCGCCGCTGCGCCAGCGGCGGCACGGGATCCACCAGCTTCTGCGCCGTGATGGCCATCGTCGTGTCGCCGACGTAGGGCGGTGCCCCGGCCAGCATCTCGTACAGCACGCAACCCGCGGAGTACAGGTCGCTCCGCGGGTCCACCGGGTCGCCCACCGCCTGCTCCGGGCTCATGTAGATCGGGGTCCCGATGACGATCCCATCCTCCGTGACGCGCGCGCCGTGGCCTGAGTGGACCGCCAGCGCGATGCCGAAGTCCGCCACCAAAGCCTCGCCCTCGTACAACATGATGTTCTCGGGCTTGATGTCGCGGTGCACCAGCCCGCGGCGGTGCGCGTAGTCCAGCGCCCCGACCACCTGCCGCGCGATCTTCAACGCCTCCGGCACTGGAAGCCGCCGCTCCTCGTCCAGGCGCTGTCGCAGCGACGGTCCCTCCACGTACGGCATGACATAGTAGACCATGCCGCCCGCCTCGCCGGAGTCGTACAGCGGCAGGATGTGCGGGTGCGTCAGGGCGGCGGCGATCTCGATCTCCAGGAGGAAGCGCTCAGCCTCGATGGAGGCCGCCAGGGCGCTGCGCAGGACCTTCAATGCGATGTAGCGGTGGTGTTTGAGGTCTTCGGCGAGGTAGACCACCGCCATGCCGCCCTGCCCGAGCTCGCGCTCGACCCGATAGCGGTCCGCCAGGGCGACCTGCAGCTGGGCCAGAGGATCCGTCATGCGACGGAGCTACAATGCGGGCCAGCCCGCCGAACCGCCAGGTGCGCTCGCGGCGCCGAACCGCCGTCCCGGGAGGCGATCCGCCGGTCCGCCCGGCGGCCCGACACCCTCGCTCCCGATGCCTGCTTGACGCCCGGCTGACGTGCTGTACCTAAGCTGGTGTGCAGTCGGCGGGCGGGGCCGGCCCGCCGACGAGGCACGGAGGAGCGCACCATGAACGGGACGGCTGGCGGTGCCCGTCACCGAGCGGCATCCGGTCGCGGGTGCGGCGCGATCGGAAGGGGCCTGAGTCTCCGAATGCCGCTCCTGATCGCTGCAGTCGCGGCGGTTCAAACGTCTCCGCTCAGCGGCCAGACGACGTCCCGGCGCCGTGTCTTCCCGGTGCCGGTCCTCGGCTACGCTCCCGAGACGAGCCTGCTCTTCGGGGTCGCGCTGGTCGGGGTCGTTTCCGCCGACACGGCCGGCCCGGCCACACGACCCACGACGGCGCTGCTGACCGCGGTGTACACGCTGAAGCGCCAGTACCAGCTGGAGCTGACGCTCGACCGCTGGACCGTCGGCAACCGGTGGCACCCCATGGCCGACGTGATCGTGGAACGGTATCCGAGCCAGTTCCACGGAATCGGCGCCCAGGCCACCGACTCGTCGGAGGTCTACACTCCTCAGCGCCTCTCGCTGACGGCGTCGGTGCAACGGCACGCGACCGGCCACCTCTTCATCGGAGCGGGCTACTCCGTCAGGCACAGCCGCATGGCGGACATCGCGGCCGGAGGCCGGCTCGCGCCGGGCACGATCCCGGGCAGCCGCGGCGGGACGGAAGCGGTCCTCACCGCAGACGGTGTCTGGGACTCGCGGGACGTTCTCTACCGGACCCAGCGGGGCGGCTACCTGAGCCTAGCGCTTGGGGTCGCCGGCAGCGCGCTCGGCGGTGACCACGCGTATCGGCGCTATACGGCCGACGCGCGCGCCTATCATAGCCTGGGCGGCGACGTGGTGCTGGCCGGTCAGGCGGTCGTGGATGCCACGGATGGCACGGTGCCCTTCGACCTGCTCCCGCACCTCGGCGGATCGGGCATCCTGCGCGGCTTCACGGTGCCGCGCTACACGGACGCGGCGATGAGCGCGGCGCAGCTCGAGGTCCGCGCGCCGCTCAAGGGGATCGTGTCGTGGGTCGCCTTCGGAGGTGCGGGCGCCGTGGCGCCTTCGGTACGAGGGCTCGGCGACGCGCAGCTCCGTATCGCCGGGGGTGCGGGCATCCGCCTGCTGCTCGACCGCAGGGAGGGCCTGCAGCTCCGCCTCGACTACGCCGTCGCGCAGGGCGGCGGCGGGTTCTACATCGCGGCGGGGGACGCGTTCTAGGGCCGCGACCCCTGTCATCGCGGCAGCCCAGAAGTCGCTGCTGATCAGCGCTGGGCCGCGCGAACTTTCGCTGCCACCTCGCGCTCGAAGTGCGGGACGATGCGGATCTCGCTGCCGCCGGGCCAGTAGCCCGAGTCCGTGGACCCCTCGAATAACTTCGTCATCACGAACGTCCGGCCGTCGGGGCTGACGTCGTAGCTGCGGCACCAGATGTAGCAGGTCGCGTAGTGGCCGGTGAAGAGGACCCGCGGCTCGCCGACCAGCGGGCGCTCGCCGGGCTGGAAGGACGCCACCATCATCTTGGTGCCGGTGACGTCGCGGAAGTAGATCTCGCGCCCTCCCGGGCCCCACGCTGGCTCCACACCCCCCTCGTGCGACACCGGTACGTCAGGTCCGTCCGGGTAGCGTCGTACGAGGACCTCGAACCGGCCCGACGCGTCCGACATCCATGCGAGCCAGCGCCCGTCAGGGGAAACGGCTGGCTGGGTCTCGATGGCCGAAGTGTGCATCAGGGGTCGGGCTCGTCCGTTCTCGGACAGCGACACCGCCCAGATGTCGAAGTCCCCTGCCGGCCCCGGACCCTCCGTGTACACGAGCTCCGCTCCGCCGGCCGCCCAGGCGAACGGCTGCTGGTGGTTGAGTGTGTCGGTCGGCAGGCGCGCCGCGCGGCCCGAGCCGTCCGCGAGTGCCGAGTACAGGAGAAGTGTGCCGCCCTTCTGTCCCGCCGCGGAATTGAAGACCACGCTGCGGCCGTCATGCGAGAAGATGGGCCACATGTCCTGACCTTCGCCCGTCAGATGACGCTCGGTGCCGCGGTCGAGGTCGAACACCAGAATGTCGGCGTCGTGCCGGCCCTGGCCCACGTACACGAGCTGACGGCCGTCGGGCGAGAAGCGGGGGCCGCTGCCTTGAGGCAGGCGCCGCTGCTCGACCCGGCCATCGCGGCCGACGAGCGCAAGATCCGGCCACGCGCTCGGATCGATCCACCGCTGCAGCGGAGCGTAGGCGAGAACGCCGCTCGCCGAGGCGTCGAGGTAGAGGGGCGCCCCGCCGGGGTAGCCTACGCTGTCGAGGACCGTGACCGCCTCGCCGACGACCCGCCGCCTCCCTGCCGCGTAGGCCACGGCGCGCACTTCGGGATGATCGAACGGCGCGAAGACGAGCTCCCCTCCCACGAAACGCCCGTCACCCGCGCCGTCCACGAGCAGCTGATGCTCCCCGGACCGGAGCGAGACGAGGTCAAGGTGTGTCTGGTCCGACGCGCCGCCTGAGACGGAGACGAGCAGGTGGCGTCCGTCGGGCGCAAGGCACAGCGGCACCCGGGACCACCCGTTCGGGGGGTTGCCGTGAGTCACCTTCCCGATCGGCCCGCCACTCACCGCCACCTTGTTGATCTGGAAGTTCGGCCAATTGGAGAAGTAGATGGTATCGGCCGGCCCCCACACGCCGAACGCCGCGCCGACTCCCAGGTCCTGCGCGATCGTCACGGGCGAACCGCCTGCCAGAGCGACCTTCCGCATCTGGCGCTCCTTGCGCGCGAAGAACCCCACCCAGTGTCCGTCGGGGGAGAAGAAGGGCGAATCGCCGCCTTGGGTGCCGGGCAAGGCGCGCGTCTCGAAGCTGTCCAGCCGCCGCACGTACAGCTTCACGGTGTCGTTCCGGCCTGCGGCAAAGACGATCGTCATGCCGTCGGGCGACAGCGCCAGCGGCGGGCCCCAGCCGTAGACCTCCGTGCCGCGCGGTGTGGTAACCGAGAGGTGTAGGTCGGTCGGGGTGCTTCCGCCGCGCAGCGCGATGGCACCCGTGACAACCGCCAGCACGGTGGCCACCGACCACGGCAGCGCCCGGATCCACTTGGCGCGGGGTGCCGCAGCGGCGTCGAGCACCCCGGGCCCGGTCGGGTAGGCGGGCGCGGCTCCGGGGGTGCTGATCGAGGTGCGCGCGACCTCGAGCGCCTCGGCGAGCTGCTGTCCGGTGGCCCAGCGATCGGCCGGCAGCCGCGCGAGGGCCTTGAAGACGATCAGCTCCAGCGGCGCCGGCACCGTATCGCGCACGGTCCGGAGCCCCGGCACCGGCTCCGTGAGCTTGCGCGCCGTGATAGCGTGCAGCGTCGGGCCCGTAAACGGCGGCGTCCCCGCCAGCATCTCGTAGAGCACGCAGCCCAGCGCATAGATGTCGCTGCGCCCGTCGAGCTGCGCCTCGGCACTCGCCTGCTCGGGACTCATGTAGGGCGCCGTGCCCAACGCGAAGCCGGTCTCCGTGAGCTTGGTCTGCCCCGCGGCGCCGACTGCCTTGGCGATGCCGAAGTCCGTGACCACCGGCTCGCCGCCCGTGAGCAAAACGTTCTCGGGCTTGATGTCGCGATGCACCACGCCCAGGCCGTGCGCATATCCCAGGGCCAGCGCCACCCGCTGGGCGATCTTCACGGCCTCGTCCACCGGCAGCTGCCGCTCGCGCGCCAGCCGCTCGCGCAACGACTCGCCCGTGACGAAGGGCATGGCGTAGAAGAGCGTGCTGTCCGCGTCGCCGGAGTCGAGCAGGGGGAGGATGTTGGGATGGGTGAGCCGGGCGGCGATCTCGATCTCGCGCAGGAAGCGCTCGGCGCCGAGGGCCTGGGCGAGCTCGGGGCGCAGGATCTTGAGGGCGACCTGGCGGCGGTGCCTGAGGTCCTCGGCCAGGTAGACGACGGCCATGCCACCCTCGCCCAGCTGGCGCAGGACGCGATACCGGCCCGCCAGGGCCGCCGCTAGCTGCTTGGTCGTTTGTGCCATGAGACCAACGATTCTGAAGCGCCAAGATAGGAAAAGCGCACCATACGCGCGAACGTAAACTGGGATTAAATCAATCCCTTTTACGCCGCCTTGATACCCGGGGAGGTCGGCGCGTCGCGGTCAGCCTGTCTGGGGCGTGGTTGGGCCCTAAGGACCCTCAGGCCGGTGCCGATGCTCCGCGACCAGCTCCTCCAGCTCGTCGAGCGACCGCGGCCAGTCGTCCTTCAGCAGGCGCGAGAGACCGCGATCGGCCAGCAGCCTGTCGCCGGTCTGGCAACGCGCGCAGTAGTTGGTCTCGTTCTCGGCGTAGCGGATGCGCTGCACCGGCTCCCCGCAGTCGGGGCAGGGCTGGCGAAAGCGGCCGTGCACCGCCATGCCGTCGCGAAACGCGGTCACCTTGTCGGGGAACCCGTCCCCGGTCTCGCGTCGCAGCCGCTCGATCCAGTCGCGCAGCGTCGCGCGGGTCGCCTCGTACAGCCGCGATACCTGCTCGCCCGTCAGTCGGGTCGTCAGCAGCATCGGCGAGAGCCGGGCGCGGTGGAGAATCTCGTCGGAGTACGCGTTCCCGATCCCGCTCAGGAGCCGCGGATCGGCGAGCGCGCGCTTCACGGTGTGGCTCTCGCTGAGGAGCCGCGCCGCGAACTCGGTCGCGCTCGCCTCCAGCACTTCGAGCCCGCCGCGATCGAAGGGCGCCAGCCCGGCGTTGCCCTGCACCAGGTGCAGCGAGGCCCGGCGCGTCGTGCCCGCCTCCGTCAGGAGCAGCGTGCCGGAGTCGAACCGGAACGTCGCGAGCGTCCGGCGCCGCGCCGCCTTGTAGGCACCTGCGCGCCATTGCAGCCTGCCGGCCACCATCAGGTGTATGACGAGGAACAGCCGGTCCTCGAGCCCGACGACGATCCGCTTCCCCATCCGCCGCAGAGCGGTGACGCGCTTGCCCGCGCACGCGGCGAGGGGTGGCTCCACGCTGCGCAGGACGAACGGACTCAGGAGGTCCACGCCCAGCAGCGTGCGGCCCAGGACGCGCGGAGCGAGCGCGTCCAGGTACACGGTGATGTCGGGCAGCTCGGGCACGACGCACAAGCTACAGGTATCCGGCGCGCATCGCTCCCGGGCGTTACCGCGGCCGGCGGGCCCGGGTCAGGACAGGTGACTTCGGAAAGGAGTCGCCTCATGCACACGCAAACCATCGCGGCCCTCGCCGCCTTGTGCCTCGCGCCTGCCGCGCTCGCAGCCCAGGGGCCTCCGCGCCTCGGCGGACAGGTCAGCTTCGCACAGGACGTGAACGCCGGCCTCGGCCTGCGCCTCGAGGTGCCCCTCTCTCCGGCCCTGGCGCGGGACCTGCGCGTGGCCGTGGCGTTCGACTACTTCTTCCCCGATTCACCGGTCAACTACTGGGAGCTCAATACGGACCTCGCCTGGGGCTTCCCCCTCAGGGGAACCGGAATAGCCCTGTACGCGGGCGCCGGCCTCAACATCGCCCGCACCAGCGCGAGTGGCGTTCCACGGTCGGGCGTGACCGACCTCGGCGTGAACCTGCTCGGCGGCGTCCGGTTCCGCTCCTCGATGCGGCTCACGCCGTACGTCGAGCTGCGCCCCGAGCTCGGCGGCGGAGACCGCCTCGTCCTCACCACCGGCCTCATCTTCTAGCAGCAACCTGCCACAGACTCTCCCCGGGGGCGCGTGCCGGCGGCAGGCTCGAAGCCGACAGCCGTCCTGACTCGCGATGGCGCCCGGCTCGTCCGGGCGCCATCCGCGTGCCCACGCCTCTCTGCCAGGAGCCCCGGCCGGCGGCCGGACACGCCGCGGCCAACCGGCAGCGAACCGGCTGCGCGGGGCGCTCGCGCGGCCCGGTTTGGCGTACCCGCATCTCGACAGCGGAGCTCGGCTTTTGGCTTGACGGCGCCCTGACGCCCCGAGTTTAAGGATGTTGCGGGCGGACAGTGAGGCGTGGCTTGGCGACCCGAGTCGGGAAGATGCTCCTGGTGACAGCGCTGCTCGGCGGCGTCGGAGGCTGCTATCACTATGCGGCCCAGTTCCGGCCGCTCTCGGAGGCGCTCGCCAAGCCGCAGGACAGAGTCCGCGTGACGCTGGCGGACTCCACGCAGCTCATTCTCTACTCCGCACGCGCCGTCGGCGACTCGGTGATTGGATGGAGCGCTCCGCCCACCGGCGACACGTCGGCGAACCGGGTGGCGCTGGCGATCGCCGTGGTGCGACGCGTGGAGGTCCATCGCATGAACGTGGCCGCGACGGCGGGGACCGCCTTCATCGGCGCGCTCGGCGTCGCGACGATCCTGCTCGGGGTCTTCATCGTCGTGATCATCAATGCGCTGACGAGGGCCGTGTGAGCCGCAGGCCCGCGTCGCGCCTGCTCGGGCCACGCGATGCGTCCCGCCGCCGCCGTGGGGCGCGGCTGCTGTGTGCCGGTCTGGCCGTCGTGCTGGTGGTGGCGCCGAGCGTGCTCGCGGGCCAGCCGCTCCATCCCGGTCAGCTGGTGCGCCTGAGCGCTCCGGGAGCGGGGTTCGTCCGTGACACCGTGCGGGTGATCAGCGCCGCGGCCGACAGCCTGGTCGTGGGGCGACTCGTCTACCGCGCGCACGACCCGGTGCCGGTGCTGGACACGGTGCGCACTGCTCTGGCCCTGAGCGACGTGCAGAGACTCGAGGTCCGGGAGTCGTCGCCGGGACTGATGCCGCTGGGCGCCGTGCTGGGACTCGCGGGCGGAGCGGCGGCAGGCGCGGCGCTGGGCAGGGCGTCGGGCGACTCCCCATGCGGGTTGTGGTTTGTCTTCTGCTACAAGCTCACGGCCAGGGACAAGGCGACGATCTACGGGATTCTGGGCGGCGGTCTGGGACTGGGCGTCGGGACGTTCGTCGCATGGCGGATCGGCCGCGAACACTGGAAGGCGGTGCCGCTCCGGGGACTGCACGTGGGCGCGAAGAGGCTCCCCGCTGACCGTGTAGGCGTCGGCGCAGCGGTGGAGTTCTGACGCGGGGAGGGGCAGGATGAGACGAGCGCTGTTGATGCTCGCGATGGGAGTGCTGACGCCGGTCGCCGTTGCGGCGGCGCAGGGCCTGCCCCGGCTCGCGGCCGGGCAACGTGTGCGCGTCACCGCTCCCGAAGCCGGCCTCAAGCGGCAGACGGGCACCCTGGTGGCTCTCTCGCCGGACACGCTGGTGGTCGCGGGGATGGGCTCGCGAGTTCTGATCGGGGACACCGTCGGCACGAAGATTCCGCTTCGCCTGGTCAGCGTGCTCGAGCTGAGCGCCGGACGCAGGAAGCACCCGGTCGTCGGGGGCGTTATCGGAGTTCTGGCGGGCGGGACCGCCGGTGTCGTCGCTGGACTTGCGTCCGGGAGCGATCGCGGAGCCATCTGCAACATCCTTTTCCCGTGCCTGTCAGCCGGCGCGAAGGCTGCGACGCTGGGGCTGACGTGGGGGTTCTACGGAGGCGTTCTGGGGGCCCTCATCGGCGAGCTCGCACTCGGGGAGCGCTGGGACAGGGTGCCCCTCGATCTGATCCGCACGGCGGTCCGTCCCTTGCCAGGCGGCCGGACCGGACTGGGAATCTCGCTGCCGTTCTAGCGCCGTACGCACAGCCGCGCGAGGTGCGAACCAGGCTCGCGCAGCGCGGCCTGGCGGTGGCGAGTCAATCAGCGGCGCTGGGCGGGCTTGAGGCCGAGGGCGGCGTTGATCCACCGCACCAGGGGAAGCATCAGGGCGTAGTCCCGCTCCACCACATCGAGCAGGCGCGTGCTCAGCACCTCGTGGTCGGTGAGCATCCGGCTCATCGTGAACGACCGGTACTTCAGCCACCGCGCGGCCCGATGATCCTCCGCGTAGCCGCGCGGCACCCGCTTCAAGACCGCCTCGTCGTCCAGCTCCCCGAAGCGCCGGCGCACGCCCGGCGCGGTCACGATGCGGGTGAACACGGCAGGTTTGGCGGCCATCGCTTCGCGGATCCGGTCCAGCGCCGGGCGCGGTGGCATCCACAGGCCGCCGGCGAGGAGCGAGGAGCCCGGCTGGACATGGAAGTAGAAGCCCGCCCCACCGCCGTGGCTCTCCTGCCCGACGCG
>Ga0187773_10001025_pt1 | contig 11225 bp, 11 predicted proteins | sample 0216_BV02_MP05_1_FD_133133 | JGI IMG/M metagenome (GOLD analysis project Ga0187773, IMG submission 133133) | Tropical peat soil microbial communities from peatlands in Department of Meta, Colombia - 0216_BV02_MP05_10_MG | ecosystem: Environmental > Terrestrial > Soil > Wetlands > Peat | place...
GCGGATGTTGCCGATCACCTCGTTGGTGTAGACGAGGTAGTCGACCGCGATGAAGTTGAAGCGCGAGGCGAACTCGTTCCAGAACACGAGCTCCGAGGCGCCGACGAACACCATCACTCCGCAAAGAACGGCAGTGGCCGCGGCGAGCAGCGCCCGCAGCGACCCGCGCCAGCGCTCTGGCCACCAGGCGAGCAGCGCCGCGAGGAAGGCCGCGACGAAGACCACGGCCCCGAGGTCGAAGACGGCGCCGATCGCCATCGCGGGCAGGATGCGCCAGGGCAGGAGCAGCGAGGGTTCGCCGTTCCAGGCCGCGAGCGCGAGCCGGGTGAGCGCGTTGAACGCGAGGAAGACGAAAATCAGGTCGCGCAGGATCGCGAGGCGCGAGGGGAACAGGACCGAGTCGAGCGAGCGGAGCAGGCGGCGCATTCGCGATTGTTGCACTGCGCATCGGCGGTTGTCAGCAAATCTTCAGGTTCGGAACGGATGCGCTATGATGGCCCGCCGGGATTGGGCACGGCTCCGAGAGGGCCCGCGCTCCCGGAAATCCAACCCCATCAGGAGGGAGCACATGTCCAGGGTCGGGCTGCTGCTTCTCGCGCTCGCGGCCTGGCAGCTCGCCGCGTTCGGCGGCGGGTTGCCGAGCTACATCCTGGGGCCTGCGGAGATCCTCCGGGACTTCGCGACCGCGCTCGGCTCCTTCGAGCTCTACCGGCATATTGGCGCGAGCCTCGCGCGTTCCCTGCCGGGCTTCGCGCTGGGCACCGCCGCGGGCGCGGCGCTCGGGGTCGCCGCCGGCGTCGCGCGGTGGTTCGACCGGATGGTGAGCCCGGCGGTGTTCCTGTCCTACCCGGTGCCGAAGATCGTCATGCTGCCGATCTTCATGCTGTGGTTCGGCATCGGCGATCTGTCGAAGATCCTGATCATCGCGCTCGCCTGCTTCTACCCGGTGTTCATCAACGCCTACACCGGCGCGCGGCAGACGCGCACCATCCTCGTGTGGTCGGCGCTCAACATGGGGGCCGGGCGCGCGCGCATCTTCCGCTCGGTGGTCCTGCCGAGCGCCGCGCCGCTGATCTTCGCGGGCATGCGCGTGTCGCTCGCGCTGTCGTTCGTCGTGATGTTCGCCGCCGAGATGATCAACGCACGCTCGGGCCTCGGGTACCTGATCCGCGTCTCGGAGAATTCGCTGCGCTTCGATCTGATGTGGGTTTCGCTGCTCTCGATCGCGATTCTCGGCTACGCCGGCGACCGGCTGGTGCGCGCGGCGCGCGCGCGGATGCTGGGCTGGCAGGGCGAGACGGCATGAGGTTCGCCCTCGTCGCCTTCGCGCTGCTCGCCTGGGAGGCCGCGGCCCGCAGCGGCACGTGGAGCCCGCTCCTCTTCCCGCCGCTCGAGAACATCGCTCTGGAGCTCGGGCGGCTCCTCGCGAGCTGGGACTTCCTGCTCGAGGCGTGGGTGACGCTAGCGCGCGCACTCGGCGGATTTGCATTGGCGGCGGCCTGCGGCGTGCTGCTCGGCGTGCTGATGGGCCGCTCGCCCTTCGTCGCCGGGCTGCTCGACCCGCTGTTCTCCGGCACCTACGCGGTGCCCAAGCTCGCGCTCTTCCCGGTCTTCGTCTTCGTGTTCGGCATCGGCAGCCTGTCGAAGATCGCGCTGGTGTTCCTCGAGTGCCTCTACCCGGTTGTCATCATGACCTACCACGGCGCGCGCGACGTGAACCGCGCGCTCCTCTGGGCGGCGCAGGGCATGGGCGCCTCGCACGCCGCCGTCCTGCGGCGCGTCGTGGTCCCCGCCACGGCGCCCTTCATCTTCGCCGGCTTCCGCGTCGCGGTGCCCGTTGCGATGATCGTCGTGGTGATCACCGAGATGGTGAGCTCGGCCGACGGCCTCGGCTACCGGGTGGTCTACTCGCTCTCCTCGCTCAAGACCGACCGCATGCTGGCCGTCGTGGTCGTGATCGCGGCGCTCGGCTGGGCGCTCGACCGGGCGGTCGTGCTGCTGCGCGACAGGTTGATATACTGGGAAAAGCTCGATACCTACTACGTCTGAGAGGACGCCCGTGAAATCCCTTCTCGCGATTCTCGCTTTCGCCTTCAGCGCCCACGCCGTCGCGCAGGGCGCGCCGCTGATCCGCCTGGGGCGCGGCTTCGCCGCCGAGGAAAATCTGTGGCTGATGAGCGCCCGCCCCGATCTCGCTCCCAATCAGGGCAAGCGCTACGAGCTCAAGCAGATCCTCTTCCAGGCCAATCCCGAGCGCTTCCAGGCTTTCCTCGCGGGCGAGATCGACGCCGGCACCGCGCCGGGACTGGCGGTGATCTTCGCGCACGCCCAGGGACTCGACATGAAGATCGTCGCCAGCGTGTCGCAGGAGGCCGCCGGCGGGCAGTGGTTCAGCACCACCTACATGGTCAAGGACGACGGCCCGATCAAGTCGGTGAAGGACCTGAAGGGCGGAACGATCGCGATCGTCGGCATCAAGACCGCCACCGACCTGTGGGCGCGCGCCGGGCTGATCAACGCCGGCCTGGTTCCGGACCGCGACACGAAAGTCGTGCCGATGAGCTTCCCGGCGATCGGCGAGGCGGTGCGCACGGGCAAGGTCAGCGCCGGGACCTTTGTCGAGCCGTTCTACTCGGCCGAGGTCGCGAAAGGGGGCCTGCGCAAGCTCTTCACCGCGACCGAGGCGGTGGGCTACGACCACGAGCTGCTCGACATCTGGTTCGGTGAGAAATTCCTGAGGGCGCACCCGGACGCGGTGCGCGCCTTCCTCGCCGACTACGTCGCGGTCACGAAGTTCTACCTTGCCAACACCGAGCAGGCGAAGCGCGACCTGCACAAGGCCGGCTTCGTCCGCACTCCGCTCGAGATCTACCTGAAGAACGCGGACTGGAAGCGCGACCCGGGCGGGCGCGTCGACGTCGAGAGCCTGAGGAAGCTCTCGGGATTCATGCTCGACAAGCTGCAGTGGCTGGAGAAGCCCGTCAACGTGGACTCGATGGTCGACCAGAGCTACCTGCCTCGGCCCTGATCAGGTCCCATATGGTGTTGCGGTACTCGTGACACCGCATTGACTTCTTGACGTCGAGCCCGCGCGGCCTCGGCAGGTCGATCCTGACCTCCTCGCGGATGCGCCCGGGACGCGCGCTCAGCACGACCACGCGGTCGCCGAGGTAGACCGCCTCCTCGATGTCGTGGGTGACGAACACGATGGTCTTGCCGGTCCGCTCCCACAGCCGCGTCAGCTCCTCCTGCATGGTCTCGCGCGTCTGCGCGTCGAGGGCGCCGAAAGGCTCGTCCATCAGCAGCACCTTGGGGTCGAACGCGAGTACGCGCGCGAGCGCGACGCGCTGCTTCATGCCTCCCGAGAGCTCGGCGGGATAGTGGTTGCGGAAATCCGAAAGGCCCATGATCGCGAGCTGCCTCGTCACCGCGGCCTCGATCTCCGCCCGCGGCACGCCCTGCACCTCCAGTCCCCACGCGACGTTGCCCGCCACCGTCTTCCACGGGAAGAGCGCAAACTCCTGGAACATCATGCCGCGATCGGGGCCGGGGCCGGTCACCGGATTGCCGTAGACGCGGATCGATCCGTGGTCCGCGGGAATGAAACCGCCCATGATGTGCAGCAGGGTGCTCTTGCCGCAGCCGCTCGGGCCGATGACGGTGATGAACTCGCCTTCGCGTGCCGCGAAGCCCTCGATGTCGAGCACCTGCAGCGACACTCCGTTCTTGGCGTACGCCTTGCGGACTCCGGAGGCCTCGAGCGCTATTTTTCCGGCGTCACCGGCCATCCGTGCCCCGAGAGGTCGAATTTCACCCCGGCGAGCTGGAGCTTCTTCTCGAAGAAGAGGCGCCCGCCGAGCCTGGAGAGATCGACCGGCGGAGGCGGCTGCGGCGTCGCGCCCGCGCCGCGCGCGCGCGCCTCGGCGCGGTCGAGATCGTCCACCTGCACGCCGAAGTGGTCGAGCCCGTAGCCTTCGGGATACGGGTTCGGCGTTTCCTGGGTGCGCTTCCAGCAGACGATGGCGAGGTTGATGTAGCCGTCGGTGAGATAGACCTCGCGCGCGAGCTCGCTGTCGCCGCGCGCGATCTCCTCGAGCCCGAGCGCCTTCTTGAAGACCTCCGCGGTCGCAAAGGGGTCTTCTGCCGTGATCGCAATGTGCCGGATCCTGTTCATGATGTCATCCCGTAAAAGCCAGCAGCCGCTCGAGGTCGGCCTGCGCTTTCTCCACGTTGCGCCCCTCGCGGCGCACGCGCCGGTTGCGGAGCCAGCAGGCGAGTGCCCCGGACCGCTGGCCGTCCTCGCCCAACTCGCGCGAGACGCGCATCACTGTTTCGACGCGCGCCCTGCGCCGCTCCACGTAACTCGCCAGAGCATGCTCGATTTCCGCCGCGCCCGCCAGCTCCTCGGCGAGCACGGCGGCGTCCTCCATCGCCATGCCGGCGCCCTGCCCGATGTTGGGCGTCATCGCGTGGACGGCGTCGCCGAGGAGCACTGCGCGCCCGCGCGTCCAGCGCTCGGGAGCGAGCTCCTCGATCTCGGTGACGATGATCTCCTCCGGCGGAGGCAGCGCCGCGAGAACGCGACGCACAGGCTCCGCCCCGAACTGCTCGAGCACGCTGCGGGGACGGGGTGGCGCCGCATCGCGCGGAGAGTTGAAAGTGGTCCACACATAGAGCTTCGTCGCGGATATGGGCACCAGGCCGATGCGCGCGCCACGCCCCAGGTACTCGGTGAAGCAGCGCACGCCGGCGACGTTGTCCACGACGAGGCGATGGGAACGGTAGCCCATGTAGCGGGGCGCGATCTCCCCGAACAGCTCGCGCCGCACCTGCGAATGGATGCCGTCGGCGCCGACCACGAGGCCGGTGGCGGCGTCGAGGAGCTTCACGTCGACGCCGAACTTCACGGTTCCGTCGGGGAGGCTCTTGTAGAGCACGTCGAGCAGGTGAGCGCGGTGGACCAGCGCGCCCGGCGCGAGCTTTCCCGCGTCGTACAGCGGCCGGTAATCGCGGGTCGCGAGCAGGCGGCCGTCGCGGTCGCGCGTCTCGCGCGTGAGGTACGGCCAGGACTCGCGGCGCACCTCGGCGGCGAGGCCGTTCCGCTCGAGCACCGCCATGGCGTTGGGATTCATGATGATCCCGGCGCCCACCGGGTTGAGCCGCGGCGCGCGCTCGAGCACGGTCGCGGGAAGGCCGCGCAGCGTCAGCTCGCGCGCGAGCGAGAGCCCGCCGATGCCGCCGCCCACGATCAGTGCCGGGATGCGCATAAGGGAGATATTATTTGAAATCATGGGAGCCTTCGAACGGCAGACCCTGGCGGCGCTGGTGCAGCCCGACCGCGTGCACCGCTCGCTGTACGCCGATCCCGCGCTGTTCGATCTGGAGATGGAGCGCCTCTTCGGCCGCGCGTGGCTCGTGCTCGGCCACGAGAGCCAGCTCAAGGCCCCCGGCGACTACTTCACCGCGCGCATGGGGCGCGAGCCGGTCATCGTCGTGAAGAAGAGCCCGGTCGAGATCGCCGTGCTCGTCAACCGCTGCGTGCACCGCGGCACGACGGTCTGCCCCGAGGGGCGCGGCAACGCCGAGCGCTTCGTCTGTCCCTACCACGGCTGGAGCTACGACCGCGCCGGCGTGTTGCAGGCCGTGCCGTTCGCGGACGGCTACGACAGGGAGAAGCTTCCCCGCGGCCTCAAGGTCGTTCCTCGCGTCGCCGCTTACCGCGGCTTCATCTTCGCCTCGCTCTCGCCGTCGGGCGAATCCCTCGAGAGCTTTCTCGGGCAGGCGAAGGCTTCGTTCGACGACTTCGTCGACCGCGCGCCGGGCGGCGAGCTCGAGGTCGCCGGCGGCGTCTTCAGGCACGCCTATAACGGCAACTGGAAGCTGATGCTCGAGAACCACCTCGACGGCGCGCACCCGGCCTGGGTACACGCCTCCTCGGTGGCGGTCGCGCGCGCGGCGCCCGAGCCGGGCCGGCCGGGCGAGGAGCATTACTTCGACATCGCCGTGCGGCAGATGCGCCAGAACGGCGCGCCCGACTCGGTGTGGGAAGGCACGGGCATGCGCGCGACGCCGCGCGGGCACGGGATCATGGGCGATTACCACGACGACAGCCGTCTCGTCGCCGGCATGGGCAACCCGGCATTCGACGAGTACCGGAGGGCGCTCGCGGACCGTGTCGGCCGGGAGGAAGCCGACCGCATCCTGGGCGTGACGCTGTGGAACACGGTGATCTACCCGAGCTGCTCGTTCATGAGCCAGTTCCGCCAGCTGCGCATCCTGCAGCCGCTCGCGGTGGACCGCACCGCAGTCCACACGTATTCCTTCCGCATGCCTCAGGCGCCCCCGAGCATGTTCCGCGACACCGTCGCGTTCTCCAACGTGGTGAACGGCACCGGTTCCTGGGTCCTGACCGACGATCTCGAGGTCTACGAGCGCATCCAGCGCGGCTTTGCGAGCGGCGCGGTCGAGTGGGCGCAGATCGGCCGCGGGTTCGGCCGCGATGCGGCCGAGCCGGACGGCTTGCGCGGCGCCACCGGGACCAGCGAGGTCTACATCCGGGCGCAGATGCGCGCCTGGCTGGACTACATGGCCGAATGAACATCGAGGAGTTCCTGTACCACGAGGCGCGGCTGCTCGACACGCATCGGCTCGAGGCGTGGCTGGATCTCTACACGGACGACGCCACTTACTGGGTGCCGCTGGAGCAGGGGCAGCAGGACGCGCTCGAGACGAGTTCGATCATCCACGACGACCGCACGCTGCTCGAGCTGCGCGTGAAGCAGGCGCGCCATCCGCGGGCGCACGCGAGACTGCCGCTCGCTCGCACCGTGCACCAGGTGGGAAATATCATGGTGCTCTCCGAGCAATACGGAGAGGTCAGGGTCGCGTCGACGCTGACGCTCGTCGAGTTCCGCGCCGAGCGCCAACGTGTCTGGGGCGCGCTCGTCGAGCATCACCTCCGGCGCGACGGCGAAACCTTCCGCATCGCGCACAAGCGCGTCGAGCTCGTCAATTCCGAAGGCGAGATCGACGGCGTGGCGATCCTCTTTTGAAAGTCTTCCGCGACTACACGCAAGCCGAGCTCGACCGGCAGTACGAGCAGCGCAGCTTCGCTCCCAACGCCGACGAAGTCATCAAGCGCTACGGGACGATGAGCGATGCGGTCAGGGCGAAGTTCGGCGAGCCCGAGACGCTGGCGTACGGGCCGAGCGCCGTGGAGGTTCTCGATGTCTATGGTGGACGCCGTGATCGCGTCGTCGCCTTCGTTCATGGCGGCGCATGGGCGCGCATGAGCAAGCGCCCCAGCGCTTTCGCCGCCCGGACGTTCATCGACGCGGGCGCCAGCTACGCCGCGCTCGGCTTTGGGCTGCTGCCCTCGATCACGCTGCCGGAGATGGTGTCGCAGGTTTGCCGCGCGCTCGAGTTCCTTCGCGGGAAATTCGAGCCGAAGAAATTCACTCTGATCGGACATTCATCGGGCGCCCACCTGTCCGCGTGCGCCCTGACGAGGGTCTCGTGCGTCGACGCCGCCTTGCTCGTCTCGGGCGTGTACGAGCTTCTGCCGGTGCGGCTGTCCTCGCGGAACGCCTACGTGAGGCTCGACGAGCGGCTGGAGGACGAATACTCGCCGATCCGGCACGTCGAGCGAATCGGCTGCCCGGTGACGGTGGCGTGCGGCGAGAAGGAAGGCCCCGAGTTCTTCCGCCAGTCGAAGGAGCTCGCCGATAGATTGTCCGTGGCCCTGCTCGTCGGCAAGGGCCTCAATCACTTCGAGATGGTCGAGACGCTCGCCGATCCGGGCTCGCCGCTCGCGCGAAGCGCGCTCGAAACGGCTGCCTAGAAAGCAGGCCGTCATGCCGGCGGGCATGGCTTCGCCTTGGAAGGCTTGGCGAGGAACGCGCTGATCTGTCCGGCTATTCGCTTGTTCTCCTCGATCTTGCCGTAGTTGTCGACGAAGTTCGCGAGTAAAGCGCGGCCGTCGGCCCGTTCCTGCTCGAGACGCCGACACTCAGCCGCGGCTGCCTCACGCGCTTCTTGCTCGGCAAGCTGGCGGGCACGGGCTTCTGCCTCCAACCTCTCCTGACGCTCGCGCTCTGCCGCGGCCGCCGCCGCAGCTGCCGCCGCGGCCTCGGCCTCTACCCGGAGGCGCTCGGCAGCGAGCCGCTCCTCCTCGGCAGCCTGCGCCTTCCGCGCGGCCTCTTCCCGGGCAAGCTGCTCGGCGCGCTCACGCTCGAGGCGCTCGCGCTCGGCGCGCTCCTCGGCTTCCTTCCGGGCCCTGGCCTGCCGCTCTTCTTCCGCGATCCTGGCGCGGTACTCGGCGTCAGTCTCCTCGCGGCACAGCAGGTTGCCGCCGTCGTTGTTGATGACTCTGGTGCAGACCTGCACGCTCACCTGGCGCGACGGATCCATCGTCGGCGCGAGCGCTTCGCGCTGCTGCAGGCTGCTGCAGCCCCCCGCGAGCACGAGGAGGAGGAGGACGGTTACGTTCCTGTTCATGGCTCTCCCTTCAGGCGTGTTCCCGACCGATTCTCCGGGTCTTGTCGGCCTAGGCTGCCTTCTTCCCGGGGCCGTCGGAGCTCGCCGGCTCGTCCTTCGCCTCGTGGCTGGCCGGCCGCGTCGCGATTCGGCCCGCCGTCCACTCCGCGCGGTCGGCGACCGCGAGCCGGTACGCCTGGTCGCGGCCGGGCCAGTAGGGCCTCGGCCAGAACTGGCCGGTGTGCTGGTACCAGGCCGCGGCGTGCAGGGTGAAATAGGGATCGGCGAGATGCACGCGCGCGAGCGCCACCAGGTCCGCGCGCCCCGAGACGACGATGGTGTTCACCTGGTCGGCGCTGGTGATGTTGCCCACCGCCAGGGTCGCGATGCCGATCTCGTTCCGGATCTTGTCGGAGTAGGGCGTCTGGTACATGCGCCCGTAGATCGGCTTCTGGTTCCGCACGACCTGCCCGGTGGAGACGTCGATCAGGTCGGTACCCGCGTCCTTGAACGCGCGCGCGAGCGCGAGCAGGTCCTCCTCCGACAGGCCGCCCGGCGCCCAGTCGGTCGCCGAGATGCGCACCGACATGGGCTTCTCCTCGGGCCAGGCCGCGCGCACGGCGCGGAACACCTCGAGCGGCCAGCGCAGGCGGTTGGCGACCGTCCCGCCGTACTGGTCGCGGCGCAGGTTCGTGAGCGGCGAGATGAACGAGGACAGCAGGTAGCCGTGCGCCATGTGCAGCTCGAGCAGGTCGAACCCCGCCTGGTCGGCGTACTTCGCCGAGCGGACGAAGTCGCCGCGGATCCGGTCCATGTCGGCGCGCGACATCTCGCGCGGCGTCTGCGACTGCGGGCCGTACGGCAGGGGCGAGGGGGCGAGCAGGTCCCAGTTGCCCGAGGCGAGCGGATAGTCGGGGCGCTCCCAGCCGAGCTGGGTCGAGCCCTTGCGTCCCGAATGGCCGAGCTGCATCGCGACCTTCGCGGCGGAGTTCGCGTGGCAGAAAGCGACGATGCGCGCAAAAGCGTCCCGCTGCTCCTCGTTCCACAGCCCGGTGCATCCGGGCGAGATGCGCGCATCGGGTGAGGTGCAGGTCATCTCGACGAACACCAGGCCCGCCCCGCCGAGCGCGCGGCTGCCGAGGTGCACCAGGTGCCACTCGTTCGGCACTCCGTCCACCGCCATGTACTGGTCCATCGGCGAGACCACGACGCGGTTTTCGACGCGCATGCCGCGCAGCGTAAACGGCGTGAACATCGGCGGGGGCGGGTTGCGCACGATCACCTCGAACCCCGGCGGGATGAACTTGTCCGCGAACCAGCGCGAGACCGTGTCCAGGAACTTCGGATCGCGCAGGCGCACGTTCTCGTAGGTGATCTGCTTGGAGCGCGACATCAGCCCGAAGGCGAACTGCTGCGGGTCCATGTTCCAGTAGCGGCGCATGTTCTCGAACCAGGCGAGCGAGACGTCCGCGGCGTGCTGAGTCCGCTCGACGCCCTCGCGGCGCTGCGAGTCGTAGCGCGCGAGCGCCCCCTTGACGCTCCCGTCCGCGCGCAGCGCCTCGTACAGCGCGATCGCGTCCTCCATCGCGAGCTTCGTTCCCGATCCGATCGAGAAATGCGCGGTGGCCTTCGCGTCGCCCACCAGCGCCACCTTGTCCATGATCCAGGTGGCGTTGCGGATGTTGGGGAAGTTGCGCCACGCCGAGCGGTTGGCGATGAGCTTGTGGCCGGCCAGCTCCTCGGCGAACAGGGCCTCGAGCGCGCGCAGCATCCGGGGCTCGTCCATCCTGTCGAAGCCCGAGCGCTGCCAGGTATCGGCGTTGGTCTCGATGATCCAGGTGCTCGCGTCGCGCTCGTACTGGTAGGTGTGCGCGAGCAGGATGCCGTGCTCGCTCTCCTTGAAGAAGTACTTGAACGCGTCGAGCGGCCGGGTCGAGCCCAGCCACACGAACTTGTTCGGCCGCAGGTCGACCGAGGGCTTGAAGTGGTCGCGGTAGGTCTCGCGCGTGCGCGAGTTGATGCCGTCCGCGGCGACGACGAGGTCGCTGTCCTTGAAATCCGCGGCCGAGACCTCGCTCTGGAAATGCATCGCCACGCCGAGCTCGCGGCAGCGCTGCTGAAGCAGCTTGAGCAGCGTGACGCGCGAGCAGCCGCAGAATCCGTTGCCGCCGCAGCGCAGCGCCTGGCCCTTGTAGACGACCTCGACGTCGTCCCAGTAGGCGAAGCTCCGGCGGATCGACTCGTACGAAGGGGCGTCGTAGTCCTGGAACGTCCCGAGCGTGGCGTCGGAGAACACGACGCCGAAGCCGAAGGTGTCGTCGGCGCGGTTGCGTTCGTGGAGCTCGACGTCCCAGCGCGGCCAGCGCTTCTTCGCGAGCAGGGCGAAGTACAGCCCGCCCGGTCCGCCGCCGATGACGCTGATCTTCACTCTGGGATCACGGCCGTTGCCTCGATCTCCAGCCGTGCTTTCGTCTCGACGAGGGCGCCGACCTCCACCAGGCTCATCGCCGGGTAATGCGCGCCCATCACCTCGCGGTAGGCCTTGCCCACCGCGATGAGCGACGCGCGATATTCCTCCACGTCGACCACGAACACTGTGAGGCGGACGACGTGCTCCGGCCGGCCTTGCGCCTCCGCCAGGACCTCGAGTACGTTCTTCATCGCTTGGCGGAACTGGCCCGTGAAGTCGTTCGCTTCCCACGACCCGTCCTTCCATCCCACCTGTCCGGCGATGTAAACGGTGGTGCCGC
>Ga0187773_10001026_pt1 | contig 11200 bp, 10 predicted proteins | sample 0216_BV02_MP05_1_FD_133133 | JGI IMG/M metagenome (GOLD analysis project Ga0187773, IMG submission 133133) | Tropical peat soil microbial communities from peatlands in Department of Meta, Colombia - 0216_BV02_MP05_10_MG | ecosystem: Environmental > Terrestrial > Soil > Wetlands > Peat | place...
AATTGTCGGGTCATGCGTAACAATAATAACTGTGGCTCCTTCGCGGTTGCTTAAGTCCCGTAGCGCCTGCACAACTTCCTTACCTGTTTTAGAATCCAAATCGCCAGTGGGTTCATCAGCCAAAACTATTGATGGCCTATTTGCCAACGCCCTAACTATAGCGACTCTCTGCTGCTCACCACCGCTTAGCTCATCAGGCCTGTGGTTAATACGTTCAGCTAACCCAACCATAGCCAACAACTCTTTCGCCCTCTTGTTCCGCTCTTTCGTAGGCACTCCAGCTATAAGCATGGGCAACTCGACATTTTCAAAAGCTGAAAGAACTGGAATCAGATTGTAGAACTGGAAGATGAATCCGATGGTTCCTCGTCTCAGCTTTGTTAGCTCTTTCTCTTTCAGGCGCGTCAAGTCAATGTCATTGACGAAGACTTTGCCTTTAGTTGGTTTATCTAAAACTCCAATCAAATTGAGCAGAGTAGTTTTGCCTGAACCTGAAGGACCCATAAAGGCAACGAATTCGCCTTTCTGAAGTTCCATGTTTATGCCTTTTAATGCTGGAACATAATTTTCACCAAGTCGGTAGGTTTTCTCTACTCCAATGACTTTAACAGACATTACTCAATCCTCCAAAGAGCACTTGTTTGTCAACCATGCGGTTTAATCTTAAGTCATTACCGCATAAAAGCTTTGAGTGCTTGAACTTCATCTCATAGTCCCCTACTGTCTGATTGAATCAACTATATTTTGTTTAGATGCCCTATATGCAGGATACACCGAACCTATGACAGCTGTCAACAATGCAAGAAACAGGGTAATTTCTATCGCTGCAAAAGGAATGATAAATGCCATCGGAAACCCTTCCACTCGCATGTAGCTAACTGTAACTCTATGAAACATTAAACCAACAACCACACCCATTATAGAACCGACTATTCCGAGAAAAGTAGCCTCGCCGACGATAGAATTTACAAGTTGAGATCTGCTCATACCTTGTGATCTGTAAATACCAATCTCTCGTTTGCGCTCAGCGACATTCATTATCATTATTGCTGCAACACCTATGCCTGCGTTTACCACCGCAAACATGACAACCGAGTACAAAATATAGAATATTTGATCAATCGAGCTTCTTACCCGTTGAACCGCATCATCATACGTGCTAATGCTAAGTTTGTACTCTTTTCCATAAGTATCTTCTATGGTTGTTTTCGTCTGATCGATGTTCGCGTTTGGTTGCAGCTTAACAAAGAACACATTTGCTGTGTTATTGTAATCGCTGAAGGAAGCAGGAAATGTCGCATTCAAATTACTGTAAGAAATATATGATGCTTCAGATAGAACAAAGTTTCCAAAGGACATGATATCAAGCCAAGCCCCTTGCGCCACGCCAACAACCGTGAAGTTTTTCCAAGCCAAAACAGGCACTGTGTAATTGTAGTGAACTACCGTCTGTTGGGGGCCATACGGAGTTGATATTTCTATAACCTGGTCTGCTGTGCGATTCTCGTAGTCTAGGTAACGGATTTCCAATTCATTGCCGACCGAAACATTGAGTGATTTAGCTAGCGGCGAGGTCAAAATAATTGTATTTTTGTCCTCAAGTCTTTGAAAAACATTTGAAGGTGTGTCATCGCTAAACGTAACAGACATTACCTTAGGATAAGTCGTAGGGTCAATCGCTAGTATCGTTGAAGAAGAATTCATAATCGGCGAAGAAGCATTATTCTGGAAAACTGGTTGATCCGGAACTACAAGAACAGGTGTACTCGCGTTTACCTCTTCAATTCTCGTCAAATTGTCATTAAAAGTTTTGGATATTGCCTTGTCTGAGATAACTGTTAAATCTGAGCTTGAAAAAGACCGGATAACATTTTCCACTCCGGTGACCGTCCCAATCTGAGCTCCGCCCATGACAATTACCAAACTTAAGGACATGCCGATTAGGGCAAAACAAATAGTGCTCCGTAGCAAGTTGCGTTCAACATTTCGCGAAATAATTTTGCGAGTTTTGCCAAAGCCAATTAGGCTGCGTTCAATAACTGGACCCCCACTTCTTAACAAGCCTGACGCAAGCAATGTGACACCCAGCATGGCGATGGGAGCAAGTGCGGACACTACGTACAAGCCTATTCCATATTTTGAAAATATGTCATACCATACAAATATGAAAATACCGAAAATCGTTAAAGGTGTCCCAACTAATACCAGCTTAAGCGCCGTCCTCTGTTTTCCAGGCTTGCGCATTTGAGGACGTAATGCATTAATTATGTCAGTTCTGCACGCAGACAATGAAGAAAAAAGCCCACCAATCATCACCGTGACCAAACCCGAAACAGCCCCCAAAATCAAATACTGAACTGTGGTAGGCGGAAAACTAAACTGAAAAGTAATGCCGGGAGAAAAGGGCTGGAAAATCCTAGAGGTAAAGTATCGAAAAATGTCGGTTATAAACAAACCAGTAACCAGTCCAATGGCAACCCCAATAACACCTATAATTAGACTCTCTGAGAAAAAGATCCAGAAAACCTGGCCGGTAGAAGCGCCCTGGGAACGCAGTACCCCAATTTCATGGGTTCGTTCGCCAATATTCATGTACATCGTATTCAGAACTATGACGATGGCAACGCACATTGCCATTACAGACATTATTTGTAATCCGCTCTTTAGTCCTACAGTCGCTTTATTTACAACGCCGAGCAGACTCTCTTTAACAGGATTAACAATATAGTCACTGCCCAAGCGGCTACCCAGATCATCCACTACGTTGCTTGATTGCTTGGGATCGATAAGCTTTATACTTATGGAATTTATTTTTCCGGTTTCATTTAGCATGGTTTGGGCTTTGGCTAAATCAACGTATACTCTGTAGCCACTGTAGCCTTCACCGAACATGGAACCATATTGATTTTCAAATTGACTGGAATGATACAATCCAACAACTGTTAAACTGTAATTCTCTGACTCAAAATCGGGAAATGTACCCGTCTCAACATTGAGAGTGAACTTCTCGCCTATAGTATAATTAAGCCTATCATCTGCAACAGCTTTCGAGCTATTGATTGGCAACTGCAACTGTCCTGTGATGTTTGTCGCTGAAGAATCCAAGTAGTCAAAATCATACACTGTTCTCAAACCAATAATCGTGGTGCCAGCCCAATCTGAGCCCTCAGACACGTTTGAAATACTACTTAGTCGCCCGTAAAAATTGGAAATCCCCGGAGTATGACTGACTATTGCCATTGCTGTCTCATTAAACGGTAAATTGAGATCTGATCTAATGCTAATATCAACGTTTCCTATTGCCTGGTTCACTGTAACGCCAAACTGGTTATATACGCTATCAAAGGCAATGTTTACGCCAACTATTAGGGTCACACCCAAGATAACAGCAAGAATAGTTAGGGAGTTTCGTAGTTTACGCTTGGGAATGTTCCTGATTGGTATGGATGCTAGAGACAAAATTCACCCTTCTATGCTGGAAACCTGACGTTTTAGCGGGTAGTACAACTTAGTATAATATTCTATTAATACTTATTAAGATAGCCTTGCATAGTGTAGGTAGCGTGCAAGCAGTAAAACAGCTGTCCACTTGATTGTATGTGATTAAGTTAACAGGGGTTTAGAGCATGTTAACGAACTTAAAAATTAGAACATACGATTTCTTAAGCAGACAAGAATATTTCAAAAAGCGATACTTGAAGAGTCAATGGAAATCGATGGCTTTAATGGGAGACGACGGCGATACCGTTGAAACAGTAAGCCATTGTCCAACATGGTTTTCAAGCCTTATTTCAGGAGCCACAAAATACTTTTTACAGGGGCAAGGCGTTGGGGGAATAAAGGATTTAGCTTATCCAATGACCAACACGATGTTTGGCGACTTGTTTGTTAACCAGTTCAAGATAGGCAAAGTTGATGCTGACTTGGTGCCAAGTTATGTGCCGCTAGCAATTACAGAAGTTAAGCCATTGGAAAAATCCGTTGTAGTTTCATATAAGGGGATCGGGGGCGGTCCAGATTTGATCCGTTTGTTTTCGTCTGGAGCCATTAGATGCACAGAGCGAGCCGCAAACCCCACTGGAAGAGCTTTTGATACGGAATACAGCCTTTTAAAGAAAGTTGTTATCTCTGTAGATGACACAGATTCATCCACTAAAGGTGCAACATTCAACACAGCCTTGCAATTGGCGTCTATTTTAGACCGATCGTCAAGTGACTATCATTTTCTCAGATTGACTTTATCATTCAATTGGCCTGCCAATCCAGCAAAAACCACTAACAATGCTTCTTCCGCTTTGGTTTTTGCGGTAAGCCCAGGGAAAGAGGATAAACTTATGAAGGATTTTGAGCGCTTGATTAGAAAGTACACAATTTCTAAGGAAACTGGTATGGCAGTAATGACTAAAGTCAGGGCGCCGGAAATTCTCAAGACTTATGCAAGAAAAGTTAAACGCGAGCAAGTTAAGGTCTCTGAAGCTTTCAAAGCAGCCGAGCAGGCAGGGGTGAAAGCTATACCGATAACGGGTGAACGGGGTTTAATCGGCGCCTTATCGGTTTTGGGATTAGTTGATGATGCCGAAGAAGCTATAACTCCAGTTGAAAAAAGCGAGTTGGCGGGGTAGTGGTGGCGCGTCGATTTCCAAGGGGTAAATGGATAGCTGCAGCAATTATTTACCTTACCTGGCAGGTTGTTTTTTCAATAGCTGTTTCTCCACTCGGATTTAAAATTTTAACGGCCCAACAAATGGGTTTCACTCTGGACACGATTTGGCTTGGACTTCTTGTGGCAGCAGTAGTATTAACAGTAACAACGATGCTAGCTCGAACAAGTTTGGCCTACGGGTTATATTCGGACGGCTTAAAATACATCAAAACTAGGGAAGAATTCGACAAGTTCTGGACAACATCGCTGAGAGGTTGCGACGACGGCGTCATAGCTGAGACACATTGGAGCGGTGCAATTCTGCCGCTTTTCATGTTAGGTTTCGCGGCGATAGGCATTCCATTTCCATTTAACGCTATCCCCGCAATGTTTGCCAGGTGGGCAACGCATGTAGGTGCTCATGCTCTTTTTCCAAAGGAGAAGTCTGGAGAAAGAATGTTTGGAGGAATGAACTTCATCGCAAAAGGCTTAGCCTACGAAGACACCGTAGCTTCGATTAGTTTTCTCTTATCAGGCAACATCATTGCCCCCATATTGCTGCACCATTTAGGAGCTTACATTTCAACCTTCGCAGGCAACAAGGAAAGAATCGCCAAACACTTAGGATTAGAAGCCAAACCATTAGGAGACATAAGGAATTAAAACTCAGGCCATGATCCTTCTGCTAGTGCTGCTAGTTAGCAGCTTTTATCTATCCTACCAGCCAAACCTCAAAGCACAGTCTGGCTCCAACATTGTAAACATTCCGATAACTTTTCATGGTTACTCGCTGCTTCTCCGGGATTCGAATGGTTCCTTTTGTGTTTATGATGGGGCTGATGGAGCGCCTCCTGACCAGGCTAATGCTGTGCAGGCAGATTTGATATCGCAGATTTCTGGGACATATAGTGGCTTTAGTTATTGGTCAGCGGTTGTTATTTGGGCGATTAAGTTGCCCAGGGATTTGCATGTTCAGGGCACGGTTAACGTTAGAGCTTTCATTAGTAGCACATTTAAGCTAAGCGGATTTTTCAGCGGAGGCGGATACGGCATGGGTTTAGTTGATATTGATGAGAACAATAATTTGGTGCAGCAGTTTATAACGCAGGGTCCAGAATCAATCGGCAGTAATCCATTTACGCAAACTCCCACGCAGTATAGTGTAAACACGAATGTTGATTACGTGTTTAAGGCTGGTCACGCGCTTGGTTTTGCGGTTGGTTTAGGGGCAACCGCGCAGGGATTTACTTCTACAGTCTATTTTGGGTCTAGTGATAGAAACTCCGGCGCGTCATTGCCGATTGTGGATTCAACGGAATTTGATAGTTTCACGTTAGGTGGGCAGAGCGTTGTTGTTGCAAGCAACTCAGCCATTTCAAATTGTCAGTTTGATTCGGCGTCTGGAACCATCAGGTTCACGGCGCAATTGATCAACTATACAAATGGATTCTGCAACGTATCAATTCCAAAGGCTTTGATGCAGTCACCTTTTACTATCACATCTGGCTCAAAAACCTACACGCCGACACTAACTGAAAACTCAACTTATTACCAGCTTTACTTCACCCACACACGTAGCGCCATTCCCATTCAAATAACTGGTACAACGGGAGGCTCTCCTACAGCTTCATTCCCTCCGGGTTCACCGACAGCTTCCCCCGCAGGAGCGACACCTCCAAGCGATTCCTCTTCATCAACAACTTCGCCGGCAACTAAACCCACACCTACACCAGTCATTCCTGAGTATTCAGTAGTTGCAGTTCTCGTAGTTCTCTTTGCGACCGGAGTTTTCTTAGTACTAAATAAGAAAAGACGCCTCAACAGATAGGCACATGCGAGTCTCTTAGTTTCAGACAATAAAGGAGATTAAATGAATGTATTAGCCAAAAATGACAAAAATAAAATGTCATATCATCGCATAAGAAAATAATGCAATTCTAGGCCATGCGAGTTTTTATCTCATTTGGCTGATTTTGAATATTCTATGTTGGCAAATAATCCATAGCCTATAAGGAAAAAGCCGATGAATCCAAATATGGTAGTCAGCCAAAAAAGCGTTGTGAAATTAGATGCAGAGTTATAATTTTGAAGAATATTTATTAATACTATCAAGAGAATGGTTCCTCCAACTGCAAAGCTGAGTAATCCACCATAGTGCACAGTCAACACCTAGGCGTTTCTTTATTGCAAGTTTTATTTAAAATCTTGCATTAACGCTTCAAAGTTAACCAGGCTGGGCAGAAAAATTAGAGGTTGGGTAGAAAGAGAATAATTTGTAAAACACCCAAAGAAAAAGAGAAGCACGATTGTCCTATTGCAAATAATAAATTACTAATTTTGGTCCCACTTACTTTTCTCTCCGATTTGATAGAAACAAAATGGATAGGGCAACAAATGCAATAACAGCACCATCAATGAGATACAACATAATGTTGTTTCTCCAAGTGCTTACCATGTTTGGTGATAATAGAGGAGATGTGTTTGCAGGTATTGGAGTTGATGTTTCCATAGGGCTAGGAGTAGAGGTTGGAGTGGAGGCTGGAGATGGATTTAGAGAAGGTGCAGGTGTAAATATTGGTGTTGGTGATGGGGTAAGTTTGCTATCAACATAGAATTGAGAAGTGGCTTGCCAATCTGGATTATATATTATTTTTTCATCAGGAGAACCAACGTAACTAATGTTGTTGACTGCGCCATAATAGACTGTTATGGTATGAGGACCATTAGTTAAATTGGTTAAGTATGCTTGCCCATTAAAATTATAACCATAGACAGAACCTTGTGAACTTATTGCTGTTGTTTTGGTTCCTGCAAATCTCATTGCTGAAGTTCGCATATCTTGCCCATCTAAGACGTAGAAAAAAGACCTAACCCAGCTCTGCGTGGAGTCATCGGAGACAGAAAACTGATGGTCGCCTTGTGATGTGAAACTTACAAAAACAGGTAGAGAGCTATTTTTTCCATTCTCTGGAGATTGGATAGTAATAGTCATCACAGGGTTGAAACACCAAGGGATTGGGTTGGCTTCTGCTATTTTGGCAAATTGCAATGCGACCAAATAAATCAGTAACAACACAATTGTTATTTTTACCATTGATTTTCTAGTTCTGGCCAAAGCTGATACTTCCATAACCTGTTGTTTTAGTTTTCTTTCTCTTGTAAACAATAGCTGCTACTATGATGGTAAATAACCCCACCATGCTCAATACCACTGTTTGGAATGTTCTGTTTGACGAGAAATCAGATGCTAAGACCGCATCAGAGCTAGCTAATGGGGAACTTGCAGGAGCAGGCGCGGGAGTATGACTTGGCTCAGGTAATTCTGTTGAGGTTTGATTTTGTGTTAGGATTGACGTTTGTGAAGGGTTTGGGCTTAGCTCTGGTACTTGTGTTGGATTTTGTGTTGATATTTGTGATGGGATTGGGCTTAAATGTAGTGTTTGATTACCCATTGTGAAGTAGGCTGTTGAGCCGCAATAAGTAAAGAAAATAGTCATGTTGCCAGCATAAACCACTCCTTCTACGTACACAGTTAAATGGTGATTTCCTTCGGTTAAGAAAGGTGAGGTAAAAGTCGTGTCAAACTCTGGAACAGCCCATGAATTAGAAGCACTCCCTCCTCTCCAAATAGAGAAAGCTTCAGTAGTATCACTATCCAGTGTGTATTTTACGTTAGTGATGGCTGTTTCACATGTACCTAAGTGAGGCTTGCTGACATTAAAACTGATGACAATTCTATCCGAGTAATATTCTTGGTTGTTTTTGGGGCTAATTATTGTGACAGTAGGCGGAATTGTACCTGGAACTGGATCAACAGTCTTAAAGATCCAAAAAGGATCAGCCTCTACTACTTTAACAACTTCTGCTAATGGTTCGAATAGGAAAATAATAAATAGAATAGCAGTTAATAGAATTGTCTTTCTCATAGCTACCAATACACACCACTGCCTTGGTGATACTGTATAATGTAGCCACTGTTGGTTCTATTTATGGAACAAACATGAAACTAATTGTTCCAAAATGGAACACTACTTGACACATACTTTGCTTAGGAAATCTGGATCGAAAACTCCCTCAAAATTCTCCTTTTTTGATACTCATTTATCCCTCTTAAGTTACCTGCTTTCTCAATGCTGCAAGCCTTTTCCTTAAGAGAAATAGCATAAGCAAACTTCCAAAGGATACTGCGTAATACAGCATCATCGATATTGGATATAATAGAACCATGACGACTATTCCATAAAATGGAGTAAATATTAGCATCCATAACAAATTGAGAAAGCTACCTGCGTAAGCAAGAGAATAGATGAATGGAGCTATCAAAATCAGAAAAGCAACCACTTTAAAGCGGTGATATCTAAAAGATTTTGCTAAGAACCAAGATAGAGGAATGTAAATTGCTAAATCAGCTACCGCAAAAAGTAAGTAAGAGATGAACGTGGCATAATCAAACAGAACACCTAACCTCTTTGTTTAGGCTATTTCCAAGGTATGCAGATTTAAGACTTTGCTTATTTTACCCTAAGTCACATACGGTAAAGGTAACAATAAACTAGAAACTCAAATTAATTGGCTAAAGCATTGATTTGGTTTCTAATACTCTTAAGTTCCTCAAACATTGTGGTAGCTGCCAAAAGAATTGTAGATTTAATAAGTTCCACTTGTGACCTAGTCATCTCCCTAACAGCTGCACCTTGAGCTTCAGCCTTCTTGTTTTTTTGCCTAGCCAAAGAATCAATAATAGGGCTATTTACGATCTTCCTCAATTCTCCTTCTAATTCATCAATTTGCTTCAGAATTGTTTTTTCATCAGTACTCATGCTGTTTTTCACCTACCAGAAGGACAAGCTGTTCAAACTAAAGAACAGCTTGGTTTTTAAAAAGAAAACAAAGCCTCTGGTAGTATAGTGCCAAGAATAGAAATAACCTAGAGAAAACTTTGCTTATTTGTTAGCTTACCTCTAAGTTGATTTCTCTTGGTTGCCAATGCAATTGCCAACACCGTTGCAACAAAAAATACTATGGCTAATGTGGTTGAAAACTCTGGAACTGATGCTGTAGGTGAAGGACTGGCAGTTGAACCCATATTTGGTCTACCTGTGGGGTTTTGAGTTGGTACGATAGTAGGTGCTTGTGTTGAAGTTGCTGTTAGGGTTGGACTTGTAGTTAGATCAGGTGTTGCTGTTGGACTAGGAGTTGGAATGCTTGTTGGAGTTGGGGTAGGTGAAGGTGTAGGGGTTAGAGTTGGGCTTGGGGTTGAAGAAGCAGAGTTTAATGAGAAAATAATTGTTCCATAATTGTACGTGCCATAGGTAATTATGCTATTGCTTGTCAGTATGTCAAGTGTCTGTTGAGATGGATGCCCATATGGATTATCAATACCAGCACTGATAACGGCGTAAGTTGGGGTTACAGCGCTTAGAAATGCTTGAGAAGTACTAGTGCTGCTCCCATGATGACCTACTTTTAGCACTTGGCTATGCAGATTATAACCGGAAGATAGCATGCTTTGTTCAGAATCAAACTGAGCATCTCCAGTCAAAAGAACACTGGTATTTCCAACCTGTAGCTTCATGACAATGCTGTTAGCATTGATGTCATTATCTGTGCTGCCAAATTGAGTTGGGTTAGTTGGGCTAATGACTGTGAAGTTTATTGTTGGAGATATTGCATAAACTTGGTTTCTATTACCTTGGGTTAGGTTATGTGTTAATGCCAGAGATTTCCATGTGGTGAATGTCTGAGTTGCAGTATAGTTATAACCATTGTAAACAATATCTTGAACTGGAATTATTGATTGTAGAACTGAAATTAGACCGCCTATGTGGTCTGCATGAGGATGAGTTGCAACCATTAAATCAATTTTTGTTACATTATATTCATTTAAATCATTTAGTACTGCGGTGCCTGCGCCAGTAGGTCCTCCATCTATCAAAACACTCTTTGATGGTGTCTTAACCAGGACTGAATCCCCTTGACCTACATCTAGAAAGTATATTGTTACGTTTTCTGGACAAGAGGTTGTATATACAATGGGAGACAGTGCAGACTTAGTTGATTGTAAAAGTATTTGACAAAACACTAAAAGGAGCAGTAGAGTGAAAATAAATATCCAAAGTCTTTTCAAGTCTGCGCCTCAAATCCAATAATATCTTAGCATTTAAAAGTCTAAGCCAAAATCAAGCTACTATTCAGCTTTTTTGATATATTCTATTGCTGAAATATCCCTTTTAAGCATTAGATCCAATTTCTTGTTTCTTATTTGAGGAGAGAAGAGAGCTTCTAACAAGGCTGGAATCCTGAGGGTCTTAATGATTTGTGATTGGTGTGGAAAGAATATGAGGGCTAAAGAAGTTTTCCACATTCTAAAAGATTATGTGAACACCCCAGTTATTTGTGACGATTGTTTTAGCAAATTAAAGAATACAAAATCGTCAATTTAAATAGAGATAAAAAGACAATGTACTACCTTGTCTCGTGTGTGGTAGAAAGATTTACTTGGATGTAAGGGCTGTTTTTTGGCTAAGTCTTGAATCTGCACCCGCTAACACCGTCACA
>Ga0187773_10001027_pt1 | contig 11197 bp, 8 predicted proteins | sample 0216_BV02_MP05_1_FD_133133 | JGI IMG/M metagenome (GOLD analysis project Ga0187773, IMG submission 133133) | Tropical peat soil microbial communities from peatlands in Department of Meta, Colombia - 0216_BV02_MP05_10_MG | ecosystem: Environmental > Terrestrial > Soil > Wetlands > Peat | place...
CGGAAAAGAAGCTTACAGGGTGATGGATAAATACGAAGGCAACTGGTTCCTTATCCCGTTTCGCGATACGGTTTTCGGCGTGTTTGGGACGGATGATGAGGAAATCCTGAAATTCTTCGTGAAAGGATAAAGAAGTTTGAGGTAATTTATGCCGTCGAAGGACAACAAGAGAGAACCCGGAATGAGCAGGAGACAATTCCTCCTGAGGACTGCCGCGACCTGCGGCATCGCAGCGGCAGCTGGCGCATGGGGATATGTCTTTTACAGTAAGGAACCGGTCCGCAGGAGCGATACCAAAATATTTACCTTCAAGGACTTTCGTACCGAAGAGAAAAGGGTTTACCCGCAGCTTGCGGTAGTCCGCGGCAAGGACGCCGACAAAATGGTCAGGACCGCTATCGAAAAGATCGGCGGCATGGGCCGTTTTATCAGCCCTGGTGAAAAAGTTCTGTTAAAGCCGAACGCCGCATGGGACAGGCAGCCCGAACAGGCAGCCAACACTAATCCCGCAGTGGTTGGCACTGTCGTAAGACTTTGTCTCGAGGCGCGCGCATCCGGGGTCTGGGTAACGGATGTTTCCGTGAACGACCCCTACCGGTGTTTTGCCCGCTCCGGGATCGAGGACGCGGTGAAAAGGGCGGGAGGAAGGATCAGGTTCACCACCGAGAACGACTTTGTGCTCACCGACCTGAAAGGTGAATCTCTCAAAGTGTGGCCCGTAAGTGCCTTTTACCACCAGGCTGACAAGCTCATTAATCTGCCGGTGGTGAAACACCACTCCCTGAGCAAATGCACGATGGCGATGAAAAATCTCTATGGCTGCCTCGGAGGCCAGAGGAACCGTCTCCATCAGGACATCAATACCTCCATCGCAGACCTCGCCTCCGCGATCAGGCCGACACTCACGGTTATGGATGCCACGAGGGTGCTCAAGAGAAACGGTCCAACCGGCGGAAACATATCAGATGTGTCCATCGAGAATACGGTCGTCGCAGGAGTCGACCTGGTGGCGATAGAATCTTACGGACTCAGATTTCTTGATCTGAAAGTAGAAGACATTCCTTTCATCACCATGGCGGACAAGAGGGGCATCGGGATTTCCGATTGGAGATCACTCAACGTTGCCGAAATAGACGTATGATGCGGAGAATCCTTACCCTCCGGAATATCAGGAGGATATACGCTGTTTTTTTCATGGTGCTTTTCGCACTTCTCCTTTGGCTGACGAGCTTCAAGCAGATGAAGGGCTACGAGACACCGCTCTTTCTGGAACTAGACCCCCTTGCGTCAGTGGCCTCCTTTCTCACAAGCTGGACCATTTACAGAGGGCTTGTCCTTTCGGTCTTTATCATAATCGGCACGCTCTTCTTCGGCCGTTTCTTCTGCTCCTGGGTCTGTCCGATGGGTATCATCAATCAGATTGCCGGAAGCGTTTTCAATAAGTTACGGGCCGTTGATACCGTTGCGCTGAATTCCTACCGTACCCTCTACCGTCTCAAGTACTATTTCCTTGCTCTGTTCCTCGCCCTCGCCGCCTTCGGCTCGCTCCAGACGGGACTGCTCGATCCGATTCCGTTCATTACGAGATCCTTTACGATCTCAATATTTCCGGCACTCAATAACAGCCGGGGCTGGCTCTATCTGAAGCAGCCCCTCTTTCAGGGCGGAACGTTTCTGGGACTGATCTTTCTCGCGGTGATCTTCGCGAACAGGTTTCTGCCGCGATTCTGGTGCCGTGCGATTTGCCCGCTGGGTGCGCTCCTCGGCCTGATTTCGTTCAGGCCGGTCCTGAGGATATGGCGCGACGTCGACCTCTGTACGGACTGCAAAAAATGCCTCGGCCACTGTCATGGCGGATGCGATCCCCACTCGGCCCTGCGGACCACCGAATGCCACCTCTGCATGAACTGCATCGAGGACTGCCCCGAGTCCGCTATCCATTACGGTCTGCCGAAACCCTCAAGTTCTGTCCAGATGCCCCTTGACGTGAGCCGCCGCAGGCTGATCGAGAGTGCCCTTGCAGGGGCTGTCCTCTTTCCCATGATGCGGAGTACCATCACATCCGGCACCTCACCACAGTACCGCGTGATCAGGCCTCCCGGTTCGATCATTGAAAGAGACTTCCTGAGAAGATGCATCAAATGCGGAGAATGCATGAAGGTCTGCCCTACCAACGTTATCCAGCCGGCATTGCTTGAGGCTGGATTTGAGGGGATATGGACACCGGTCCTGATCAACAGGATCGGTTACTGCGAGTACAACTGCGTGCTCTGCAGCCGCGTATGCCCGACCGGCGCGATCAGCATACTGACTGTAGAGAAAAAATTAGGAAAGGGAGCCGGACAGAAACCGGTCAAGGTCGGTACCGCCTTCTACGATCGGGGAAGGTGCCTGCCCTGGGCGATGAATACCGACTGCATTGTCTGCGAAGAGGTTTGCCCCACATCGCCGAAGGCTATCTGGTTTCAGACCTTTGAGGTGCAGCTCCGGGACGGAGCGACAAAAATGCTGAAGCGTCCCTACGTAGATCCCAACCTCTGTATCGGTTGTGGAATCTGCGAGAACAAGTGCCCGATACGCGATCGTGCCGCCGTCCGCGTCACCTCTATAGGAGAGACACGGTCTTTGACAAACCAGATGATACTTAAGTCCTGAAGAAGAGAGGGTTCGCTTTGTAATATAATACGGGTCCTATGAATGATTTAGTGCTTCAAATCAACAGAAAGGGTATTTTGCTGGGGTTCAGGGGTCACTTTGAAGATAATTTGCTGGTGTCTTCCGACGAAATTTTAGGCAAGAACATATACGATATAATGCCATCAGATATTGCTCAACCGGTCATGGGTTGCTTAGAGAAAGCCTTCCAGACCGGAGATCTGCAAAGTTTTGAGTATCAGCCTTGGATAAGTGGCTGTCACTATGAGCTGAGATTTATCGTCAGTGGAGAGGATACCGTATCAGTTATTGTAAGCAATATCTCAGACTACAAGCAGGCGGCGGAAAAGGTCCGATATCTTGCATATCACGATACTTTAACCGATTTACCTAATCGTTACCTGTTTAATGATCGGTTGAAGCAGGCAATAGGTTATGCTGAACGGAATGGACAGCTGCTGGCAATATTGTTTCTCGATATAGATAATTTTAAGCAGATAAATGACACGATTGGGCATAAGGCGGGGGACAAGCTGTTGCAGGGCATAGCTGATCGATTAATGATTGGTATGCGCAAAACGGATAGCATCTTCCGGTTGTTGACAGAAGAATCGGAACATATGGTGGCGCGACTCGGTGGAGATGAGTTTACCATGCTCCTTACCGACGTCAGAAATGTGCAGGATCCGGCAAAAGTGGCTCAGCGTCTTCTGAATGTGTTGTCAGAACCTTTTATCATTGGTGCCCAGGAAGTGTTTATCACCGCGAGCGTGGGCATAGCCGTCTATCCCTCTGATGGTAAAGATAGTGACACGCTGCTCATAAATGCTGATGTGGCGATGTATGAGGCCAAAAAACACGGAAAAAATAATTATCAATATTATTCTGAGTCTACGAATAAATTCACCGTTGAGCGGTTTACCGTCGAAAATAAGTTGCGGAGGGCATTGGATCACAACGAGTTTATGTTGTTCTATCAGCCGCAAATCGATATAACTACGGGGAGAATGATTGGTGTGGAAGCGCTGATACGGTGGTTGCAGCCGGACCTGATATTAATCAAACCAGGTGAATTTATTCCCCTTGCTGAGGAAACAGGACTCATTATCCCGATTGGTGAATGGGTACTTCGCACAGCCTGTGCAGAAAACAGAGTTTGGCAAAAAGCCGGTCTTAAGCCGATGTGTATGACAGTAAATGTATCAAGCGTCCAGTTCAGGCAGAACAACTTCGTAGAAAGCGTATCCAGGATTTTAAGCGACACCGGTTTGGATCCGAAGTATCTGCAGTTGGAACTTACTGAGAGTGCCGTGATGAAAGACTCTCGAAATACTATTAAGAAACTGCACTCACTGCAGGCTATGGGAATACAGGTCGCTATTGATGATTTCGGTACCGGTTATTCTTCACTCAATTATTTAAAACGCTTCCCCTTATCTACTTTAAAAATTGACTATTCCTTTGTAAAAGATCTCGCCACCAGTTCTGTTGACCAGGCTATTGTCAGCGCAATTGTCACTCTGGCGCATAATTTTAATTTGAAGGCTATTGCCGAAGGTGTGGAAAAAAGGCAACAGTTGGCTTTTCTGCGTGAGTGCGGATGTGAAGGAGTACAGGGTTACTTGATTTGTCCACCTGTGAACTCAGTCCTTTTGGCAGAGTTTGTAAAGAAAGAAAAGCATTTAGAGGTGCTGAACAATTGTGGTATAAAGGTTTAGCTCACCGGCCGCAGTCCCGGCTCTTCTTAACGACTTAATTGCTCACAATTTTATCGTTCAAGCCTTGCACCTTTTTTCAGTTCTGCTATAATGCCAGCGAGGAGAAGAAAAAAAACGTGAAGATATTCATGTCTCTTATGGCAATTCTGATTATTGCTTCTCCCCTTTATGCGGGGGAAGGCAAAGAGACGGAGTTGCTTGATCAGGGGAGAAGGTATTTTTCGAATGGAGATTACAAGAATGCGGTTAAGGCTCTTGAAAAGTCCCTGGCTGTCAATCCGGAAAATGGTGAAGCCTATACATGGCTTGGAAAGAGTTATTTGGAGCTTGGAGACAATGAGGTGATGACCGATCCTCAGATGCTGGGTAAAGCGGCGCACGCCTTTCACAACGCTTTGCGGATCAACCCCAATTCTGCGGAAGCCCGCTTTTACCTCGGGATAACAGATTTGGCTCTCCATAACAAAGATGAAGCGGTAAACGAATACGAAATCCTCAGGGACCTCGATAAGGAACTTGCAAGCGCTCTGTTAAAAAGAATACGCGACTATGAGCCTCCTAAAACTTATGAGCCCGCTGGGGAGAGAGCCGGTTCTGTGACGAATGTTACGATCATCGGAAACAGCGTACTTGTGCCGGTCAGACTCGGCAATAGAGACAAAACTATTCAGGTGACATTGCTTCTTGATACCGGGGCTTCTGAATCAACAATAGTGCCGGAAGTCGCGGCTCAATTAGATATGGATACGACCAAGGCCGTGCCTGTGACGGGGCAGGTAGTCGGGGGGGGACTGCTGTCGGCCATGCGGGCGAGGATCGATTTCATAACGGTCGGGCCGATCATCAAAAGAGATTTTTATATCGACATCATCGAACACAAAGGTCCTCCGGTAAAGTTTGACGGGCTGCTCGGCATGAATTTTCTTCGGGGTCTTCGATACCACATAGATTTCGAAAACAAGCTTATAAACTGGGGTCCATGAGAGTCCCCTTCAGTCTTTCCTTTAGCCTCGTATATCTCATCAGGGGCCTGTTGTTCTTTATCGCTATCGCAAGGGCTTTTCTGGTCCCTATGATCACAACGAGTTTTTTCCCTCGCGTAACGGCGGTGTAAAGCAGGTTTCTCTGGAGCATCATATAATGCTGCGTGAGCAGAGGCATAACAACCGCGGGATATTCGCTTCCCTGTGATTTGTGGACCGAGATCACATACGCAAGAACGATCTCATCCAGCTCTGTGAAGTCATAGGTGACAGGCCGTCCGTCATAATCTACGGTCACCTCCTGGTCTTCCCTGTTAATCGAGACGATTCTTCCGATGTCTCCGTTAAAGACCTCCTTGTCATAGTTGTTCCTTATCTGCATTACCTTGTCTCCGGTCTTTAAGACCTTTCCTCCCCTTATCAGTTCATCAGTTGAAGAGTTCAGGCTCTTTTGCAGTACGACATTCAGGTTTGTTGCCCCGACAACACCCCTGTGCATAGGAGCGAGCACCTGTATCTCGTTAACCGGATGAAAGCCGAATTTCTCCGGAATCCTGTTTCCGCACATATCCAGTATCTTTTCGCAGACCTCTCCGGGATCTTCCAACTCCATGAAATAAAAGTCCTGAGGTGCATCTCTTTGAGATGTGAGGACGGGGAATTCGCCGCTGTTTATCTTATGGGCGTTCACGACGATAAGGCTTGTCCGTGATTGTCTAAATATCTCGTTCAGGCGGATAGTCGGGATAGCCCCGGAATCGATGATGTCCCTGAGGACGTTCCCAGCACCGACCGAAGGCAACTGGTCCACATCGCCGACCAGAATTAATGTCGCACCGTTAGGTACCGCCTTGAGGAGATGGTGCATCAGCGTTGTGTCTACCATTGATACCTCATCTATTACTATTAAGTCCGCATCGAGCGGTGATTCATCATTCCTTTTGAATCCTCCGTCCTTCGGACTGTACTCGAGAAGGCGGTGCATCGTCTTCGCCTCGTGCCCCGATGCCTCCGACATCCTCTTCGCCGCCCTCCCTGTGGGAGCCGCAAGAAGAACCCTCTGGCCCAAACTCTTGTATATCTTTACAATAGCCCGTATGATGGTCGTCTTACCGGTGCCCGGCCCACCTGTAATGACGAGCACTTTTTTGTCGACAGAAGCCTCTATCGCGTCTATCTGTCTGCCGACGAATTCGATGGCAAGTTCCTTCTGCACCCATGCGACCGCCTTTTTACTGTCGAACTGCCGGATGATTTTCGGAGTCCTGAATATCATCTTCAAATGATCGGCGATACCGACTTCAGAGATATGGAAACCTGCGAGATAAGCAGCCTCATCTTCCATAACAATCTTTTTTTCCTGCACGATCTTTTTTAGTGCATCAACAACGAGACTGGTCTCGATATCGAGAATCTTGCGGCACTCCTCAATGAGGGGTCCGTAAGGGTAGAATACATGGCCCTCATCCGAAAGCCTCTGGAGGACATGCATGATGCCCGCTTCTGCCCTTATCAGAGAGTCTTTCGGAATACCGAGTTTTTGCGCAATCCTGTCTGCAGTGAGAAAGCCCATGCCGAATATGTCTTCAGCGAGTCTGTAAGGGTTTTCTTTTACAACCCGTATCGATTCTCTTCCGTATTGTTTGTAGATCCGTGCGGCATAGGAAGAGCTCACTTCATGGCCCTGGAGAAAGAGCATTACATCCCGGATCTCTTTCTGTTCGGCCCACGCGGTTCTGATCATATCAACCCTCTTACCGCCGATACCATCCACTTCCTGAAGTCGTTCTATGGTTTTCTCGATGATATCGAGGGTTTCGGTTCCGAACTTCTCCACGAGGCGTTTCGCCATGACCGGACCGATTCCCTTGATCAAACCCGAACCGAGGTATCTTTCGATTCCCTTAACAGTCGCGGGGATGACCGACTCGTATGAGACTATCTTGAACTGCTCACCGTATCTGGGGTGGACATCCCACGAGCCTTTCATTCGCAGGACCTCTCCCGGAGAAACGGAGACGAGATTGCCGACGACCGTGACAAGGTTCCTTTGCCCCTGCACCTTCATCCTTGCGATCATGTAATGGTTCTCGTCGTTATAGTAGGTGATTCTTTCTAATTGTCCCTGGAGTTCGATCAGCATGATTTATTCTACACCAAAAAATTAAGGAAGAGTTCGAGGAACGCGATAAAGAAGACCCTGCGAAGCTCTGCAGGGCCCTCTTTGTCGAAGACTATGAAATGCGGTCTGAAACCGGCTCTAATGTCCTGCCGGGAAAAATGTGTAACTCACCCAGACAAGTAATCCAAGGAGAATGGTTCCGAGTATCAGACTGTATCCTATGAGTTTCTTCTCCACAGGCAGAAGGGGTTCGTACTCCATTTTTTTCAACTCTTCGGCCAATTTCGGCTCTTCAGGCATACATACCTCCTTTTCTAAACCCGTTACTCAATCGTGCTAACCGGCCAAAGGCGGCTTAACCCCGTGGAAGAAAAGCCACGAAATAAACAGCCCTATCCAGATGATAAAACCGAACAGACAGAGCAGGTAAACAGCCGCCAACCGTCCGATACCTTCTTCCCAGAGCTTTTTGAAATTGGAGACAACGCCTATCGTGAAGAAGGTCATGGTAAAAAATATCCCTCTGAAGACATTACCTTCGGCCATCGCCGCTTTTGTTTTGCCCATTAAACCCGGTGAGGTTACGCCTATATACAGTATTACGAGGAACGTCAGAACATAGCCGATAACAAACTTCGGAAATCTGTCCCATATCTGGCCGGGCCTGACTTTTTCTCCGGGTTTGCACTCTATGACCGAACACCAGATTATGGCGAGTATGAACGCCCATATGCCGATAAAGACGTCTATGAAGACCTTAACGGTCGTTGCGGCCCCCATTATCCAGCCTTCCTTGTAATTTACTCCCTCTGTGGCGAGCGCCTTTGCCCTTATGAGAGAATCAGCGACGGCCCCGCTCGCGACCGCTGCCCCGTCGGTTTTTACGGCAAGCCCCATCCAAGCCCCTGCAACCATCGGTTCTTTCGAGAGAAATTCCTGAGCTATAAAGGGGAGTATGATGAGTTCGACAACAGCAAAGATAACGACCAGCGAGGAGACCATGATGGGCACTACCGGTCGTGCCTTTATCGCTCCCCCTGTGGCGATAGCGGCCGACACGCCGCAAATAGATATGCCGGAGGCGAGCGGCGCAGCCCATTCTCTGCTGAACCTGAAGTACTTCCTTGCGATAAAGTATACAAGTGCCCAGTAGATAAGATATGCTTCAACAATGGCGCAGAGTCCTCTGAACATTACTGCTGTCGCCAACCCCAATTTTTCAGCAGCGGTGACACCCAGAAATCCGCCGAGGATGACTATTGCGGTCTTGATATACAATTCGGGCCTCACGGCCTCCCGTATAGCACTGGCGAAGCCGGAGAAAAAATTTCCTACGATCAGGCCGGCGATAAGGGCCACAATAAATCCTGCTTCGGGTGTCAGTTTCAGAGACCATGTGATGCCGAATTTCTGCATATCAGGAGGTGTTGTCACCGCTATGTTCGCCCAGCTGCCGATAATCCAGCATATATAGCTTATGCAGAATACGGCCGTAAAGCCGATAACAAACCTGCCGATTTTTACTTTGAGAGCTGAAGCGCCGATGGTCATGACGATTAATAAGAATACGTACGTCGCTATCAGAGCCCCTATTCCCCCCATGGACACAAAGGCTTTAGATACAGGCTTCAAGGCCTTTGTCAGGTCGGTCCATATGCCTGTCGTTATCCCGAACCCTAAAAGATCTGCGCCGAAAAATCCGCCGAGCGACAGAATAAATATGAAAAGACCGATCCAGACAGAAAGCCAGTCTTCGCTTACGCCCTTTTTCTTTTCTTCGGCGCATGTTTCAGGCGTGTCGCATAATCCCTCGCTTAATTTGTCCTCATTTATCCCCTGATTCTTTTCTCCCATACACTAACCTCCCTGTTCTGGGATTACAATGTTGGTACTATGATCCGCAAATGAGAAAGGAAAACATCAAACTAAATCCCTGCCTGCATAGTTAAACCCGTAAATCACCCCCTTGCCACTATTTTTTCAATTTCATGATACACTTTATAGGTTCGACTTTCAATACCTTTGTCCCATTTTTGTCAGACACCGTCCAACTGCCGGCCTCAAGGTCGTTTCTTTTGAAATTGATTTATGCTATGATTTGTTTAATTTGTGCCTAAAAGGTATTGACAATTTCTAAAAGAAAATTATCATAAAGTGATGGAGGAAAAATGAATTTCAAAGAGAAGAGATGCTACCGCTCGATCCTGTTTGTTGTCCTTGCGACGGCACTGAGCCTTTGCTTTTCGACGCAGTCGCCTTCGGATTCCTATGCCCAGAGTCCGAAGATCTCGCATGAGTCGGTCGATTTGCTTACGAAGACCGGAGATGCAATGGCCGAAGTTGCGGCCGCGGTGAAACCATCGATCGTGAACATATCGACTACAAGGACGGTGAAGATCTCGGGCGGAATGAACCCTTTTTTTGAAGACCCTTTTTTCAGACATTTCTTCGGTGAACGTCAGCAGCCGAAGGAGCGCAAGTCGGCGGGTCTCGCATCGGGTGTTATTGTTTCATCAGACGGATATATCATTACGAACTACCATGTTGTCAAGGATGCCGATGAGATAAAGGTGACCCTTACCGATAAGAGAGAGTTCAGCGGCAAGGTAATAGGTTCCGACGCGAAAACCGAAATATCGGTTGTGAAGATAGAAGCCACCGGATTGTCCGCGATGCAGTGGGGCGATTCCGACGCGCTGAGGGTCGGGGAAATAGTGCTTGCAGTAGGAAACCCCTTTGGCCTGAACCAGACGGTGACGATGGGAATAGTCAGTGCGACAGGAAGGGCGAATGTCGGCATCGCAGACTATGAAGATTTCATTCAGACGGATGCTGCAATAAACCCCGGCAATTCCGGTGGAGCCCTCGTTAACGTGAAAGGGCAGCTGGTCGGAATAAATACCGCTATTTTCAGCACGAGCGGAGGGTATCAGGGGATAGGATTTGCGATACCGAGCAATATGGTCAAGTCCATCATGGACAGCCTGGTAAAGAAGGGAAAGGTGGTTAGAGGATGGCTCGGCGTCTCCATACAGAGGATCACTCCGGAGCTCGCTAAACAGTTCAACCTCTCAGGGGAAAACGGAGCACTCGTAAGCGATATCGTCGAAAACAGCCCTGCGGAAAAGGCCGGTCTGAAAAGAGGCGACGTAATCGTGGAATATGATGGCAAAAGCACGGACGACCCCAATCAGCTGAGGAATATGGTCGCCAATACACTTCCGGGCGAGGAACGCACGATCAAGGTCCTGAGAGACAATAAGATGATAACGCTCAAGGTGACGATGGGCGAACTCCCTGCCGAGCTTCAGCAAGCCGAGACCGGAGAATATCAGAATGTGTTAAGAGGCGTTAGCGTGCAGGATATAACACCTGAGATAGCCAAACAGTTGAACGTTCCTGTCAGGATTAAGGGGGTGATCATAACCGATATTGATGAAAACAGCCCTGCAACCGGAATACTTATGCAGGGGGATGTGATCCAGCAGATAAACAGAAAAAATGTCACCGGGCTGAAGGACTATCAGGAGATCGCATCGAAGGTGGGAAAAGATGAGTCGGTCTTGCTGCTCATTTACAGGCAGGGCTCCTCGATTTACGTAACACTCTCCAGTAACAGATAGATAGTTCGATACATGGCCGGTCCTGAACCCGCCGTGTATCAGAGTGCGGTTATTGCGAGGCATCAAAGGTTGTGAAGGGCAGCGTCTGCCTAATGA
>Ga0187773_10001028_pt1 | contig 11196 bp, 11 predicted proteins | sample 0216_BV02_MP05_1_FD_133133 | JGI IMG/M metagenome (GOLD analysis project Ga0187773, IMG submission 133133) | Tropical peat soil microbial communities from peatlands in Department of Meta, Colombia - 0216_BV02_MP05_10_MG | ecosystem: Environmental > Terrestrial > Soil > Wetlands > Peat | place...
ACCCGCGCCCTCCGACCGCCCGCACGCTCGAGCTCGCCCAGGCGGCGGCGCGCGACCACGGCCGGATCGGTCTCGAGCTTTCCCTCGGCACGCAGGCCACCGACCGCATGGTCGGCGAGCCGACCACCTTCACCGCGGCCTGGTTCGAAGGGTTCGGCGCGTCCGCCGACGCCACGCCGCTCATCGCCCGCGCCCGCGCGAACAAGAGCGAGCAGGAGCTCGAGCGCATGCGCCTCGCCAACGACATTGCCGCCGCTGCCATGGAACACACACGCCAACACCTCCGCGCGGGAATGAAGGAGTCGGAGGCGGCCGCGCTCTGGGAGGGCTTCGTTCACGGCGAGGGCACCGGCTGGCAGGGCAAGGTCGAGCTCGCGCTCGGCTTCTCGCTCGTCTGGTCGGGCCCCGGGATCAAGACGTTCACGGCCACCGGCGACCTGCCGGTCCAGGAACACGAGCCGACCCTGTTCGAGATCTGGGTCTGCGCCGACGGCTACTGGTGCGACCACACGAAGAACCTCTGCCCGGGCGAGCTCACGCCGGAGTACGCGGAGCTCGAAGAGCGACTCCTCGACGTATACCAACGGGCGATCGACTACTGCCGCCCGGGCGCGAGCCTCGCCGACCTCGATCGCCTGATCCGCGACGGCCTCGCCGATGCCGGCTACCCGGGCCAGCCGAGCCATCCGATCGCGCACGGCGTCGGCGCCCGCGCTCACGAGCCGCCGTATGCACACCAGGCGGGCGGCGGCGAACTCGAGGAGGGGATGGTGCTCGCGATCGAGCCCGGCGCCTACTGGCAGGGCGGCGGAGGCCTGCGGGTCGAGGACAACTTCCTGATCACGGGGGCCGGTGCCGAGAAGCTGTCGCCGTTCCCCGACGGAGTGGTCGTCGGACAATGACCGGTCGACACGCTCTACGTCAGGACATCGGCCTGTGAGCATCTGGACCGGCGTGCTCAACGACCCGTACCGTCTCGGCGGCAAGGTCGGCCTCTACGACACCACCCTCCGTGACGGCGAGCAGACCGTCGGCGTCGTCCTCGACCCGGAGCAGAAGCTCGAGATCGCGCGACTGCTCGACGAGCTGGGGATCGACCGGATCGAGGCCGGCTTCCCGCGCGTCTCCGAGGACGACTGGGAGGCGGTGCGGCTGATCAGCGAGGCGGGCCTCCACGCGGAGATCTGGGGCTTCTCCCGCGCGGTGCCGGCCGACCTCGAGGCGCTCGTCGAGCTCGGCGTCAAGGCGTCCGTGATCGAGTCGCCGATCTCCGACCTGAAGCTGGACGCGATCGGCGTCTCGCGCGAGACGATGCTCGGCCGGATCGCCGGCGCGATGCAGTTCGCGGCCGAGCACCGGATCCACGCCGCCTTCTTCGGGGTCGACTCCACGCGCGCCGAGCCCGGCTTCTACGAGCAGGTCTACAAGATGGCGGTCGAGGCCGGCGCGAAGGAGGTCGCCGTCGTCGACACGCTCGGGATCGCCTCGCCGGAGGCGGTCGCCGACCTCGTCGGCCGAACCGTCGAGTGGACACAGGTGCCGGTCCACTTCCACGGCCACAACGACTTCGGCCTCGCGACGGCGGCCGCGGTCTCGGCCGTCCGCGCCGGGGCGAGCTGGGTGCACGGCACCCTGAACGGTATGGGCGAGCGCGCCGGCAACGCGAACCTCGGCGAGGTCGCGCTCACCCTTCGGGCGCTCTATGGGGTCGAGTCGAATCTCCGCCTGGACCGCATCCGCGAGGTTTCCGCCCGAGTGCGCGAGCTCTCCGGGTACGAGCTCGAGCCCTGGAAGCCGGTCACGGGCGAGACGCTCTTCCGGCGCGAGAGCGGAGCGGTCGCGAGCCAGTTCCACGACCCGCCCTCGATCGAGCCCTACTCCTCCGACCTCGTGGGCGCCGAGCGCGGGATCGTGCTCGGCAAGAAGAGCGGGCTCGACTCGATCCGGATCAAGGCCGAGGAGCTCGGGCTCGACCTGCCGGATGAGCGCCGCGCCGAGGTGCTCGCGCGGGTGAAGGCGCTCGGCGCGAGCAAGCGGGGGCTCGTGACCGACGAGGAGTTCCTTGAGCTCGCCGGGGATTGAGCGCGTCTGCGTCGTCGGCGCCGGCGTCATCGGGAGCCTCTTTGCCGGCCACCTCGGCCGCGTGTGCGAGGTTTCCGTGCTCTGCCGGCGCGAGAAGCACGCCGCCGCCCTGAACGCCGAGGGCCTGCGTGTCTCCGGCCGGCACGCCTTCGTCGCGCGAGTCCGGGCCGCGACCGACCCGGCCGAGCTACCCGAGCCCGAGCTGGCGATCGTCGCGACCAAGACGACCGAGCTCGAGCAGGCGGCGAGCCGGCTCGACGGCGTCTGGCCCGGGGCGGCGGTGATGACCGTCCAGAACGGCCTCGGCGCCGAGGCCGCGTTCCCGGGCCGGCGCGTGCTCTCTGCGGTCACGTTCATGAGCGGCACGCGCCACTCGGACACGCACGTCGAGTACATCCTCGACACGGAGACGTGGCTCGGCCCGTACGGCGAGACGCCGCTTGAGCTCGTCGAACAGGTTGCGGCGCTGATCGCGTCGTCGGGGCTGAAGGCGCGCCCGTTCCGCGACCTGCGCCCGGCGCAGTGGTCGAAGCTGATCTTCAACGCGACTGTGAACGCGGTAGCCGCGCTCACCGGGCTGCCCCACGACTTCCACTTCGCCGAACGGGGGAAGCCCGGCGACCTCGGCGACCTCGTCTTCGGGCTGGTCGAGGAAGGCAAGCGGGTCGCGGCCGCAGCCGGTGTCGAGCTCTACGAGGATCCGTGGGACATGAACGTGCACGCGACCCGGCGCGGCAGCCGCCACTATCCCTCGATGCTCGAGGACGTCGAGGCCCATCGGCCGACCGAGATAGAGCACATCAACGGCGCGCTCGTTCGCGAGGCCGCCGAAGCGGACGTCCAGGTGCCGCTGCACACGGCCCTCTGCGCCCTCGTCAGAGGACGCGAGTCTTCGTGGCTATGAGGGTCTGCGTCGTCGGCTGCGGGGCGGTCGGATCGCTGTTCGCGGCCAACCTCGCGCAGCTCGAGGACGTCGAGGTTTGCGCGTACGACCTCGACCAGGCCCATGTCGACGCGATCAACGCCGGAGGGCTCCGGCTCTCCGGAGCGGGCGAGGTCGTCGGTCGGCTGAGCGCGACCGCCGATGCGGGGGAACTGCCGCCCTGCGAGTTCGGAATCGTCGCGACCAAGGCGATGCACACCGAGAGCGCGATCGCTGCGACGGCGCACGCCTTTGCGGACGGCTCGGTTGCCTCGGTTCAGAACGGGATCGGCAACGAGGAGGCGATCGCCGGCCACGTCGAGCGCGTGATCCGCGGGACGACCTTCCCGGCCGGGCGCCTCGTCGAGCCTGGCCACGTGCAGTGGGACGTCAAGGGCGACACGACGATCGGGCCCTTCGAGCCGAGCCCGGCCCCGATGGCCGAGATCGAGCGGCTCGCCGAGGCGTGCACCCGGGCAGGTCTCTCGACGCAGGCGGTCGCGGACGCGCGCGGCCCGCAATGGTGCAAGTTGATCTTCAACGCGGCCACGAACCCGGTCGGCGCGCTCACCGGCCTGACGCACGGGCGGGTCTGCGAGGACCCGGGCCTGCGGGCGCTCGTCTCCGACCTGGTCGACGAGGGCAAGGCGGTTGCGGCAGCGCAGGGGATCGAGCTCGACACGGATCCCGAGGAGCTGATCGACCACGCGGCCCGGCCCGAGGTCGCCTACGACCACAAGGCGAGCATGCTCCAGGACGTGGAGGCGCGACGGCCGACGGAGATCGACTACCTGAACGGCGGCATCGTCCGCTTCGGCGGCGAACACGGCGTGCCGGCGCCGCTGAACGAGGCGATCCTCGCGCTCGTGAAGGGGTTGGAGGCGTCATGGTGAGCGCGGAGGATGTTCAGCGCCGGTACGCGAACGTGCGGGCCGCGCTCGAACGCGACGCGCTCGACGCGGCGCTCGTCTGCGGCAGCGAGTACACGGGCTTCGAGGGCGCGGTCACCTACCTCTCCGGCTTCCAGATCGTCCATCGCTACGCGTACGTGCTGCTGCCGCGCGAGGGCGAGCCGGCGATCGTCTTCCCGAGCGAGGCGCGCTACGTAGGCGAGCACGGGACGAGCTGGATCGAGGAGCAGGTCTTCGCCGACCGGCCGGGCGACTGGCTCGCCGAGCGGCTCCGCGGGCAGCGGGTCGGCGTCTACGGGCTCGACTACGTCATGCCGCCCCGCGACTACGCCGCGCTCTCCGGCTGCGAGCTCGTCGGCTGGGACGTCGCCTTCGACCACGCGCGGGCGGTCAAGAGCGAGGAGGAGCTGGAGTCGGTCCGCGAGAGCGTTCGCATCAACACCGACGGCTTCCACGCCTTTCGCGAGGCGTACGGCCCGGGCCGCAGCGCCGCCGAGGTGCTGGCGCCGGCCGAGGAGCTGTTCGTCGAGCGGGGCTGCGGGCGCCTGACGATGAACATGGTGCTGGTCGGCGCCGAGTTCGCGATCGCGCGGGCGGAGACAATCCTCGGCGACTTCTGCATCCCGTCCCTGGAGATCGCCGGGCCAGGCGGGCACTGGGTCGAGGTCTCGCGCGCGCTCGGCATGCCCAGCGCCGAGGTCGAGCGGATGAACGAGGCCTATGACGAGTACTTCGAGGCGGCGAAGACCGCGCTGCGGCCGGGCGCAACGGCGCACGATGTGCACCGGGCCGTCTCGAAGGGATTCTCGGAGCGCGGCTACCACCTCGGCCACGTCACCGGGCACTCGATCGGGATGACGATGATCGAGTTCCCGAAGATCGGCGAGGGCGTCGATACCGAGCTCGAGGAGAACATGGTCTTCTCGCTCCACCCGCATGCGATCGCGGAGAACGGGCAGGACTGCCTCTACATGCAGGAGACGTGGCTGGTGGGCGCGGACGGCGGCATCCCGCTCTCAGGCCTGGAGTCGAAGATCTACCGATGAGTCCCGGCCGGCCGGGCGGTCTTACCGGCAAGCGACGAAAGGACTGACATGGGCTCGATCACTCCCTTCCTGTGGTTCGACACCGAGGCCGAGGAGGCCGCGAAGCACTACGCCTCGATCTTCCCCGACTCGCGGATCGTCGAGGTGACCCGCTACGGCTCGGCGGGGCCGGGCACCGAGGGCAGCGTGATGACCGTGGCCTTCGAGCTCGACGGACAGCGCTTCACGGCGCTGAACGGCGGGCCGAACTTCCAGTTCACCGAGGCGGTCTCGTTCGTCGTTTCGTGCGACACGCAGGAGGAGGTCGACGCCTACTGGAGCAAACTCTCCGAGGGCGGTGAGGAGGGGCCGTGCGGCTGGCTCAAGGACCGCTACGGGCTCTCGTGGCAGATCGTGCCGAAGCGGCTGATGGAGCTGATCGGCGGCCCCGACCCCGAGCGCGCGCAGGCGGCAATGGCGGCGATGCTGAAGATGAACAAGATCGAGATAGCCGACCTCGAGCGAGCAGCCGCGGCCGCCTGACCCTGTGGGTGAATAGTTCCGCTCTCGACACGCGTTCACCCTTGACGAAAACCGGTGTCGGACACCGCTTTTCGCGTTCGGAGGCCTAGCCGAGAAGAGCGCGGTTCGCCGCCAGCACGGCGAGGACGGCCTCGACGTCCCCGTCAGTGTTGTACGCGTGAGCCGAGATGCGCAGGTTGTCGTCCCGCGACGAGGTGACGATCCCCGCGGCGTCGAGCGCGGCGACCAGCGCGCCCACATCCGAGGAACGCACGCACAGCAGCGCTCCGCTCCGCTCGGGCTCGGCCGGCGTCACGACCCGTGCCCCGAGCTCGCCGAGCCCGTCCCGAAGGAGCCCGTTCAGCTCTCGCACGTGCCTCTCGGTCTCCGCGATCCCGATCTCCTGCATCAGCTCGATCCCCGCGATCGCCGCGTAGGTCGACGGAACCGGCGGCGTCCCCGCCTCGAACCGCCGCGCCGACGCCGCCGGCGAGTAGTCGTGGATGTCCATCTCGAAGATGTCGCGGTCGGCGAACCATCCGGTCGCGGTCGGCTCGATCCCGGAGATCAGCTCGCGCCGGCAGAAGAGGAAGGCGAGCCCGGCCGACCCGAGTAAGTACTTCAGGACCCCCGCGACCAGGAAGTCGCACCCCAAAGCGCCCACGTCGACGGGGAGCGAGCCCACCGTCTGATACGCGTCGACGAGAACCAGCGCCCCCCGCTCGTGCGCCAGCCGCGCGACCGCCTCGACGTCGAGCCGCGACCCGTTCCGGAAGCAGACGTGCGTGACCGCGACCAGCGCCGTCCGCTCGTCGATCGCCGCGTCGAACCGCTCGAGCGGGATCGTCCCGTCCGCCTCCGCCGCCACGTGCTCGACCCGCAGGCCGCGCCGCTCCTGCGCGTGCCAGATCTGCCCGATCGTCGGGAACTCGAAGTCGCTGATCACGACCTTGTCGCGGCCGCCGTCGAACCGCAGCCCCGACGCGAGCGCGCTCACGCCGGCCGAGACCGACGTCGTGACGGCGATCTCGTCTTCGTCCGCCCCGATCAACCCCGCGATCGACGAGCGCACCGCCTCGAGCCGCCCGACCCAGTACTCCCAGGGCGCGCCGTACTCGTCCCAGTCGTCGAGGTAGCGCGCGTAGGCATCGCGCACCGAGTCCGACAGCGCTCCCTGCGAGCAGCTGTTGATGTAGACGCGCCGCTCGAAGACCGGAAACCGGTGCCGAAACCGCGCCGGCAGCGTCATCACGTCGTCATTCGGTTGCCTCATACGCACGCGAGGCCGGATCGCCCGCCGGGTGGAACACCGCGACGATCCTCATGGGTGAGTCACCGCTGTTCTCCAGCGAATGCCCGAGCAGCGGGGGTAGGTGGATGCACGTGCCCCGCGACACGGGCTCGTGCGAGCCGTCGATGTGAAGCATTCCCTCGCCTTCGAGCACGTAGATCACCTCGTCGTAGACGTGGCTGTGCTCGGCGGCCCGGCCGGGGGCGATGATCCCGTAGAACTGGGTCAGCTCGGTACAGCCGACCTCGTCGGTGACCAGGTAGCGGAACTCCCGGTCGCCGCCGGCCGTCAGCACGGGCTGGTCGTCGTAGCGGACGATCCGCCCTGCGTCGAGCTCCGGGGCCGAGGACTGGGGCGCGACGGCCGAGACGAGCAACAGCGTCTCCGGGCCCGGGTTGTCGATCTCGTAGCTCTCGCCCCAGACGAGGTACGCGGCGGTGCCCGGCTCGAGCTCGTGCCCCTTGCCGTCGACGACGAGCGTGCCCCGACCCGCCGCTGCGTACATCACCTCCTGGACGCCGTCGAGCGTGCGCGGCCGCGAGCGGCCGGGATCGTAGCGGGCGACGTGCAGCTCGAGCAGCTCGGAGCCGAAGGAAGCATCGATCGCGACTGCCCGCTCGGCCGTGTCGCCCTCGGCACGCGCAGGCTGAAGATCCCGCTCGGATACGGCATGCCCCGGCACGCGGGCATTGTCCCACGCAGTTGCGCGATTCCTAGGGGGTCTGACCCTCCAGGATCGCCGCGAGCTTGGCGGCGTCGATGTTCCCGCCCGAGACGATGCAGACCACCGTGCCGTCCCCGCCGAGGCCGGCCAGCGCGGCCGCGAGCGCGAGCGCTCCGGCGCCCTCGGCGACCACCTGGGCGCGCTCGGCGAGCAGGCGGACGGCGGCGGCGGTCTCGTCAAGCGACACGGCGAAGGCGCCGTCGAGCGCCTCGCGCGCGCGCGGCCACATCTCCGGGAGCACCATCGGGGCGCCGGCGCCGTCCACGAACGAGGTCTCGTACTCGATCGGCACCGGCTCGCCGGCCGCGAAGGCCGCGGTCAGCGGCGCGCCCGGCTCGGGCTCGACCGCGTAGACACGTGTTTCGGGTCGCAGCGCCTTGACCGCGCTCGCGATCCCGACGCTCAGCCCGCCGCCGCCGAACGGGACGAGCACCGCGTCGGGAGCGGGGAGGTCCTCCAGCAGCTCGAGCCCGATCGTGCCGTTGCCGGCCATCACGCGCTCGTCCTGGACCGGATGGACGAAGACGCCGCCGGCCGCGGGGTAGCTCGAGGTCTCCAGCGCCTCCCACCAGCGGTCGTAGGGCACCTTGTCGATGCGGGCGCCGAGCCGCTGCATCGCCGCGAGCTTGGTCTCGGGCGCATGGTCGGGCACGACCACCGTGCAGGGGACGCCGAGCTCGCGCGCGATCCAGGCGACGCCCTGGCCCATGTTCCCGGCCGTCGCGGTGACGACGCCATCCTTCAGCCCCTCGGGCGGGATCTGCAGCACCGCGTTGCCGGCGCCGCGGAGCTTGAAGGAGCCGATCGGCTGCAGGTTTTCGAGCTTGAGGTGGATCTCGCCGTCATGTTGGAGCCGGACGAGCGGCGTCCGCAGGACGCGGCCCTCGAGACGCTCGCGCGCGGCCTCGATCTCGGCGAGCGGGATCAGAACGGGACCGTCGAGCCAACGCCTTCCGCGCGGGCACGCTCGTAGACGTGCTCGGCTGCGGCGAGGTCCTCGACTCCGAGCCCCAGCGACTTGAAGACGGTCAGCTCCTCGTTGTCCCGCCGGCCCTCGGCCGAGCCGGTCAAAACCTCTCCGAGCTCGGCACGGATCGAGTCGGGGCCGAGCCCGGCCAGCAGGTAGTCGCCGGCCTCGTTCACGAGCGACTCGCGCGCGTCGCAGAAGAGCGCCGCCTCGGCCATCGTCGCGTCGTCGAGCTCCCGGGCGGTCGGGATGGACGAGCCAACCGCGTTCACGTGCGCGCCGGGAGCGAGCCACGCGCGCTCGAGCACCGGCTCGCTCGACGAGGTCGCCGTCACGACCACGTCGGCGCCGGTCACCGCCGCCTCGGCGCTCTCGGCCACCTCGACCGGGAGCCTGGCCTCCGCCACGACCGCGTGCGCGTGCTCGGGGGTCCGGCTCCAGATGCGCACCTTCTCGAACGTTCGCACGTGCGGCAGCGCCTCCAGGTGCGAGCGCGCCTGGACACCGGCGCCGAGGATCGCGAGCTCCCTCGCGTCCTCGCGCGCGAGCGCCCGGGTCGCGACCGCGGAGACCGCTGCGGTTCGGACGGCGGTCACCGCCGAGGCGTCGAGCAGCGCGCGCAGCTGCCCGGTCTCCCCGTCGCAGAGCAGCACGCCGCCCTGGTGGGCGTCGAGCCCTCGGGCCGGGTTCTCCGGGAAGATGCAGATCGCCTTCAGCCCGTATGCGCGCCGTGGCTCCGAGCGGTGCGCCGGCATCAGGCCCATCAGGCTCTGCTCCCCGGGCGGCTGGACGGTGAATCGCAACGGCAGCCACACGCGCCTACGCGCGAGGTCGCAGAGCACCGCCTCCATAAGCTCGGTGCACTCGTCCATCGGCAGCAGGCGGCGAACGTCGTCGTGCGAGAGGACGAGCAGCTCACTCATGTCTGCCACCCCTCGAGCCGGCCGCCCTCCAGGCGACCGGTCCCCGGCACGAGAGGCCGCGCGAGAGGCCGCACCAGGCGTTTGCCGGTCTTCCAAGTAACACTGTGTTACAAGGTACGACCCGCCGACCCGCTACGAGCCGGGCGATCTCGGGCCACGTCTCATCTCCGAGTACCACCGTGCTGCCAAACGGCCGGCGAACCAACCTGCGGGGCCTGGTCACGGGAAGAGCCTTGCAAGGTCGTCCCGTTCCTGCTCGGAGAGCGGGAGCTCCAGCGCCGCCAGGTACGGCTCGAGCTGCTCGGGCCGGCGCGGGCCGGCGATCACGGCCGTGACCCGCGGATCGCCGAGGATCCAGGCGATCGCCAGCGTTCCCGGCGCGACCCCTCGCTCCGACGCCGCGGCCTCGAACGCCTCGAGTGCCTCGAACGTCCTGTCGTTCTCGAGCACCTCGTACGGCCCGGGCCGCGTCGTCATCCGCGAGCCGGCCGGATACGACTCGCCTCGCCGGTACTTGCCGGTCAGCCAGCCGCCGGCCAGCGGGCTGAACGGCGTGAAGCCGAGCCCCTCGCGCTCGCAGATCTCCATGACGTCCTCGGAGCCGCGCTCGAGCAGGCTGTACTCGTTCTGGACCCACTCGTAGCGGACGAGCCCGAGGCGCTCGCTCGTCTCCAGCGCATCCTCGAGCTGCTCCGCGTCGAGGTTGCTCCCGCCGACCGCCCGCACCTTCCCGGCGCGCACGAGCTCGTCGAGCGCGCGCAGCGTCTCCTCGATCGGCGTCTCCGGGTCCGGTGCGTGCGTCAGGTACAGGTCGAGGCGGTCGGTCCGCAGCCGCTCGAGGGTGCCCTCGATCTCCCGCAGGATCCGGTCACCCGCGAGCCCGTGGTCGTCCGGGTCGCCGGTCACCGACGAGAAGACCTTGCTGCTCAGCAACACCCGAGAGCCGCGCTCGTCGCGCCAGTTGCCGATGGAGGCCTCGCTGCGCCCGCCGCCGTACGAGGCCGCCGTGTCGAGGAAGCCGATCCCGGCGGCGACGGCGGCGTCGAGCAGCTCGTACGCCTCCTCCTCCGACTCGCCCTGCCCCCAGGTGGCGGGGTCTGACCCCACACCGCCGAAGTTGCCGCAGCCGAGGCCGATGCGGGTCAGCTCGATGTCGGTCCGGCCGAGGCGCGAAGTCTCCACGGGCGGACGCTACAGGTGTGCTAGAAGGAAGGCATGCCGATGTTTCTCGTCGTCCTGCGGCGCTCAGGCCCGGACTACGACCATTCGAAACCGCTCGAGGAGCAGTCGGGCTGGGCGGAGCACGCGGAGTTCATGGACGCGCTCGTCGACGACGGGTTCATCGTCCTCGGCGGTGTGCTCGCCGACGAGGTTCGCACGGCGCACGCGGTCGAGGCGGAGTCCGAGGGCGCGGTCCGAGAGCGGCTATCGCGCGACCCCTGGAGCGGAACTCACCTCGTGGTCGACTCGATCGACGAATGGACGATCCGGCTCGACAGCAGAGTGAGGGCGTAGGCCGCGACCGCGACGCCGATCACCGCCGAGCTGGGCGGGAGGCTGGGGAAGACGTAGGCCAGGGTCAGGCCGAGCCAGACCGAACCGACCGCGAGGCCGGCCGACAGGGCGAGCCCCGCCCACGGGCGCGTGGTCAGGCCGTGGGCCGCTCCCGCCGGCGCGGCCAGCAGTCCGAGCAGGAGCAGCGCGCCGATCGCCTGGGTCGCCTCGGCGCAGACGACACCGAGCAGCGCGAGGAACAGCAGCCCCAGCGCGCGCACCGGCACGCCCTGCGCCTCGGCCACGCCCTCGTCGAGCGACGAGAAGAGCAGCGG
>Ga0187773_10001030_pt1 | contig 11180 bp, 14 predicted proteins | sample 0216_BV02_MP05_1_FD_133133 | JGI IMG/M metagenome (GOLD analysis project Ga0187773, IMG submission 133133) | Tropical peat soil microbial communities from peatlands in Department of Meta, Colombia - 0216_BV02_MP05_10_MG | ecosystem: Environmental > Terrestrial > Soil > Wetlands > Peat | place...
CCGGCAGACCCTCGGCGGTCAGCCCGCAGGGCACCGAGGCGGCCGGCTGCTGCGTGAGGTTGAACGGATAGGAGAACGGCGTCCAGTCGGTCCAGCGCATTTCCTTCACCACGTCGGCGACCTCCCTGCCGGCCTCGAACGCGGCGAGCGGCAGCGCCGGCGTGAGCAAGAGGTCGTACTTCTCATGGAACTGGTTCATGTGCGCGCCCAGCGCGCCGCGCTTCTGCGCCGCTTCGAGCAGCTCGAGCATGCCGATCTTCGCGCCCTGTTCGGCGACGTCGACCAGGCCCTGGTCCATGAGCGCCTTCTGCTGCGGCGAGAAGTTCTTCAGCAGCAGCGCCGCGCCGGCGAACCAGTGGGTGCGAAACAGCGGCTCGACGTTGGCGAATCCCGGGTCGACGGGCTCGACCAGCGCGCCGAGATCGACGAAGCGCATCGCCGCCTGCTCGACGAGCGCCTCCACTTCCGGATCGACCTGCGCGTAGCCGAGCCTCGCCGAGTAGGCGATGCGCAGGCCGCGCACCCCCTCGTCGATGCCGACGCGATAGTCGCGCTGCTCGTAGGGCAGCGCGTGCCAGTCGCGCGCGTCGGGCCGCGCGAGCACGTTCAGCAGCAGCGCCGCGTCGTGCACGCTGCGCGTCATCGGCCCGACGTGCGCCACCGTGCCGAACGGCGACAGCGGCCAGGCCGGCACCCGTCCGAACGAGGGCTTCAGGCCGAACACGCCGGTGAACGCGCAGGGGATGCGAATCGAGCCGCCGCCGTCGGTGCCGAGCCCGAGCGGCCCCATGCCCGAGGCGAGCGCGGCGGCCGCGCCGCCGGAGGAACCGCCCGGCGTGCGCGCCGGGTTCCACGGATTGCGCGTGATTCCGGTGAGCGGATTGTCGGTCACGCCCTTCCAGCCGAATTCCGGCGTGGTGGTCTTGCCGATCAGCAGCGCGCCCGCTTCGCGCAGGCGCGCCACGGCGGGCGCATCGTCGTTCCACGGGCCCTTCGGGTCGACCGTCTTCGAGCCGCGCAGCGTCGGCCAGCCGCGCGTGAGCAGCAGGTCCTTGATCGTCACCGGCACGCCGTCCAGCACGCCCTTCGGCTCCCCCTTCATCCAGCGCGCTTCCGCGTCCCTCGCCATCGCGAGCGCGTCGGGCGCGAGGTAGCAGAAGCAGTTGAGCAGCGGGTTCAGCTCGTCGATCCGCTTGAGCACCGCGCGCGTCACCTCGACGGGCGAGGCGCGCTTGCTGCGGTACAGGCGCAGCAGATCGACGGCGGGCAGGGTGAGCAGGTCGGAGGACATTTGGGTTCAGGGCCTTTCCAGAAACCGGGTGATGGCGGTGCGGCTGCCGAACAGCCACGCGCTGCCGAGCGCCGACGGCAAACGGGCAGAATACAGCTTCCCGCGCGCGCGAGCGACCACGCCCGCGCGCCGGCAGCGAACCAGAAGCTTCCTCACGTCTCGGCAGGCGAGCGCGTAGCCCGCGAGCGCCGGCGCGGCCGGAGCGTCGCCGAGCAGCCGGGCGAGATCGTTCCTGCGGCCGAAGACCAGCTCGCCGCGCGCGGTCTGAAGCCGCACGAAGGCGCCGCCGGGGCGCGGCACGAGGCCCGCGAAGCGCGCGTAGCGCGCCGCGGCCTCGGGCGGATCGTCCGCCACGACGAACGCCGCGGCGAGCCCGGCGACGCCGTTCGCGTGCGCCAGCCAGCGGGGCTGCCACAGCAACTCCGGGGTCTTGTGTTCGACGAACTGCACGCGTGCCTCCGGCATCGCCTCGGGCGCCGTGCGCACCACGGCGAATCCTGCGCGGCGCGACGCGCCTTCGGACGTGCCGATCTCGCGCTCTAGATCGACGCGCGGCAGCGGCGCGAGGCCGTTGCGCTCGAGGCGCGCGCGCTCGGCCGCCGCGTCGGCGGTGCCGAGCGCGAGGGTATGCACGCCCTGGTAACGCGCCATCGCCTCGCGCGTGCGGCGCGCGTGCGGCGTGTCGGCTACGGGCGCGAGCAGCTCGATGTAGCCCTGCCCGAGCATCACGCAGCGGTTCGCCGTGCCGGTCGGGCCCTCGGGCGTCGCCTGCGCGGAATACGGCGTCAGCACGAAGCCGAGCGCCTCGAGCGCGGTGGCGGCGGCGCCGAGATCGGGCACGAAGTGCGCGATATGGTCGAGGACCAGCGATCCGGCGATGGCGGCGTGCGGCACGGTGTTTGTTCCCGGCGATGCGGGTGCAATAATAGCCGCATGATCGAGCGCGGACATCACGACATGGGCGGACTGCCCGCGGGGTCGGTCGAGCGGACCGAGCACGACTATGCGGACTGGGAGCGACGCGTCGATGCGCTGATGGTGCTGCTCTCGGGCGTGTTCGGCGGCAGGAAGCTCATGACCGTCGACGAGCTGCGCAAGAACATCGAGGCCCTCGGCCCCGAGGCCTACGACGCGATGAGCTACTACGAGCGCTGGGTCACGGCGATCACGCAGACCATGCTGCAGCGCGGGGTGATCACCACCGAGGAGCTGGCGCGCAAGATGCGGGAGGTGGGCGAGCGTGGCGCTGGCTGAGGCCCTGTTCCAGCCGGGCGAGCGGGTGCGGGTGATGAAGATCGATCCGCTCGGCCACGTGCGCACGCCGTATTACATCCGCGGCGCGAGCGGCGTGATCGAGCGCCTGTGCGGCAGGTTCGCCAACCCCGAGGAGCTGGCGCAGATGCGCGACGGGCTGCCCCCCAGGCCGCTGTATCGCGTGCGCTTCCTGCAGCGCGAGGTCTGGCCGGACTACCGCGGCGGCCGCGACGACACGGTCGACGTGGAAATCTTCCAGCACTGGCTGGAGAGTGCATGAGCGATCTCGGCAAGTACGCGCCGCTGACTTACTTCCAGCTGATGGAGGTGAGCCTGCGCGAGCTGCTGGTCGAAAAGGGCGTGCTGAGCGAGCGCCAGATCGCCGACACGGTCGACGACATGCGCGCGCGCGGGCCGGAGCGCGGCGCGCGGGTGGTGGCGCGCGCCTGGAGCGATGCCGCGTACAAGCGGCGCCTGCTGGCGGACGGCAGCGCCGCCTGTGAGGAGCTCGGACTGGACGTGCCGGCGCTGCGGCTCGTCGTGGTCGAGAACACGCCCGCCGTGCACAACGTGATCGTGTGCACGCTGTGCTCATGCTATCCGCGCATGCTGCTCGGGCTTCCGCCGGACTGGTACAAGTCGCGCAACTACCGCAGCCGCGTGGTGCGCGAGCCGCGCGTGGTGCTGGCCGAGTTCGGCACCGTGATTCCGGCCGCGGTGGCGATCCGCGTGCACGATTCGACTGCCGACATGCGCTACATGGTGCTGCCGATGCGCCCGGCGGGCACCGAGGGCTGGGAGGAGGAGCGCCTCGCGGCGCTGGTCACGCGCGACTCGATGATCGGCGTGGCGCTGCCGACCGCGCCTTGAGCGACAAGGTTCCCAAGCCGCTCGGCGTGCTGCCGCTGGGCGACGCCGCGGCCTACATCGAGTTCTCGGACTCGCTCGACCTGGAAGTGAACGATGCCGTGCAGCGGCTCGCCGCCGCGGTGCACGCGCGCGCGCGGCCATGGATCCGCGACGTCGTGCCGGCGCTCGGCGGCCTGGCGCTGCACTTCGATATCGAGCACGAGGCGCTGCCCGAGGCGCCGCTGCAGGCGGCCGCCCTGCTGGTGGACGAATGCCTAAAGCAGGGCCTGCCCGACACGGCAGCCGTGGGACGCGCGCTCGAGGTGCCGATCTGCTACGACCCGGAGCTCGCGCTCGACCTGGAGGAGCTCGCCGCGCGCCTCAAGCTCGCGCCCGACGAGGTCGCTCGCCGGCACGCCGCGGCCGAGTACCGCGTGCTGATGATGGGCTTCTCGCCGGGGCTGCCGTATCTCGGCGGCCTGGACCCTTCGCTCGCCGTGCCGCGGCGCGCCACCCCGCGCGCGACGGTGCCGGCCGGTTCGGTGGGAATCGCCAACCTGCAGGCGGTGGTCTATCCCTACGCCATCCCGGGCGGCTGGACGATCGTCGGTCGCACGCCGCTCACGGTGTTCGACGCGCGGCGCGCGCCGCCCAGCCTGTTCGCGCCGGGCGACCGCGTGCGCTTCAAGCCCGTGGCGCGTGCGGAATTCGAGCGGCTGCGCGAAGCCGAGCGCTCTGCGTCATGAGCCTGCGCGTCCTTCGGCCAGGCCTGCTCACCACGGTGCAGGACCGCGGGCGGCACGGCCTGCAGCACCTCGGCATCGTTCCCTGCGGCGCGATGGACGGCGTCGCGCACGTGCTCGCCAATGCGCTGGTCGGCAACGCGCCCAACGAGGCGACGCTCGAGATCACGGTGCTCGGCCCCGAGCTCGAGTTCGAGCGCGAGACGCTGATCGCGCTGTGCGGCGCCGAATTCGACGCGCGCGCCGACGGGCGCGTGCTGCCGCTGAACCGCCCGGTGCTCGTCGAGGCCGGCACGCGGCTGGCGGTGCGCCGCGCCCTGCGCGGCGCGCGCGCCTACCTGGCGCTCGCCGGCGGCATCGCGCTGGACGAAGTGCTCGGCAGCCGCAGCACTTATCTCCCGGCGCGCTTCGGCGGGCTCGAGGGGCGGGCGCTGCGCGCCGGGGACACGCTGCCGCTGGCGCCGGACGCCGCGCGCATTTCCGCAGAGCGCTTTGCGCGGCTGGCGCGCGGCGCCACGGTGCGCGACGGCCTGCGCACGGTGCGCTGGTCGGCGCCTTCGCTCACGCTGCCCGACCGCGAGCCGATCGTCGTGCACGCGATGGAAGGGCGCCACCTCGGGCGCTTCCAGCCGACCTCGCAGCGCGTGCTGTACGACGCCGTGTGGCGCGTGTCGGCGGATTCGAACCGCATGGGCTACCGGCTCGCGGGCCCGACGCTCACGCTAAGCGAGGCGGGTGAGGTACTATCCGAGCCGACCTGCCTCGGCACCGTGCAGGTGCCGGCCGACGGCGTGCCGATCGCGCTGCTCGCGGATCACCAAACCACCGGCGGCTATCCGAAGATTGCCGAGATCGCGGTCGCGGACGTGCCGCGGCTGGCGCAGCTCGCGCCGGGCGGCACGCTGCATTTCGCGCGCTGCTCGCTCGAGGACGCGCTCACGCTGCGGCGCGAGGCGGGCAGGCGGCTGCAGTCGGCGCTGCGCGCGGTTTCGTGGGGGTACGAACGATGAGACGCATCGACCTGAATTGCGACATGGGCGAGAGCTACGGGGCCTGGAAGATGGGGGCCGACGCCGAGATCATGCCGCTCATCACCTCGGCGAACATCGCCTGCGGCTACCACGCGGGCGACCCGGCGACGATCCGCAAGACCGTCGAGCTCGCCGTGCGGCACGGCGTGGCGGTCGGCGCGCATCCGTCGCTGCCCGACCTGCAGGGCTTCGGCCGGCGCGTGATGAGGATCTCGCCGCAGGACATGTACGACCTCGTCCTGTACCAGGCGGGCGCCGTGCAGGCGTTCGCGCGCGCCGCGGGCGCGAAGCTGCATCACGTCAAGTGCCACGGCGCGCTGTACAACATGTCCACCGGCGACGAGGCGCTGTCGGACGCGATGGCGCGCGCGGTGCAGGACCTGGGCGGCGACGTGATCCTCTATACGCTGTCCAACAGCCTCACCCTGGAGGTGGCGAGAAAGCGCGGGGTGCGTGTCGCGGGCGAGGCGTTCGCCGACCGCGGCTATGCGGACGACGGCACGCTCGCGCCGCGCGGCGCACCCGGCGCGATGATCGAGGCCGAGGACAAGTCGGTGGCGCAGGCGCTCGGCATGATCGAGCAGGGCTACGTGGCGAGCCTGTCGGGCAAGCGCGTGCCCGTCGCTCCCGATACGCTGTGCCTGCACGGCGACCAGCCCGACGCGGTTGCCTTCGCCAAGGCGCTGCGCAAAGCATTCGCCGCGCGCAATATCGCGCTCGGCGCACCCTGAGAAAGGAACAGGCATCGATGGCCAGCAAGCTCTTCACCCCCATTCAGCTCGGCGGCGTGACGCTGCCCAACCGCATCGTGGTATCGCCGATGTGCCAGTACTCGGCGGACGACGGCTCGATGACCGACTGGCACATGATGCACCTCGGCAGCCTCGCCATGTCAGGCGCGGGCCTGCTCATGATCGAGGCCACCGGCGTGACGCGCGAAGGGCGCATCTCGCACGGCTGCACGGGCCTGTACAGCGATAACAACGAGGCGGCGATGAAGCGCGTGGTGGACGCCTGCCGGCGCGTGACCCGGAACCCGATCGGCGTGCAGATCGGCCACGCCGGGCGCAAGGCCTCGGCGCAGATGCCCTGGCAGGGCGGCAAGGCACTCTCGCCGGCGGAGTCGCCGTGGCAGACGGTGGCACCCTCGGCGCTCGCCTACGGCGAGGGGTGGCACGCGCCGCGCGAGCTGTCGGTCGACGATATCGCGGGACTCGCGCGCGCGTTCGCCGCGGCCGCCGAGCGCGCGCGCCGTATCGGCCTGGACGTGCTCGAGATGCACTCCGCGCACGGTTACCTGCTGCACGAGTTCCTTTCGCCGCTCGCCAACGCGCGCAGCGACCGCTACGGCGGCAGCCTCGAGAACCGCATGCGCGCGCCGCTGGAGATCGCGCGCGCGTTGCGCGATGCCTGGCCGAAGGAGCGCTGCCTGGGCGCGCGCATCACCGCAAGCGACTGGTACGAGGGCGGCTTCGAGACCGGCGACGCGGTGGCCTACGCGCGCGAGCTCGCGCGCATCGGCTTCGACTACGCATGCGTCTCGAGCGGCGGGCTGGTGCCGCAGCAGCGCATCAAGCTGTCACCGGGCTACCAGCTGCAGTTCGCCGAGCAGGTGAAGAGAGGCGCGCCGATCGCCGTGCGCGCGGTCGGCCTGATCGCCGATGCGCAGCAGGCCGAGAGCATCATCGCGCAAGGCAAGGCCGACATGGTCGCGCTCGCGCGCGGCTTTCTCGACGATCCGCGCTGGGTGTGGCACGCGGCGGAGAAGTTCGGCGTGAAGATCGATTACCCGCAGCAATACGCGCGCAGCCACCCGGACCTCTGGCCCGGCGCGCGCGTCGCGCGTCCGCAGGGCGCGCTACAGGAACGCGCAAGTCAGGCTGTGTAAGCGCTGCGACAGCTTCCCGATTTTTTTTCACGGCGCGCGCGAAGTGTCGTACGCTCGTCGCGATGAACTTCAGCGTCGCCGACATCGTGGTGTCGACCGCCACTTACTTCGCAGTCGCGTACGTGGTCAGGCGCGCGTGCGACGAAATGGAGATTCCCAAGGGCATGACGCGCAGCGCGCTCATCTTCGCGCTCGCGCTCGCCGCGGCCTACGGCGCCTCGGCGCTGATCGACGTGATCGCGGGCTGAGCCTCAGGAGCCCTTGATCACCTGCAGGTTGTCCTGCACCGATTTCACGCCGGGCACGCCGCGCGCGATCTTCACCGCAAGCGTGCGCCGCCCGGCCTGAGGCACCGTTCCCCACAGTGTCACCGCGCCGTCCTTGGCGGTGACGTCGATCGTCTGCGCGCCCACCGCCTTGTCGGCTTCGAGCGCGGCCTTGACCGCGCTCGCGAGCGCGACGTCCGGATCGGGCTTGGGCGCCTCGGCCGGTGCCGGCGCGGGCGCGGGGGCCGCGGCGACCGGAGCGGGCGCCGGCGTGGTTTGCGCTGGCTGCGGTGGCGGCTGGGAAGTCGACTTGTCCTCGCCGCAGCCTGCGAGCGCGAGGCTGCAGGCGAATGCGGCTACTGCGAGCGTGGCGGCTGGCTTCATGGCGGGCTCCTTTCTGCGGCGCATTGTAGCGCTCAGCGCCGCCGGAAGGGCGGGCGCCCGCGCCAGTAGCGGATCAGCAGCCAGGCGCCGACCATGCCGCCCAGGTGCGCGAAGTGCGCCACGCCGGCCTCCTCGCCGGACACACCGAGAAACAGCTCCAGCGCGCCGTACAGCGTGACGAACAGCCACGCAGGCATCGGGATCGGCGGGATGAGCAGCACGATGGTCTGCTGCGGAAAGTACATCGCGAAGGCGAGCAGAAGACCGAAGATGCCGCCCGAGGCGCCAACCGTCGGATACGGCGCGCCGCCGGCAAGCGCCGCGTAGGCGAGCTGCGACATCGCCGCCGTGATCACGCTGGCGAAATACAGGTTCAGGTAGCGTTTCTGCCCGAACACGCGCTCGAGCTGGCCACCGAACATGTACAGCGCGAACATGTTGAGGAAGATGTGCGCCACGCTGCCGTGCAGGAACGCGTAGGTGATGATCTGCCAGGGCTGGAAGCCGGACCCCGTGCCATAGAGCGGGGGGGTGCCGATCGGCCACAAGCCGAAGTACACGATCAGCGAATCGCCGACGCCCGCCTGCAGCAGGAAAACCGCCACGTTGGCGATGATGAGCGTGCGCGTGACCGGCGGTATCGAGCGGAACACGGGGAAGACTGCGGCGTTCGCGGGGCGAGGAGGCGCTAGTGTAGTCGATCCGCTCTACAGCGGCATCCGGCGTGGCTAGTCGAACAACGCCTCGACAGCACTCGCGTCGAACCGGTATTCGCGGTTGCACATCTCGTTGCGGATCACCACTTCGCCGCGCTCGGCGAGGATCGACTCGAGCTCCCCGCGCCCGAGGCCGCGCAGCACCTGCCTGACCTTCTCCGGGTCGTCCGGGCAGTGGTACTCGACCGCGTCGAGCGGGAAGACGCGCAGCAGCTCCTCGGGAAACAGGCGCGTCAGCAGCGTGTAGGGCCGCACCCCGCGCGTCTCCTCCAGCGCGAGCGTCGCGGCGAGCTGCGTGACCCGGCTCCAGCCGTCTGAATCGCGCTCGTCCGCCCGCGGCAGCTTCTCCAGCAGCAGGCCGCACAGGTCCTCGCGGTCGCCCAGCAGCAGCAGGAACGCGGGCAGCTGCTCGGATTGCGACAGGTAGTGCTCGAACGTCCGCTGCAGGCTGTCGCCCTCGAACGGAACCAGGCTCTGGTACATGCGCCCCGTCGCGCCGTCCTCCAGCGTGAGCGCCAGCCGCCCCGCGCCGAGCAGCGCCCGTTCGCTCGCCGGCAGCGCCGCGGCGGGGTCGACGCTCGCCATGCCGCGGATGCGCAGCGCCGCGCTGCAGTCCGCGACCAGCAGCCTGACCGGGCCCGCGCCCTGCACCTGGAGCGTCAGGCGCCGGGCGCCCTTTTGCCCCGCGCCGAGCAGCACCGCGAGCGCAGTGGTGTGGCCGAGCAGGTCGGCCACGGGGAGGGGATAGGCGCGGCCCTCGAGCATGCTGCGCCAGGCTTCGCCCAGGCAGACGAGACGTCCGCGGATCTCGAGCTCCTCGAAGAGGAAGCGCTGCAGGTAGTCGCTTTGCATCTGCCTGAGGATGCAGCGTACCATGCGCGCGCTGGACGCGAAGCAATTCTTTCTAGAGAGTCCCATGGTGAGTCCCGTGCTGTCGGTCCGCGCGCTCCGCAAGCGATTCGGCGACAAGCTCGCCGTCGACGGCGTCTCGTTCGAGGTCTGCCCGAACGAGATCGTCGGGCTCCTGGGCCCGAACGGCGCAGGCAAGACCACGATCATCAACATGATCCTCGGCGTGCTCGAGCCGACTGCGGGCGCGATCCGCATCGAGGGGCGCGACGTGGCGACGCAGCGCGCGCAGGCGCTCGCGTGCACCAACTTCGCCGCGGTCTACGCGTCCCTGCCGGGCAATCTCACCGTGTACCAGAACCTGCGCTTCTTCGCCCTGATCTACGACGTCAGGGACGGCGCGGCGCGCATCGAGGCGCTGCTCGATCAGTTCGACCTCAGGGCATTCCGCGATGTGAAGTGCGGCCTGCTCTCCTCCGGGGAGCAGACGCGCGCGGCGCTCGCCAAGGCGATGCTCAACCGTCCGCACCTGCTGCTGCTCGACGAGCCCACCGCCTCGCTCGATCCCGCGAAGGCGCGCGAGATCCGCGCGCTGCTTCGCGAGCTCGCGCGCCGCCACAGGGTCGGGGTGCTCTGGACCTCGCACAACATGATCGAGGTCCAGGAGGTGTGCGACCGGGTGCTGTTCCTGTCGCGCGGCGCGATCCTGCTCGAAGGCGATCCGCGCACGCTGCCGCGCGAGCACGGCAAGAGCTCGCTCGAGGATCTGTTCGTCTCGGTGGCGCGCGAGCCGCTCAGAATCGAGGCGGGGTGAGGCCATGCGCTGGCATCCGATCCTCGCCATCGTGCTGCGCCAGTTCTATCTCATGCGCGGCAGTCCCGCGCGCCTGTTTCCGCTGGTCATGTGGGTGGCGGTCGACATCCTGCTGTGGGGTTTCATCACCAAGTTCCTTGCGACGGTCGCCGAGCCGGGCTTCAACTTCGTCTCCACGCTCCTGGGTGCGGTGCTGCTGTGGGACTTCTTCGGGCGCGTCATGCTCGGCGTGACCACCGCGTTCTTCGAGGACGTGTGGTCGCGCAACTTCCTCAATGTCTTCGCCACGCCGCTCAGGATCTCGGAGTACGTCGCCGGGCTGGTGCTCACCAGCATCCTGTCGAGCTCGCTCGCGCTGGCGGTGATGATCGCGCTTGCGAGCGCCGTCTTCGGCCTGTCGATCTTCGCCTACGGCGCGCTGCTCGCGCCCTTCCTGCTCGTCCTGTTCCTCTCCGGCATCGCGCTCGGTATTTTCGGCGCCGCGGTCGTATTGCGCCTGGGGCCGGCCGCGGAATGGCTGATCTGGCCGGTGCCGGCGCTGCTGTCGCCGTTCGTGGGCGTCTTCTACCCCCTCGCGACGCTCCCCGCCTGGATGCAGATCATCGCGCACGCGCTGGCGCCTTCGTACGTCTTCGAGGGCATGCGCGCGATCATCGCGGGCGAGGCGTTTCCGGCGACGCACCTGCTGTGGAGCACGGGCCTTGCGGCGATCTACATCCTGCTCGCCGCCTTCTTCTTCGCGCGCGTCTATCGCCATGCCGTGCGCACCGGCCTGCTCGCGCGCTACAGCGCGGAGACGGTGAGCTGAGTGACGCGGCGTCAGAGCCCGAGGTAGGCCTGGCGCACCCGGTCGTCGCGCAGCAGCGCTTCGCCCGCGCCGGACATTACGATGCTGCCGTTCTCGAGCACGTAGGCGTGCTGCGAGAGCTTGAGCGACACCGCGACGTTCTGCTCGACCAGCAGGATGGTGAGGCCCTTGGCGTGCAGCGAGCGGATGGTGTGGAACACCTCCTGCACCACGGTCGGCGCGAGCCCGAGCGAGGGCTCGTCGAACATGATCAGCTCGGGCTGGCCCATCAGGCAGCGGCCGATCGC
>Ga0187773_10001031_pt1 | contig 11177 bp, 10 predicted proteins | sample 0216_BV02_MP05_1_FD_133133 | JGI IMG/M metagenome (GOLD analysis project Ga0187773, IMG submission 133133) | Tropical peat soil microbial communities from peatlands in Department of Meta, Colombia - 0216_BV02_MP05_10_MG | ecosystem: Environmental > Terrestrial > Soil > Wetlands > Peat | place...
GACGGCAACTCGTGGTCGATGGTGAGCATCACGGGCTTCAGCAGCAGCAACTACGCGATCGCCAGCATGGCGGTGTACAACGGCGCGCTCTACATCGGCACGAGCAACACCCTGGGCAACGGCGCGGAGATCTGGAGGTACGACGGGAGCGCCTGGACGAAGCTTTCGGGCTTCGGCAGGAACGGCGCGGCGACCGCCATGACCGTGTTCAACAACACGCTACTCATCGGCACGACCAACTATGCCCAGGGCGCGGCGGGGCAGCTCTGGGCCTACGACGGGACCGCGTTCACGCTGGTGACCGCGCCCAGCGCTTTCGGGAGCAACGGCAACTCGGGAATCGTGAGCTTGGCCTCCACCGGCGACACGCTCTACGCCGGCACGTACAACAACACGGGCGCGGAGATCTGGACGGTGACGGCGAGCGGGTCGTCCGGATCGGGCGCCAATTCGCCGGGCGCCCTCTCGGGCCTGTGGTGGAATCCGAACGAGAGCGGCTGGGGCGTGAGCTTCACGCAGCGCGGGCCGACGGTCTTCGTGGCGTGGTACACCTACGACTCGAACGGCAACCCCAAGTGGTACGTCGCGAGCGACTGCGCCGGCATGACCGGCACGAGCGGCACTTGCACGGGCAGCCTCTACCAGGTGAACGGGCCGACGTTCTTCGGCGTGCCGTTCACGCCGATCACGTCGAGCCAGGTCAGCGTCGCGGGCACCTTCAGCACGACGTTCAGCGACGCGAACAACGCGTCCATGACCTACACGGTAAACGGGCAGGGTCGTACGGTGCCCATCGTTCGCCAGGTCTTCCAGACGGGAACGACGGCACCGGCGGTCGACTACACGGACCTGTGGTGGAATCCGAACGAGTCGGGATGGGGCGTTTCCATCACGCAGCAGTACGGCGTGATGTTCCTCGCATGGTACGTGTACAGCGCGAGCGGCAATCCCGTGTGGTACGTGGCGCCCGATTGCGTCGTGGTGGGCAGCGGTTGCACGGGCGCCGTGTACAGCACGATCGGTCCGCCGCTGGGACCGACTTTCAATCCCGGGGCGGTGATGGCGTCGTCCGTCGGGACGATCACCGCGAGCTTCAGCGACGCGAACAACGGGACGATCAGCTACACCGTGAACGGCGTGAGCGGCACCAAGCAGATCACGCGACAGCTGTTCTAGGTTCACCGCCAATGACCGCTTGGGGTCGGTGACTGCCGGTGGACTACGCTGTTCTCTGCAGGGGCGTGATTGGCGGCAAGCGCAGTACGTGACTGAGCTAATGGATACCAGGTGCCCCTACGAACCGGGGGGCCGTGGGCTCAAATCCTGCCGGACGCGCCGGAATTAACAGAAAGGCTCAGGGAGACCTGAGCCTTTTCTTTCTTCGATCCAGCGACAGACGTTCAATAGCCCAGCTTCACCGCGCCGTTCGACGTGCCCTCGATCGTTCCGCGCTCGAGCCATTCGAGCGACGCCTGGAAGAGAAGCGCGTGGTTGCGCTCCATCATCGCGGGGTGCGATGAGCAGCCGAGCTCGACGAACACCTTGTTCGCAGATCCGAGATCGGCGTAGAGCTTCCGGACACGAATCGGATCGACATGCTTGTCGTACTGTCCAAGGACGATGGCAAAGGGTGTCGGCAACGCGCCGGCGATCTGGCTGTTGAATCCCCAATACGGCACCAACGGCGCGCGATACACGGGCGGGCTCCACCGGGCGCCCACTGGATCCGACGCGAGCAGCGCGTCCCACACGGCCTCCCGTACGCCCTCCTCGTACTGGTCCGGGCACCCAATCTGACCATCGAGGTCCCTCCGATAGGCGGCGACGTCCTGCACGGTGATGGTGCCGTCCCGAACCGGCATGACGGCCGGCGCTTGTGCTGGCATGTCGGGATAGGCTGGCGCAAGCACGAAAATACTCGAGACCTTCTCGGGATGGCGAGCCGCGTAGCCGCCGGCTATCGGCCCACCCTGGGACCACGCGATGAGCGCGACCTTCTCGACGCCGCGGAGGCGGCGCACGTATTCGATCACGACGTCCATGTCATCCCAGTCGGAGCTTATCGTCGTGATGGGCGTCCGTTGCGAAGGCTCGCAGTCCGCGGAAATCATCAGCGGCACGAATGGCGCCCGGCCCGCCTTTGGCAGGTTGCATGGATCGTTCAACGCTTCGGGCCGGGTGGAGCGGCCGAACCCCGTGAAATCCATGACGAATGTGTCGTAACCTGCGTTTGCGAGGTACTCCATCCAGCTGTACCCCTTGTACTGCGTGTCGAACGCTACGCTCCCCGGGCTGAGCGCGCCGTGAACGAACACCACCACGCTTTCCGGTCGGGCCGCGCCATTGGCCCGCGCGACCTCCCGTACATAAAGCCGAACCTCCTTGCCGGCGAGCGCCGGCGCCGCCGAGTTCACCGCAATGTAATGATCGGTCCTGACCACCGCCGGGCCCCCTCCAGTGATGGCGGCGCATCCGCCGAGCGCGAGTGAGGCGAACGTAACCAGAGCTGGATAAGTACGCATAAGGACCTCCGATGCGCCAACAAGGGACCCGCCGATGACCGAGCGGCGCTGGGGAACACGCTACCGGGCTTTTCTCATTCTTCCTTACGGCGCTTGTCGCACCCCACCACCATGACCCGTCCAAGAACAGTCACTACCTGAGGTGCTGCTGCTACGCCACGTGATCCCCTGAGGTGTGACCTCGATCTCCCTGAGGCTGACAGAACCGGAAGCTCCATTCGAACAAGTAACGGTGCCATCGAACGATCCCATGCGCCCGGCTTGCGTGTACGTTCCCGTGGTCGTACACGAGTAGGTCGAGAACGTTTGTTGCAACGTCATGGCTTGACCAGTTTGCATCACTACGAAATTGACCGGTTCCTCTAGATAGCCATAATTGCAGCCGGAGCCGGAGTAGGTTCCGATCTTCGCGCCGATGTAGGAACCTGAAACATCGTCGTTCTTCCACGTCTGGCGAGTGAGTGCCTTGACGAATTGCACTCCATTCACGGTGTAGGTGAGCGTCGCCTCGGTGGCGGACGTCGGGGAAAACGTGGCGGTTCCAACCTGGGTGACGCCAAGCGATGTTCCAACCGGACCTTGCGTGACGTAGAGGGGCCCTTGGAAGTTGTTGGCTGTCGACGAGTAGGCGATATTCGAGCCAACGTACCAAATGGGCTTGTTGCTCGAGTCATAAACGAAGAACGTCACGAACAACGTGTTGGCCTGCTGGATAATGTTGAAGCCTTCGCCGTTTTCGGAGGCGTTCCACCAAAGATCGGAATAGTCGGTGCCGAAGGATGTCGCCCCCACGCCGACGCAAGACATCGCGATCAGTGACGCGAGGATGCGCTTCACCATGCGAACCGCCCATTGGTTATCGAGCCGCATTGGGTGCCTCCCTTCGCGCGCCGAGCCGTGCTCGGACTCGGCGCCTGGCTTCAGCAGTGAATTTGCAAACGCTACTCCTCCCGAGGTTGAAGGCATTGCGGCCCGTCAAGGCTCATCCATTTGGGCGCCCGGGCATGGACCGGAATGAAGATTTCGAGGTCCGCTGACGTCCCGCGCAAGGGCGGGCATCTTCCCTTCTCACGACAAGCCGTGCAAAGATGCGCGGCTCGACCCCGGAGGAGCGATCCAATGGCTCGCGACGAGCTGAAGCCAGCCCCGCACGGCGTGCCAGACGGCCACCCCGCCCTGTGCGAAGGGGGGGAGAAAACGCCCGCCGCCGTGCTCGCGTCCGCGATCTTCGTGTTCCTGGTCGCGGTGGCATTCTCCGCCCCTGCGGGCGCCGTGCCGATTCCCTGGTTGAATTGCGGCGCGCCCGGCGATTTCTTGCACATCACCCAGTCCGACGCCAGCGCCTGGCCGCCGCCCCTCGCGGCGCCGGCGCACGCGATCGCGACATTCGACGCGGCGGGCCATCTCCTCGATCTGCAGCTCTTCCTGATCCACGGCCTCTCGTGGACGTTCGACAGCGGCCCTCTGCCGACGACGACGAGCGCCGGGTTCGTTTCGCTTCCGGCCTCGTTTCCGGTGAGCCTTACGAGCCCGGCTTTGCCGATTGCCGCCGGGCCCTACGTGACGACGCAGACACTCACCGACGACGGCGCGTCCGTGACGATCCTCGACAAGGCGAACCTCGCAGCACCGGTCAATGCCCCGGTCACGGCCACGGTCGGCCTGTCGTCCAACGGCACGCCCGGCTTCCCGTTGGTGCCTGTCGCAGGCGACGTCTACGGCGTCCGTGTGCAGATGAGCGACCCGGGCGGCGCCGTCTTCTGCATGAACATTAACGTGCCGATGAAGACCGCCTCGCCATTCGTGAGCATCCAGGACGCGTCCATTCCGACGCTCTCCACCGCCGCATTGATCGCGCTGGTGGCGTTGCTTCTTGCAGCCGGCTTGTTCGCGGGTCGGCGACGGGCGCAGACGCGAGGGACATCGAAACAGCGGCTGTGAGTCTCGCCTCTTCAGGTTGCAGACAGGGAGCCGTGACGGGCGCCGCGGGCGCTCGCCAGGTCCGTTTCTCCCGTCCGCTCTACTTGCTCGACAGCACCTCGCGCCCATTCAATGGCTGGACGGGCCGCGCGTTCATGGGATAGTGCTTCCCGAAGGCGGCGATTTCGGCCGGCGAGACCGTGGCGGGCGTCTTGAGGACGAACCACCGCACGCCCTCGCTGCACGGGGGCGTGGTGAGCGAGCCGTCGAAGGTGTAATAGGCGTGTTTGGCCGGAAGGAGATCCGCGGCGTCGATGGTGACGGACTCGACGGCGACCTCATGCCCCTTTTCGTGCGGGAGGTTCTTCCACAACGTCGCGACGAGCTTGTTCGCGGCGCCCTTCTTGAGCGGCACCGCGATCACGGCGAGCTTGCCGCTCGCGTCCTTGTGGACGAGGTGCGCGACCATGTCGAACGCCTTTCCGTCGAGCTTCTCCTCGCTCGGCTTGTGGAAATGAAACTGCACGAGCTCGTAGCGAACGCCGTTTACGGAGATGAAACTGCCCGGCGCGTAGTCCACCTGGATGGTATGGCCATTGTCGATGATCTTCAGCGGCACGGGCTTGTATTCGAACACGATCTCGGGGAGGTCGGCGACACGTGCCGCGGCCGTGCGAATGTCTATCGGCGACTGCGCCTTGCCGATGCCGCAGGCTTCGAACTCCTTCTCCATTCCCGCCCAATGGGTCGGGCCGGTGGCCCCCGAATACGACCAGTGAGGGTGGTGCTCGTCGGCGAATGCCGGAGCAAGGGCCAGGGAAACGGCGGCCAGGGCGAGGCAGGCGTGCGTGCGGTTCATGAAGTCCCTCTGAATGGCGATGGGCAACGCCCGGAGCGGGCGGCACGGGTAGTCGAATGCTACCTCATGCCGGAACAGGGCGGGTGTGCACCGGGAAATAGCCACCAGACTGCGCGTCGTGGACCGAACCTGCGACGGCTACGGCGTGTCCGGCAATGGTCCGGCCATCGCGCTAGAGTAGCGCTCCAGCGACGACAAAAGGGGAGGCTCGCCATGAGGCTGCTGGTATTGTTGGCCGTCGTTTCCTTCGCTTCCGTCACGGCGCAGGCCGCGGACGTCGCCGGAGCGAAGGATCCGCCGTATCTCAAGCGATACGAGGGGTCCGAGATCGTGAGCTACCAGTCCCTGCCGTACGAAAGCTACAGGGTCTGGGTGCCGGATCCGAAGAACCCTTCGGGACCGTGGGCCACCGACCAGGTCGAAGGCCAGATCACGCGCGCGTTCTACAAGGTGCCCGCGGGTCACACGGTGCTCGAGATCTACCGCAACTACGAGCAGTCGATCAAGGACGCGGGCTTCGCCGTCAAGGCGTCCAGCCCGTCGTTCTGGGACCAGAACTGGGCCGACTCCTTCTACCACCAGAGCTGGCAGATCCACGGCGACTACGCGTGGACCAACCTCGCGCTGAACGGGGTCCAGAAGATGGCGTACCTGTCGGCCTCGGGCACGAAGGACGGCAAGTCCGTGACCGTCGCCGTGTACGTCTCCAACTACAAAGAAGGCAAGGACGTCAAGTACGGGGACAAGTCGTTCCGCTTCAATCCCGACAACGTGCTCGTCGTCGCGGACGTCGTCGTGGCGAAGGCGGTCGTGAACAAGATGGTGCTGCTCAAGGCCGCCGACATGGCCGAGGCGCTCCGGACCCGGGGCTCCGTGGACATCTACGGCATCTACTTCGACACCGACAAGTCGGCGATCAAGCCGGAGAGCGCGCCGACCCTCGAGGAGGTGGCGAGCCTCCTCAAGATCGACGGCAGCCTCAAGCTCGAGGTTTCGGGCCACACCGACAATACGGGCGCGAAGGCGCACAACCTCAAGCTCTCCGAGGACCGGGCCCGGGCCGTCGTGAAGGCGCTGACGGCGAGCTACGGCATCGATGGAAGGCGCCTCGTGGCCCGGGGCTATGGCGACACGAGGCCCGTGGTCCCGAATACGAGCGACGAGAACAAGGCGAGGAACCGCCGCGTGGAGTTGAGGAAGCTGTAACGGCGGCGGGGACTCCATGGCCCTCTCCGCGCGTCCCGGTCGATGCACGGCGCAGCAGGCGCTCGACCGCCTGAAGGAGGGCAATGCGCGGTTCGTGAGGGGGGAGGCGCGCTTTCCGACGGTTCAGAAGGAGGTGCTGGCGGCGCTCGCGAAGGAGCAGCATCCGTTCGCGACCGTCCTCGGGTGCAGCGACAGTCGCGTGCCGCCGGAGCTGGTCTTCGACGCCGGTTTCGGCGAGCTGTTCGTGATCCGGGTCGCCGGGAACGTCCTCGGCGCCGAAATCCTCGGGACGCTGCAGTATGCCGGGAGGCACTTGCAGACTCCGCTGTTCGTCGTGTTGGGGCACGAATCCTGTGGTGCGGTCACGGCGGCGGTCGATTCCCTCTTTCACGGCGCGCAACTGGAAAGCCGCGTCGAGACCCTTCTCGCCGATATCATCCCGGGCCTCGCGAGGCTCGATCCCAGCCGGCCGCGCGACGCGCTCATCCACGCGGCGGTGGAGGCGAACGTCCGGCATACCCTCGATGAGCTCGAGGCCACACCCGAGGTCCAGGCCCGTCTTGCGGCGGGCGACATGCGGCTCGTGGGAGCGATCTACGAGCTGAAGTCGGGACGGGTCCGCTTCCTCGAATGAGGGAATGAACGAGACGGCTAGAAGGTCTTCCTGAAGCCGACGGTAAGGCCGTGCGGCAGGATCGTCACGAAGATCGGCGTCTCACGGCCGTGCGCATACCATCCCGACAAGCCGCCGATGGCCCATCCGGCGATGACGTCGGACTGCCAGTGCGCATGGTTCTTCAGGCGGCCGATTCCTACGTACGCCGGAATGGCCAGGAGCGCGTAGACCGCGGGCTGGTCATGCGCGTATTCGAGGATGTACGGAGTGACCAGCCCCGCCGCCGTGGCGGCTTCGCCGCTCGGGAAGCTGTAATTCTTGCCGCCCTGGAACCATTTGCACGGATCGTTGCTCGTGGAGGGCCGCTCCCGCGTGAAGACGTACTTGGCGGCATTGGACGTGATCGCTCCGAGCGCCTCCGAATCCATGCCCTGCCACAGGGTGCGGCCGAACCGGCTGTTCGAGCCTTCGTAGAAGGCGCCGGCGATCTGGGCGACCGTCAGCACACCCATCATCCCGCGGTAGGAATTGGGCGCCCAGATGCCGGAATCGCTGTAGCCGACTTCGTGGTCGATGTGAGACCAGAAACACGATGCCTGGCAGCATTGCGAGGCGAGCAGGGCGAGGGAGCCCACGCCGCCGACAAGAGACTTGCTGGTCTTCATGAAGCATCCCCAGGAACGGCCCGGCCTTCGATGCAGGGTATGACCCGATGGACGCGTCGCCAATGCTCGCAGGTGCGCGCGTCCGATGCTAATCGCCGAGTCTGTCGATTGGCTGACGGATCCACCGGGCGCGCCGCCGCAGCCGGCCGCTGCAAATGCATATCACTCTCCCGGCGGCATCATCCCGACACCCGCGTCTTGCCGGCCCCCGTCTGCAAGTCGAGGCGCAATTTCCCCGACAACACGGCGTGTGCCTTCGTCCGATCGAAAACGAAGATGTCTCCCTTGCCGACTCGAACGGCGATCCTCTCGAGGCCTGCCGCCGGAATGCGCAGGGACATGCGCGCGTCGAGATCCGTGAACCAGCCGTGCTGCTCGATGGCGTAGCGCAGAGTGGGTATCGGCGACCTGACGAAGCGGGCGCCGGCGACGAGTCGGCTGCCGGGCAGCCCGAAGCCATGCGTTTCGCCGGCGACTTGGACATATCCCGAGGGCGAATCGGCCACGACGATTTCGACCTCGGAGGCGGTCGCCGAGAACTCGACGGCACGCAGCCGTTCGGGAAGGGAAGCGAGAGCGATCTTGTCGGCAACCGGCTCGCCGTGCGCGGTGAGGAAGAGCGCCGTCAGGACGCCGACGCCACCGAAGGCGGCGAGGACGGGCAGCGCGAGCTCGCCGACCCGGGAGCGGCCGGCGACGACGATGCGGCCGGCTTCGTGCTCCGGGATCCTGAGCACATACCAGTAGAGCCAGTGCGCGATCGCGAAGGAAATGAAGGCCGACCAGGCGACGTCCGAGGCGAAGTGACCGCCCGCCGCCATGCGGCCCACGCCGAGCCCAACGCCGGTGACGAAACCCGCTGCGAGCGAGCCCCAGGCCAGCGCACGGCGCTTTCGCCACACCCACCACCCGATGCCGTACAGGAACCCGACCGAGCAATGGCCGCACGGGAAGGACTTGCCGCCTTCGCCGCGCAGAGGTGCGGGCGAATAATGCTCCGTCCCTCCGAACTCGACGACGTCCCGGGGCCGAGGCCGCCCCCAGTGATCCTTGAAGACGCCGTTCACCAGCAATCCGGGCCCGATGACGACGCTCAGGATCACGAAAGCGGCCTGTCGTCGAAGCGCGGCATTGCGCGTGAGGCAGGCCGCTGCCAGGACGACGAAACCGCCGCCGGCGAGCGAGGCCGTGATCCACGGCGCCGCGCGATAGAGGATGGACCACGGGGGCTCGTTTCCGTGGGGCCAGTGGCCCGGCGCGCCCGCGTCGAAAAATGGCCGCAGGGTGGCGAAGTCGATTCGGCCGTCGGCAAACGCCGCAGTCATCGCCAAGGCGATGCCGATGGTGATCGCGACATCCATTCGCCAGCGATTGCGCGTCATTGCGGTTCCAGCCGGATGCCGTCGAAAAGGCGCGGCAGGCTCGACGACAGCAACCGGTCGATCTCGCCCGCGCGCGGCTGATGGACGAAGGGACGCCTCGGATAGATGCGATCGTTCACCCAGTGCTCCGACCATCCTGCCGTGCTCGCGATGCATTCGCGCGCGAAGCCCTCGAGTTGGAAGCGCTCCTCCTGCTCCAGGCACCCGGAGAGGAACAGGTCCACGTACGACTCGACGATCGGGTAGCGCGCGTCGGGCGGCGCGATGCGGCGCGGGTCGGTCGCGTAGATCCATGCCTGCGCATTGCCGGGGAGCGAGAACGAACCCTCGCGCATCGCAATGTGCCCGAGCGGCACGCTCGTCCGGCAGTACGACGACTCGCGCGCGTCCGTCGCGGCGACCTCCTCGACGTCCACCGCGTACACGACCGCGTTCATGCGGCCTTGCGCATCCGGCCGCACGCCGAGGTACGTCGTGCTGAAGCCGACCGACGCGCCGCGCTCGAACCATCCGCGCCGGAAGCCCGAGAGCTCGACCGGATGCGCGGGACCCGCGCGCGGCGAGGTGCGCCTGCGCGAGGCCTCCTCCATGAGGCTGCCGTACCCGACGACGAACTGCGGCCGTGCGGGGTCCGCCTCGGAGCGGCACTCGCTCACGGACGGGTTCGTGGTCCGAAGCGAGGCGGATACGGGCGGGGCAGGGCCGATCGCGCAGGCGGGGAGCGCGAGCAGGAGGAGGACGGCGCGCGAGTCGGTCATGGAGCCGACATTGTTGCAGAACCGCGCGCCACGGGAAGCGACACGCATTTCCGGGCTGCGGTAGGCTTGTACTCCCGCGCCGCCCCCGGCGCCGACGCACCCGGGACACTGCGAGAACTCGTTCGAGCCGTGACCCTCATTTGAACATGGACCGCAAGCGTGTTTCCGACACCTGGGAGCGGGGAAGCCCGTACGAGCAGTACGTCGGGCGGTGGAGCCGCCGTGTAGCGCCGCCGTTTCTCGCGTGGTTGAACGTTCCGCCCGGCCGGAGGTGGCTCGACGTGGGATGCGGCACCGGCGCGCTCTGCGCGGCGATCGTCGACCGGTGCTCCCCCTCTTCCGTGCTCGGCGTCGAGCCCTCGGAAGGGTTTCTCGACACGGCGAAGGAGAATCTGGCGGGGCGCGCGGATATGCGGCGAGGCAGCGCGACGGCGATTCCCCTGGATGACGCGTCGGTCGATGTGGCGGTCTCGGGGCTGGTCCTCAATTTCGTTCCGGACCAGCCCGCCGCGCTCGTCGAAATGGGCCGGGTGACGGGCAGGGGCGGGACGATCGCCGCATACGTCTGGGATTACGCGGGGAAGATGGAGCTCATGCGGTATTTCTGGGATGCGGCCGTGGAGCTCGACCCGGACGCCGCGAAGCTGGACGAAGGCGTTCGCTTCCCCCTGTGTCGTCCAGAAGCCCTGAACGACCTCTTCGCCACGGCCGGGCTGGAAGCGCTCGAAGTGGCGCCTATCGACGTGCCGACGCGGTTCGCGAATTTCGACGATTACTGGCGGCCCTTTCTCGGCGGGCAAGGGCCGGCGCCCGCCTACGCGATGTCGCTCGACGAGACTTCGAGGCTGCGCCTGCGGGACCGCATCAGGGCGTGCCTGCCGACCGCCGCGGACGGCTCCATCTCGCTGATTGCGCGGGCGTGGGCGGCACGAGGCCGCGTCGAAAAGTAGCGATGCCCGATCTCCACGTCTCGCCGGCTACCGTTTCGTCCGGCTCGCGATGAGGATCGCCTTCGCGACGAGCGCCTTGGCCCAGTCCGGCGTGGCGCGCAGGTCCGCGGGTGCGACGATGCGGCCGTCCTCGAGATGCAGCAGGAGCCGCGGCCGGGGCGCTTTCCCCGAGGCGGGATCGGCCTCGATCGAGTTGTCGTAGACGCGCAGCGAGGCGAGCTTCGGCATGAGCCAGGCGAGGTTCTCCCGGCTCGTCTCGTAGCGCCGGCGGATGTCGGCTTCGGGGATGTCGTGGCCGC
>Ga0187773_10001032_pt1 | contig 11162 bp, 10 predicted proteins | sample 0216_BV02_MP05_1_FD_133133 | JGI IMG/M metagenome (GOLD analysis project Ga0187773, IMG submission 133133) | Tropical peat soil microbial communities from peatlands in Department of Meta, Colombia - 0216_BV02_MP05_10_MG | ecosystem: Environmental > Terrestrial > Soil > Wetlands > Peat | place...
CGGTGATAATCGAGATGATCGCGCGACAGGTTGGTAAAAACGCCGACGTCAAATTCCAGACCGCGCACCCGTTCCTGCGCCAGTGCATGGGACGACACTTCCATGGCTACGGATTTCACCCCCGCGCTGGTCATCTCGGTCAACATCTCTTGGAGATCGAGCGACTCTGGCGTGGTGTGATGGGACGGTGTGGCATAATTGCCATAGCGATAGTTGATCGTGCCGATCACGCCGGGGTTCAGCCCCGCCGCGCGCAGCATTGATTCGATCAGATAGGTAAGGGTGGTTTTGCCGTTCGTGCCGGTCACGCCGATCAGTTTCAGATTTCGGCTGGGCCTTTGCCAAAAATACGCCGCCCATAGTCCCATCGCGCGCCGGACATCTTTTACCTGCACCGATGCGACTGTTTGAGGCCAATTCCCCTGGTCGGAATAAACATATGCGGCAGCGCCCCGCCGCACTACTTGATCGATAAAATCGTGACCATCGTGTTTTTCCCCGGCGATGGCGAAGAACACATGCCCTGCGCTGAGCTTGCGGGAATCGTATGTTAATCCGCTAATTTCTTGATCCAGATTTCCCTCAGCCTTTGCTACCTCCTCAAGTGCCAGAAATTCCCTAAGCCGCATCGCCATCAGCCTTGCAAATTGAGAACTAAAACTTCGTCGTCGTTCCAGCGTCCACCCGCGGCCGGCGCCTGCTTCACCACGTAACCGTTACCCTGGAGGCGGAGTTTGACTTTCATTGTCTGGGCCTTTTCCAACGCTTCGCGCAGACTCAGACCGAGGAAGTCCGGCACCCCATCAACAGCGCCGTCTGTCGGAGCGGTGCGCTTCACCGCGCGCCACGCGGGTAAGTCTGTACCCTTTGGCGCCGTGGGTAAGGGCAAAGTCTTTTCCGGCGCCACCGCGAGACGGCGCAATGCACCTTGGGCTATGTTGCGAAACACCGGTGCCGCGACGACGCCGCCGTAGACGTTTACTTCAGGCTCGTCGATCATTACCAACGCCACTAGGCGTGGATCGTTGGCGGGTACAAAGCCGACGAAGGAGCCCACTCGTTTTTTCGCCGCATAACCACCATGTACCGGGTCGGCTTTTTGTGCGGTACCGGTTTTTCCGGCGACATCAAATCCTTCGATATTCGCCATGGTGCCAGTGCCGCCTTCGCTGGTCACATCCTGTAACATCGACGCAAGCAACTTGGCGGTTTTTTCCGAGATAACCCGGCGCACGACATGGGGCTGATTTTCCAGCAACACTTCTCCTCGAGGGCTCACCACGCGTCGGGTTACGTAAGGACGCATGAGAAAACCGCCGTTAGCGACGGCCGCGTAAGCCATCACCATTTGCATTGGTGTCACCGAAATGCCTTGGCCAAAAGCGTGGGTCGCCAAATCGATCGGTGACCAAGTCTCTACCCGGCGCAGCAAGCCGGGCACTTCGCCCGGTACGTCGATACCGGTGAGTTTACCGAAGCCAAATTTTTCGATGTATTTAAAGTAACGCTCCTTCTTAACTTTCTCGGCGATTTTGGTGAAGCCGATATTGCTCGAAACCTGGAGAATTTTTGCGAACGACAACCAGCCGTTGGGATGGGTGTCGTGAATAATCTTGCCGCCGTAATGGTACTTACCCATTTCGCAATAGAAAAGATCTTCCCTGCCGACGATTTCTTCCTCAAGAGCCGTTGCAGCGAGAATGGTTTTGAACGTCGATCCGGGCTCAAAACTGTCGGTCACGGCCCGGTTGCGTCGCTGCTCTGCGGTCTGAGTGCTATAGTTGTTCGGGTTGAACGACGGATAATTCGCCAACGCCAAAACCTCTCCGGTATAGGGCTCGACCACGATCGCGACACCAGCCTTGGCGCGATATTTTAAGATCGACGTCTCCAACTCCTTCTCCGCCAAATGTTGAATCGACGTATCTAGCGTCAGTTGCATATCGCTGCCCGGTGGAATCTGTAAACCCTCCACGCCCTGCACCAAAACGCGTCGTCCAAGCGCATCGCGTTCGGTCACCGACGAACCAGTTTCGCCGCGGATATAATCGTTATACTTGAGCTCGAGCCCTTCAAGACCTTCGGAGTCTCGGCCAACAAACCCGATCAGTTGTCCCGCCAACTGGCCCTGGGGATAGTTACGATTGGGCTCGTAAAACATGCCGACGCCGTCCAAGTTAAGAGCTTGAATTTTTTCTCCCTCGGCGGGCGCGACCTGTCGCTTGATCCAAACAAACGGTTTCTCTGATGTAAGCTTTTGCCGTACGTCTGAGACTCGAAGGTTGAGATTCTGAGCCAAGTTCTGGCTCACATTATCGACATCCTGGATGCGATGCGGTCGAGCGTAGACCGATTGCGATTCCATGCTCAACGCCAGCGGCTCACCCGTTCGGTCAAACAGTGCGCCGCGTTTGGGCAGCACGATCCATTCCTTCAGGTGCTGCCGTTGGCCGAGTCGCATTAACTTTTCGCCCTGTAAAATTTGCAGCTGAAAGGCTCGTCCACCGACCGCCAAAAATATCCCGAGAAATATGATTTTGGCGGTCGCCAAGCGGCCACGGTTACGTTGCAACGAACGTCTCATGGCAATACGATGACCTGACCTTTTTCGGGAGCGGCCAAACCCAAGCGTTGACGGGCTTGCGCTTCAAGCCGATCCGGGGAGGTCAGTGTCGCGAATTCGATTTTCAATTCACGATTTTCCTGCTCCAATCGAGACTGTAATTTGCTCGTGGTCGACAGCACGTATCCCATCTGCACCACCTGTAGCCTGAGCCAGACATGAACCAGCACGGCCCCGATCACTCCCATCCCGAGTAAAACGCCCGCAACCAAACGCCAGCGCGACTTGGGGGATCGCCTCAACCGTGCCCGCTCGGCGCCAGCGCTCTTGGGCGTTTGCACGCTAACAGCCGCTGCCATCCTGTCCTCTAAATTCTTTCCACCGCCCGCAGCTTTGCCGAACGAGCGCGCGGGTTAGCAGCAATCTCGCTCGGCGCGGGAACGATCGGTTTTTTAGTCATCAATTTCACTTTCTGGCTCCACCCGCATTGGCAGCGCAGTGTGCGCGGCGGGCACAAACATGCGCGGCTCCATTTGCGAAACGCCGTCTTCACCAGCCGGTCCTCCAGGGAATGAAACGAAATAATTACCATCCGCGCCTGCGGTAGCAGCAGTTCATACCCATTGTTCAAAAAGCGTTCGAGCTCGGTTAATTCTTGATTGACGGCAATTCGCAACGCCTGAAAAACCTGAGTCGCCGGATGATGTTCGCGCCGCCGGCCTTTTTTAATTCGCATAACCAAATTCGCGAGCGCGTCCGTAGTGGCCAACATTTTAATCTTCCGCTCGTCAATGATTGCGCGCGCAATGCGCCGGGCTTGTGGCTCTTCGCCGTAATCACGCAAAATGCGTTCGAGCTCCCCCTGGCTGTATGTATTCACTATTCTTTCGGCATCCAAATCCTGACGCCGATCCATGCGCATATCAAGCCTGGATTCTGCGCGAAAACTAAACCCGCGTTCAGGAGCATCCAACTGTCGGGACGAAACACCCAGGTCCAAAATAGCACCGTCAACGGCACGCCAGCCAAACTGGTCAAGAATTTCTCTGGCATCAGCGTAGCGTGCGTGACGCGTGAACAATCGCGATCCGAAGCGGTAAAGTCTTCGTTGTGCTACGGCCAGCGCTTCGTCGTCTCGATCCACTCCCAATACCTGTCCATCGGGTTCGCTGCGGATTAAAATTTGTTCGCTATGGCCTCCCTCCCCCAACGTACCATCCAGATATCGTTTCCCTGATGCGGGACGAAGCAACTCGATTACCTCCCGCACCAACACGGAGATATGGGCAGACACCGGCTAGTGACTTGTGCCGTCACCCTCCCAATCATCATCAAAACTTTCGATGGCGTCCTCCAGTGAAGTGTAATCCTCGAAAAAGCGGTCCATGCCGACAATTTTGAAAATATCGCGCAGAAACGGGCTCATGCCCGCCAGCTTCAGATCACCATTAAGGTTTCGGAGCAACTTCAAGCGCTCAAGGAGAACGCCAATGCTCAAATAATTAATATGATCGACCGACTTGAGGTTGAGCACAACTTTGATGCGTTCCTTTTCGATCAATGACCCAATAGTGTCTTTGATTCGAATCATTTCACGAAAATCGATATCCCCGGTGACGTCGATTACCGAGATATCTTGAATCGGTTTGCGCGCGAACATTCGATATTCTCCTTTCACCATCTCAGCCACTTCCAGCACATGTTCCTAGAGCCCCAGGTCGCCGAGAAAATCCGGATCCTGCAACAGTTTATCTTCGGCCTCGACAAATATTTTTTTCCACGCTTCTTGATCCCAGACACGAAATTTTTCCAGTGCCGAAACTAAAATGACATTGCGTTTAAGATCGGCGTATTTTCTGAGTCCAGGCGGAATTAGAATCCGCCCGTGAGTATCAAGAATACATTCACAAGCAGATCCCAAATAATAGTTTTGAAATCGGACCATGCGTGGATCGAACTTCGGTTTCTTACGGATTTCGTCTTCGAATCTCAGCCAAGCATCGATGGGATAGACATCAAGGCAACGCTGTCCATCAATTACGAAGTTAGTCATGACGATCCGACCGTCGCCTTTGCCGATCAGCACATCGCGGAATTTTGCCGGGATGCTCAACCGCCCCTTAGTATCAAGGGTATGTTCAAAACTACCGCGAAACACGGTTTTTCTTTTTCAAAACTTGTATCGTGATAACGTTTGTCCCACTATATCCCACTAAGCGCCACTTATAACTTTACCGATTCCACCTGTCAACAAAAAATTTGAAATTCGTGAGATATTTTTACTATTTTGGCAGAAAAATGACGGACTTGTTCGAGGTTCTTTGGTGGTGGGCGAATCTCAGCGAATCAAGCGGGGATGGTCACAAGAATCGAACAGAATCCCCCTGCCGCTGAACCGGGCAGAAAAAGATCAATAGTAGAAATAAATTAGAACAATATTTCGAGCAAGGCTAATATCAGAGTGTAAGCAAGCCAGGGCAAGTAACGGATCAGTAACGTGGGCTAAAGTGGATCGGTAAGCCGGATTCTGTGATGACTCCTAACAAGAATCACAGCGATCATTCGTCTTGCTCTCCGATTGCTCGAAGAGTCGAGCGACCATACCCGAGGGCTATGGACGGACCGCCCAACCCTCCTATTTGGTCTTGCTCCAGGTGGGGTTTGCCAAGCGTTCATCATCACTGGTGAACCGGTGAGCTTTTACCTCGCCTTTTCAACCTTACCGTCTGCTTTCAGCCGACGGCGGTATATTTTCTGTGGCACTTTCCCCCGATTAATCGGGGCCGCCATTAGCGGCCACCCTGTCCTGTGGAGTCCGGACTTTCCTCCTCTGCCTGAGGCAGAAGCGATCGCTTAATCCACTTTAGCCCGTCGTTTTTTTGCCGCGTCGTCTATACCGCGATTCGCCAATCGGTCGGCGATCTTGTTCATTTCGCGGTATACGTGGAGAATACGATAGGTATCGAACTGTCGCAATAAAGCCAATGCGCGCTGGTAAAGCAATTTGAGTTTTTCATCTTTGACCCGATATTCGCCGTTTAACTGGCGTACCAACAACTGGGAATCACTCTGAACGCGAATCTTTTTCCGCCCGAGTTGCAGTATCGCATCGAGTCCCATCAACAAGCCCTCGTACTCGGCGACGTTGTTCGTTGTGCGACCGAGATACCGGCTAAGTTCCTTGACCACGGCGCCGCTGTCATCGCAGATCGCCGCGCCGCACCCGGCGTCACCAGGGTTTCCCCGCGCCGCACCATCAATCATTAACAGCCATTCTGCCTGATCGTCCGGCATGGGAAATTGATTCATGACTCAAACGAGTGCTTCGTTTATCAGTCTCGGATTGCGCTTGGGTATTTACTATTACTTGCTGCGTTGACAGTCGCGCCGATTTGGATGAACTGGTTCGCTTTACTGCCGAGCGACTCTTGTTACTCCGTAACCGCCTTAACGTAGAGAATCCGTTGGCAGCTGGGACAAAGGTGAACTTTTTCGCTTTTAATAATTTCGTTACTAAGCTGCGGCGGTATGTTCATATAACAGCCTTGGCAAATTCCGCCTGCAACTTCCACCACCGCGGTGCCACCGCGGCGCGAAAAAATCAGCTCATAGCGGGAAATCAAATCTCCAGTGATCTGCGAAGCGATACTCTGGCGGCGGTTGGCCGCTTCGGAAACGGCTCGATCGATTCCGCTGATTTGCGATTGTAATTCTTGTTGGCGCTTTTCCCAGTCTTCGCGCATCGCCGTCATCTCCGATTCTTTTGTTTGAATTTGGGATTTGACGGCGTCAATGTCCTGCATAATTCTAATGAGTTCTTCCTCGAGTTCGCCGTTGGCTTGGCGCATCTGGTCGATTTCACGCTGTAAGGCCTGAAGCTCTTTGACATTCTTGATGCGGTTCATACGCATCCGCTTGTCCATGGCCTTCTTTCCTTCCTCCTGGAACACGCGATCTTTCGCTATCCGCAGTTTTTCTTTTTCCGCGCACAACGCTGTCAGAGTGTCAATTTCCCGTTTCTTGGCTTGAATATCTTTTTCTATGCTTTGGAGATCAACAAGCAACCCCTGTTTAATCCCGGTTTGCTCCTTAATCTCACGATCGACGGATTGCAGTGAGGCTAGGATTTCAATTTGTGCATGCAACTTCGAACCCCCCCGTTTAAATAAGAAATGCACCCGGTGGGGTGCATTTCTAGAGCTGGAATGCTGGTGGCGATGGCAATTGTCGTTCGGTTCTTACTCACCCGGAAAGGAACCCTCTGGGAAAATGTTTATCTGGATTTTTTCTTGATGTCAAAGCGACCCGAGCGGGCCAGACGCACGGCGATTGACACCGTGGAACAGCTGCACTGTGCCGAAGAGAAGAAGCTCTTTTCACCTACGGCCGCCAACGCGGGTTAGGCCGAAACTGCGGACTTTTAAATTGGCCGCCAAGACTATTAGTGGTGCGAATGAGTTCACCAGTCCAGGTTATCAACTCGCTGATTCGACTGCCGTTCCCGGTCGCAATCTCCGACCAGGAGCGGCCGCGCTGATAGTCGTCAGTGATACGGCTAATCGATCCGCGACCCAAATAGGCAACCCCACGCAGCGCGGCGTATTGACCGTAACCTAGCCGCAGCTGTTGACGTTCTTGGAAGACCGACTGCGGATTGACACGCAGTTGATAGGACAACGCTTCCACGACCACACGCTCACCATTTTGTTGTTCGACAAAACCATTGATCGCAGCTACACGCTTCAACAACTCACGCTCGGCTTTCGCCGTGGCGGTATCCAGCACCCCGGCTGACGGCAGCTGTTCAACGAGCTCGGCGCTCGGCTGATAATAGGATAACGCCTCCGGCAAGAATGAGCGTATCTGTTGAACCCGGGTCTCGTAGCCTGGATGGGTCGAGAGGAATTCCGGCGGCGTGCCCCTACCGCCATCTTTTTTTTCCATGCGCTCCCAAAGATCGATGGCCACACGCGGATCGTAGCCGGCCTTGGCCATGAGAATCAGACCAATATGGTCCGCTTCGCTTTCTTGCGAGCGGCTAAACGGCAATGCCACACCAATGCCGTAAGCCTGTAGCAGTAAATTTGCCATTACCGGATTGTTTCCGAGTGCAACTCCGAGACCGACACCGCCCAATTGCACCAGCATATCTTGGCTCATTCGTTCGGCCGGATGGCGTGCCAATGCGTGTGCGACTTCGTGCCCTAACACAACAGCTAATCCCGCTTCATCGTGTGCGGGGCCGAAGATGCCGGTATAAACCGCCACCTTACCGCCAGGGACGGCAAAAGCATTGACCGTCTCGGGGTCGTTAATAATGGTGAACTCCCATTTGTATTCCGGTTTATTGGCCACGGCGGCGATTTTTCCGCCCACTCGGCGCACAATGCGCTCCGCGTTAATATCGTGGGTCACAACGCTATCGCGCAGCGTATGGCGATAGGCATCTTCGCCTAGAGCCATCTCCTGTCCCTCCGAAACCAACATCAATTGACTTCGGCCGGTATAGGGAGCTGTAGCGCAGCCGACAAATAAAAAAACCGCAAGAGCGATGGACAAGTATCTTCGCATGACTAAAAAGTTTGGAATCCTGAGCGAAAATTGTAACCTCCGGAAACAACCGAAGCAATAAACCCGACCGCGTGCTGGCAGGACATTAAATCCCTCTTCAAACCAAAGAAAAACGAGTCTATGGCAGTTTTCAAATATTTGAGCGGACGCCGTGGCAGTTTAGGTTTAAACGCACTACGCAAATGCCGACTGCATGACTAAACATCTGAGCGCAGCCGAATCAAAGCCCCATCTTCCCCGGATTCATTATAGCGTTCGGATCAAGCGCCTTTTTTATTTGCCGCATGACTGCCAAGCCATAACCATGCTCCTCGGCCATCAGCGGCGCCAACTTCACACCGACTCCGTGAGTGTATTCCATCGACCCTCCCAGCCGTTGAACCATGTGCAGTAATTCCTCGATCGCTTCCTCCAACGAAAGCTGCGCGTTAGCTATGCTGCCTTCCTCGCTAGCTAAGCGCATCGAGAACAATTCGGGCTGCACCCACAAGCCGCTTTCCTGAAGCCGCACACCGTGGCGTTTGACGATAGCCTGCGCGGCGGTGCGAAACGGCAACACCTGGGAGGCCGGCAGCGCGACGTGAATCCAATCGCGATATACGCCATCACGGCCTCCCTGGCGCCGTTGCCGGCGGTTCCGCGCGAAGCGGCGCGCGATCTCATGCCGGTCGCGCCAAAAACTCTCGGCCTCGTCAGCAGGCAATTCCTGAGCGCCTTGCCCGACGCAGGTCGCTGCCGCGAGTTCTTCCTCTACGGCAACTAAATCGGGGTTGCCTTCGAAGACCAAATAGAGCACGGCACCCGATTCGGATTCTTCTTCCTCAGCGCCGAAGTCGAGCATCGCCGGGCGCAGACATTGGTGAAACATTTTTTGTATCGCCGCGTAACCGGCTTCGAACGAGGGAAACTGATAGCCGCAAATCAAACGTGACTCGGGCTTGGGAAATATCCGGATCGTCGCTTCCGTGATCACCCCAAAACAACCTTCGCCGCCGATCAGGAGGGAATTTAAATCAATCCCCGCAGAATGCTTCGACACTCCACGCGTACGTAAAATCTCGCCGTTGGGCAACACGGCTTCCATTCCTAAAACCTGTTCGCCCATGGAGCCGTAAATCCCGGCCCGGTAGCCGACGCTATTGGTCGAGATCGCGCCGCCGACCGTCGCTATCGGAACGGTCCAAGGATCGTGACCGAGAATATAGCCCGCTTGGTTCAATATTTTGTCCAAATCTTCTAAGACGATGCCGGATTGCACTCGAACAGAGCGAGCGTCGCAATCGATCTTCAGCACCTGCTTCATCTGGCGCAGGTCGAGGAGAATATTGGGCCGAACCGATAGCGCTCCGCCCATAAGCCCTGAGCCACCCCCAAAGGGAACGATGGGAATCCTTTCAATGTTAGCAAAGTGCACCACCCGCTGTACTTCTTCAGTCGATAAGGGTGCGACTGCACAAAGCGGAGGTGCCAAGCTCGGTTGCCGCCGCGGATGGATACGCCCCTCGCTGAGCGCATCCCAAGACAACTCGTCCAAATGCTCCGCGTCAATGGATATCCGCGCCGGATCAATGACAGCGGAAAGCTTTGTGACAAGGTTACTCATAATTTCTTCGGGTCAGTCTATTCGTTTTTGGACCTATGGGCCTATTCCTCAATCGTCAGCAGCACGGGACAAGCGCCGTCCAGTATCAACCAGCTAAAGCAATGTGCCGCCCAGCACCACGGCGGCGACGGTGAAATAGATCACCAAACCCGTGACGTCGACCAAGGTCGCGACAAAAGGCGCCGACGCGCTGGCAGGGTCGAAACCAAGCCCGCGTAGAATAAAAGGCAGAATTGATCCGGCCACCGAGCCCCACAACACCACGCCCACCAAACTCAGAGCGACCGTGGACGCGACGAGAAAATAATGCTCGCCATATGAGTTAAACATGACTTGCCAGAGAAGAATGCGCACGAGTCCGATGGAGGCAAGAATGGATCCGAGCCCCAGACCGGTTGCCAATTCTCGTCGGATCACCCGCCACCAATCGCGGATGCGAACCTCGCCGAGGGCCATGGCACGAATTACCAGCGTAGTCGCTTGCGAGCCAGAATTGCCTCCGCTGCTGATAATGAGCGGCACGAACAACGCCAAAACCACGGCCTTGGCGATCTCCGCTTGAAATTGTCCCATCGCCGTCGCCGTGAGCATTTCGCCGAGAAACAGCGCGGCGAGCCACCCTGCGCGCTTACGGATCATTTTCAGTAACGGCACTTCGAGATACGGATCGTCAAAGGTCTCGACGCCACCGAGTTTTTGAATATCCTCAGTCGCTTCTTCCTGAACTACATGCACGATGTCATCGACGCTGACTACGCCTTTGATGCGACCTTCGGCGTTGACAATCGGCATCATGAGCAGATGATGGCGCATAAATAACTTGCTCAGCGCCTCTTGATCCAAGTCGTCGCGCGCCGAGATGAACTCGGAGCGCATCACCTCGCTCACGAGTTTATCTCCCGGCGCAACAATCAGATCCCGAAAGGAAACCACGCCCAGCAAACGCTCCTCGGCGTCAACGACATAGACATAGTAAACTGTTTTCTCCCGCGCCCGCGCGTCCCGCCGCAAATAGCTGATCGCTTCGTCGACGGTCATGTCGGCACGCAAGCGCGAATAACGCGTATTCATCAGCCCGCCGGCTTCGTCTTCGGCGTAGTCGAGCAATCCTTTGACCTCGCGTCGGGTTGGATCGTCTAGCAGGCTTAGTAAATTATCGCGCTCGTCGGCGGGCGCTTCCTGGATCACGTCGGCAGCGTCGTCCGGCGCCAACAATCTGAGCCACAAGCGCCGTTCACCGCTCGGCAGCGCCAAGATCAGCTCACAACGATCACGCGCGCTCAGCTGCAAAAAGAAGTCGTCAGCGTCATTGCGTTGAAGATACTCGAAGCCCTCGACGCGCTCGGCCAGGGAAAGCAATGGCCAGGCATCGTAGAGTTCGGCGGGTGAAAAGACTGTTTGCGCCATAAGCTCAGCCGTACGATC
>Ga0187773_10001033_pt1 | contig 11161 bp, 9 predicted proteins | sample 0216_BV02_MP05_1_FD_133133 | JGI IMG/M metagenome (GOLD analysis project Ga0187773, IMG submission 133133) | Tropical peat soil microbial communities from peatlands in Department of Meta, Colombia - 0216_BV02_MP05_10_MG | ecosystem: Environmental > Terrestrial > Soil > Wetlands > Peat | place...
CCATAAATACCAGGGCCCCACTCGACCACGTTGAGGTAGATCTCCAGAATGCGCCGCTTGCCCAGGACGAATTCGGCTACCGGCACGAGTGTGAACTCCGCGCCCTTGCGGAGGAAAGAGCGGCCCGTTCCAAAGAATAGGTTTTTTACAAGTTGCTGCGTAAGGGTGGACGCTCCGCGAGTGCGACCCCCTTCCAAATCATCTTCGGCAGCGATTTGGATCTGGCGCCAATCGAACCCATGGTGCTGGTAGAAGCGCGCGTCCTCCGCAGCAATTACAGCGTGCTGGAGATCGGGCGAGATTTGGCTGAGTGGAATGAATTTGTAGTGTTCGTGGTACGGCCTGTGGTGAATCCAAGCCTGCAAGCGGCGCTGGGTGTGCACTGCGGTTGTCGGTGGGTCGATCCACCGGGCGGCCACAAGGATCAGCGCGCCAAGCGCCCATATAAGTACCACACCGATCGTGAAACATCGAACAAGGGATCGGAGAAAACCCTTTCGAAGCGCGGTCTTGGTGCGTGTGAACGGCCTTGGAGTCACATTTCAGAATACCAGCCTTGGCTGGATTGCCGCTTATGGCTGACCTTGCGCGCGCGAACACGGAGTGCTGCGTTCTACCCAGGCCACTCGGGACAAATCCCTAGGTCTTGAATCACAGCGCGTTTCTCGGTACTAATCGCGACTTGCCGAGGCTTATGCCAAGGACTTGCCCGATTGCTTGGGTACGTTTCTGACTCGTCGGCCACTGATAAGGTCACGGGGTGAGGTGAATCCCATAACGACTAGACTTCAGAAGATATTGTCGGCTCGGGGACTTGGGTGTAAGGACTGCACATTCAGTCCAATCGCCCGCGCCATCTTGTACTGCTGCACATGATGATCATGTGGGCGGTGCCATAGCTCATCGTTGGGCAGGCTTGGCAGTGTTGGAACCCTCGATCCCCTCTGAGGTGAAGCCTCAAACCGACCGCGTTGCCACCTTTCGGGGAACTTTCTCAATCCTGGCCTGGCGGCCCGCTGTGGCGAAGCGCCTCAGAAGCTTCCTGGGCGGCCTTGTAGACTAGCATTCCCATTTTCGGTTGCTGCGGCTCGATGTCCACCCGGATGTGATGGGCGGCCAATGCCTCGCTGCAAGTCGGGCCAACAGAGCCGACCACGCATCGCTCGAAGGCCTGCAACAACTGCGCCTGGAGACCTTCCTCCGCGGCAATCTGGACCACACTTTCCACCTGCATGGCGTTGGTGAACAGAATCACTCGAGCGTCGCCATCCACAATGGCGTGCAGCGCCTGCCGAAGCGGTCCCAGGTCTTCCGGAAGCCCCCAGCGGTAAACCGGCACGGAGATCACCAGGGCGCCGTGCTCCCTGAGCTTTTCCAAAAAGGCGGCGTTGGTTACTCCATATTCCTGAACGGCAATGCGCTGGCCTTTCAGCACGAAGCCCTTTGGGCGTTGTTCGAGCGTGTGCAAGACTTCCCGCCACGTGTTCGGCTCCGGCACGGCGACGCCGATCGGGATCTGGAACTCGCGCAGGACGGCGATCGGCTTGGGGCCGCGGGCTACCACGAGCACTTCAGTGAGAGCTCGGACGATCTTCTCTTGCGGGTAACGCGTTTTCAGAACCTCCATCAGCGTCCGCGCTCCCACCCCGGTCATGAAGATCACAGCATCCAGACGACCTGCGAGCAGCTCTTCGGCAAAGGCGAACGCACTTGGGTTTTCTTCGAGCGGAATTTCTCGCATCGCGGGCGCAACCAGGGGAATCCCGCGCTGGTTGGCGATCAGGGTGGCGATTTCTTTGCTCTTGCGATTTTCGAAAGCGACAACGGTGAGATTCTCGAAATCAGCGGTTCGCCTAACCTGCATACCCAAGCTTACCGCTCAGCAATAGGTTCTGGCGGTGAGGCCGGTTGCCGCCTCGACAGGCAGTGTGGCGCGCTCGGCGGCCAAGAGCGCCGCGGCGCCGATCACGATTAGTGTGGGACTGGGCAGTGGAAGCATTTCCGCAAGCCGACCCAGAGTAGTCGCGTGGATTTGTTCGGTAGGAGTGGTCGCCCACGAGATGAGAACGCAAGGAGTTTCGCAATCCAGTCCGGCTTCGCGCAGTTCGGCGGAAATCTTCTTGTAGTCGTCGCCTGGCATGTAAATCGCCAGGGTGGCGTTGCTCTCGATCAGGCCGCGCCATCTTGCCGACGGCTCACATGCAGCGCGGCTATAGGTGACAAGGGCGAGCGCCGGCGCGACGCCACGCCGGGTTAACGCCATCTGTGCCGCGGCAGCCGCCCCCAGTGCGGCCGTCACCCCAGGGACGACTGCAAAATCGATGTTGGCAGCGCGCAAGGCGGCCATCTCCTCGCCAGCGCGGCCAAAGATCATGGGGTCTCCGGCCTTGAGGCGCACGACCGTGTAACCCGCCGAAGCACACCCCACCATCAGTTCGTTGATCTCCTGCTGGCATAGGTTCTTCGGCCCGCAGCGTTTGCCGACGTTGATCACGCAGGCGGTCGCCGGCAACAGCGCGAGGATCGCCCGGGAAACCAGATCGTCATGGAGAACGACGTCGGCGACGCCCAGAACGCGCAGCGCTTTCAAGGTCAACAGCTCGGGATCTCCCGGCCCAGCCCCTACCAGATAGACTCTACCCTTCATCCCGAACGCCCTCCCCGAGCCCTCTTCTGAACAAACCGCTCAAAGGCTTCGCGACTTGCCAGCCGATGTAGACATTGGCGGCGGTGGCTCGCGTCCCCTTGCGTGTTGATCAGACGACGGCGAGTCTCCCCCAGCTCGTCGAGCCAGGGTACGTAGTCAGCGGAGAACTGCTGGTCCAGTTCCTTGCGCAGCCGCTGTGCCAGCGCCGGGCTCGATCCTCCGGTGGAGATGGCAATCTGCAGTTGGCCGCGGCGCAGCACTGCCGGATAGTAGAAGTCGCAGCGTTCCGGTTCGTCCACTGCGTTGCAGAGGATCCCACGATGTCCGGCTTCGCGGAACACCAAATCGTTTACTTCCGGACACGAGGTTGCCGCAACCACCACGAATGCACCCTCAAGATCGGCAGGAGAAAAGTGGTGCTCCAGCCAGGTGATCCGTGCTGCAGAAGCCCACTCCTTCACCCTTTCGGTCACTTTGGGCGCGACAACGATCGTTTGCGCGCCGGCCTCGAGCAATCCTGCTATTTTGCCTTCGCCGATCGTGCCCCCGCCAACCACCAGGCAGCGCCTTCCAGCCAGCTTTAAGAATATGGGGAACAGGCTCATCAACGCTATTGCACCTCCGCCTGCGAAGGCGACATCATGTCGAGCGGAGCTGGCATTTCCAGCGTTTTGGCAGGTAGCGGCGCCGCCACCGGCTTCGCCGCATAGGTCAGATACAGCGCCAGGCCGGTAAAGAGTGCGCCGGAGACAATGTTGCCTAGTGTTACGGGAATCTGATTCCACAGCCACCAGCTCTTGAGTGAAACCGGCGCTCCCAGTAGCATGCCCGCGGGTACCACGTACATGTTGACGATAGAGTGTTCGTAGCCATGGGCAAAGAAGGTCATGATGGGGAGCCACATGGCTACGATTTTCCCCAGCGTAGAACGCGACGCCAGCGCCAGTACCGCGCCCAGCGTTACCATCCAGTTGCACAGCATGCCCTTTACGAAAGCGGTGGCCCAGCCGCTGCCACCGAGGGCCGCATAGGCCAAGGTTTTCTTCTGCGCGAGCTGGCGCAATTGATCGCCCAGTGCCCCTCCGTTCGAAGTTCCGAAGGTGGTGATCGCGAGATAAAACAACAGAGCGTAGATCATGCTTCCCATCAGGTTCCCCAGATACACCCACCCCCAGTTGCGCAGAAGGCCGCCGAAGCCTATCTCGCGGGCCACGAGCGCCGGCGGTAACAGGGCGAAGTTGCCGGTGGCCAACTCCAGCCCCAGAAGCACGAGCATGACGAAGCCAACAGGGAACAGCGCCGCGGCCACGATTCCCGGCAGGCCTTGCGAGAGGATGACTAAGGCCAGCGAAGTTGCGTAACCAAGAAACGCGCCCGCAAGAGTTCCTCGCAGCAAAAGGTCGGGAATCGAAAGACCTGCCTTGCGTTTTGCCAGGCTCATCGCTTCCTTAATGGTTTCAGGCGGAGTCACATAATCCATCTAGTCACCTCCTGCGGACGGTTGCCCATCCAAGTTGTTGCAAGGAATGGGCCAGGAATGATCACTTGCTTCCAGCAAGGCCGCGCCCGGCATTTCTGGTATGAGCTCCGGGGCGGGTGAGGCAAGCGCTTCAATCGGCACGAAGTTGGGGGACGCCAGCGCCTCTGTTGCCGGTCTGTGTCGCTCGAGCAGCCCGAGCTTGGAAACCAGCGCAGCTACTATGTCAGGCAGCGAACTGTCACAGGGCGCTACATCTACAATCTGCTCGCCGGCAACGGCATCGGGACCGGTACGGCCGCCGGCATAGATAGCAACTGCCTCGATGATCCGATCGCCGACGTTCACTTTCATACCGCGGAACCCGATGTCGGCGGCTTGATGGTTGCCACACCCCGCCGGACAGCCCGACCAGTGCATCGTGAGCGGCCTGCCGTCCGTACCGAATTTCTCCTGAAGTGCCGTCGAAAGCTCAACTGCCCATTTTTTCGTCTGAATCTGGGCGAGGTTGCAGAAATCAGTTCCAGTGCAGGCCACCATGCCGCGCAAGAACGGAGAGGGTGCGGGTGAGAACTCGCGCAGAAGCGATTCCCCAAGCAGCGGCTCCAGCAGCTCCTGCGGCACGTTTGGAACGATGGCGTTTTGCCCCGTTGTCAGCCGAATTGTGCCATCTCCATACTCCTCGGCGAGCGCGGCCAACTGGTCCATCTGATCCGGATGCAGCCGCCCGTTGGGCACGCACAACCCAACCGCAGCCAGCCCAAACTGCCTTTGACGTGTGACCCCGAGGTGGTCAGCGTGGCGATGGCGGCGGACATCCTCGCCGGGTGGCTCCAACTCCCGACCGAGGCACGATGCCAACTCCTCCCGCAGCCGCTCGATACCCCACTGCTCGACCAAGAACGCGAAGCGAATCCTGGAGCGGGCGTCACGAGGTCCGTAGTCGCGGAAAATGCGAATCAATTCGGCAGTGAGGCCGCAGGCCTGCTCCGGTTCTACGAACACGCCGAGGGGCGAGGCGATGGTGAACCCACCGGAGCCCATCTTGCCCCCGACCAGCACGTTGAAGCCCGAGCGCGTACCTCGTCGCGCAGGAATCAGCGCGATGTCCTGCGACTCCGCATGCGTGCAGTTGTCGAGACATCCGGTGATGATGACGTTGAACTTGCGCGGCAGGTTGGTGAACTCGGGGTTGCCGTCCGGACCGACCAGCATGCGGTCCAGCTCGAAGACGACCGAAGAAGCGTCGAGCAACTCATCCGGCGTGAGCCCAGCCAGAGCACATCCGTTGATGTTGCGTACATTGTCCTGGCCGGTCTGTAGCGTGTGCAGATTGACGCCGCGAAGTCTCTCCCAGATCTCCAGCACACTCCCCAAGGCGAAACCGCGCAACTGAATCTGTTGCCGGGTGGTGATGTCTGCGATGCAGTTGCCGAGACGCCGCGACAGCTCGGCAATCGTCCGCAGCTGCTCGCTCGCCGCGAACCCGTTGGGCATGCGGATGCGCATCATGAACTCGCCCGGGGTCGGCTTGCGGAAGAACACCCCTACCCATTTCAATAGCTCTTTGTCGGACGCACTGAGGGATTCCCAACCTTCGTGCGCGAGGCGCGGAATATCTTCGCGGATGCGCAGCCCGTCGCCGCCCTTTAAGGCCTTATACGACTCGATCGCGTTGCTCCCAGCCTGCATGTGCTTGCTCCAAACACAAGGGTGCTGCCCGCGCGCCAAGCCGGCGAATAAAGACACTCGGCCTTGCCACTTTTTCGTCAGCGGCGCAGACGGCTGCCTAGGTTGAAAACCACGACAGGGTGGTAGATGGAACGCGGCGCCTTAAGGCGTGGTTCCAGGATTGGAAGGACTTCGTGGTCCCCCACGAATCACTGACGAAAAGCTACGTCAGACCCACTGGGAAGTCCAATCGAAACTTTCTATGGCGGTTAGAATTTTTTCCGCGCTGTGGAAGTTGGGCGTCCTTTGTTAGAGTGGCATCACACCTTCCCCACATACTGTGGATGAACCGGTACAAGGCGCTGACGATTCTCTAGTCGATCTGCTGCACGATATCGGCAGCCGCATGGCCGGCACCGACCTGCTGCACATTGTGCTGGAGCGAATCGTAGATCTGATCTCCAGCGAGGTGGAGTGCGATTCCTGTTTCATTTACGTCCTGGAAGACGATGAGCTCGTACTGCGGGCGTCGAAGAATCCTCACCCCGAAGCCGTGGACCGGCTGAAGCTGCAGGTGGGCCAGGGAATCACTGGCTGGGTAGCCGAGCACCGTGAGCCCGTCGCACTGCCGCGCAATGCCTTCAAGGATCCACGGTTCAACCTTTTCAGCGAACTGCCCGAGGATCGTTATGAAGCATTCCTTTCGGTCCCAATCCTCTGCCGTGGGCGCGTAGTCGGGGTGATCAATCTTCAGCACCGCCTCCCGCACGTGCACAGCCGACGTGACATCAAGCTGATCAGCACCCTGGGGTTCCTGGTCGGTGCCGAGATCGAGCGGGCGCGTCTGGAAAGCGAGGTCACACAGCTTTCGGAACAACTCCAAATCCGCAAAGTCGTGGAGCGTGCCAAAGGGCTCCTGCAGCGTGACTTAGGATTGAGCGAGGAAGAGGCCTATCGCGCCTTGCAGCGACAGAGCCGCCAGGCGCGCAAATCAATGAGGGAAGTGGCTGAGGCGATTGTAATCAGCGACTCCGTCAAGCGCAGTAGTGAGAGAAGATTCTGAACGTCGCGCTCTTGCCGTAGTTGTTGTTGGACGTAGCGCACCCGGCCAGCGCGTTAATGGTGATGCTGAACCCTTGGCTGACCGAAGCGGCCTGGGTCTCGGCGTCCGTGACCGTGAAATTCGACGTCCCAGCCGTGTTGGGAATTCCCGAGATCTCGCCGCTGCTCGCTGTCAGATCGAGCCCGGAAGGCAGAGTGCCCCTGCTGATGCTCCACGTATATGGTCCAACGCCTCCGCTCGCCATTAGGCTTTGGTCGTAATAAGAGTACCTGGTGCACGCAGCCTGCCTGCTCCGTGTGAAGGCCCTCCTGGTGGCGGGAGCCGGTTACCAATGGGCGCAGCCCTCCCGGTGTCCCATTGCACGCTCACAACGATACTTCTGGGTGACATCCGGAGGACAGATTGAGGTTAACCTAGAGCATCACGGCCATAAGCTTCGCCCATCAGCCTGCGAGCACGCATTCGTCACTACAAGGGACACCGATGCATACTCAGAACCCACGAGCCACTTCGCGGCGCAGTTCGCGTGTGCCGATAAGCATGCCGGTCACCATCACCAGCCTAGAGCCCGCGGCGCAGTTCCTTGAAGTTTGCGAAACGCTGGTAGTCAGCGCCCACGGCTGCGCGATGCGCTCGCCCATCAGGCTCGAAGCCGGCATGCCGCTGCAATTCCGTTTCAACAATGGACGGCAGACCACTGCTCACGTGGTGGACTGCCATCCCAACGGCGCCAATCAGGCGGGCTGGAAAGTGGGGGCGAAACTTGATTCCCCGGGAAACTTCTGGGGGCTAAGCTCCTGCCCGGGCGATTGGTTACAGTTGACGGACATGACCAGCGCGCCGCCCGGGCCGGCTCCCGGCAACAACCCAGCTTCCCTGCCAAGAATGCCCATGTTGCGCGGGTTGGTCGCGGAACAGGTTGAGCCGTTGCGCGCTGCCCTGACGGAGCTGCGAGAACGGCTGGACAAGCAAAAACATCAGAACCGATTTGAGGTCTCGCTGTCGTATATCCCCCCAGAGGTTGAAGAGAAGTTGTGGATGCGCCTGCGGGAGGACCTGGGAACACAGGCTCTGCGCCTGACGCGCGAGCAGGCGGAACGAGTGCTGGGGGCGGCGCAATCCACCATTGAGCTGAAGATCACCGAAGCTCAGGAGGAGTTTCGCAACTGGACTCGCGACCAGGTCCAAGCCTTGGAGCAGCGTACGACGGCTCTCTCTGCGCAGACTGCGGACGAACTGCGCCAGCACCTGCGGGCAGCCAGCCAGGAGTTCGAGCAGCAGGCGTCGGCCGCAGGCGCCGGTCTCGCGCAGCAGGGTGACGGGTTGCTGCAAAACCTGCTGCACCGCTTGGAAGCGGAACAGTTGGCGCATCGCCGCGAGCTGGAAGCCGCCCAGGCAGCGGCTGCCGCGGAGTCATCCCGCCTGGAGACGCAACTCGCCGAACTGGGCCGCCGCATCGCGGAGCTGCAGGAAACCACCCAGCATCTAGAGTCTGGTTTGCACACCCGCCTGGTGCGCATGTCCACCGAAATCGTCTCCGGGGCGCGCACGCAACTGGAGAGCGCTGCCAATTCCCTTCTTGAAGACCTGGCAGCGCGTAGTGCCAGGCACATTGGGCAGCAACTCGATGAGGCCACGGCCCGCTTGAAGAACATCCAGGAGGAGACCGAAGCCTCGGTCTCCGCGTCAGCGAGAAACACCACGTCGGAGACCCTGCAGAATTTTGAAAAGGCGATGGACGACTCGGCGCACCGCGCCGTCGGACGCTGGCGTCTTGCTCTCGCACAGGACCTGGATTCTGTCGCCAAAATCCTGGGCGAGCACTTCCGCTCGGGAGACGCCGGGAACGGCGGCAAGAAGCAATAACCGGCCGTGGCTTGCGGCTAGGGCGTCAGCTCGGACCTGACGCAAGCCGCCGCTGGCGGCGCCGCTCGGCGTAACCGGCATCCTGATTCAGGCGCGTTCGTTCTGCAGCCTGCGCTGTAGAGAGGCCCCCGGCCCTCCTTTCCCATGCCGTGGAGAATCCGAGGCCGCTAGAGCCTGCATTGGCCCCCGCGCAGCCCGCACTCCCAGAAACCTGTGTGCTCGCTGCCGCGCGACAGCACGGCGGGTGATGCGCGGTAGGCGGAGCAGTGCAAAAAACGACAAGTTTCTTACATCTCCTTGACAAGCGCTCGCTTGCGCAAACCTAACCTTCCACTGGCCGAGCGCGCAAGAACCTCAGCCCTCTCTCTACCTCCCGTGCAGCAGGACTGGGGAGGCCAATTGCTGACGCGCTCGGCATCCCGTGATGGGGCAATGATGGAACAGTAAGGCAACGAATGCGAATGGACAGTAGGTCGGGAGCGTCTATGCATCCTGTCGATTACGTTCTGCAAAATCTATACCGGTCGCGGGAAGAGGTAATCGCACACCCGCAATGGTTCGCATCCGATTCTCTGGAGCGGATAGAAAAGACCATCCTCTACGTCCAAGATGTAAGAGCTGGGCTCAAAGCTGCTTGAACGCAAGGCAATGAAACCGGACCCCAGAAGCCTGTGCGCTCGGTGCCTGAAGCGGAACGCGACAGGCGATACGAGCTACGGCTACAACTAACGGACATTCGTTATGCCGCTTTCTTGTGCCTCCTGACCAGACGTTCCGCTTCCTTGATGGTTTTCGCTCTGCCAGATAACCACATGCGAAGAATATCGGCGATTTCCAACACCTTCTCCGGACGCTCCGGAAAGAACTCTGGAAAGCAGCCAGCGTGAATCTTGTCCTCTTCCAACAGGTTGTTGGATAAGACTGAAGACCCCCTGATTTTGGCCCCGACGTTGCTCGCCGGGGCGTTTCCGGGACAACAGGAGTCGGCTGCACGTGGGCAAACAGAAGGCGCACAGCTGAGTTTGACATTCAAATGTCACGGCCCTGGAAGACCACTGGGGGACACGATTCCTTCCAACGAGCCTTGGTCAATCGCGGCGGTGCGCCTTCACATGAAATCATCGCTCTACAGGCGTGCAGAAGTCAGTGACGAGCAGCAGAAAAATTGCCCATTTCGGGAAATGATCCCGCGCTTAGCTTGTGCAATTTGACACGTCGCCTCACTCCGCATCGTTGTACTGGGCTACCAGAGTACCCGAGAAGGGCGCTGCAACTGGCAGGGCTAGGCGGTGCCACGCGGCTTGCTCGCGGCGGTCTTTGGTGCCAGCAGGCCCGGATAAGTTACAATTCAACAGAATGTTCGGTGTTCCTTGTGACCCGTTATTCAGTCGTTGCAAGACCTCACAGCACAAGGAGACGTTATGAATTCCTGGAAAAAGCTGGCGTTTGTACTTGCCCTCGGCGCAGGACTCTGTGGAGGCGCTTGGGCGCAGGATAGGGGCTACCACGATCAGGACAGGGCTCGTGGGTATGGCGAGGCCAACGAAGATTACCGCAGAGGCTACAGGGAAGGTCTGGAGTACGGCCGCAACGACCGACACACAGGCCGCAAGTATCAACCGGCCCAGTACAAGGCCTATAAACAGGGGAATGAGGAGTTCCGCAGAGGATGGGGAGTTGGCTACAACGAGGGATTCGAGGGCAACAGGTAATCCCTGCGAGATCTATCCATCGAGACGTGCTTTTGAGGCGCTTGGAGCCAGGCCAGTTAGTGCTAAAGAATTTCTTGCACCTGGAAGTGTTCAGTTAGTGGCAAGGCGATTTTTCACCAACAACCGCATAGTTTCCGGTTTGCCGACCATCCGTCCAGAATGTGCCGAAGGCAACGCGGGTGGGCTTCGAATTGTGAAACAACCATAGGTTCGCCTCAGCATCAGTTTGAAGGGATGACAAAGAAGCATTCGCTCCGATGAAGCTGCGTGTGTGAGCTTCCGAAGGTCATTCAATATAATCTGCCGCACTGATGACCCTTGCCCCCGGTGCCAAACTTGGCCCCTATGAAATCGTCTCGCCGCTGGGTGCTGGCGGCATGGGAGAGGTGTATCGTGCTCGTGACACGCCTGTTGGGGGAGGGTTTGTCTTAGGCCGCCGCGCGTATCGGGCTGCGTTGTGCGGCGTCCTTAGCTCGTGGACGTTTGGCGATCAGCGGCAGCACCAGCGAGCACGCCAGCACGACCGCGACCACATAGATCGAAGTGTCGAACCTGCCGGTTGCCTGATGCAGGCGCGCGATCATGATGGGCGAAGGGATCGCGGCCGCACCCCAGGCCAGCAGGATGATGCCGTAGACCCCGCCCATGAACTTCGCCCCAAAGAAGTCGGCGGTGAACGACGGCATGGTGCCGAAGCCGCCGCCGTAGCACAGCCCGATGACCGC
>Ga0187773_10001034_pt1 | contig 11158 bp, 8 predicted proteins | sample 0216_BV02_MP05_1_FD_133133 | JGI IMG/M metagenome (GOLD analysis project Ga0187773, IMG submission 133133) | Tropical peat soil microbial communities from peatlands in Department of Meta, Colombia - 0216_BV02_MP05_10_MG | ecosystem: Environmental > Terrestrial > Soil > Wetlands > Peat | place...
ACACCTTCAGTTCTCGGGGTCGAGGGAGGTTGATATCGAGAATTTTCCGAACCCGGGCGGGTCGGTTGCTGAGTATGATGAGCCGATCGGCCAGAAATATCGCTTCCTCGAGTTCTGAAGTCACGAAGAGGTTGGTAATCTGAGTTTCCTCAAAGAGGCGAAGGTAGTATTCCTGCATCAGCTCCCGGGTCATGGCATCGAGACCCCGGAAGGGCTCATCCATCATCATCACCTGGGGTGTATTGATCAAAGCCCGAACCAATTCCGCCCGGCGTTGCATCCCCCCGGAAAGCTGAAGGGGGTATTTATCCCGGAAGTCGGCCAAGCCCACCTTCTTCAGCAACCCCATCGCTTCCGCTTCCAATTCTTTTTTATTTCGCTCCCTCCGGACCAGATGCCCGTACATGACATTTTCGAGGGTGGTCATCCAGGGAAAGAGAGCCGTTTCCTGAAAGACCACCAAGCGATCCCATCCTGGACCGTGGATCGGTTCGCCGTTCATAATCAGGGTCCCCGAATCCACGGCTTCATACCCAGCCAAGATGTTGATCAAAGTTGTCTTCCCGCAGCCGGACGGGCCGATGAGTACGGTCAGCTTGCCGCTCTCCACATTGAAAGAACAATCCTCAATGACCATCTGACGGAGGGGTCCCATTCCATAGGATTTGGAGATGGAGTTGACTTCCACCCTTCCGGAAAGAGAAATGGAACCCGGTTTTTTCGCCTCTCTCGTCTCTTCTGATCGAACCATATCCACCCTATCCCGCCTTAAAGGGAATCAAATGATCTTCAGCCAGGGCGTGAAGCGGCTCCCCATATACCGGATCAGGGAACTGGAAATGTACCCCGCAACTCCAATGCTGATCATGCCGATCACGATGGCCGGGAAATCTCCGGCCACATAGGATTTCCAGGTTAAAAAGCCGAGACCGGAGCGACTGGCAATCATTTCCGCGGCAACGACCACTTCCCAAGTGATGCCCATACCCACGGTCATTCCGGTGAACAAGCTAGGGAGGGTGGCCGGGAGGACGATTCTCCGGAAGATATCCCGGTTTGTGGACCCCAGGGATTGGGCGGCCCGAATGTAGCGAATGTCGATGTTTCGAACCCCCCCCAGGATATTCAGAACCATCGTAAAGAAGGCCCCGAGAAAGGTGACAAAGGTCATACTCATTTCCGGGGTGGGCCAGAAGATGACCGCGGTGGGGACCCAGGCCAAAGGGGGGATGGGCCGCATCACCTCGATGATGGGAAAGGTGAGGTCCCGGAAGTACCGTCGAATTCCCATAAAAAGACCCAGGGGAATGCCGACGATCTGAGCAACCACAAAGCCTAGGAACACCCGCTTGAAGCTGACCAGCCATGATTCCCAATAATAGGTGTCCCGGATCAAAGTGTTCAGGGAGGAGATCACCGAACTGGGTGCTGGGATTTTGCCGATGATCGGGAGCCCCAGGCGGGCGGCTGCTTCCCAGAAAAGGACGGCAATCACAATGGCAGTAAATCCCCGGTAGACCGTTTTACTGATTAGGGCATCGCAGGTTTTTCTCAGGTTCTTCCCCAGATACTGCGTAACTTTGTCCCCCGACATATAATTCTCGTTCCTCCCGGTTCTATACTACTAACGTTTAGTATCTGAAATTTTTATTAAACAAAAAGCATCCCCCCCACCCTACCCCTCCCCCTCGAGAGGGGAGGGTAGGGAGGGGGGGATTTGGCTGAGGCTCTGCTGCGCTGTGAAAGATTACGCAAGTTCTCTTTCTCCTGCCTCAAAGGCCTTGCGGGCCTCTTCATGAACGGCTCCGATGGCTTCGCTTTTCAACGCCCGGTATCTTTCGGAAGACAAGACGCGATAATCTCGGGGCCTAGGGATATCAACCTCGATCATCTTCTTGATCCTCCCGGGTCGGGTGGTCATCACCACGACCCGAGTTCCCAAGAAGATGGCTTCTTCTAGGTCATGGGTGATAAAGAAGATCGTCTTCTGGGACTTGTCGTAGACATCCAGCAAGTACTTATGCATGACACTTTTGGTCAGGGCATCCAGAGCCCGGAAAGGTTCATCCAGAAGTAGGACCTTCGGGTCGTTCATCATGGCCCGGGCGATTTCCACCCGTCGGCGCATTCCGGAGGAAATTTCATTGGGGTAATTATGAGAAACCCCCATCAGGCCCATCTCTCCCAGAAGCCTCTCCGCAGAATTCTTGGCTTCCGCCCCGTCCATCTTGCCCTGGACCACCGGCCCATAGATGACATTTTCCAGCACGGTGTACCAGGGGAAGAGGGCCCCCTGTTGGAAAACAACGATCCGGTCGGCCCCCGGTTCTGCACTCCTCTTGCCGGAGCAGAGGACTTGCCCATCCAGATAAATCTCCCCCGAGGTGATGTCATGAAACCCGGCGATGGCGTTGAGGAGGGTTGTCTTGCCGCAGCCGGAGGGGCCGACCACCACGCAGAATTCTCCGGCCTCGATCCGGAGTGAACAGTGGTCCAAAGCCAGGACATTGGCCCCCTCTGGGTCGTAGATTTTGGTCACATCCTCGATCCTGAGCTGGCCTGCGGGGGAAGTTCGGTTATCCTTTTGTTTATTAGCCGGGGAATCCCAGGCGGTTTGTTTCGGGAATTCTTTCATTACAGCGCAGCCTCCCTGACTTTCCATTTCATGAGAAGGCTCCCGACGAGCCGGATCATGGCGCTGCTGGCCCATCCGATGAACCCCAGGGTGACCATGGCAATCACGATGATGGGGTATTGCACCATGATGAAAGAATTCCAGATCAGGTATCCCAGACCGTATTCCCCGGCGAGCATTTCTCCGGCCACCAGGGAGAACCAGGAAACCCCCATGCTGATCTGCAAGCCGGTGAAGATGAAGGGAAGGGATCCCGGGATAACCACGCGGAAGAAAATGTGATGGGGCTTAGAACCCAGACACCGAGCCGCCCGAAAATAAACCTCGTCGATCGATTCCACTCCCAGAAGGGTATTGAGAGTGGTGGCAAAGAAAGCCGCCAGAAAGGTGAGGTAGATAATGGCTGCTTCCCGGAGGGGCCACATCAAGATGGCCAGAGGAACCCAAGCTAGCATGGGAATGGGACGTAGGGTTTCCAGGATGGGGAAGGTGTAATCTTTAAAGGTCTTCTTCCACCCCATGAACAAACCGAGAGGAACTCCGAGAAGGGTGGCCAGACCGAAAGCCTGAATCACCCGGAGAACGCTTTTCAGAATGTGCTGGTAATACTCGGGTACGAAGATGGAAATTCCGTAGACCGGGTCCCGTGAGAACCATTCCTTGGCGGCCACCGCCGGGCCGGGTACTTTCTCAAATCTGGGCAGTCTGAGGACTTCGGTAAACAGGTACCAGGCAAATATAAAGAGGGCCAGACCCAGAAACATGAGGTATGGCCTGGGGCTGGCCAGCCAACGATTCAGGCGGTACAGCATCAGCCCCAGGGATGAGATTTGGACATTGGGCGAAGCCGCGGCAGGTTTCGCAGGCTGGCTTGCTGGTTGCATGGGCAATCCCCGCTTCTTCTAGAATGGGACCTTTTCGGGCGGCTGTCCATATATATAGCCAATGGGCGATTTGAGCCCCCTTTCCTGGAGGATTTTCCGGCCGATGGAATCATCGATCGTGTTCGGAAGGGCTTTTTCGTATTTGACCACTTTTTCCTTAAACAGGAAAGCCTGAACATCAACCATATTCTTGCGGACTTTTTCATCCAGGATAAAGGGCTTCCATTCTCGTTCCTTAGTGCCTCCCACCTCCTCCGGAATCTTTCCGTAAATTGAATACCAGAGGGCCTTCTTGGGCATACCGGTTGCGTATTTGGCGAACATATCCGTCGCTTTCGCCCAGTTCTGGGGGTCCAGGAGGAAAAGCTGGGCATCCAGTTCGGATTTCATCCAGGCTTCGGCCAACTGGGGATATTTGTCGATGAAGTCCCCCCGCATGACAATAGTCCCCAGGTCCGGGTTGTTCACGCAGGTACCAGTAGCCACGATCTTGGCGATTCCCTCGCCCACCAGGTCGCAGATCCTGGAGATGGTGGGTTCCCACAAGGCGGCGGCATCCAGTTTTCCGATGCGGAAGTTCGTGGCGATGACTTCGATGGACTGGTTCAAATATTCCGCGGGTTTGACTTTATATTTATCGAAGATCATGCGCAAATATTGATCGGCTGCGCTCCCTTTGGGAGAGGCGACCACCTTCCCGTCGATCCATTTGATCGCTTCTTCCTGGGATTTGAACTTGGGGGCCTCTTTCCTGACGAGCAGCAGCGAGCAGCGCATCCCATCGGACATTCCGGAACTTCCGACGATCCGAATGTTGGCCTGCTCGGGTTTGGTCATGGCCATGGTGGCGGGCATGATGCTCATATAACCGACCTGCTGTTTTCCGGCCAGCATATTATTCACGATGATCGAACCCTGAAGGGCGGGCTGAAATTCGATTTCCACATTCTTGGGGAAATACTTCTTCCACAGCCCCAGCTCCTGGTTCACCGAGACCTGGTAAGAAATGGTGTCATAAGGCTGGTACCCCACCACAATTTTTTCCTGAGCCTGAGAATTCCCAGTGGCCAAAAGAAACAATAACCCCAAAGCCACTAGCCCAATTCCAAAGGTGATATCCTTTCTCCTCATCTTCCTTTTCTCCTTTCCGTTCCCGATGGACTTGAAAAACTCGACTAAAAGAGGGATATTCCCCACAAAGGAATCAATAATTCTTCCCCAGAATTTCGACCACCTCCTTTTCGGTCACCTTGCGCGGGTTGTTGCCAATCAAGCGAGCCGCGCCGATGGCCGCCTTGGCCAAAGACGGAATCTCTTCCCGGGGAACTTCGTAATCGCTTAATTTATATGATATGTCCAGGTCCGTTAGCAAGCTCTTAATGGCCCTCACCGCGAGCCTAGCCGCTTCCACTTCGGACAGTCCGTCGATGCTTTCTCCAAAGGCCCGGGCAATCTGGATGAACTTCTGGGGATTGGCCAGCAGGTTGAACTCCATCACCCAGGGGAGAATAAAAGCGGTGAGCAGTCCATGGGGCAGGTGGAATTTTCCTCCAATGGCCAGGGCCAGGGCGTGGTCGAGCCCGTTCTGGGTGTTGGAAAAAGCCATTCCCGCAATGCTGCTGGCGTAGAGCATATTTTCTCGCGCTTCCCGGTTGTCACCGTTGGCATAGGCCTTCCGCAGATTCACCGCAATCATCCGGATGGCCTGGAGGTTCAGGGTATCCGTGAGGACCGTTGCCCGAATTCCAGTATACGATTCCACCGCGTGAACGAGGGCATCCATTCCGGTCAGGGCGGTAACCCGCGGCGGGAGTCCGAGGGTCAATTGGGGATCGAGGAGGGCCACGCGGGCAAACAAGTGCTCGCTCACGATTCCCTTCTTCACCTTGTTCCGGGTGTCGGAGAGGACGCAGATTGAAGTCATTTCGCTTCCCGTCCCTGCCGTGGTGGGGATTAGGATGAGAGGAAGGCCCGGTTCAGGTATAAGTTCCATCCCGAAATACCTGTCGATCGGCCCCTGATTGGTGAACATCGCCGAAGTGACCTTGGCAATATCCAAAGAGCTTCCACCCCCGAGCCCGATGATGAGGTCTGGACCGAATGCCCTGGCAGCCTCATGGCTGGCCAAGGCGATCTCGATCTTAGGATCGGGCTCCACTTCAGCAAAAAGAGAATAGGAGAGTTTGGTCCGTTCCAATATTTTGACCAGTGGGTCCAGGAGGCCAGCGGCCTTGATGCCGGGGTCGGAAATCACGAGGATTTTCTTCCCCTTGAGGCGGGTGATTTCATCTCCCAGGTTCTCCAGGCAGCCGAAGCCGGAAAGAATGCGGGGAACCGTGTTGAAAGAGGCGATCATGGAAGACTCCTTTCCCTTTGGGGATGAAAAGACAAGGAATTGACTTCGGCCTTGTCGAGTGCCTTTCCGGATGGGGGATCCATCTCCGCCCCGACCCTCGGTCCCGGAACGCTGTTGGGGCACAATCTTCTCAAATCACTTTTCTGGGTTTGGCCGAAGATTTCTCCTGCTGTCACGGGGGGGAGTTGGGAAGGAACAGTGATTCTGTCACTGGTCTCTGCCTGCCGCAGAGTCTTGACCATGTTATACCTGCTGGCAGGGAAGGAACGGGGGCGAATCGCCCGGTGGGGGAATAGGCCCCTTCCTCTTCTTCCAATTGCAGGGGCGACCCCGATGGGCCACCCCTGAGACATCCGGTTAACCAAGCAAATCTGAAGCCCCATTTATCACTTTTTGTACTTCGGGTTGGCCAGCCAGGCCTTTTTCAGCGTGTCCCCGCGCAGACCGTTGCGCAGGGCTTCCAGGGCGAGGATGTCTTCTGGCGGAACGTTGCCCAGGCTCACGTTGGTCCCGAATCGCAAAATCAGGAATTGCTGCTGGTTCTTGATGGGCGCTTCCCACTCCAGCTTGGTGATGTCGTCCACGCCTTTGATGATAGCCTCCACCTCCTCGTCCTTGGGCTTCCCGTCCTTGTCGTAGATCCCCACGCCCTTGCCGGCCTCGCGGGCTTCCACGATGACCTTGTATGCTCCGTTCTTCAGGTCGGCGGCGATCTCCTCGTGCAGCTTGCTCGTGGCCACCTTGTCGTCCGGGTCTTTCTTCCCCACCTCGGAGACCACCATGAAACCCATGTCCACGGCGCGCTTGATGCAGTCCGCCCGGGTCTTCATATCGATCTCAATGGTGCCGTCCGACACCTCAATGGCGTTGAACCCCAACTCTTTGCACCGCTTGAGGTATTTAGGGTAAGTATTCTGCCAGACCGATACTTCGAGGAAGGTCCCCCCGGGGCAAATCCAGATATCATAATCCTTCACCATCTCCACCTTCTCGGCGGTGTAATCAAGGTCCAGGAAAGCGCTCGTGCCGAAGGTCAGCTTGATGAAGTCGATGTAGTCGGCGGCCGAATCGAGAAGGTCCTGGGTCCCGTTCAGCCCCAGCCCCTTGTCGATGATCATGGTCAATCCTTCTTTGCGGGGCTTTACGGTGCGCCCCGGAACGGGCATTTCGAATACTCCATCGAATGATTTTACGCGGCTCATGTCAGATTCCCTCCATGCAATTTTTTGCCCCGGCTAGGACGGATTTGACCGGGTTCATCTTCACTTCTTGTACAAAACGGGTCATAACTTTCAAACGACGCCCCATGAGTTCGGGGGTGTCGAAGCTTTCCACCGGGATCACGTCGTAGAAGACCAGTGTAGGTCCTAGTTTTTCTGTGCAGTTGTCGAACAGGATCTTGACGACCTTCTCCATTCGGGTGACGGGCTTGCAGATGGGGGTATCCCGGCCAGACTCAATCTTGGCGTCCACCACGGTCACCCGGGGGTTGACGTAGGAGCGGGAGGCGGCGATGTGGCCCATGTCGATAGCGATCTTATGCCCCCACACGTCCTTCACCCCAGGGGGCATATCCACCTTGAGCTTTTCGTTGGCCCGGGGGAAGTCAAAAATCAGGTTTCCCAGGCGGATGTTGTCGAAAAGGGACCCCATGTAAAACTCATACCCCTTTTCGGTGAACCGGAAATGGGTCATCTCCGTGCTGAAGATCCGCCAGTCGTCCTCCAGACCCTTGAGCAGGAAGACGGTCTTGCCAGCTCCAGCCCCGCCTACAACCATGAGGAGCGTGTTCCGGCTGGGACTGTACATGGAGCTGGCGTGGAAGCTGTAGATATTGTGGTACCGCTCCAGGGTGGCCAGCAGGTACTTGAAGAAGAGTCCCAGGTTTCCGAAGAGGGAGTACCGGTTATCCGAGCACTCTCTTTCGTAGCGGCTGAAGTCTCCGGTGCAGGTGCACACTTTTGCCGTGGCCTTTACCTGGGGCTGGACATGAGGTTCATCCATCACCACGAAATAGGAGTCCAGGTCGTCGGTATAGGGAATCTTCTCGATGGAATGGATGTTGGTGAGAAGCGACTCCATAACCTGGCCCTCGAAGTACCGGGGTTCGTTAATGAGCTTTTCATTGTTGGAGAGAATGCCCATGCGGGCATCCACGATCTTTACGGCTCTTTTATACATACCTTCCTCCCGCTTACCTCTTCCTTCTCGGGTAGGTAATGGCCGCCCGAGCCGCAGCCAGGCGGGCGATAGGCACGCGGTAGGGCGAGCAGGAGACGTAATCCAGCCCGATCATGTGGCAGAACTCAACGGAACTGGGGTCTCCCCCGTGTTCTCCGCAGATCCCCACTTCCAGCTTGGGGTTGGCTTTACGGCCCTTTTCCACGCCGATGCGGATGACCTCGCCCACTCCGGGACGGTCGATGGAGACAAAGGGGTCCGAATCCAGGATCCCGTTCTCCCGGTAAAAGGGAAGGAATTTCCCGGCGTCGTCCCGGGAGAGGCCGAAGACGGTCTGGGTCAGGTCGTTGGTCCCGTAGGAGAAGAACTGGGCAACCTGGGCGACCTGGTCGGCGGTGATGGCTGCCCGGGGAAGCTCAATCATGGTTCCGGCCAGGTACTTGATCTTCATTCCCGTCTGGGCCATGACTTCCTTGGCCACGCGGTCCACGATCGCCCGCTGGGCTCGGAGCTCATTCACGTGCCCGACCAGGGGGATCATGACCTCGGGGATAACCTTCACCCCTTCCCCGGCCACTTCGCAGGCCGCCTCGAAGATGGCCCGGGCCTGCATCTCGGTGATTTCCGGGTGGCTGATTCCCAGACGGCAGCCTCGGTGCCCGAGCATGGGGTTGGCCTCTTTCAGGCTCTCCGCTCGATCTTTCAGCTTGCGGAAGGTGACTCCCATCTGAGCCGCCAGCTCTTCAATCTCCTGGTCGGTGTGGGGAAGAAATTCGTGGAGCGGGGGGTCGAGGGTTCGGATGATCACCGGGTAGCCGTCCATGGCGCGGAAAATGCCGATGAAGTCCTTCTTCTGCATGGGCAAGATTTTGGCCAGAGCACGGCGTCTCTCTTCCTGGGTGTCGGCCAGAATCATCTCCCGCACGGCGGCGATCCTCTCGGCCTCGAAGAACATGTGCTCAGTCCGGCAGAGGCCGATGCCCGTCGCCCCGAAGAGGCGGGCGGTCGTGGCGTCGCGGGGGGTGTCAGCGTTGGTGCGGACCCCCAGGTCAGCGATCTCGTCCGCCCAGGACATGAGCTTGGCGAACTGCCGGTAGATCGGGGAATCCTCGGGCCGGACTTGCTTCTCGATGAGGACCTGGATGATCTCCGATGAACTGGTGGGAAGCTGTCCCTCGATTACTTCCCCAGTAGTCCCGTCGATGGAGATGTAATCTCCCTCCCGGACGGCGCGGCCGTTGACTTCCATGGTCCCGCTGCCGTAGTTGATGTTGAGGGCTGTACAACCCACCACACAGGGTTTGCCCATGCCCCGGGCGACCAGGGCCGCATGGGAGGTCATTCCGCCGCGGGAGGTGAGGATACCTTCGGCTGCGTTCATTCCGTGAATGTCCTCGGGGGAGGTTTCGATGCGAACGAGAACGGTCTTCTTCCCCTCTTTGGCCAGTTCCATGGCCCGCTCCGGGTTGAAGACCGCCACCCCGCAGGCCGCGCCCGGTCCGGCATTGAGCCCTTTGGCCAGGAGCTTCCCTTCTTTGACGGCTTCGGCCTTGGCCTGGGGGTCGAAGACCGGCGCTAGAAGCTGGTTTAAAGAATCGGGATCGATGCGGGAGATGGCCGTTTTCTTATCGATGAGCTTTTCTTCCACCATCTCCACGGCGATCCTCAGCGCGGCAAAGGCGGTCCGCTTTCCGCTGCGGGTCTGGAGCATCCAGAGCTTTCCCTGCTGGATGGTGAACTCGATATCCTGCATGTCCTTGAAGTGCTTCTCCAGCCGCTGGTAAATCTTCTCCAGGTCCCCGTAAGCCTTGGGGAGCATTTCTTCCATGGAGAGGAGGTTGGGATCGGCCTTGCGCTCCTTGCCGATGGGCTGCGGAGTGCGGATCCCGGCCACCACGTCTTCTCCCTGGGCGTTGGGCAAAAACTCCCCGAAGAAAAACTTCTCTCCTGTGGCCGGGTCACGGGTGAAAGCCACGCCAGTGGCGCTTTCTCCGCCCATGTTCCCGAAGACCATGGTCTGGACGTTTACCGCCGTACCCCAGTCCTCGGGGATCCTGTTCAACTGGCGGTAAGTGATGGCCCGCGGGGTGTTCCAGGACTCAAAGACCGCCCCGATGGCTCCCCAGAGCTGTTTGTTAGGGTCCTCAGGGAAATCATTGCCGGTCTCCCTTTTTACCAGGGCCTTGAACTCTCCCACCAGCTCTTTCCAGTCGTCGGCCGATAATTCGATGTCCAGCCTGAGGCCCTTTGCCTTTTTCCTCTCGCTGATGAGCTCTTCCATCTGGTCCCGGTGAACTCCCAGGACTACGTCGCTGTACATCTGAATAAAGCGGCGGTAGGAGTCGTAGGCGAACCGGGTATCGCCGGACATCTCGATCAGGCCCCGGATGGTCTTTTCGTTGAGGCCGAGGTTCAAGATGGTGTCCATCATCCCGGGCATGGAAACCCGGGCCCCGGAGCGGACCGAAAGGAGAAGGGGGTTCCGGGGATCGCCGAACCTGACCCCCATGGCCTTCTCCACTTTGGCCAGGCTCTTCTGAACCTGATCCCGAAGCTCCTTGGGATACTTTTTCTTGTTGGCATAATAGGAGGTGCAGACATCAGTCGTGATGGTGAACCCGGGCGGAACCGGGATCTTCAAGTTGGTCATCTCGGCAAGGTCGCACCCTTTGCCCCCGAGGAGGTTGCGCATCTTGCTGCTCCCCTCAGCCTTTCCCGCGCCGAAAAAATAAACATACTTTTTAGCCATAATCCTTCCTCTTCTCATTTTTTATTGGGACGCAGATTCATGTAGACAAACGATATAAAAAGTCATGGTAAAGATTTTATGCACAGGGATCCTTCAACCCATGCCTTCCTGAATTTGGGTCTATTCCAGGCCCTTAAATGCCCAAATATTTTTAATCCGCCTTTTCTGCGTTCACCTGCGCCCCATTGGTTTTTTGCTTTACCCGTCGTCGCCCGCCCTCTTTTTCGGCACCGCGAAATTGACATATCGCAAAGCTGGCTGGCCGCTCAGGACCCGATCCACATCTTCGGCCACCGCATCGACCACTTTCTCCTGAGCTTCGTAGGTCAGGCCCGCCGTGTGGGGCGTAAGGA
>Ga0187773_10001035_pt1 | contig 11156 bp, 11 predicted proteins | sample 0216_BV02_MP05_1_FD_133133 | JGI IMG/M metagenome (GOLD analysis project Ga0187773, IMG submission 133133) | Tropical peat soil microbial communities from peatlands in Department of Meta, Colombia - 0216_BV02_MP05_10_MG | ecosystem: Environmental > Terrestrial > Soil > Wetlands > Peat | place...
CCCGGCGCCACCTTCTCGATGACGTCCGTTTCCTTCGCGTTGATCGGCCCCTTGCCGTCGATCGGCTGACCGAGCGAATTCACCACCCTGCCGAGCAGCTCCGGCCCGACGGGAACCGAGAGGATGTTGCCGGTGCACTTGACCGCATCGCCTTCGGTGATGTGCTCGTACTCCCCGAGAATCACGGCGCCGACGGAGTCGCGCTCGAGGTTGAGCGCCAGGCCGAAGGTGTTCTTCGGAAACTCGAGCATCTCGCCCTGCATGACGTCGGAGAGGCCGTGGATCCGGCAGATGCCGTCAGTCACCGAGACCACCGTGCCCTGCGTGCGCATTTCGGCACCGGCGTCGAGCTTCTGAATACGGCTCTTGATCAGTTCCGATATTTCGGACGGATTGAGTTGCATGAGGATTCCTTGCGATTTAAACCTTTAGTGCGTTCTCCAGCGCGTGCAGCTGTCCACGCACCGACGCGTCTATCACCTTGTCGCCGATGACCACCCGCACGCCGCCGATCAGCTCCTTGTCGACGGCCAGGCTGCTGTGCACCTTGCGGCCCGTGTGCTTCTCGAGCAGCGCGGTGAGCTCGGAGCGCTGCGCCGGGTCGAGCTCGAACGCGGAAACGATCTGCGCTTCGACGACGCCCTCGCGCTCGTTCTTCAGCGCTTCGAACTGCCCCCTGATCTCGGGCAGCAGCTCCAGGCGCTGGTTGTCCGCGAGCACGCGGACCAGGTTCTCCGCCTCCCCGCTCAGCTTGCCGGCCAGGATCGAGATGAACAGACCGGCGACTTTCGCTGCCGAAACGTTCGGATCGGCGATCGCAGCCAGCACTCGATCGTTCGCGGCCACCTGCGCCAGGGCCGCCAGCATGTCCGACCACTCGCGCAGCTTGCCGGCACCGTCGGCGAGACGGAACACCGCTTCCGCGTAAGGCCGTGCGACGGTGCTGCGCTCAGCCATGGCTCAAAGCTGGGCCTTGATCGAATCGAGCAGCTGCGCGTGCGCCTTGGCATCGACCTCGCGGCGCAGAATCTTCTCGGCTCCAGCGACCGCGAGCGACGCGACCTGGTCGCGTAGCTGCTCGCGCGCGCGCGCGACCTGCTGCTGGATGTCGGCCTTCGCCGCGGCCTTCTCGCGCTCGCCCTCTTCGCGGGCAGCGAGCTTGGCGTCCTCGACTAGCTGGCCCGCGCGCTTTTCGGCCTGGGCGACGATCTCGGTCGCACGTCCGCGCGCCTCGGCGACCACTTGTGCCGCCTCGCGCGTCGACAGCTCGAGCGATTTCCTGCCCTCTTCACCGGCGGCGAGGCCGTCGGCGATCTGCTTCTGGCGATTCTCGATGGCGCGCAGGAGCGGCGGCCAGACGAACTTGACCGTGAACCAGATGAATAGCGCGAACGCGGCAGCCTGCGTGAACAAACTCAGATTGATGTTCATGCCAGCTCCAGGAATTCCGGAGAAAAAGGGTTACGCGCCTACTTCACCACGCCGAGCAGCGGGTTGCCGAACGCGAACAGCATCGCGAGTCCGACCCCGATGATGAACGAGGCGTCGATCAGGCCGAGCAGCAGGAACACCTTCGCCTGCAGCGACGCGGTCAGCTCGGGCTGGCGCGCCGCAGCCTCGAGAAAGCGACTGCACATGATGCCGATGCCGATGCACGCGCCGGCGGCGCCAAGCCCGATCATCAGCCCGATGCCGATCCCGGTGTAGGCCTGGATCATCGCGAGCATTTGAAGCTTTTCCATTTTGATTTCCTTTACAGAGCGAAAAGAGGTGTAGACGAAGCTCAGTGATGCTCGTGCGCCATCGAAATGTAGGCAATGGTGAGCATCATGAAGATGAATGCCTGGATGACGACGATCAGCAGGTGGAAGATCGCCCAGCCGAGCCCGAGGGCGGTGCCAAAGAACGTGCCGACCAGCCCGGTAGAGGCCCAGACCCACAGCAGCAAGAAGATGATCTCGCCTGCGAACATGTTGCCGAACAGCCGCAGCGAGTGCGAAAGCGGCTTCGAGACGTATTCGACGATGTTGAACGCCAGATTGGCGACCCAAAGGAGCGGGTTGGAGCCGAACGGCGCGCAAAAGAGCTCGTGGATCCAGCCACCCAGCCCCTTGGTCTTGATGGCGAAGTAGATCATCAACGTCCACACCGACAGCGCGAGCGCGAAGGTGGTGTTCACGTCGGCCGTGGGCACCGGGCGCCATTCGGGGATACCCAGGGCGCCCAAGCCCTTGGAGATGAAGTCGACCGGGAGCCAGTCCATCGCGTTCATCAGTAGCACCCAGACGAATACCGTGAGCGCCGCCGGTGCGACGAACTTGTTGCGGTCCCCGTGCGTGAAGATACCTTTGACTTGGTCGTCCACGAACTCGAAGGCGAGTTCGACGAACGCCTGTCGTTTGTTGGGCACGCCGGAGGTCGCGCCGCGCACGATCCACCAGAAGAACGCTATGCCGAGCACGCCGAGAATCACGGAGGTGACCAGGGTGTCGACATGCACCACCCAGAAGCTGCCCTTTCCGACCGGCTCGGCGAGAAAGGTCAGATGGTGGCCAATGTATTCGGAGGGTGTGAGCTCGGCGCCGGCGGACATGACTTAACGGTGTTCCACTTTCCAGTCGGTGCGACCTAACGGTCGCGAACTACCACTGCCATGGAGAAGATCAGGGCCGTCACGATGAACGTCCCGAGAAAAGCGAGCGTCACGACATACTTGTACGTCGCCAGCACGAGCCACAGGAGAATGACGATGAGGCCGATCTTGATGCCTTCGGCGCGCAGCGCCCCGATCAGGACTCCCCCCGCAGACTGAGCCTTCCCCAACGAAGCAACGATTCCGGAGGCGAGGCCCGCGCATACGCTGACCATCCCGCCGAGGGCGGCTGACACCGCACAGTGCGTGCCCACCGTGACCGCGGCGACCAGAGTCAGCGCTGCGGTGACCACCAATTGCCAGCGCAGAACCATACGAATCGGCTTGCCCAGGCTGCGAAGCATCGCTTTCAATCCCCCCCGCGCCCAGCAAAGCGCGCGGAGTATAGCGTTCAAGCTGTTGCCTGGTCAACGTGTTGCGACGCACCAACTGCGAGGCATCGCTGTTCAGCGCAATTTGCGCAGCAGTTGGTCGAGGTGATCGAGGCCGGAGTAGTGAACGATCAGCTTGCCGCTCCCCTTCCTACCTGGACGTATCTCGACCGTGGTGCCTAGGCGCTCCGACGTTTCCTCTTCGAGTCGAGCCAGATCGCGGTCGGGCTTGCGCCGCTGGCGGGAAGCGTTTCCGCGCAGCATCCTGGCGACCAGCGCTTCGGCCTCGCGCACCGACATACCGCGCGCCGCCACGCGCTTGGCGGCTTCGACCTGGCGCGCGCCATCGAGCGCGAGGATCGCGCGCGCATGACCCATGTCCAGCACGCCTTCCATCACCATCGCCTGAACTGGCTTGGTGAGCTTCAGCAGGCGCAACAGGTTGGTCGTGGCGCTGCGCGAGCGGCCGACGGCGTCCGCCGCCTGCTCGTGAGACATCTTGAACTCATCGATAAGCCTTTGCAGGCCCGACGCTTCCTCCATCGGGTTCAGGTTCTCGCGCTGGATGTTCTCGATGAGCGCCATCGCGAGCGCCGCTTCGTCCGGCACGTCGCGGACCAGCGCCGGAACCTCGTCCAGCCCGGCCATCTGCGCGGCGCGCCAGCGCCGCTCGCCGGCGATGAGCTCATAGCGGTCGCGCTCAACCGGGCGCACCAGAAGCGGCTGCATCAGTCCCTGGGACTTGATGGACGAGGCCAGCTCCGCAAGCGCTTCCTGGTCCATTTTCGTGCGCGGCTGGTACTTTCCGGGCCGGATGCGGCCCACGGGCAGCGTTGCGAGCGCTTCGCGCGGAGGTTCGTCTCCGCCGAGAAGTGCGTCCAGTCCGCGTCCGAGTCCTTTTTGCTTGATCATGGCCAATCCGTTTGCGCTATGCCGCAGCGGGCGATGCGCCCTTGCTGCGCGTCAAAATCTCCTCGGCCAGAGCGATGTAAGCCTGCGCTCCCTTCGAGGTCTTGTCCCACACGACGGCCGGCATGCCGTAGCTCGGCGCCTCGGCGAGTCGCACGTTGCGCGGCACGAGCGTCTGATAGACCTTGTCTCCGAAGTGCGATTCGAGCTGCTGCGAAACCTGTTGCGAAAGGGTGTTGCGCGGGTCGAACATCGTGCGCACGAGGCCAGCGATCTCGAGCTGCGGGTTGAGGTGGGCGCGGACCCGCTTTATGGTGCCGACCAAGTCGGACAAGCCCTCCAGCGCGTAATACTCGCACTGCATCGGAATGAGCACGGCGTGCGCCGCAACCAATCCATTGATGGTCAGCAACGACAGTGAAGGTGGGCAGTCGATCAGGATGTAATCGTAGTCACCGCTTACGCCAGCCAGTGCCTCCTTGAGGCGCGACTCGCGCCGCTCGATGCCGACGAGCTCGACCTCAGCGCCGGCAAGTTCCCGGTTTGCCGGCACGAGATCGTAGCCTCCACTTTCGGACCGTAGGCGCACCGCCGCCAAATCGCTCAAGCCGAGCAACAAGTGGTACACCGTGCGCGCGGTGTTTCGCTTGTCGACGCCGCTGCCCATGGTGGCATTGCCTTGCGGATCCAGATCGACAAGCAGGACGCGCTGGCCCGCCTGCGCAAGCCCCGCAGCCAGGTTGACGGTGGTGGTTGTCTTGCCGACACCGCCCTTCTGATTCGCCACCGCGAACACACGCGCCATCTTCATGTCCCTGCGCGACACAGCACGAGGTGGCGCTCGGCATCCAGCAGCGGGACCTGCAGGCGGACCACTTCACCGCACCCGGCGCTGGCAGGCACGCGCGCCAGCTCCTCGTGCGGATAAATGCCTTTCATCGCTGCCAACACGCCCCCCGGCGCGAGTAAATGCCGGCATGCGGCCACGAAATCGGCAAGCTCCGCGAAACCGCGCGAGATCACGACGGCGAACAGACGGGCCGGCCGCCAATGCTCGGCGCGCCCGCCGTACACAGTCACGTTCGGCAAGGCGAGCTCGATCGCTGCCTGGCGCAGGAAGGCCGCTTTCTTCTGGCTGCTGTCATTCAGAGCCACGACCCAGTCTGGACGCGCGATCGCGAGCGGAATTCCCGGCATGCCGCCGCCTGATCCGACGTCCGCAAGCGCTGCGTCCGGGCCGGTCATCGCCAGGTGCGGCAAGACCGCCAGCGAATCGAGCAAGTGATGGGTGATCATCTTCAGCGGATCACGGATCGCGGTGAGGTTATAGGCGTGGTTCCACTTCTCGAGCAGGCGGAGGAAGGCCACCAGCTTGTCGCGCGCCCCGTTCGGAAGGGCGAGCGCCAGTTGCGCAAGCCCTCGATCAAGTGTGCCCTCGGGCGTCATGCACTCTTCTTCTGCGGTGGGCGCGCGAGACTCCGCTTCAGGTGAACCAGCAGCAGGGAGATTGCAGCCGGCGTAATACCGGATATGCGCGCGGCCTGCCCAATGGTCTCCGGCCGATGATGCGCGAGCTTCTGCCGCGCCTCGATCGACAGGCCGCGCACCGTCGCGTAGTCGAGATCCGTGGGAAGGCGCAGCGCGTCGTACGCGTCCCTGCGCCCCACCTCCTCGCGTTGCCGGGCAATATAGCCCTGGTACTTCGCCTGGATCTCGACCTGTTCGGTGACGGCCGCGTCAGCGCAACCCTCGCCAGCTCCTGGAAGCGTCATCAATGCGCCATAGGAGACGCCTGGACGCCTGAGCAAATCCAGAAGTGAGTGCTCGCGTTCTAGCGCCTGCCCGCAGACCCTAAGAGCATCTTCGGAAGCGACGATGCGCGGGCCGAGGCGGATGCTGGCGAGACGTAGCTGCTCGCGCGCAATAGCGTCGCGCTTGCGGTTGAGCCGGTCCCAGCGCGCATCGTCGACCAGCCCCAGTCCCCGGCCGATTTCGGTCAGCCGCAGGTCGGCGTTGTCCTCGCGCAGCATCAAGCGATATTCCGCGCGGCTCGTGAACATGCGGTAGGGCTCCGAGACGCCCCGCGTGATCAGATCGTCAACGAGCACGCCGAGATAAGCCTCGTCGCGGCGCGGACACCAAGGCTCGCGTTCCTTGACCTGCAACGCCGCGTTGATTCCAGCCAGCAGCCCTTGCGCGGCGGCCTCTTCATATCCGGTCGTACCGTTGATTTGGCCAGCGAAAAACAGGCCAGCGACGGTCTTTGTTTCGAGCGAAGACTTGAGATTTCGCGGATCGAAGTAGTCGTACTCGATCGCATAGCCAGGGCGCAGGATATGCGCCTCCTCGAGCCCGCGAATCGAGCGCACCAGTGCAAGCTGAACGTCGAACGGCAAGCTCGTCGAAATCCCATTCGGATAGATCTCGCTTGTCGAGAGTCCCTCCGGCTCGAGGAAGATCTGGTGACTGGCCTTCGACGCGAAGCGATGCACCTTGTCCTCGATGGACGGGCAATACCGGGGCCCGACCCCTTGAATCACGCCGGTGAACATCGGCGATCGGTCGAGCCCGGCACGAATGATGTCGTGCGTCCGCGGGTTCGTGTGCGTGATCCAGCAGGGTCGCTGCTCGGGATGCATCGCGCGTGATCCCAAGAAGGAAAACACCGGCTCCGGAGAGTCACCGGGCTGCTCCTCCATGACCGAGAAATCAATCGTGCGGCCGTCTAGACGCGGCGGCGTGCCGGTCTTCAGTCTCCCGGCGGGCAGTCGCATCTCCCGCAATCTCGCCGCGAGGGTAATCGAAGCAGGGTCGCCGGCGCGGCCCGCCTGGTGACTGCGCAGACCGACATGTACCAGCCCCGACAGAAAGGTCCCGGTCGTCAACACGACGCTGCGGCTACGGAAGCAGATTCCGAGCTGCGTGACGACCCCGACGGCGCGCTCGCCCTCGAGCACGATGTCATCGGCCGCCTGCTGGAACAGGGTAAGGTTCGGCTGACTTTCGAGTCGCGTCCGAATTGCCTTGCGATACAACACACGGTCGGCCTGTGCCCGTGTGGCGCGCACCGCCGGCCCCTTGGACGAGTTAAGCGTCCGGAACTGGATTCCGGCCTCGTCGGTTGCGAGCGCCATTGCGCCTCCGAGAGCGTCGATTTCCCTTACCAAATGACCCTTGCCGATGCCGCCTATGGAGGGATTGCAGGACATTTGGCCAAGCGTTTCGATGCTGTGCGTGAGCAACAGCGTGCGACAGCCCATCCTTGCGGCCGCAAGGGCAGCCTCGGTTCCAGCGTGGCCCCCGCCCACGACGACGACGTCAAACTCGGTTGGAAATTGCATCCTTCGGAGATGTCCGGGAATTTCGTCCGCGGGGATTCTGCGGGAGCGCAATGATACGTGAACGGGGGAGACGAAACTAGGCGGGGCCATCGCGTTCCACGTGAAACCTTGAGCGCCGGCCGGTGAATGGTTTCACGTGGAACAAAGGAGTTAGGCTTCAGCAGGCTGTGCCAGAATCCGGCGCCCATGATTTCGCTCTCGCGCTATTCCAGACTGCTGGCGCAACCCCATCTCAAGACAACGGTGGTCGCTTCCGTAATCGGTCGACTGCCTGTCGGCATTGCGAGCCTCGCCATCCTGCTGCTGACCCAAGAGCAGAGCGGGTCCTTTGCCCGCGCCGGCGCAACGACGGCGGCCTACGTCGTAGGCTTGGCGGGCATCGCGCCGTTCATTGGCAGGTTGATCGACCGCCGCGGACCCGGCGCCATTCTGCGCGCCTGCGGTACGCTCTATCCCACGGCATTAGGAGGGCTCGCGTCGGCGATCATGGCCGGCCTGCCGATGTGGCTCGTCCTGCCTCTTGCCGCCGCTGCCGGCGCAACCTTCCCGCCTATCACGGTGTGCATGCGCACCTTCCTCAAGCGCCGCTTGGGTGATGACGCGCTCCTCGCGACGGCGTACTCGCTCGAATCGGTGCTCATCGAGTCGCTATTCATCCTGGGGCCAATGCTCGTCGGAGCGTTCGTCGCGATGGGGTCCGCCGTCTGGGCGGTCGCTTTCGCAGCTGTTTGCGGCACCTTCGGGACCTGGCTCTTCCTGCGCACACCGCCGCTTCTCCACTGGCACATCGAGCCACGGCGCGCGAGCAGCGTGTTCGGTCCGCTCGGCGAGCACCACTTCTTGCGCGTCCTCGGTGTCGTGCTGTGCTACTCCCTGGCTTTCGGCCTGGTCGAAATCGGGACCACTGCGTTTGCCACCGAAGCCGGCGAACCCGCTTTCGCCGGCGAACTGCTCGCCTTGATGAGCATCGGTAGCGCCCTGGGTGGCCTTGTCTATGGGAGTCGTCATTGGCGCATACCCCTCGAGCGCCAATTCGCGGTCGTCCTTGGGGTAATGAGCCTCGGAATCGCGCCGCTTACCCTGATCAGCGCGCTGTGGCTATTCGCGCCATTCGCGGTCGTTGCCGGAATCGTCATGGCGCCAGCGCTCACCATCCAATCCATGCTGGTCGCTCAAGCGGCGCCCTCCGAGCATTCAACCGAGGCCTTTACCTGGTCGGCTACGGCCTTGCTCGCCGGGATCGCACTTGGCGTGGCCGCAGGTGGTGTGCTTCTGGAGGCCGGCACTTCGCGTCTTGTACTGGGTGCCGCGAGCGGATCGGCCTTCGCTGGTGCTCTGGTTGCGGGACTCGCGTTAAGTCACTTACACAAGTAAATTCAGTAACTTACTAAGAACTATGGGCTAGGGCCCGCTACGCGGTTAAGCGCGCGTGCAGCTCCGTTCGGCCGCGTTCCAGCTCGCCGGGCAAATGCGCGCCCAACTTTCCCAGCAGATCGTCGTGTGACGCGAGTTCTTCCCGCCACGCCGCCTGCTCGATGCCGGACAGCTCCCGGTACTGCTCCCGGGAAAACCTCTCCAAGCCTGTCCAAAGCAGATCCTCGTAACGCGGCATCACGCCAAGCGCTGTTCGCGACCCTTGCGCACGGCCATGGCAGCGATCGACGACCCAGCTCAGAACTCTCATGTTCTCGGCGAATCCCGGCCAGATGAACTTCCCGTTTGCGTCCCGCCGGAACCAGTTGACGCGGAAGATGCGCGGCGGATGGTGGGCCACTCTGCCCATCTTGAGCCAGTGAGCGAAGTAGTCGCCGATGTTGTATCCGCAGAATGCGAGCATGGCCATCGGATCGCGCCGCACGACGCCCACCTTCCCGGTGATGGCGGCGGTGGTTTCCGATCCAAGCGTTGCGCCCATGTACACGCCGTCCTCCCAGCTCGTGGCCTCGACGACCAACGGCACCGTCGTGGATCGGCGGCCGCCGAAGATAAACGCCGAAATGGGCACTCCGCCGGGGTCCTCCCATTTGGCGTCCATCGAGGGGCACTGCGAGGCCGCAACCGTAAAGCGCGCATTCGGATGCGCTGCCAATCGTCCGCAACCTGGCGTCCATTCCTGGCCCTGCCAATCGATGAGCCGCGGAGGGGCCTGATCGGTCATGCCCTCCCACCACACATCACCTTCGGGCGTCAGTGCGACGTTCGTGAAGATGACGTTCGACTCCAGCATCTTCATGGCATTCGGATTGGTGGCGTTCGACGTCCCGGGCGCGACCCCAAAGAAGCCTGCCTCAGGATTGATCGCGTAGAAGCGCCCGTCTTGCCCGGGCTTGAGCCAAGCAATGTCCTCGCCGATAGTAGTCACCTTCCATCCCTTGAACGCCGGCGGGGGTATCAGCATCGCCAGGTTGGTCTTGCCGCAGGCACTCGGAAAGGCCGCCGCGATGTAGGACTTCTCGCCGGTGGGGGCCTCTACACCCAAAATCAACATGTGCTCGGCGAGCCATCCTTCGTCGCGCGCCATCACCGAGGCGATGCGCAGCGCAAGGCACTTCTTCCCGAGCAGCGCATTTCCGCCGTAGCCCGAGCCATACGACCAGATTTCCCGCGACTCGGGGAAGTGCACGATCCACTTCTCCTTGTCGTTGCACGGCCACGGGACATCTTTCGCCCCCGGTGCGAGCGGCGCGCCGACCGAGTGCATGCACGGAACGTAATCCCCATCCTCGCCGAGCCAGTCGGCTACCGCGCGCCCCATGCGGGTCATCAACCGCATGTTCACCACGACGTAGGGAGAGTCGCTCAGCTGCACGCCGATTTGCGCGATATGCGAACCGATGGGACCCATCGAGAACGGCATGACATACATCGTTCGCCCGCGCATGCAGCCGTCGAAGAGCCGCTCGAGCGTGCCGCGCATCTCGCGAGGATCCACCCAGTTGTTGGTCGGCCCCGCGTCCTCTCTCGCCTTGCTGCAAATGAAGGTGCGATCCTCCATGCGCGCCACGTCGTTGGGATGAGAGCGCGCCAGATAGCTGCCCGGCCGCAGAGACTCGTCTAGCTTGGTGAAGGTTCCGGCCTTGACCAGCTCCCCGCACAGCCGGTCGTACTCTGCTGGCGATCCGTCACACCATACAATGCGCTCGGGCTTCACGAGGCGCGCCATGTCCGCGACCCAGTTGCGCAGCCCCCGGTGCCGCACCCAGGCGGGCGCAGCGGCGAAATCGGCTTGAGGCTCTTGTTGTCGGTCCATCGCAGGAACTCCAGAAAAGCAAAACGGCCCTGGGCTTCCGGGCCGGTGATTTTGATTAATGGTCTGCGTAGATTGTAGCACCGCCCCCTAGCGCACCCGCACGGTCATGAACAGCCTGCGGAACGGGTACAGCGTACTTCCGTCCGCGCGCTGGCCGTAAGCGCTCGACACCCTGCGTCGATACTCGACCTCGAACGGCTCGCGCAGCCCGCGCGGCAGACCGTCGAGCAACGGCACCAAGAACGTCGAGCGCGTCCAATCCGCTACCGGGTTATCGCCGCTGAGCACCTGCAGGTACTCGGTTTCCCAGATATCCACCGTGGCGCACAGAGGCACCAACAGGTCGTAATACTCTCGCGGCTCGAGCACCGGCCGCATACGCAGGCTTGCGAGCAAATGCTCGCGATAGGGTGCCTCCTGCGCGAGCTCCAGTGCCGCGCGGTGCGAGGCGGCGTCGAAATTGCGCGGCATCTGCACCGCGAGAATGCCGTGCGCTGCGAGCATCTTGAGCAATCGCGGAAAAAGCGTCGCGTGACTATCCAGCCAGTGAAGCGCCGCATTCGAGAACAAAAGGTCGAACCGCACTTGCGGCTGCCACTCGCCAAGCTCTGCCTGCTGCCAGTCGATCGATC
>Ga0187773_10001036_pt1 | contig 11153 bp, 12 predicted proteins | sample 0216_BV02_MP05_1_FD_133133 | JGI IMG/M metagenome (GOLD analysis project Ga0187773, IMG submission 133133) | Tropical peat soil microbial communities from peatlands in Department of Meta, Colombia - 0216_BV02_MP05_10_MG | ecosystem: Environmental > Terrestrial > Soil > Wetlands > Peat | place...
CCGGCTTCTTCTTCGCCTGCTGCGCGTCGCGCCGCGCGGCGGCCGCGCTGGCGATCTCGCTGCCGAGATCGCGTCCGGTGGTCTGGATCACGTTGCGCAAGGCGTTCGCGATCATGGTCGTGCCCCAGCGCCCGGTCTCGCTCTCGAGCAGCTCGGCGTACTGCTTGAGCTCGGCATCGCTCGCGTCGCGGTACGTGTAAAAGAGCAGCCCGTGCACCTGCGCCTGCATCTGCCGGCGCAGTTGCGCCATCTCGCGGTCGATCTTGGCGAGCGCCTCCTTGCTCGACTTGCCGCTCGCCTCGAGCGCGCCTTCGGCGACGCTGCGCACGGAGACCACCGACATGTCGGCGGCCCACTCCGAGACGCCGCTCGCCAGGTCGACGCGCTGGATGAGGTCCCTGCGCTCCTGCGACGGCGGCTTCGCCTTCAGGCCCTCCATGTACTGCTTGACCGCCTCGGGCTGCGGAGCCTGCGCCTCGAGCTGGGTCATCTTCTCGTTGACCGGCTTGCGCAGCAGCTCGATGAAGCGTGCGAACTGGGCGGGGTCGTAGCTGCGCTTGAGCTCGCCGGCGAGCAGGTTGTTGATCTTGTCCTCGGCGAGCGCGCGCTCGACGGCCTGGCGGAACGCCTGCGCGTCTGCCGCGTCGAGCTTGCCGCCGGCCTGCGCCGAGGCATCGACGCTCTGCAGCGCGCCCGCGCGGTAGCTCTTCGCGAAGCCGTCGAGCCCCGAACGCGCCATCACCTCCGCGACCGCGGCGTCCGCCGTCTGCGGAATCGGCGCCTGCGCTGCGGCGGGCGCAGCCGGCGTCGCCGCCGGCTTGGGCGCGGGCTTGGGTGCGGGCCTGGGCGCCTGTACGTGCGCCACCGGCTGCGGCGGCGGCGCTTCCTGGCCGAGGAAATACCAGGCCGCCCCGGCGGCCGCCAGCACCAGTACGCCGACCCCGGCCAGCAGCAGGGTGCGGCGATTGCCTCCCGCGATCGTCACCATCTCGTTCTCCCTCGGCGCTTCAGTCGATCCTGCGTTTGAGCAGGCGTAGCGGGGTGTATTCCAGCACGACCTCGCCGTTCTGGTTGAGGACCTTGTTGGCAAATCGCACCAGACCGCGATCGCCCTTCGATGTGAGGCGGTGCTCGATCACCTCCCCCTCGACGTAGATCGTGTCGCCGACCAGGGTCGGGCGCCTGACGTCCAGCGTCGCCCCGAGGAACGCGAGTCCCGTGTCCTGCATGGTCGGCAGCAGCAGCCCCTCGGCGAAGGCGTACACGAGCGCGCCCGGTACCGCCCGGCCCCTGATGCTGCGGCCGTGGTCGTCGGCGACCGTGAAAAGCTCCTCGGTTAGCCAGGAGAGATTGACGAAAGCCGACAGATCGGCCTCGCTGATCGTGCGCCGGTGGGTGCGGAAGCGGAACCCGGCCGCCAGGTCCTCGAAGCAGAAGCCGCGCCCGACGACGGGCAGCGCTTCGCTCATTCCTTCCCGTTCATTTCTTTTCGCTCATTTCTTTTCGAAATGGGAGCGCGCCTTCACGAACGCCTCGCCCATCGCGCGCCAGGCGGCGTCCGCGCCCTGCATCATGTCCGTCCACGCCTCGCCCGTGGCGGCCTGCAGCTGGCGCAGCTGGTACGTCGCTTCGTCGCGCCGCGAGCGGAAAGACTCGAGGTACTTCTCGTACTCGGTCCTCATCTCGCTCTGCGCGCTCTTGGTCCGCTGCTCCCACTTCGCGGCCTCGGCATTCCACTGATCGAGCTGGTTCTTCAGCTTGCGCACGTATTCGTCACGCTTCGTCATGGCGGCCTCCCGGTGAGCTGGCGAGCCGATTCTACTCCGCTACCTCCCGCCGGAGACGTCGACGAAACTGCCGGTGACGTACGAGGCCTCGTCCGAGGCGAGCCACAGGATGGCGCGCGCCACCTCCTCGGGCTGGCCGCCGCGGCCGAGCGGCACGGCGTCCTTGAGGCGCTCGACGCGCCCCGGCTCGCCGCCCGAGGCGTGGATCTCGGTGTAGATGAGCCCCGGGCGCACCGCGTTCACGCGGATGCCGTCGCGCGCCACCTCTTTGGCAAGGCCGACGGTGAGCGCGTCGACGGCGCCCTTGGCGGCGGCGTAGTCGACGTACTCGCCCGGCGCGCCCAGGCGCGCCGCCATCGACGAGAGATTGACGATCGCGCCGCCCGCGCCGCCGCGCCGCGTCGACATGCGGCGCACCGCCTCGCGCGCGCACAGGAAGGTGCCGGTGAGGTTCGCCGCCAGCACGCGCTCGAAGCGCTCGAGCGTCATGTCCTCCAGGCGCATCTGGCGCTCGAGGATCCCGGCGTTGTTGACCAGCACGGCGGCCGGCCCGAGCGAGCGCTGTACGTCGTCGAACAGGCGCGCGACCTCGCCCTCGGCGCTCACGTCGGCCTGCAGCGCGAGCGCGCGCCCGCCGGCGCGCGCGATCTCGGCGACCAGCGCCTCGGCCGCGGCCCGGTTGCGCAGGTAGTTGACGCCCACCGCGTAGCCGCGCGCGGCGGCGAGCCGCGCGGTCGCGGCGCCGATGCCGCGGCTCGCGCCGGTCACCAGCATCACTTTTTCCATGCTCAGCTCCCCTGGATGACGCGCACCTGGGTATGCGCGAGGCCGAGGTAGGTCCTGCGCCGGCGCATGATCGGCCACCATTCGTAGAGAAAGATCTGGATCGGCCGCCACATCGCGACCCAGCCCGCGATCACCAGCCCCTCGCTCGCGATGTCGCCGTACGGCCCCGCCGCGAACGTGCCGATCGCGCGCGCACCGAGCGTGCACAGCGCGAGGAAGCCGACGCCGACCAGCAGGCTCGTGCGCCCCAGGCGCAGCAGCCGGCGCAGCTCGCGCTCGGTCATCTGCGCCTTGTAGGCGTAGAAATTGTGGATCGCCTCGGTGAGCAGCGCGCCCGGGTCGGCTTCCTTCGCCGGCTGCGCCAGGTGGACAATCAGCTGGAAGCGGCTGCCGGCCGGAAATTCCTGCGCCCAGCTCTCGATGAATTCCTCGGCGTCGGGGTCGAGGTCGCGGTGGTGGAATGGCGTCGGATCCATCGAGTTGAAGATCTGCCCCAGCTCGCGCAGGCGCAGCGAGATCTGGTGCACCGGCGGCACGGAGGTTTTCATGCCGCGCCGCTCAGCGCTTGCCCTTCAGCAGCGCATCCAGCCCAGCGAAGGGCTTGTGCGTCGTCGGTGCGGGGTCGCGTCGTGCCGCCTCGGGGCCGCGCGCCGCCGCCTCGAGCTCGCGCCGATGCTCGTCGTCGTGGCAGTACACGCACAGCAGCTCCCAGTTGCTGCCGTCCGGCGGGTTGTTGGTGTGGTCGTGATCCTTGTGGTGCACGGTGAGCTCGCGCAGCCGCGAGCCCGGGAACTCGCGCGCGCAGCGCGCGCAGATCCACGGCAGAACCTTCAGCGCCCGCTCGCGGTAGTCCTGATCACCGGCCATCGCTTCATAGCCTAGCGCCACTCGCCGCGCAGCGCGAGCACCGCGGCGCGCAGCGCCTCGGGCGTCGCAGCCGGCGCGGGCAGCGGCTCGCCGACCGCGAGCCGCACCTTGGGAAACAGCTTCGTCGCGTGGCGCAGCTTGTCGCGGTTGCGCGCGAACAGGCTCTGCCACAGTCCCGAGAGCGCCATCGGCACCACCGGCACCGGCGTGCGCGAGAGGATGCGCGCCACGCCGCCGCGGAACTCGGCCATCTCGCCGTCGGCAGTGAGTCGCCCCTCGGGGAAGATGCCGACCAGCTCGCCCGCCTCGAGCGCGCGCGCGATCTCGTCGTAGGCGCGCTCGAGCGCCTGCGCGTCTTCCTTCGCCGGCGCGATCGGGATCGCGCGCACGGTGCGGAAGAAGAAGCTGAGCAGCGGCACGTGGAAGATGTTGTGGTCCATCACCCAGCGGATCGGCCGGCGGCAGGCCGCCGAGACGACCAGCGCGTCGACGTAGGACACGTGATTGCACACCAGCAGCGCGGGCGCTTCCTCCGGGACGCGCTCGAGGCCCGATTTGTCCAGCCGGTACACGGAGTGGACCAGGATCCACACCATGAAGCGCATCAGGAACTCGGGCACCAGCGTGTAGATGTACAGCGCCACCGCGGCGTTCATCAGCGCCGCGGTGAGCAGGATCCAGTTCACCGTCACGCCCGCCTCGAGCATCCCGATCGTCGCGAGCGAGCCGATCACCATGAACAGCGCGTTCAGGATGTTGTTGCCGGCGACCACGCGCGAGACGTGGCTCGGCTCGGTGCGCGATTGCACCAACGCGTACAGCGGCACGATGTACAGGCCGCCGAAGGCGCCGGTGACAAAGAGGTCGACGAACACGCGCGCCTCGCCGCCGCCCGCGCCGAGCGCCTGCGCGGCGAAGAACAGGTCCGCGCCGAACAGCGTGATGCCGATCGAGCCGAAGGGCACCAGGCCGATCTCGACCTTGTGCCCGGAGAGCCGCTCGCACAGCAGCGAGCCGGCGCCGACCCCCACCGAGAACGTGGCGATCAGCGCGGTGACGGTGTGCTCGCCGCCGTGCAGCACGTCCTTGCCGAATTGCGGGAACTGCGACAGGAACACCACGCCGTACAGCCAGAACCAGCTGATGCCGAGGATCGATAGGAACACCGTTCGGTTGCCGCGGATGAAGTGGAAGTTGCGCCAGGTCTCGCGCACCGGGTTCCAGTCGATTCGCAGCCCCGGCGCCGCGGGCGCGAGGCGCGGCATCGCGAGGCTCGCGCCGAAGCCGACCAGCGCGAACGCGATGCCGCTCGCCGCCGCGGCCTGCGCGCCGATGCCGGGCAGCGCGGCGAGCAGGCCGCCTGCGATCGTCCCGGTGAGGATCGCCACGTTGGTGCCCGCCTCGACCAACGCGTTGCCGCCGACGAGCTCCGCGGGATCGAGCGTCTGCGGCAGGATCGCGTACTTGGTCGGGCCGAAGAAGGTCGAGTGCATGCCCATCAGGAACAGCGCGCCGAGCAGCAGCGCGAGGCTGCCGGCGACGAAGCCCCAGGCGGCCAGCCCCATGATGCCGATCTCGGCTGCCTTGATCGCGCGCACCATCAGCGCCTTGTCCATGCGCTCGGCGATCTGCCCGGCGGTGGCCGAGAACAGGAAGAAGGGCAGGATGAACAGGCCCGCCGCCAGGTTGACCACGACGCCAGTGGGCATGCCGGCGAGCGGCGAGCTCGCGCCCGCGTAGCGCGCCGCCTCGTAGGTGACGAGGATCACGAGCGCGTTCCTCAGCACGTTGTCGTTGAACGCGCCGAAGAACTGCGTCCAGAAGAACGGCGCGAAGCGCCGCTCGCCGAGCAGTCTGAACTGGCTGTGCGATCCGCCCATCGGCCCGGTCAGCGCCCGCGAAAGCGAGGCGTGCCCTTGTCCTTGAAGCTGCGCAGGCCTTCCTGGAAGTCCTCGCTCGCCAGCAGCGCGCGCTGGGCGGCGCCGAGCTGCGCGATCGCCGCCGGCGCGCCTTCGCGCCCGGCGCTGCGTGCGCTCGCGATCACCGCCGCCAGCGCGAGCGGCGCCTGCTGCGCGATCACGCGCGCGATCTCTCGCGCGCGCTCGAGCTGGCGGCCCGCGGGCACCACCTCCTGCACGAAGCCGAGCCTGAGCGCGGTCGGCGCGTCGAACTCGTCGCCGGTGAGCAGCCAGCGCATCGCGTTGCCCCAGCCGGCGCGTTCCGGCATGCGGATCGTCGCGCCGCCGGTCGGCAGCAGGCCGCGCCGCACCTCGAGCTGCGCGAAGCGGCAGTCGGCGGACGCGACCACGACGTCGGCGGCGAGCATCAGCTCGATGCCGAGCGTGTAGCAGATGCCCTGCACCGCGAACACCACGGGCTTGGAGCGAAACGGCGCGCGCAGACCGAAGGGATCGATCTCGCCCTCTCCGGCCAGCGGCCGCTCGCCGCCGAGCTGCGGCGCCATCTTCGGCAGGTCAAGGCCGGCGGTGAAGTGCGCGCCTTCGGCGTACACCAGGGCGCAGCGCGCTTGCGGCTCGCGCTCGAACGCGGTGTAGGCCTCGCCGAGCTCGCGCATCATCTGCGGCGTGAATCCGTTCAGCTTCGCCGGCCGGTCGATGCCGATCAGGTACAGTCCGTCCTCGAGCGCACGGGTGATGCGGCCATCGGCGTTCGGCATGTCGGTCAGGAGCCCATCAGGCGCGGCAGCAGCAGCGTAATCTGGGGGAACACGATCAGCAAGGCCACCACGCACAGGGCGAGCGCGATGAACGGCGCCACCGAGACGATGATCTCGCGCATCGAGGTCTCGGGCGAAGCGCCCTTGGCGACGAACAGCAGCAGGCCGAAGGGCGGCGTCGCCAGCCCGATCTCGAGCAGCATCAGCATCAGCACGCCGAACCACACCAGGTGGAAGCCGAACTGCTGCACCACCGGCATGAACAGCGGCGCGGTGATCATCATCATGCTCACCTGGTCCATGAAGCAGCCGAGGAAGAGCAGGATGCCGAGCATGCCGAGCAGCACCAGGGTCGGCGACAGCCCCGAGCCTGTCACCAGGTCCGACAGCCCGCTCGATGCCTGGGTGAAGGCCATGATCTGCGAGAAGCTCACCGAGCCGCAGATGATGAACAGCGTCATCACGGTGAACTGCAGCGTCTGGCGCAGCGCCACGCGAAACGAGGACCAGGTCAGCCGCCGGTAGGCGGCCGCGGCGGCGACCGCCGCGGCCGCGCCGAGCGCCGCCGATTCGGTCGGAGTCGCGATCCCGCCGATGATGCTGCCGACCACCACGACGAAGATCGCCATGAGCGGCAGCACGTATTTGACGAACGGCATCAGCCGCTCGCGCCAGGAGAGCGCTGCGACGTCGTAGCTCGGCGCGAGGTGGGGGCTGAGGCTGCAGCGCAGGATCACGTAGCCGAAGAACAGCGCCGCGAGGATCAGTGCCGGCAGGATCGAGGCGACCAGCAGCTCCCCGATCGGGATACCGGCCACCGAGCCGAGCAGCACCGCGAGCGCCGAGGGCGGAATCAGCATCGCCAGGCCGCCGACGGCGACGATCGGCCCGACCGCGATCGACGAGTGGTAGCCGCGGCGGTACATCTCCGGCAGCAGAGTCGAGCCGAGCATGGCGGTGTTGGCGATGGTCGAGCCCGAGAGCGCGGAGAAGATCGTGCCGCCGGTGATCGCCACCAGCGCGAGCCGCCCGGGCAGGCGCGCGATCAGGCGGTCGACCGCGTCGATCGCGCGCGAGGCGACGCCGGTGTGGAACATCACCTCGCCCATGAAGATGAACAGCGGAATCGGGGCGAGCGCGAAGCTCTGCACCGCGTCGACCGAGTTGCGCATCAGCTGCAGCACGCCGGCATCGCCGCCCATGAAGACGTAGGCGCCGATCAGATTGGTGGCGAAGAAGGCGAACACCACCGGCACGCCGAGCGCCATGAAGGCGACCAGCGTGCCGATCAGCAGCGCGAGGATCTCGTACCAGGCCACGCGTTCAGGGCTCCGCCGGCGGGCGGGCGAGGTGCGGCCACAGCAGCCGGCGCAGGTAGATGCCGCAGAGCAGCAGCATCACCGGCGGCACGATGCTGAACTCGATCCACTCGGGAAAGACGACGCTCTTCTGCACGATCACGCCGCTCGCGTACGAGCGCCACAGCAGGCGGCAGGCGTAGACGAACAGGATCGCGCACACCGCGGCCCCGACCGCGTCCGCGGCGAGCCGCGCCCGCGCGCGCGCGCGCGGCGGCAGCCGCTCGACCGCGAGCTCGATCGCGATGTGGCCGTTCTCGCGCAGCACCCAGGGCGCGCCGAGGAAGGTCATCGCGTACAGCATGTACTCGCTCGTCTCGAGCGACCAGGGAATGGCGAACAGCTTGAGGTTGCGCGCGCCCACGTCGATCAGCACCAGCAGCGTGAGCGCGCACAGCAGCAGCGCCGCCGCGACCGCGAGCGCGTCGATCAGGACGTCGAACCAGGAACGCGCCGGCGCCAGCTTGCGGCTCTCTCGCTCGCCGCTACTTGCCCAGAAGCGGACGGATCTTCTTCACGAACTCGGGGTCGCCCTTCGCCAGGTCCGCCCAGTAGATCTCCTCGGCCTTGGCGGCGAAGCCCGGGCCGAGGTCGACGTACTGCACCCCGGCGGCCTTCTGCGCCGCCTCCTGGCGCGCGTTCTCCTCGGCGCGCCACTGCGGCCACTGCTGCTCGACCCACTCCGAGGTCGCCGTCAAGCAGCCCTGCGCGGCCTTGTCGAGCGACTTCCACTTGTCGAGGTTCATGATGATCGCCACCGCCGCGCTGATGAACCCCGGGCCGTAGCGGTACTTGGTGTACTTCTGCCAGCCGAAGTCCTGGATGCCCCACAGCGGCCAGCCGTATCCGTCCACCGCGCCGCGCTCGAGCGCGGTGTACACCTCGGGCGGCGCCATGCGCAGCGGCTCGGCGCCCAGGGACTTGAAGAAGGCGTCGTACACCGGCACCGAACGCAGGCGGAAGCCCTCGAAGCGGCTGTTCACCGCCGGCTTGTTGGTATAGATGAAGAAGCGCACGCCGTTTACGAGCTGCGTCAGGTACCAGGCGTTCAGCTTCTTGTTGTATTCCTGGTTGATCAGCGCCCAGGCGCCGTTCTTCCTCTGCTCGGCCGACTCGTTGCGCGCCAGGCTGATCACGTCGCCCGCGGGCACGACGCCGCGGAAGTAGTTCGGCGGCCCGTAGTGCATGTCGATCACGCCGTTCTTGAGCGCGTTCCACTGCTCGAGCGAGGGCACGGCCTCGGGACCGACCACGCTGATGGCGATCTGGCCGGCGCAGCGCCGGTTCGCCTCGTCGACGAAGCGCATGAACTGCTGCGCGTACACCGAGCGCACCGGCAGGAACGAAGCGGCCTTCAGCTTCACCTCGGCGGCGTGCGCCGCAAACGACAGCAGGACGCAAGCCGCAACCGCGGCGCGCAGTCGTCTTTTCATGGTCTCCTCCTTGATCGCAGCCCGCGCGAGTCTATCGGCTGGCTAGTCGCGCGGCAACCCGGGCGCAGCGAGCATCCCGAGGTGGCGGAACAGCGCCACGAAGCGCCCCACCAGCTCGCGCTGGTAGGCGGCCAGGTCGCGCCCGCGCCAGTCGTACAGCCCCTCGCCATCGCGCGCGCCGCGCCGGCCCTCGCGCATCAGGCGCGCGACGATCTCCGGCGGCTCGTAGCGCGGCGCGCCGAGCGCGCGCGCCATCGCGCTCGACGCGTAGTACAGGATGTCGAGCCCGCCGTAGTCGATGAACTCGCACAGGCCCATGGCCGTGTAGCGCGGGCCGAAGCCGGCGCGCACCGCACGGTCGATGTCCTCGGGCGTGGCCACGCCCTCCTCGACCATGCGCGCGGCCTCGTTCATGGCCGCGGCCTGCAGGCGCGGCACGATGTAGCCGGGCGAGGGCGCGCAGCGCACCACCACCTTGCCGGCCGATTGGAGCAGGTCCCTCATCGCGGTGAAGCTCGCCTCCGAGGTCTCGTTCGCCGGGCTGAGCTCGACCAGCGGGATCAGGTACGCGGGGTTGAGGAAGTGCGCGTTCAGGAAGCGCCCGGGGCGGGTCACCCGCTGCGCGAGCGCGTCGGCGGAAAGCGACGAGGTGGTCGAGGCGATGAGCGCGTCGGGCCGCGCCTGCGCGCAGGCGCGCGCGAGCGCATCGCGCTTCGCCTCCATCGTCTCGGTCACGCCCTCGAAGATCGCGTCGGCCCGCGCGAGCGCCGCCGGCGCCTCCTCCAGCGCGAGCACGCGGATGCGCCCGAGGATCGCCGCGCGCTGGGCGTCGTCCAGCAGCCCGAGCCCGCCGAGCAGCGCGAGGTTCGCCTCGATCTCGGCGCGCGCGGCGGCGCGCAGGCGCTCGCCCTCCCCGGCCGCGCGCGGCTTGAAGTCGACGATGTCGACGCGGTAGCCGGCGTAGGCGAACACGTGGCCGATGCCGCGCCCCATGCGTCCGGCGCCCAGGGCGACGATGCGCGTCACAGCCCTTTCTCCAGCAGGTGCTTCATCGTGTCGCGCGAAAGGCCCGCCAGGCCGAGCGCTTCCAGCGTCCGGCCGCCGGCGCGCAGGTCGCGCCCGAGTACCGCGCCGGCGAGCGCGAGCAGCCCGCGCGCTACCGGGCAGGGCACGCCCGCCCAATCGCACACCGAGACGAGGAACGCGAGGCCGAGCTCGACGTCCTCGCGCATGTAGCGGTGCTCGGCGAGCACGATCCGCTCGCGCCAGTCCTGCGAGCCGGTGAGCTTCTCGTGCACCTTGCGGCCGTACATCCACTCGTCGCCGTCGGCGCGGTAGTGGTCGGCGAGCGGAAAGTGCGGCGCGCGATAGCCGAGCGCGACGCGCGCGGCGATGCGCTCCGCGTCGAGCGCGTCGGTCACGCGCCGGATCGCGGGCTGCGTGCCCTCGTTGTGGATGTCCCAGCGCTCGAAGTGCTCGAGCGGCCCGGCGTTCATCAGGATGAGCGGCGGGTGGATCACCGGTCCGGCGTTCATGAGCGCCGCCGAGAGCGCGTCCTCGACCGGCTCGACTGCAGGGAAGGCCTTCTTCAACACCGCGAAGGCATGCACGTTCTGCGCCGGAAACACCCCGGTCGGCAGGCGCGTGGCGCGCGCGGTGATCGCCGCGGTGCCCGGGCCGTGCTTGCGCGTCAACCACGGCAGCGTGCCGGTCTCGGCGAAGGTGAAGCGCGCGCGGCTGCCCGCCTCGCGCGCGATGCGCGTCATGACGTACGAGCCGAAGCTGCCCGGCGCGAGGAACAGCACCTGGCCGTCTTCCAGGTGCGGCGCGATGCGCGCCGCGTTGTCCGCCTGCGTGAACGCGGGGTCGGGCAGAAAGACGAGCTCGGCGCCGGCCAGCGCCTCGCCCGGCTCGCGCGCGACGCGCGCAGGCGCGACGCGCCGCTCGCCCGCCGCGTCCTTGAGCACGATGCCGTCGCGCCGCAGCGCCTCGAGCGCGCGCGCGTCGCGCCGCCAGAAGCGCACTTCGTGGCCGCGCTCGGTGAGGTCGGCCGCCGCCGCGTACGCGCCGTTGCCGCCGCCGAGCACTGCGATCCTCATCGCCCGGCTCCCCAGCGCGCGCTCGCCAGCACCACCGAGGTCGCGATCTGGCGTTCGGGCACGCTCCAGTAGCGCCGTAGCAGGCGCTCGGTGTCCTCGCGCGCGAGCACGCGGTAGCCGTGCTTTTCGTAGAAGTCGATCGCCCA
>Ga0187773_10001037_pt1 | contig 11145 bp, 8 predicted proteins | sample 0216_BV02_MP05_1_FD_133133 | JGI IMG/M metagenome (GOLD analysis project Ga0187773, IMG submission 133133) | Tropical peat soil microbial communities from peatlands in Department of Meta, Colombia - 0216_BV02_MP05_10_MG | ecosystem: Environmental > Terrestrial > Soil > Wetlands > Peat | place...
CTTACCCCCATGCTCTGCAGCCGCTTTCTCCGTGCTCCGGCCACACAACAGCACGGCCGGCTTTACGTGGTGATGGAGCGCTTCTTTGACCGCATGCTCCATGGCTATGATCGGACCCTGCAACTGGTTTTACACCATCGTCTCATCACTATGGCTGTCGTCGTCGTTCTGACGTTCGTCACGGGCGTGATGTTCTGGAAGATGCCCACAGGCTTTCTCCCGACAGAGGACACCGGACAGATCTTTGCTTTCACGGAGGCTGCCCAGGGGATTTCCTTCGAAGACATGAAACGTCACCAGAAGGAGTTGGCCGCCATTGTCACGAAGGACCCGAATATCGAAGCGTTCATGTCCGCTATCGGTGCAAGCGGCATCAGTGTGGCAAACAACACCGGCCGAATCTTCATGCGTCTCAAGCCACATGGCCAGCGGAAACTCTCAGCCGATGAGATCATCCAGGAACTCCGGCCAAAGGTCTCCAGCGTACCGGGAATCCAGATGTTCATGCAGAACCTGCCTTCCATCCGGATCGGCGGCCAGTTGACCAAAAGCCAATACCAGTATACCCTTCAGAGTCCCGATACCCAGGAGCTTTACCGGTATGCCACCGATTTTGAGGCCAAGCTACGTGCGTTGCCACAGCTTCAGGACGTCACGAGTGACCTGCAAATCAAAAGTCCACAAATAAACGTCGAGATCGATCGGGACAAGTCATCCGCTCTCGGCCTTTCAGCCCAGCAGGTGGAGGACGCCCTTTACTACGCCTACAGCTCCCGGCAGGTCTCCACGATCTATTCTCCTACTAACCAGTACCAGGTGATTCTCGAACTTGACCCGCATTACCAGATGGACCCCCTCGCTCTGACCATGCTCTACATTCATTCCAGAAACGGGCAACTCGTGCCGCTGAACACTGTGGCCCGGCTCACACGGAGCCTCGGGCCCCTGACCGTGAATCACCTCGGGCAGCTTCCGGCGGTGACAATCTCCTTTAACCTCAAGCCCGGGGTCGCACTCAGCGACGCGGTAGCGATCGTAGACAAGCTCGCCCGATCGAGCCTGCCCGTGACTGTCAGCACGAGCTTCCAGGGAACGGCTCAGGCTTTCCAGTCTTCCATGAAAGGGCTCTGGATACTTCTGATCATGGCGATCCTCGTCATCTATATCGTTCTGGGCATCCTCTACGAGAGCTACATCCACCCGCTGACGATCCTCTCCGGCCTCCCCTCGGCAGGGTTGGGAGCGCTCGTAACACTCATGTTTTTTCACAAGGACCTGAACATTTATGCCTTCGTGGGTGTCATCATGCTCATAGGCATCGTGAAGAAAAATGCGATCATGATGATCGACTTCGCCCTTGAAGCGGAGCGGAACGAGGGAAAGTCGCCTCTTGACGCCATCTATCAAGGAGCTCTCGTCCGTTTCCGACCGATTATGATGACCACCATGGCCGCACTCATGGGAACAATTCCCATAGCCCTTGGCTTTGGCGCAGGCGCCGATGCCCGCCGTCCCCTCGGTCTTGCCGTAGTCGGCGGACTGGTATTTTCACAGCTCCTCACGCTTTATATCACACCTGTAGTGTATTACTACATGGACAAGTTCCAGGAGACGATACGCATGCTGCTGAAAAACAGGCGACAGAGACAGCAGGAAAGCGGAGCGGGGATATGAATAGGCATCTTTATTCTTTAAGATATATTTCAACTGCGAGGATATACCTACTCAGAAAGAGAGGAAACCATATATGAGAAGGCTTGTTTACCTGTTGTTGCTGTCAATCCTTATGCCGCTTCCTGCGGGGGCTGAGGAGATAATAAAAAAGGGCGAACTCCTTAATATCGAGCGGTGTGTCGATATCGCCATGATGAAAAATCCGACGATCGTTGCTGCAAAGGGGACGGTGGGGGTGAATGAGAGCAGAGTTTATGAGGCGAAGTCAAATTACTATCCCCAGATAAACTGGACAGGCGGGTACGCCAGGATCTTACCTGTCAGCGGCCGCTCCTTCACCGGTACTCAGGGAGGCACTTTCGGAACAAGCACAATCAGTACCTCTTCCAACGCCTTCGATCAATATACAACAAGCTTCACTCTCAGCCAGAATATCTACGACTTCGGCAGGACTTCGACACAGGTGAAAATCCAGAATCTCAATTTTGATTCCTCACGTTCGGACCTCGAGAATGTCACCGAACAAGTGGTCTTCACGGTGAAGCAGGCGTACTTCGGAGTCATACAGGCGAAGTACAACAGGCTCGTTGCTGAAGATACCGTGAAGCAGACCCAACAGCACCTTGAGCAGGCAACGGGGTTTTATGAGGTGGGCACAAAACCTAAGTTTGATGTGATAAAGGCAGAAGTCGACCTGAGCACCGCAAAGCTGAATCTCATAAAGTTGGATAACGACTTAAAGATAGCGGTTGTGAACCTGAACAATGCCATGGGGATCCCCGAGGCCCCTGAATATACCCTTGCCGAGAATCTTTCCTTTGGGAAATATGAGATGACATTCGAAGATGCCCTCTCAAAAGCATATGAGAACAGACCTGACATCAAATCGATCGCTGCGAAGAGACAGGCGGGGGAAACCTCGATCAAATCTGCAAAGACGAATTATTATCCGTTCCTGACCGGCAATGCATCATATAATTGGGCAGGAGGAAGCGTTGACCAGCTTGACCATGGCTGGAATGTGGGTGCGGTCCTTTCATTTCCCATATTCAGCGGCTTTCTGACGAAGTACCAGGTCGAGGAAGCGAAGGCCAACCTCAATGTCCTGCGGGCGAATGAAGAGTCGTTGAGACAGACCGTGTTCCTCGAGGTTCAACAGGCATATTTGACTCTTCGGGCGGCAGAAGAAGCGATTCCCACGGCAAAACTCGGCGTGGAGCAGGCACAGGAAAATCTGGACATAGCCAATGGCAGGTATGCCGCAGGTGTAGGGAATCCCATCGAGGTTACCGATGCAGAGGTGTCGTTGGCGACCGCAAGATTAAACCATATCCAGGCCCTCTATGCTGACAAGGTTGCTCAGGCAAGCCTCGAAAAGGCGATGGGGATGAGATGATACAGATTCCATAAAGTAATTCCCGGGATGGCAAGTATATCGGGTGACATCCTTTTTCTTGCACTTTTTACCGCCGTCATGATGACGCTGTCGATATTCACTTTTAAGCGTACACCCTGATACTTTTCACAACTGGCATTCACAATTTCTTCAAATTATTCGGATAGAGTAAGCTTAGGTAAACGTTAACCGTTTATCAAACCCCTCCTTTGTGGTAGCCAGTCCCCCCTGGCTACCATTTTCTTTTCAGGCTGCCCCTTTACACGGCTTTAAACAAGAATCCATGGCATGGCATACGAGCGAAAATATCAGGTTCTCTCTTCCTTTATGGATGTCCGCAAACGATTCATATATAATCGGGGGCAGGCGGCAATAGGCCTTCCGAATCCACCATTAAATATGCGTGAGGATAGCATTTGAGCGGCATCAGAAGCGCGTATTGACTCATCGGGAGAGTGAGTCGCGCCGGTGGCCTCGGAGATGGGCTAAATGCCCGTCGCGAATGAGTAAGAATGCCGTCCTTACGCATAGAGCAACAATTTTGATGGCGGATTCCGGGCCTTACAAATGCTTGACTTATTATCTCATCGGGCTGATAGTAAAAAAGATGAGAATACAGAATAAATATGCCGGCAATAATCATGCGGAGCGTGTAGCTCTTGTTACCGGTTCGTCACGGGGGCTCGGGAAACAGGTCGCACATACACTTTCTACAAAAGGTTTCAGCGTTGTCGTCAATTACCTGTCGTCGAATAATGACGCTGATGAATTAGTCAGGAAATTGGGGCACAACTCCCTTGCGATAAGAGCGGATGTCGGAGATTCGCAACAGGTCGCTTCGATGGCCTCTCTTATCGAAAATGCATTCGGAAGACTTGACGCGGTGATAAACAATGCGGGCATTACGAGGGATAACCTTCTCTTACGACAGTCCGAACGCGAATGGGATGACATAATTGCCGTAAACCTCAAAGGCTGTTTTAATACGATACGCACGCTTGCACCCCTTATGATAAAATCCGGAGGCGGACATTTTGTGAATATTTCATCCTATTCAGGCATCAAGGGAAAGGCCGGCCAAACAGCGTACAGTGCGTCAAAGGCGGCCCTGATAGGCCTCACCCGTACTGCGGCGTTGGAGCTCTCAGAACATAATATAAGAGTAAACGCGGTACTGCCGGGATACATGATGACCGGAATGGGTCTGAAAGCGGATAAGGCGATTGAGACCGCCAGGAACAAGAGTATCCTGCAGAAATTGTCCAGCCCTGCCGAGGCTGCGGAATGCATCGTCTGGCTCTTGAATACTGAGAATATTACGGGGCAGGTCTTCAGTCTTGACAGCAGAATCTTTTAACTATTAATGTTCTCATAACGGTGTAGACGCTGAATTGAGAGCTTCCTCTTTGTCATGCTGACTTGTCCGGCATCTTTCTTCGTAGTAAGAAGGATTCCCGACAAGCGGGAATGACGGACCAGAAAGAGTCAGCACCATTATGCACGTCCTGATAACATAGGTAAGCGGAGGTTTCATGCCGAAAGGTTTTTTTATTACAGGGACTGACACGGGAGTCGGAAAAACAATAGCAGCAGGCGCCATTATCAAGGCGATGGATTTCCTTGGATTGAAGACCGGAGCTATGAAACCGATCGAAAGCGGCTGCGGCCGCGAGGGTGATGTTTTCATTCCCAGTGACGGCACGTTCCTGAAACAGATCGCCCACATGGACCAGCCTCTGACGACGATAACACCCTGCTGCTTTGCAAGTCCGCTCGCTCCCCTTTCTGCCTCTGAAGTGGATATGAGACATGTCAACATGGCTGAAATCAAAAAGGCCTATGCCAGACTTTCGTCTGCGTACGACGCTGTCGTTGTTGAAGGAATAGGGGGGCTAATGGTGCCTATTACGAAAGACTTTTTCTCGGTGGGGCTTGCAGCAGAATTCGGACTGCCCCTCCTGGTAATCTCCAGGCCTGGTCTCGGAACCGTAAATCACACGATGCTCACGGTAAATTGCGCATTAAAGGAGAAACTGAACGTCGCAGGTATCATCCTTAACTACAGCAAACCGCCGGAGAACAGCCTCGCCGAGAAAACAAACCCGATGCTTCTGTCTCAGGTGTGCCCCGTCCCGATCATAGGCATACTCCCTTATCTTAAGAGCATCGATGAAGACGCAATCGCACAGACCGCTATAAAAAACCTTGACCTTGAAGAAATAAAGAAATATATTTAGCCTATTCTATTCATACATTTCAGACAAAGAGAACGCGGAAGGCGGGCCATGGTATTCGAGCGGTTTCTTTTGCCGATATTCCCACAGTATGTTTTCTTGCAATAAGGAGGCAAAAGCCTCGGAGCGAAGCGAGAATGAGCAAGAATACTATGGCCCGCCTTTCTCCTGACGCAGTTTATGAATTATGCGGGCTAACCGACCTCACACGAGATTCAGATCTTTGAGCACCTTTCCGAGCTTCTCTTTGTTCGCAGATGCCATTTCGCAAAGAGGGAGCCTGAACTCTTCCCGTATCTTTCCCATCATCGCGAGTGCGGTCTTGACCGGTATCGGATTCGTTTCGATAAACATGGAAGCATTGAGCGGTTCGAGCCTGTAATGAACCTTCCTCGCCTCATCCAGCTTTCCTCTTTCCCAGAATAAGCACATATCGGATACGAGCCTCGGCGCAACATTCGCCGACACAGAAATAACACCTTTGCCGCCGAGCGCGAGAAGCGGAAGCGTTGTGAAATCGTCTCCGGAAAGCACGGTAATCCTGTCTCCGCAAAGTCTGATCACTTCACTCACCTGCTTCATGTCTCCTGTTGCCTCTTTGATAGCGACTATATTTTTGATATCCGCCAGTCTCGCGACGGTCGGGGGAAGGATATTCACTGCAGTTCTCCCCGGAACGTTGTAGAGGACAATTGGGATATTGACTGCCTCCGCAACGGCCTTATAGTGACGGTAAAGCCCTTCCTGTGTCGGCTTGTTGTAATAAGGAGCAACGATCAAGGCCGCATCAGCCTTGGCCTTCTTGGCCTCTCTTGTGATCATTATCGTCTCATCGGTAGAATTGGCTCCCGTCCCGGCTATAACAGGCACCCGCCCTTTAACTGCCTGGACAGTAAATTGGACTACCCTGTAATGCTCCTCGTAATCCAGGGTTGCCGATTCACCGGTAGTACCGCACGGCACGATGGCTCCCGTGCCCTCTTTGATATGCCAGTTGATCAAATCTCCGAGGGCCTTCTCATCAACCTTGCCCTTTTTAAATGGTGTGACTATCGCTACTATCGAGCCTTTAAACATGTCGTCCTCCTTTAGTTAGATGAACTGTAAGCCAACCCTGTATCTATAGTCAAGTTTTGTGCTCCTGTGACCATTGCCTTTCAAGAATTCTCTAAGTCTGAACGTTGATTTCCCCCGTAAATACTTCCGCAGCCGGTCCGGTCATATACACATGGTTATCCTCGTTCCATTCTATCGCGAGTTCGCCGCCCAGGACCATGACCGTCACCATTCTTCCTGTCAACCCGTTCAGATTTGCCGCAACAGCAGCGGCAGACGCCCCTGTGCCGCATGCCATCGTTTCGCCCGCGCCTCTTTCCCATACGCGCATTTTCATTTTCCCCGGGTCGATCACCTGTATGAATTCAACGTTGATCCTGTTCGGAAAGAGCTCATAATTTTCTATCAGAGGACCGTATTTTTTCACATCTAAATGATCAACGTCGTCAACAACGGTCACAGCGTGGGGGTTCCCCATCGAAACGCAGGTAATTGTAAACTCTTTATCAGCTATTATTAAAGGGAAATCTCTTATTATGCCGTTCATCTTCGCCGGAATACGCCTGCCTTCGAACATCGGCTCTCCCATGTCTACCCTTATCCCGTCACCAGACTTCTCCGGTCTTATAATACCGGCAGGGGTTTCGACTGCAAGCACATCCTTGTCCGACAGCCTCCTGTCCCAAACGAACTTCGCAAAACAGCGGATGCCGTTTCCGCACATCTCGACCTGGCTGCCGTCTGCGTTAAAGATTCGCATCATAAAATCTGCTTTTTCCGAATTGTAAAGAAGCAGCACCTGGTCTGCTCCGATCCCGAAACGCCTGTGACAGAGCCTTTGAGAAAGCCGCGGAAGGTCTTCGAGTTTCATCCGCCTGCTATCTATCAGGATGAAGTCATTGCCCAGGCCGTGCATCTTCGTAAAGGGAATTCTCATCTCAGATATCCCGGTATCCTCTCGTCTCTTACCAGATCATCGTACGTGCCTCGTCTCCGTATCAGACTGTGAGTTTCATCTCTTACCATCACCTCGGCGATGAAGGGGCGGCTGTTATAGTTGGAACTCATCGACATTCCGTAAGCGCCTGCGCTCATGACCGAAAGATACTCTCCCTGCTCGATTTTTTCTATCTCCCTGTCCTTTGCGAGGAAATCGCCCGACTCGCAGATTGGCCCTACGACGTCGGCGGTTATCTTCGGCCTCCTCTTTCTGACAACAGGCAAGATATGGTGGTAAGCGTCGTAGAGAGAGGGTCGCATCAAGTCGTTCATTCCAGCATCAACAACTACAAAATTCTTCCTGTCGCCGCCTTTCAGGTAGAGGGCCTTTGTGACGAGAACGCCGGCATTGCCGACGATAGACCTGCCTGGTTCCAATATCAGAGTTATCCTTCTCCCGTTCACAAGGGGGAGAAGTTTCTTGGCAAGGTCATTAGGCGCTGGAGGTTTCTCGTCAAGGTAGGGAATTCCGAGTCCTCCGCCAATATCGAGGTATCTGATACCGAAATTATACCGGTTCAATTTATCGAGAAGTGCAAGTACGCGTTTCATGGAATCGACGAAAGGAGATATCTCCGTGATCTGCGAACCGATATGCTTCTGAACACCCACTACCTCGATATTATTGAGGCTTGACGCGAGTCTGTAACTCTCAAGCGCGCACTCTATAGGGATCCCGAACTTGTGCTCCTTTAACCCTGTGGAAATATAAGGATGGGTCTTTGTATCGATGTCGGGGTTTACCCTCAGCGCGATCGGTGCCTTCGTCTTCATCCTCCCTGCGACCCTGTCAAGCTCTCTGAGTTCGTCTTCGGACTCGACATTGAACATCAGAATCTTCGATTGCAGCGCGAACCGTATCTCCTCCTCTGTTTTTCCAACACCCGAATACACTATCTTCCCGGAAGGTATTCCGGCCCTTAACGCCCGGAAAAGCTCCCCTCCTGAAACGATATCAGCGCCCCCTCCTTTTTTTGCGAGTGTCCTTAATATCGCCCCGTTCGTATTCGCCTTAAGCGCATAACAGATAATGTGCGGGAACACCTTGAACGCATCGTCATAGGCCTTGAAATGCCTCAAAATCGTCCTGTAACTGTATATATAAATGGGGGTTCCGTATTTTTCGGCGAGCACCCTGACGGGAACACCTTCCGCATACAGTTCATTACCCTTATAAGAAAAGAAATGCATGATCACTCTCCAGAAGATCTTATATTTTCTTGATTTTTCTCTATTTTGTAACATATAAAAAAAGACAAAGTCAAAAAATCCCCATTTTCAGGTGAGATATGAGTGACTTTTGCCTGCTGCGCAGTGTCTGTCCATGAACTGTATTATTATCATTCCCGTTCTCTCGGCGAATACGTCCGTGGGCTGACAAGCGAACCGCGTCGGGTATCCCCGGCGACTCGCCTATGGCGAGAATCCTTCTTGAAGAAAGATTCCCGCTTGCGAAAATGATGACAGAAAAATGATAACTGATCGAGTTTCTACAAAGACTTTTCTGTAAAGCAAAATTTGACTTTTGAAAGCAGCTTGCCAAAAAATAGAATCATTCAAAAAAGGAGCGAAGGTGTTCATGGGCAAAAATATCGTAGAAAAGATATTTGCATCGCATCAGGAATACGGGGAAATTAAAGCAGGTTCTCCAGTCGGACTGAAGGTAGACCAGGTGTACACACAGGACGCGACCGGCACGATGACATGGCTTCAGTTTGAGGCGATGGGTCTTGACAGGGTGAAGGTTCCCCTCGCGGTCTCCTATGTTGATCATAACATGATCCAGTCCGATTATATGAATCCCGACGATCACATGTTCCTGCAAACGATAGCCGCCAAATACGGGGCGTATTTCTCGAGACCGGGAAACGGCATCTGTCATCAAGTCCATCTTGAACAGTTCGCTAGACCCGGCAAAATAGCTCTCGGGACCGACAGTCATACGCCCACCGGCGGTGGCATGGGTATGATAGCGATAGGGGTCGGAGGGCTTGACGCAGCAACAGTCATGGGAGGATCACCTTTCGAACTGAGTATGCCGAAGGTCGTCCGGGTGAACCTCACAGGAAAGCTCCGGCGCCCCTCTGTGACCGCGATGGATGTGATACTCGAAATCCTGAGAAGGCTGACGGTCAAGGGCGGCGTGGGAAAGATCATGGAATACGGCGGCTCCGGAGTCGCAGATCTCAATGTAACAGAAAGAGCAACGATAACGAATATGGGAGCCGAACTCGGCGCTACCACGTCCGTTTTTCCGAGTGATGAGAGAACAAAATTCTATCTTTCGGCCGTGAGCAGGGAGTCTGACTGGATGGAAATTTCAGCCGATAAAGACGCTGAGTACGCCGAGACAATCGACGTAGACCTCGCCCTGGTCGAGCCGATGATAGCGCAGCCCCATAGTCCCGACAATGTTGTAACCATAAAGAGTCTCTCGGGCACAAAGGTCGACCAGGTCTGTATCGGAAGCTGCACAAACTCCTCATATCAGGCGATGAAAGCGGTTGCATCGATATTGAAAGACCAAACTGTTTCTGAAAGGGTAAACCTTCTGATCAATCCCGGATCCAGGCAGGTTTATGAAATGATATCGAGAGAGGGCCTCACCTCCACCATGATCGCGGCGGGAGCACGAATGCTCGAATCCTCATGCGGGCCCTGCATAGGCATGGGGGGAGCGCCAGGCACGGGTCAGGTCTCGGTCCGCTCTTATAACAGAAATTTCAAGGGACGCAGCGGTACGAAAGACGCCTTCGTCTATCTTGCAAGCCCCGTGTCTTGCGCGATCTTTGCGATCAAAGGAGTTATCATCGACCCTCGCGAATCAGGCCTCTCCAGCGAGAGCTTTGAAGAGCCTTCGCACTATCTTATCAACAGAAGTTTTATCATCCCGCCAAAAGAGGACACTTCGCGGGTAAAAGTGATCAGGGGCCCGAATATCAAAGAAGTACCCGTTAGGGAACCCCTTCAAAGTATGATCGATGCCGAGGTTCTGCTGAAACTCGGTGACAACATAACAACCGACGACATCATGCCGGCAGGCTCGGCCGTTCTTCCGTTCAGGTCCAATATCCCCGCGATTTCCGAATTCGTCTTCAAGAATATAGACGGTACATTCAGTAAAAGGGCTAAAGAGGCCAAGGCAAAAGGTGGCGGGGTCATCATCGGAGGTGAAAATTACGGACAGGGCTCTTCGAGAGAGCATGCCGCGATGGCCCCCATGTTCCTCGGCATACAGGCCGTAATAGCAAAATCCTTCGCGCGCATTCACCGCTCGAACCTGATAAATTTCGGCATCCTGCCACTTCTCTTCGCCAACCCGGAGGATTACGCAAGAATAGAAAAAGGACACCGGCTTGTCATAAAGGATTTGCTTACGACTCTCGACAGCAATCAGTCGTTCACTGTGGAGGATCTGACGAGCGGATCTTCATTTCGTGTAATTTCCGCCCTAAATGAGCGGGAACGAGAGATAATAAAAAAAGGCGGCCTCCTGCCTTATACGCGGGAACGCTCCGTTGTCTGACACACCTTAAATATTCAGGCAAAATCAGGCGGTTCGGTCCTGAACGATTGACAAGAAAACGCAATACAGTGTATTTTTAAAGTCTGTTGTTTTTGGGCCGCTAGCTCAGTTGGTAGAGCAACGCCCTTTTAAGGCGTGGGTCGTTGGTTCGAATCCAACGCGGCTCACCATATGTCCCCATCGTCTAGCCCGGCCTAGGACATCGCCCTTTCAAGGCGGTAACGCGGGTTCGAATCCCGCTGGGGACGCCATGAAAATCA
>Ga0187773_10001038_pt1 | contig 11141 bp, 11 predicted proteins | sample 0216_BV02_MP05_1_FD_133133 | JGI IMG/M metagenome (GOLD analysis project Ga0187773, IMG submission 133133) | Tropical peat soil microbial communities from peatlands in Department of Meta, Colombia - 0216_BV02_MP05_10_MG | ecosystem: Environmental > Terrestrial > Soil > Wetlands > Peat | place...
CAGCGCTCCATCAGGAACACGCAGGCGTCGGCGAGATCGTCGCTGTAGAGAAACTCGCGCTTCGGCGATCCGGTTCCCCAGACCACGACGTCTTTCGCGTTCAGCATCTTGGCTTCGTGCATCTTGCGGATCAGCGCCGGCAGCACGTGCGAGTTGTTGAGATCGTAGTTGTCGCCCGGACCGTACAGATTGGTGGGCATGACGCTCATGAAATTGGTGTCGTACTGGCGGTTGTACGCGCCGCACATCTTGATGCCCGCGATCTTGGCGATGGCATAAGGCTCGTTGGTGGGCTCGAGCAGTCCCGTCAACAAATATTCCTCTTTCATGGGCTGAGGGGCGTGCTTGGGATAAATGCAGCTCGATCCGAGGAACATGAGTTTCTTCGCGCCGTGCTTGTATGAGGCATGGATGATGTGCGACTCCATCATCAGGTTTTGATAAATAAAATCGGCGCGGTAGGTGTTATTGGCGTTGATGCCGCCGACCTTGGCCGCCGCCAGGAAAACATACTCCGGTCGTTCGCGCGCAAAAAACTCATTGACCGCCTTCTGGTCGAGCAGATCCAGCTCGGCATGGGTGCGCAGCAACAGACTGGAATATCCGCCAGCCTTGAGGCGGCGGGTGATCGCCGAACCTACCAGCCCACGGTGGCCGGCGATATAAATCTTGCTGTCGGATTTCATGGTCTATTCGTGATAATCGTAAGCGGAATACCCGTGCCGCTTGACCAGCTCGTCCCGCTCCGCCGCCTTGAGATCCTCGCGCACCATCTCGGCCACCAGTTCCTTGAATTTGATTTTCGGTTTCCAGCCGAGTTTCTTGCGCGCCTTGGTGGCATCGCCAAGCAGGGTCTCGACTTCCGTGGGGCGGAAGTAACGCGGATCGACGCGGACGATGACATGGCCTTTCTTGGGGCCGGCTTTGCCGCCGCCGTCGACCTCACTGACGATGCCGGTCTCCTTCAATCCCTTGCCGCGCCACTCGAGCGCTATACCGAGCTCCCCGGCGACGGCGTTGACGAAGTCGCGCACGCTGAATTGCTCGCCGGTGGCGATGACGAAATCCTCCGGATTCTTCTGCTGCAGCATGAGCCACTGCGCTTCGACGTAGTCGCGCGCATGGCCCCAGTCGCGCTTGGCGTTCAGGTTGCCTAGATAAAGACAATCGTTCAGTCCCAGCTTGATGCGCGCCATCCCGCGCGTGATTTTTCTCGTGACGAAGGTTTCGCCGCGGATGGGGCTTTCGTGGTTGAAAAGTATGCCGTTGCAGGCGTACATGCTGTAAGCCTCGCGGTAATTCACCGTGATCCAGTAGGCATAAAGCTTGGCCACGGCGTACGGCGAACGGGGATAAAACGGCGTAGTCTCCCGCTGCGGGATTTCCTGGACCTTCCCATAGAGTTCCGAGGTCGAGGCCTGGTAGAAGCGGGTTTTTTTCTCCAGCCCAAGGATGCGAATCGCTTCCAGCAGACGCAACGCGCCGAGCGCGTCCGAATCCGCCGTGTATTCCGGCTCCTCGAATGACACCGCCACGTGGCTCTGCGCGGCGAGATTGTAAATCTCGGTGGGCTGCACCTGCTGCACGATACGAATCAGGCTGCTGGAATCGGTCATGTCGCCGTAATGCAGGACGAACTTGCGGTCCTTGACGTGCGGGTCCTCGTACAGGTGATCGATGCGATCGGTGTTGAACAAAGAGGTGCGGCGCTTGATGCCGTGAACCTCGTAGCCCTTCTTCAACAGGAACTCGGCGAGATAGGCTCCGTCCTGCCCGGTGATGCCCGTGATCAATGCTTTCTTTGCCATGTTTACTCTGATTAACTGTTATTTTCAGATCGTAACGCCACCGCCGTATAGCCGCGGAAGTCATCGAGATGCTTTTCCAGAATAGCCTTGACCACGTCAAGGCTCAGCTTCTTATAGTCATGCACGGCGATATTACGGAACCCGACCATGGCCCGCATGCGCGCGGCCAGTTCCGCATTCAACAATCCCGACTGTTCCAGCAGTGTAAAGGCCTCCCGGGTTTCCTGCGGGAGCCCGAGCTTTCGGGTTCTCACGAGATGCATGGCAAGATCAATCGAGGCTTCGCAGGCGCGCAGCAGGTTCAGAACAATGGAATCCTGGCGCGTGAAATTGCTGTGGAGCTCATGCTCATGCCCACGATACTCATCCTCGACCCTCTTGAGACAGCGTTCGATGGTGGCGACCTTGTTCAGCAGCACGTCATCAGCCATAAACGCTGCCACGCTCCCTGATATCCCTGAGAATATCGCGCCGTTCTTCATTCAGTCGGGCGTAGGCGGAGTAGACATAGTCCTCATATTCGGCGCACCGCCGCGCATCGGAACAGTACAAGCGTTCACCCTGCGATACGATTTGAGCCGCCATGACGGTAGATGCCACATGCAGGTCCACAAGATCCACATTGCACCCCACCCGTGTTGCAAACTGCTGGGCGATGTCCCAAGATTGCGCTGCCGGCAGGGGCTGCCGCGCGAGCACTGCGAGATCCAGATCGCTGTCGGGCCGTTCGGCAACCGTTCCCCACGTCCCGAAGCGGTAAACGACGATGACGTCGGGAACAACCGAACGCAAATGCGTGACGATATCCGCCATTAGCCTTTCTCTTGGGTCTCCCGCCCGGCTCATGATCGGTGTCGATTGTACTGGTCTTCGAACCGCACGATGTCGTCCTCGCCGAGGTAGCTTCCGGATTGCACCTCGACGATCTCGAGAGGTATGTTGCCGGGATTCTCCAGCCGGTGCGTCGTGCCCAACGGAATATAGGTGGACTGGTTCTCCGTGAGCATGAACACCTCGTCCCCCTTGGTCACCCGGGCCGTGCCCTTGACCACGACCCAGTGCTCGGCGCGGTGGTGATGCATCTGCAGCGACAGCGCCGCGCCGGGCTTGACCATCAGGCGCTTCACCTGGAAGCGCGACCCGGCATCGATGCCTTCGTAATATCCCCATGGCCGATACACCCGGCGATGCGTCTGGTACTCGCTGCGCTTCTCGGTCTTGAGGCGGTTGACCACCTCTTTGACATCCTGCGCGTGCTTTCTGTGCACCACCAGCACGGCGTCGGGTGTTTCCACGACGATGATATCATCGAGTCCGACCGCGGCGACAAAGCGGTGTTGCGAAATCAGCAGGGCGTTTTGCGTTTCATGCAGGTAAACATCGCCCTGGACAACATTCCCCTGGGCATCCCGCGCGGACGCCTCCCACAGGGACGACCAGGCGCCGATGTCGGACCATCCGGCGTCGAGCGCCACCACCGAGGCTTTGTCGGTTTCCTCCATGACCGCGTAATCGATGGAGTTGGACTGGCAGCTGGCGAAGGCCTGGGCATTGACACGGTAAAACTCGCCGTCGCGCCGCCCTTGTTCGAACGCCGCCTTGCAGGCTTCGAGCATCGCCGGGTGGAACCGGTTCAGTTCCTCGATCCAGGCGCCGGCCAGCATCATGAACATGCCGCTGTTCCAAAGATACTCGCCGGAAGTGACATAACCGATGGCAGTTTCCGCGTCCGGCTTTTCCACGAATGCCGCGACGTCGTAACCGTCGCCTTTCTTGATGTATCCGTAGCCGATTTCCGGCGCCGTCGGCACGATGCCGAAAGTGACCAGGTGTCCCCGCTCCGCCAGCGGCACACCGGCGCGGACGACGGCATGGAATTCCTTCACGTCCTGGATGACATGGTCAGCCGGCATGACCAGCATCAAGGCGTCGTCGGGCGACGTCTTCATGAGCGCCAGGGCGGCGAGCGTCAGGGCCGGCGCGGTGTTGCGACCGACCGGTTCGAGGATGATATCGGCCGGCGTCTTGCCCAGCTGACGCATCTGCTCGGCGATCAGAAAACGGTGTTCCTCGTTGCACACCAGCAGCGGCTCGGCGACATGCTCCATGCCATCCAGGCGAGTCACCGTCTGCTGCAGCAGTGTCCTCTCGCCCAGCAGGCTGAGCAGTTGTTTGGGGTACTGCTCGCGCGAAAGCGGCCACAGCCGCGTGCCGGAGCCGCCGGACAGAATGACGGGGTTAATTTTCATGATCGAGGCTGTTTAATGATCGGGAAACGGCGTAATCAAGCGATACCATAATAGGATTTGTACCACTCGACAAATCGGGCGATGCCGTGCTCGACGGAGGTGCGCGGGCGGAAACCCACGTCGTTTTCCAGGTTTTCCGCGTTGGCGAAGGTCGCCGGCACGTCGCCGTCCTGCATCGGCAGCATGTCGAGCTTTGCCTTTTTATTCAAACATTTTTCCAAGACCTCGATATAGCGCATCAATTCCACCGGCTGATTGTTGCCGATATTATAGATGCGGTACGGCGCATAGCTTCGCGCCGGATCCGGCGCATCGCCCGACCAGGCCGCGTCGGGCCGTGCGGTATGATCGATCGTCCGCATCACGCCCTCGACGATATCGTCGACGAAAGTGAAATCGCGGATCATCTTGCCGTGGTTGAACACCGGAATCGGCGATCCCTCCACGATTCCTTTGGTGAACTTGAACAACGCCATGTCCGGGCGGCCCCAGGGGCCGTAGACCGTGAAGAATCGCAGACCGGTGCACGGCAGCTTGTACAGATGGGCGTAACTGTGCGCCATCAACTCGTTGGCTTTCTTGGTGGCAGCGTAAAGCGACACCGGGTGATCGACATTGTCGTGTTCGGAAAACGGCAACTTGGTGTTGGCGCCGTATACCGAACTCGAAGAAGCGAACACCAGGTGCTTCACGCCGCCGTGCCGGCAGCCTTCCAGAATATTGCCGAATCCCACCAGGTTGGCGTCGACGTACGCCTCGGGATTGGTGATCGAGTACCGCACACCGGCCTGCGCCGCCAGATGCATCACGGCGTCGAATTTCTGCGTGCGAAAAAGCTTCGACATTTCCTCCCGGTCGATGATATCCAGTTTCTGGAATTGAAAATGGGAATGACCGGTCGTGCGCCTGAGGCGCGCCTCCTTGAGCCGGACATCGTAATAGTCATTCATATTATCGATGCCGTACACCGTATCGCCCCGTTCCAGCAACCGCAGCGCGAGCGCGGAGCCGATAAAGCCGGCGGCGCCTGTGATCAGGATTTTCATGTGGGGATGAACAAGAATATGCTGTTATATCCGCATTTTGGCACGCTACCGCCATGCAGAACATGGGGTTCCGCACAGCTGCCGGTTTGCCAGCCCGAAATCCGGGCAAAATCAACGGGCGACGACCGCGCCCAACAACGAATTACTCGAGCCGTAGGATATCCGGCACCAATAAACGATCCTTATCGACTTGTCCGAGCAGTTGCTCGTAACTGAGCGATGGCGAATTCAGTTCCGTCAGCATGCAAACATCGAATGCTTCGGCTTGACCCATCTGGCGCCAGACGGGAACGCCGGCGAAACGCCGGCGTTCGGTATGTGGATCGACGATACCCACGATCTGCACGGCCCGTTCTTGCGCGCGCAGCGTGGCGATTTCGGCGAGGTCGGACATGCCGTACAACAGGATTCCGCGCCAGCCGCGCTGCTCGCATTCGAGGAATACCTGGAGGCAGGATTCGCCGGCCTTGCGATAAAACGCGAACGAAAAGGACAGGTATTTGGCGGTGAGGCGGCTTTTCTCGGCGAAACCCTTGGGCGTCAGGTAGTAGAGGTAGCGGTTCGCCGGCGCCTCGCTGATCTTGATAAAGCCTTTGCGAATGCAGCGCTTGAGATAGGAATTGGCCAGGCCCAGGGCTATCCCCATGTTGCTGGCCAGATGCCGCTGGCTGACGTGACTGCTCTTGCCGACCGCGTCCAGCAGCTCGAGCACCAGCTGTTCCTCCCTGTCGCCCTTGGTGTTCATGGTATGAACACTATAGCCCCCGCGCCCGGCGGTCAAGGCATTTCCGCCGGCTCAGGCAGGTTCGATCGAGTCGGAAGCCACCACGGTGCGGGCGCGCCGGCCGAGGATGTCGAGCAGCACGGTTACCCGGTCGCGTCCGGATGCCGCCTGGAAAATGCCCTCGTATCCGGCAAAACTTCCCTGGGTGATGCGTACCCGGCGGCCGGGCTTGTATCCCTCCACCGGCAGAATCTGTATGCCCTGGGCGTCTTCCCGGGACCTGAGCGCCGCGACCAGATCGTCCGGAACCCGCGCCGCCGCCGGCCCGAATCGCACCAGGGAAACCACGCCCAGGGTGGACCGGATCGGCGCCCAGTTGTCGACTTGGCGGCTGAGAAGAACGAACAGGTAGCGGGGAAACATCGGCGCGATGGTGGCGATGCGTTTACCTCCGCGCCGGCGCAGCTCGCGCATGTAAGGCAGATAGGCTTGATAGCCCTGGCGCTCGAGATTTTCCCGCGCCACGGCTTCCTGGCGAGGTTTACAGTAAACCAGGTACCAGGAACGCGAAATCGACCCGCCCGTGGTCTTGTTCAATCCCGTGATCAGAGCCTCCACACGCGCATGCCAGCGTCATTCAACGTCTTGGTGTCAAACTTCGATTTGACGTCGATGAAGCAACCGCCCCGCTCCAGCTTGCCGAGATATTCGTCCATGCCCTTCTTCAGGAATTCCTTGTGGGCAACCGCCGCGACTACGGCCTTGGCCTTGGGCAGCTTGTCCCACGCGTGCAGTTCCAGACCGTATTCGTGCCGGGTCTCTTCCGCGTCCGCCACCGGATCGTGCACCCACACCTGCGCGCCGTATGACTTGAGCTCGTTCACGACGTCTATCACCCGGGTGTTGCGGGAATCCGGGCAATCCTCCTTGAAGGTAATGCCCAAAACAATCACGTGGCTGCCGTTGACCGAATGGCCGGCTTGGATGATCTGCTTGATGGTCTGTTCCGCGATGTACTTGCCCATTCCGTCGTTGATGCGCCGGCCCGCCAGGATGACTTCCGGGTGGTAGCCGACCCGCTCGGCTTTCTGCGTCAGATAGTACGGATCCACGCCGATGCAGTGGCCGCCGACCAGGCCCGGCCGAAACGGCAGGAAGTTCCACTTGGTGCCGGCGGCCTCGAGGACCTCGAGTGTGTCGATGCCGAGGCGGTGAAAAATGATCGCCAGCTCGTTCATGAAGGCGATGTTAAGATCGCGCTGGGTGTTCTCGATGACCTTGGCCGCCTCGGCCGCCTTGATGCTGGAGGTGCGATAAACGCCGGCCTTGACCACCATCTCGTAGAGCTGCGCCACGATCTCGAGCGTCTGGGCGTCGTCGCCGGACACCACCTTGGTAATCGTGGTGAGCGTGTGTTCCTTGTCGCCCGGGTTGATGCGTTCCGGGGAGTAACCGACGTGGAAATCCCGTTTCCAGCGCATACCCGAACCCTTCTCCAGCACCGGGATGCAGACCTCCTCGGTCGCTCCGGGATAGACGGTGGATTCGAAGATGACGATGGCGCCTTTTTTCATGTGCGGCCCGATCGCCGCGCAGGCCGACTCCAGCGGCGAGAAATCCGGCTGGTGGGCGTCGTCGACCGGCGTCGGCACGGCGACGACGAGGATGTCCGCCTGCGCCAGGTCGCGCGGATCGCTGGAATATTGCAGTTTCGTGGCGGCGCGCAGATCGGCATCGTCCACGCCGCCGGTCGGGTCCTTGCATTTGCGGTACTGGTCCAGCTTGGCCTGATTGAGATCGTAACCGATCGTGATCAGGCGCTTGCCGAACTCCACCGCGAGCGGCAGGCCGACATAACCGAGGCCGACGACGGCCACCGTCCTGTTCTTGAAATCTATCTTTTGCATATTTTGTCGTGCGTGATATGAATGACCGATGAAACCGATTAGGATTTGCGGATCATGCCCGCGTTCTCCGCCAGACGGCGGATATAGCGACCGACTCCTTCCTGGACTGTTAGAAACGCCTTCTTATATCCGGCGCGACGCAACGCGCCGATGTCGGCCTGGGTGAAGCTCTGATACTTGCCCTGCAGCGCCTCGGGGAACGGGATGTATTCGATGCGGCGCTCCTTTTGCAGGCTCGCGAGATCGGCGGCAGGTTTCCCGTCCAGCAGGCGAAAACTGTTGATCACCGCCACGGCTACGTCGTTGAACGGCTGGGCGCGGCCGCTGCCGACGTTGAAGATGCCGTTTTTCTGCGGATGATCGAGGAAATACAGGTTGACCGCGACCACGTCCTCGATCGACACGAAATCGCGGTGCTGCTCGCCGTTGGCGTAACCGTCGCAGCCCTCGAACAGCTTGACCTTGCCGGATTCACGGTATTGGTTGAAATGGTGAAACGCCACCGAGGCCATGCGGCCCTTGTGGTTCTCGCGGTCGCCGTAGACGTTGAAGTAGCGGAACCCGGCGATCTGCGCCTGCTTTTTCGGCAGCATCCGGCGGACGTACTGGTCGAACAGGAACTTGGAGTAACCGTAGACGTTGAGCGGCGCCTCGTGCTCGCGGCTCTCGCGGAACATCCGGCCCGCGCCGTACACCGCGGCCGAGGATGCGTACAGGAACGGGACGCGCTTTTGCTGGCAGAAGTGCAGCAGCACCTTGGAATACTCGTAATTGTTGCTCATCATGTAGTGCCCGTTGTGTTCCATGGTGTCGGAACAGGCACCTTCATGAAATATCGCCTTGAACTTCCTGAATTCGCCGTCCAGCAGGCGCGCCAGGAACTCGCGCTTGTCGAGATAATCGGCGATCTCGCAGTCGGTAAGATTCCTGAACTTGTCCGCCTTCTCGAGATTGTCGACGACGAGAATGTCGTGAACGCCGCGGTCGTTCAGCGCCTTGACGATGTTCGCGCCGATAAATCCGGCTCCGCCCGTGACGACGTACATCATCCCTCCTGTAACGACAGTTCGTGCATGATTTCCGCCGGGCTCGCGGTGGCGGCGCCTAGCTTGCCGACCACGATGCCGGCCGCAATATTGGCAAGGCTCAGGGCATCCGCCAGTTCGCTACCGACGGCCCAGGCGCAGCCGATCGCCGCGATGACGGTGTCGCCGGCGCCGGTAACGTCGAACACCTCGCGCGCCCGCGCCGGGATGTGCAGCACGCGGCCGTCGCGCTCGATAAGACTCATGCCCTCCTCACCGCGCGTGACCAGCACGCCCTCGAGCTCGAGCTCCTCGGCCATGCGCGCGGCCTTGCGCTCGAGCTCGGCGTTATCGCGAAAACGGCCAGCGACGTGTTCGAACTCCTTGCGGTTCGGCGTGATCAGGCTGGCTCCGCGGTAGCCGCTGTAGTCATCGCCCTTGGGATCCACGACCACCGGCCGCGACGCCGCGCGCGCGGCGTGGATCATTTCCTGGATATAGCCGAGCCCGCCCTTGCCGTAATCGGACACGATCACGGCGTCGTGCTCGGACAGGTGCTCGAGGTAGTCGTCCAGCAGCTGCACGCGCGCGTCCTTGCTGACCGGCGAATCGAAATCGATGCGCAGCAGTTGCTGGTGGCGCGAGATCACGCGCAGCTTCACGATGGTGTTGAGCAGCCGGTCGCGATGCAGGCGGCAGCGGATGCCGTCTTCGGCCAGCAGGCGTTCGAGGCTGTCGGCCTCGCGGTCGTCACCGCTGATGGAAAGCATCGCGCATGCCGCGCCCAGGGCACGCACGCTGCGCGCTACATTGGCCGCACCTCCGGGCCGTTCGTCGGCGCGCGCCACCGCCACCACCGGCACCGGCGCCTCGGGCGAAATGCGCTCGACGTCGCCGTACCAGTAGCGGTCGAGCATGGCATCACCCACGACGAGTACGCGGGCGCGGGTGATTTTCTCCAGAAGCTGCGGTAGCACGTTGGTTATTGTCCTGGCCGATGCGCAAGGCCGGCAGGCGCCGGACGTATTGCGGCCGATATTATCCGGGCATTTTCAGCCGCTGTCGATGCGCCGGCGGCGGTTTGCTCTCACCCAACGTGATAGCGCGCGTGCAGCGCGCAACCGCTGGCCCCTTCCTCCCCATGAGGGAGAAGGGGTGGGAATGCGGTAGACCCCTCGCCTTTTGCCCACTCTCGGAGGGTGAGGGGAAGCAGGTAAGCGTCTTTATTTCGTTCGTGGAGTGGTCGGCTTTGAGCCAACGGCATCAATTGCGACCGGCTTACAGCCGATTATTCTTTTTAGTGGACCTGAATTTCACGGTTGATCGCCTCCAGCGCCGCCATCGGGTCCGCCGCCCGCGTGATCGGCCGGCCGATCACCAGATAGTCCGCACCCTCTGCGACCGCTTCGGCCGGCGTGCGCGTGCGGCTCTGATCGTCCGCGGTTGTACCCGCCGGGCGCACCCCGGGCGTAACCAGAGTGAAATCGCGCCCGAAACGCCGTCGCACGATGGCCGCCTCAAGCGGCGAGCAGACCACACCGTCGAGCCCGGCCGTGTGCGCCAGCCCCGCCAGACGCTCGACGTGCAGCGCCGTGCCGCGCGCCAGGCCGATGTCGGCCAAGTCATCATCACCGAGGCTCGTCAGGAGCGTCACGCCGATGAGCAGGGGGCGACGCGTCACGCCTTCTATCGCCTCGCGCGCTGCCTGCATCATCTTCAAGCCGCCGAGCGCATGCACGTTCAGCATCCACACGCCCAGATGCGCCGCCTGCACGCAGGCGCGGGCGACCGTGGTGGGAATGTCGTGATACTTAAGATCCAGAAACACGTCGAAACCGCGCGTGACGAGATTGGAGACCATCGCCGGACCCGCCGCGGTAAAGAGTTCCAGTCCGATCTTGAGGCGGCATTGCGTCGGCGCCACTCGCGCAGCAAAGCCCAGGGCGCTGGTGGCGTCGGGAAAGTCGAGGGCGACGATGACGCGCGGAGCGCTCATTCGTTCTCCTGCACCGGTTTGATGGTGTTCCAGCGGTTGCAGCCGGGACACAACCAGTGGAGCGACTTGCCGCGGAAACCGCATTGCGCGCAGGCGTAGCCCAGATGCTGTCCGCGCAGCTCCTCGATGATTCCCTTAAGCAGAAGGAGATCGGTGCGCGCCGAATCCCGCGCCTTGACCAGGTTCAGTTCCAGCAGCTTGTTCAGGCCGTGCACATTGGGCGCGCGTCGCAGCCACTCGACGATGAATTTTTCCGCGGCATCCACGCCTTCGCGGCTGGAGATGACGTCGGCGAAGGCCAGCGCCAGTGACACGCCGCCGTGACGCTTGAGCGACAACTGGAAATAGTCGTACAGACCCTGCTCGTCGTCGAGATGCCGGAAACC
>Ga0187773_10001040_pt1 | contig 11134 bp, 10 predicted proteins | sample 0216_BV02_MP05_1_FD_133133 | JGI IMG/M metagenome (GOLD analysis project Ga0187773, IMG submission 133133) | Tropical peat soil microbial communities from peatlands in Department of Meta, Colombia - 0216_BV02_MP05_10_MG | ecosystem: Environmental > Terrestrial > Soil > Wetlands > Peat | place...
AAAACGGCACGAAAAAAGAAGACAAAGTCTGAGTGCAAATTGTTTCGAGTTGGGGAGCTGAGAGTTTCTTCAAAACATTGGAGACGGATTAGCTTATTACCTGCTTGTCCCTTACTTTTTCCAGTGAATTTTATGACTAAAACAGAAGAGAACCTAAAAGCTGCTTTCGCAGGCGAATCCCAAGCAAATCGAATGTATCTCGCTTTCGCTAAGAAGGCAGAGCAAGAAGGCATGCCTCAAATCGCTAAACTGTTTAGAGCTGCGGCTGAATCAGAAACAGTCCACGCTATGAACCATCTTAGAGAAATGGGTCAGGTTAGATCAACCGTCGACAACCTTGGGACAGCGGTAACCGGAGAAACATACGAATTCAAAAAAATGTACCCAGAATTTATAACAGACGCGCAAAAAGAGGGAAATAAGAAAGCCCTACTTAGTTTTGATTACGCAAACCAGGTTGAACAAATCCACGCAGGCTTATACCAAAAGGCACTTGACTCAATTAAAAGTAAGAAACAGCTGCCAGTAGTGGACTATTATGTGTGCCCTGTCTGCGGAAACACATTCGAAGGGTCAACTCCTGATCAGTGTCCGATTTGTGCAACATCAAAAGAAAAATTTATGAAAATAATATAAGAATCCCTAAGCAACTTTGATTTTTTGGGCTATCTGCCGCCCAAATTCAAAGCATTTTTTCAAATCTTCTTTATCTGGAACGTATCTTGCTTCAACGCTTGGTTCATAGACTTCAAAGCCAGCCTTTTTCGCCATTTCAACCATGCCTTTAACTGCGCCGCCACCCCAGCCGTAAGAACCGAAAAAGCCCCAGACTTTGTCTTTTGGCTTCAAACCAGTTATGTACGTCAGAAACGAACTAACGCTCGGAAACATTTGATTGTTCAATGTTGGCGAACCAACAACCACTCCTTTTGCTTGAAGAATCTCTGTTACAACATCGGTGTTGTCGGTGGCTCGCAGCTTGAGAAGTTTATTTTCGACGCCTAAACTGGTTATACCATCGCTTATGGATCTTGCCATTTTATCAGTGCTACCCCACATGGTATCAAAAACCAAGACAACCCTTTCTTTAGCTGCTCCCGAACTCCAACTCAAGTAAGCATTGATTATCTTCGATGGATCTTTTCGCCAAATTATTCCATGGCTGGGTGCAATCATTTCAATAGGAATCCCCATTTGAACAACTTCTTGGATTTTTCTGGTTATTAGTGGCGCAAAAGGCATCAGAATGTTAGCATAATAAGTTACGGCTTCTTCCATAAGCTCGTTTTCATCAACCTCGTCATCAAAGCGACCGGAGCTCGCAAGATGCTGCCCAAACGCGTCATTAGGCATCAAGATTTTGTCTTCAACTAAGTATGTGAACATGCTGTCTGGCCAATGCAGCATAGGCGCTTCAAGAAAACGCAAGGTCTTTTTTCCAAGTTTAAGCTCATCGCCTGTTTTGACGGTTTCAACACGGTCGAATTCTGGCCCGTAATGTTTTATTAAAGCATCTTTTCCCCTTTGCGAAGCAAGAATCTTGGCGTTTGTTGCAAGTTTAGCAATTACAGGCAAACTGCTTGAGTGGTCCATTTCAACATGGTTTACTATTATGTAATCTATTTTGTCAAGGCTTTCTAACTGAGAAATATGTTCGACAAGTTCGCCAGAGAAATTGTACTTCACAGTATCGACAAGTGCTGTTTTCTCATCTCTAATCAAGTATGCGTTATAAGTGCTTCCTCGCCTGGTAATGTAACCGTGAAAATCTCTTAAATTCCAATCGACAACTCCAACCCAATTTACTCCTTCTTTTAAAGAAATGTTATCCATATTTCGTTCACTCTTTTATCGTATTGACTTTATACTTTATTTTAACACCTGCTTTCTCAAAAAGTATTCCCACAGGACAAGTTTCAAGCGTTAATTTATGTAACCTATCAATTTTATCTTGCGACGCGTTAACTTTATAGATAATATCAAAGGTTTCCTCACTTATCGTTCCTGTTTCATCCGATTTTACGGCTTCAACCTTTACATTCAAGCCTTTGAGAGTCAAGCGCATTTTTTTGGCTACCAATGCGGCGATTGTAACATAACAGCCTGCATGACTCATGACGCATAATTCAAGGGATGAAACTCCAAGCCACGTACCCTGTTGTGGTCCAAGATCGACTATATACCCATGTGCTTCATTATCGTCAAGGAGGATTTGGAAACCTTCAATCAGCTTCGCATTAGCGTACATCTTAGTAGTCAAACTTCTCACGCCCAAATTGCTGTGGATAAAAATTGAGTTTTGATTGTTGCATGCGTTTATATGTATTTTGTTTTAAACTCAGTGAAGATTTAGGGAAAAAGGATATGATGATGAATTCTCACCAAAAAGCGCACTCTTTGGTAGCCTCAAACAAGAGTCTCGATTGCGCTATCATCAATTCCTAAAATAAAAAATCAATATATGCTTGTTTACCTTCGTATCTAATTGCCCTTGCCGGTAACACTGTTAAAGGAGATTTGCATTCATGAGTTTGATTCCAGATGACAAGAAAGAATTACTCAGAAATGATTTTAAAGAGAAACTGGTTGACCCAGTCAAAATTGTAATGTTTACGCAAGAGTTTGAGTGCCGATTTTGTTCGGACACGAGAAACCTTGTCCAAGATATGGCTACTCTTAGTGACAAGATAACGGCTCAGGTTTACGACTTCTCTAGAGACGCTTCTATAGCTAAGGAGTATGGAATTGATAAGATTCCAGCAATTGCCATAATTGGTAAGAAAGATTATGGTGTTCGAATTTATGGAGTACCTTACGGTTATGAACTTCAAACTTTGATTGAAGGAATCATCAATGTTTCGAAAGGTACAACGGACCTTTCTGACAACACTAAATCGATTCTTAAAGAAGTCAAATCTCCGGTTCACATCAAAGTCTTTGTAACTCTAACATGCCCACACTGCCCTGTAGCAGCTTCTGTTGGTCACAAATTGGCTATTGAAAGCGATATGGTCAAAGCGGACGTTATAGAAAGCAGTGAGTTTCCCGATCTAGCCATGAAGTATAATGTGGTTGGCGTTCCCAAAATTGTTATTAACGAGAAGATAGAGTTTGTCGGAGCTTTCAGCGAAGATCTGTTTGCTGAGCACGTTCTGCTGGGAGCGTTCTAGAAGGACAGTTAAAAAGTGAGTCAGCAAGAGAACGAAACCTTAGCTTTAGTGTTCGTTTACAGCAAAGACTTCATGGAACGCGTAATCCGTAACTTAATCAACGATCCATGCTTTTGCCAATCATGTGGGCTCTACTGCGAATCATGCAAGTACAACGTTTACAGCTTCGTGAAGAACGTTCGGGCAGCAATCCAACTGCCAAGCGGATCAGATTTGCCAGCGTTTATTGACAATCCCGAAGAATACATGCCAAAGAAACTGCCGAAAGCTGATATCTGCTTAGCCTCCGGACTGCACAAGGATTTGCTACTGGAGTTACCAAACCAAATGAAGAAGGCAGGAATAAAAGCCCTGATAGTTCCTATCGAAGACTGGAACGAGGTCCCTATGGGAATCAGAAATCAAATGGCGACGCGTTGCCTCGAATTAGGGCTAGAGTGCGCTTTTCCTAAGCCTTTCTGTACACTTGAGCCTGAGAATGACAAACCTACAATTGCCCGTTTTATTAAGGAGACAAAGGTAGGGAGACCGCTGCTTGAAATCACACTTAGAACAGTCGACAAGAAAGAGGTTATTGAATGCGCAGTGGTTAGGCGAAGCGCGCCCTGCGGTTCAACGTGGTACGTAGCTCGCAAACTCGCAGGCATATCTACGGACAAGGAAGAACTGTACGATGCAATCGCCAAAGCCCATCACAGTTATCCATGCACCGCGACAATGAACACTGACCCTGAAACCAAGGAACCTATTTTGCACATAGGTGGTTTCACAATCCGAGAAGAAATAGACAAGGCAATTGAAAAAGAAAGAACTAGATACAAAAATGGATAACGCTCCAGCTTGAAAAGATTAAATCTTTAAGCTTTACCCGTGTATTTCGCTGGATTTTTGTCGAATGATGTTTTGCATGAAGCGTTGCAGAAATAATACGTTTTGCCCATATAATCAGATTTGAGCTTGGTTTTTTTCTCGTCGACCATCATACCACATACGGGATCTTTGGCCATAAACCATTTCACCTCCAATTTCCAATTAATCTTTAATTTTGTACGATTTAAATTTAGCAAACTTCAACAATGCCGAGTTACTGACTACCGTTAAACTGCTTATTGCCATTGCCCCAGCCGCGTACATCGGGTTGAGCAAACCTAAGGCTGCAATAGGAATCATGACTACATTGTATGCGAAAGCCCAGAAAAGGTTAGTGTCAATTTTACGCATGGTTTTCTTGCTTAATTCAACGCCTAATGCTACGTCTCTCAAGTCATCTCTAATCAGCACAATGCCGCCTGTTTCTTTAGCAATGTCAGTGCCACTTCCAATAGCGATGCCGATATCCGCTTGTGCCAGTGCAGGTGCATCGTTTATGCCGTCACCAACCATGGCTACAATCTTGCCTTCGCCCTGCAATTTCTTGATAATTTCTGCCTTTTGCCACGGCAGAACATTCGCAATAACCTGAGTTATGCCTAAATGTTCGGCTATAGCTTTAGCTGTTCTCTCATTATCTCCTGTCAGCATTGTAACTTCCAAATTCATATTCTTCAATTGCTCAATGGCTTGGATAGCGCTCTCTTTTGCAGTATCCATAGCCGCAATTAACCCTGCAGCTTGACCGTCGACAGAAAGTATCATGACAGTTTTTCCCTGCATCTCCAACGCTGAAAGGTCACCTTCTAAGTTGCTGATAGAAACGTGTTGTTCCTCCATTAACTTGCGATTTCCAAGCAGCACGGCTTTGCGGTCAACTACACACTGAACGCCCCTGCCAGGCAAAGCTTCGAAACTGTCGGATTGAGGAACTTCTATTTTGTCAAATTGAGCTTTGGCAAGGATTGCTTCAGCCAATGGATGTTCTGAACCTTTCTCAGCAGCAGCTGCGTAATGCAGAACATTTTGTTGGGCGTAGTTATTGTAGGTTTTGATGTCGGTTACGCTTGGTTCTCCCTTTGTCAAAGTACCTGTTTTGTCGAAAACTACTGTTGTAAGTTTTCTTGCTTTTTCAACATATTCGCCACTGCGCAGTAGTACGCCGTATTCTGCGCCTTTTCCGACACCTGCAAGAATGGCTGTCGGAGTTGCTATGCCTAAAGCGCATGGGCAAGAGATTAGCACCACAGCAAGAAGCGCGAGGAATGCTGTTGCAAAGTTGCCAGTTGTTATTAGCCAGTAACTAAATGAGATAGTTGCCACAGTGAATATTATTGGAACAAACCATTTGACGATGCGGTCAGCGAACCTTTGAACTGGTGCACTTGAAGCTTGGGCTTCTTCGACAAGGCGAACTATTTGCGAAAGTGCCGTTTCGTCACCGATTCGTGTGGCTTCAATAGTTAGGAGACCTGTCTTGTTGATTGTCGCTCCAATGACCTGGCTTCCGACAGTTTTCTCGACGGGTATGCTTTCACCAGTGAGGAGTTTTTCATCAACAGATGAATATCCTACAATAACTGTGCCATCAATTGGTATTTTTTCGCCAGGTTTAACTATTATTACGTCAGCAACCTGCACATCTTCTATTGGTATGTCGGTTTCCTTTCCGTCCTTGACAACTCTCGCCATAGTAGGTTGAAGCTCGAGCAACTTTCGAATCGATGCAGCCGAACGGCGTCGAATTAATTCTTCGACATATCGCCCCAGTAAAACGAATGCTAAAATGCCGATGGCTATTTCCATGTAACCTGAGCCAGCTTCAGCAGAAGGCAGGAAAAACACGCTGATTACACCGTATATCCAGCCTGCAAGAACTCCGACAGTAACTAGAACATCCATGTTCACGTTGCGGTTTCTGAGAGACTGGTAGGCGCCTTTGTATATTCTGTAGCCTGCTATCCAGACTATAGGAGTCGACACAACAAATATGGCAATGTCGTAAATCCGAAGCCCGCCAACAACCTCAAAATACATTATCGCCGCTACTAAACCAAAAAGTGTGAGAACTTTGAGGCCAAGAGCAGCTACAGCACCTGCCAAAGTGAAGCTAACTCTGCGTTGCATCGCCTTTAGCTCACGTTCAGGTGCTGTGTAAACATCGAGGCATTGTTGACTGCAGAAATAATATGTTCTGTCGCCTAGTTTGGCGCTTAGGGCTGTTTCTGTGTCAACATCCATACCACATACAGGGTCTCGTACTCTTACCATTACTCTCTTTCTTCTTGTTTCCTTAAGGATACATTACTGTATTTTTATCCATATAAATGTGTCTGAAAAAGATATATCTTCTGAATCACTTAGCCACCGAAAATCTTTGTTTAAACTCCCAGACTACGGAAAATAATCTTCACTAAAACTATACACGAGAAACGCTAACTGACTTTGCAGTGGTTACTCTAACCGTTTAATGACATGGTACCCAAACTGCGTCTTAACAGGAGCAGAAGTCTGACCCTTCTCAAGAGTGAAAGCAGCTTTCTCAAACTCCTTGACCATCTTGCCTCTTGTAAAAGTGCCGAGATCACCGCCTTTCTTTCCAGATGGGCACAACGAAACCTCTTTCGCTACCGCGGCGAACTTCTCACCCTTATCAAGTCTGGTCTTAACGTTTTTGGCTTCTGTTTCCGTTTTGACAAGTATGTGAGCACAGTGAACTTTATCTGCCATAGGCGGCATTAAGAGTGACTTTGAGATATATCTTTTGCCTGCGAGTTTTAGCTAATTTTCCAAGAAATACTTCAAGAATAAGATTCGGTCAAGAAAATTATGAAAATTAAAGATAATCTAAATTCAGCGAGGCCCTAAAATACGCACAAAAATGTTTAAACGTTAAGCTGCCGATTTGTTGCTGCTTCGAAGTTCGAAGGACCGCTAAACATAATTGTTATAATCAAAGCAGCTAATAGTTTGCCTATGGTAACCGCTATTCCGCTCAGAAATATTGAAGAAGAACAAAAAGCTGATCGTGCCACAATCGAACAAATCGCCAGAATTATTAGATTTTTGCGAAATATTGAAGATTGACTAAGCTTTCTTATCAATCATTCACAGAGTGATTTTGAAAAATTTGGTTAATAAAGAAGGGAGGAATCTCCCATTTATTGAGAGATGCACGCGTAATTGATTATTTATAAGCGTGATTTACTCGATTACTTGAATTGCGCCTTCAGGACACTGTGCTTCGCATGCTCTGCAGACCAAGCATTCGCTTACCTTTGTCGGTTGCGACTTTCCGTCTTTGACTTCGTAGACGCCTACAGGACAAGTGTTTACGCATGTCTCGCATCCGGTGCATTTAGGGTCGACAACTATTTTTACCATTTTCCGTATACCTCTGGTTTTCTTGAAAAGCTAATGTGTGAAATAAAAGGTTTTAGGTTTTTTAACGTGTTTTTTCACGTAGTCTCAGCAAGATTCCGTTCAATGTTGATTCAGCCTTGTCGCGACGTTTTTGGTAGTCCGCGATGTTTTTCTTGTAGGTTTCTATCGAAATTTCTCCCCTGTTTTGACGTAATTCAAGGGTTCTGATGTTTTCTTCAACTTCAGCTAGTTCTTCTTCGGCTGAATCAAGCTGTCTGGCTAGATCGGAGTATGCCCCAGTCGAACTGCGGAAGGCTTCTTTCAGTTTGCTGGTATTTCTTGTTAGTGTCTCTAAGCGAATCTCGATTGCTCGGCGTTGAACTTTGTATTGTCTTCGTGGAATCTTTCCTTTTTGAGCTCGTGAATCTAGTGATTTCAATTCTATGCTCAGTTGTTTCTTCTCTTCGTAAGCGTCGGTGAATTCCTTTACGCTTTCTGGAGTAATTCGAGGGCTGATTACTTGCTCTGCGGGTTTCGCCTGTTGGGAAGCAGCGGTTGATGTTGGTTTTTCAGTTGTAGCTCGTTCTGCTCTTGTTATGGCTGGTTCTTTTCCGCTTGGTTTGCTTCTCCTATAAAAGACTACCCCCACGCTTACTATCGCTGCCAAGAAAGCGGTCCAAAAGGTTGGTCTGAAAGAGACCCAAACTGGACTATAATTATATGATAAGTTTATGGTGTTGCCTTGAGGAGCATTATAATCGAGGAAACTTATCCCATCTCTAGTTATTGTGAGAGTATCTTGGAAAGAAGATCTAGTTATGGTTATAGAGGGGTCAAGAGACGACAACGTCGGTGAAATAATTGTTGCTCCTTCAGGAGGGTTAAAGGTGAAAGTGGCTTGGTCAACATAATAGTAAAAGTTGGGAAAAAGCTTGAAATCTGAAAGCGTATATTGGGAACCTTGAACTGTCGCGCTTGGTAGATTATAATCAGCTGTTATAGACGTAGATTCGCCGCTTGTTAGAAATGTTACCAAGGTGACATTCACCACCAATATGTCTTGGCTTGCAAGTGTACTAGTTGTTGTTGTCAGGATTCTGCCAAATTGATCTCTTACGACCACATTTGAGGCAGTAGTTGGCAGGTTCAAAACGAATGCTGTCATTGTCGATGAAGAGTTGGCTGTGATGTAATAGGTGTCTGAAGATATTACTTTGCCTGTTGGGTCAATGTTGACCTGCCGATTTAACTGAGTAATGTCTGCTATTTGCAGGGTTCCAGATTGTATTTTGAAGGCTGCTGAACCTACCGAATAAGTGTATGCGGGCAGGTTTTGTGTAACATAATTGTCTCCGCTGACCGTTCCATCACTTTTGGTTATTGTTATACTCGTTGGAGCGCTTGGAAGAGTAACGGTTACATTGCACGTCGGTAAATCCTGTGTGAGGCTTGGATAGGCAGGAAAATCAAGTGTATAAACACTGGTACCTGATTCATAACTAATAAGGTTACTCGAAAGCACAAAAGCAACTGTGAAAACGCTGGGGGTATGTCCGCCAAAGTCTACTTGGACACCATAGAATCCTGTTTTGTCACCTAATTGGACCCCTATGTTAACTTGGTAAACATTATTCGCGTCGTATGCAATCACTTTAAGAACATAAGCGCTATATTTTGCCGGCAATCCAATCATGAAATCGCCCGTTACTTGTCCATTAACATGAACTGTATCCTTGATAACAACTTGCCCAGTATACATTACTTGGACTTGATGATCCACTTGTTCAATATTGCCTGTAGCCTGAGCAGAAGCTATTCTGGAAGGAAAAACAATTGGCAGGAAGAATAGTAATAAGAAGACCGTAATCACGAATGTTGCATGAATTCGCTTCAACTGAATTTCACCGACTGAGAGTTTCTCTTATCTTGTGTTCGCTTATTTATTTACTTTGCACTAATCTTACGCGCATGGAGAGCTTCAACTAAAGGGCAAAAAAACGACGTCTCCCCCAACAATAATAGTTGGATGACTAACTAAATTCTTTTAATTGTTCTCAACGTCTTCTCAGCGACTGAAGCGCTAAAAAGTAAATCATCAATAGTGGCGATGAAAGTGGCAAGTTTACCTTCACACTTAATCTCAGTTACTACTTTACTGTCTTCTAAAACAGTTTTAACTCGCAATCCAACAGGCGTTTTAAAATTATCTGGAGAAACTGCATTAGAAACCGCCTCTGCAGTCTTCGAATCACTATATTCAAGCGTTAATTTCGCTTCCAATTCTTTCGCCCTTCAGCTGTTTACCAACAAGGTCATCGACCGTTTTAACGAAATCTTCAATTTTATCCAAGGGCACTTGTGCTCCCGCAGCAATGTTGTGCCCTCCGCCTTTGCCTTCATGCGCTTCTGATGCTAACTGCATTATTTCACCCAAGTTTAATCCTTTGCGGATTGCTGCTTCAGTTGTTCTTGCCGAGAATTTTGCTGCTTGCTCTTTTTCAACGTTAGCAAAAGCTATCAATGGTTTTTCAGCATTAACAAGTCCTGACACAATTATGGAGGAAATTGTACCTATGATTTTTTCGTTAATGAAATCTTCACCGTAAATGACGTAGATGTTTTGAAGTTCTCGCATGCGTTCAGGTTTTTCATTGACCCAACCGAGATACTTGTTGATATCCTTGCGGTAATCTTCCAGTATCTTATTTGCTTCTTCAAGTGCGGCTTTGCGGTCACCCATGCAGATGGCTATGCCAAGACTTGGTCTATCCATACGTCCAGTTGAGTTCAACAAAACAGCGAATTCTCTAGCATCTCGGAGCGCTGTGTTTGGCTCTTCTTCAACTAAAACATAAATGTGACCAATCAGGTTATCAACTTCCAAGTGCAATCCCTTAGACAACAAGTGGTCAGCCAGAGCTGAGCACAGACGCTTTCTTTCAGTATCGGTCAAATCGCAGAGCGCACGCCACTTTTCTCCTTGCTTAATAGGTATGTTTAAGCTGTCAAGGAAAACTAATGCTTGGTCTTCTTCTCCGCTTAAACCTGGAATGAACGGGCTGGTCGAAGTAGCCAAAGTCTTGTGGATTGGTCTGGTTTCACGTCCAAAGAACGTTAAGTCCTTGTCTACTTTTAGCAAGCCAGAAGCCACTGCATCAGTTACAATTATCTCGTTTAAGCAGCATACGCTTCGTTGGTCGTACTTATCCTGCATGTCTCCAAGAGCACCTACCAAAGCAATAGGCGCCAAATCCGCATTCACTGGGTTCATTGCTTTCGCAACAAAATAAGCAACGCCTGAACCACTAACATCAGTGGACCCGTTAATACCGAACAAATGAGGGTTAACCTGAACAAAATTTGCATTCGCAGAGATGCCGTTAATCTGATGGTGGTCAAGAATTAGCACTCTGACGTTTGAGACCTTTGCATTTAGAAGATCAAGGTAACCGCTCCCAAAATCAGTTAGAATAACAAGTTCGGGCCTATCAGCAGTAATTTCACCGATGATTTTCTCATCAACCCACTGAGTAATCCTTATCCTAAATCGAGCATCGAGCCGATAAAGAGCTTTGCCGAGCACGCCTGCAGCGGCAACTCCATCAGCATCCAAATGAGAAAAGACATGGATAAAACCGTCTTTTTGGACTGTTTCCAAAATTACCTTTGATGCTTCTGCGGCTGAAGCGAGGAAGCGTTCTATCGGTGTTTGCTGTGCAACCATGACCAAG
>Ga0187773_10001041_pt1 | contig 11131 bp, 11 predicted proteins | sample 0216_BV02_MP05_1_FD_133133 | JGI IMG/M metagenome (GOLD analysis project Ga0187773, IMG submission 133133) | Tropical peat soil microbial communities from peatlands in Department of Meta, Colombia - 0216_BV02_MP05_10_MG | ecosystem: Environmental > Terrestrial > Soil > Wetlands > Peat | place...
AAGGGCCCCTTGGTTACGCGATGCTCAAGAAGCTGAAGGTATATGCCGGAAGCGAGCACCCGCACGCTGCACAGCAGCCCAAAACACTGGAAGTTCATTCATGATCGGCGAGTTTTTCTACGGTACCGGACGGCGCAAGAGTTCCGTTGCGCGCGTCTTCATCAAGCGCGGCAAGGGCGAATTCGTAGTCAACGATCGTCCCGCCAACGAATACTTCGCTCGTGAAACAGGCCAGATGGTCGCGCGCCAGCCCCTTGCGCTCACTGACAACCTCACCCAGTTCGATGTGCTGGTAAACGTATCGGGCGGAGGGGAGTTCGGGCAGGCCGGTGCCGTGAGGCACGGTCTTACGCGAGCATTGATCGAATACGACCCGTCGCTGAAGCCCGTCCTGAGCAAGGCCGGGCTCGTGACGCGGGACGCGCGCGAAGTCGAACGAAAAAAGGTCGGTCTGCACAAGGCTCGGCGGCGCAAGCAATACTCCAAGCGTTAAATGCGAATGGTTTGTGTGGGAAAGCCGCCTCGGGGCGGCTTTTTTGTTTAGGGTGTTTTGGAGCCGTCAAACTCTGATGGCGGCAGGGTAAGATGAAGACGATCAAGGTCGGCATAGTGGGTGGTACTGGCTACACCGGCATCGAGTTGCTGCGCATTCTCGCTCGCCACCCGCAAGTCGAGCTCGCCGCGATTACCTCGCGCAAGGAAACCGGATTGCGGGTGGATCAGCTTTTTCCCAGCCTGCGCGGTGCGGTGGGCCTTGCTTTTTCGGATCCGGCAAAAGCCGACCTGGGCCGCTGCGACCTCATTTTTTTTGCCACGCCCAATACCGTCGCGATGGGGCAAGCGAGGGCGCTCCTCGAGTCCGGGGTGCGCGTCGTGGATCTGTCCGCAGACTTTCGCATTCGCGACGTGGCGGAGTGGGAAAAATGGTACAAGGTCAAACACGCTGCCCCCGAACTCGTTGCGGAAGCCGTCTATGGCCTGCCCGAGATAAACCGCTCGAGCATAAGAAGGGCGCGGCTGGTGGCGAACCCGGGATGCTACCCGACGGCGGTTCAGCTTGGCCTGTTGCCGTTGGTCGAGAAAGCCGCAGTCGACCTCGATCATCTGATTGCGGACGCCAAATCCGGGGTGAGCGGCGCAGGGAAGAAAGCCGAGGACTATCTCCTTTTCTCCGAAGCGTCGGACAACTTCAAGGCCTATGGAATCGCCGGCCACCGGCACTGGCCCGAAATGCGGCAGGGGCTGGAGGCGGCGGCGGGACGAAAAGTCGGCTTGACCTTTGTGCCGCACCTCACCCCGATGATTCGCGGCATACACGCAACCCTGTATGCCCGTGCCGCTAAGAGCATTGACTTCCAGCAGCTATTCGAGGAGCGTTATCGGGGTGAGCCGTTCGTCGACGTCCTTCCCGCCGGGAGCGAACCGGAAACGCGGTCGGTGCGTGCCGCCAACACCTGCCGCATCGCAGTGCACCGCCCGCGGGGGGAGGACATGCTCGTGATCGCATCGGTCATCGACAACCTCGTAAAGGGCGCATCGGGACAAGCCGTGCAGAACATGAACATCATGTTTGACTTGGATGAGGCCATGGGCCTCTCTCACCTGGCGGTCGTGCCGTAGCCGGCGAGGCGTCGGATGTCCACCTCAACCATCATCAGAAAGATCCGGAAGCGCTTCGGCATATCCGCGCCGAGGATGACGGTGAGGACCCACGTCGCGTGGTATTGGCGCTGGCTTGGCATGCTGGTTCTTCTCTCCCTGTCGCTCGCATTGGCCGCTTGGATGTACGATACGGGCAGGCGCTTCGCCGGCTTTGACCGCGGCGAGCTCGAGAACCAGTATGAGAATCTGCGCGAGTCCATGACGCGCCTGGAAGCCGAGGCCGCGCGACTTCGCTCGATAGCCAATGCGAGTGAGTCCCGCCTAAAGATCGAGCAGACTGCGCAAGTGCAGCTTGCCGCCCAGGTCAAGAACCTCGAGGAACAAAACAATCGGCTGAAAGAAGACTTGGCGTTCTTCGAGAACCTCGTGCCGACCGAGCGGCGCGGCGACAAGGTGAGCATTCACCGCTTCAAGGTCGAGCGAGACGTGCTCCCGGGCGAATACCGCTACCGTCTGCTCGTTCTTCAGGGGGGGCGGCTCGACCGGGAGTTTCACGGCTCGCTGCAGCTGGTTGTGGAGATGCAGCAGGACGGCCGGGATGCTACAATAATAATGCCTGAATCTTCAGAGGCTGGCAGCGCGGCTTTCAAGTTGAACTTCAAGTATTTTCGCCGCGTCGAGGGCACCTTCCGGGTACCGGCGGGAGCCCGGGTGCGCACCATCCAGGCGCGCATTTTGGAGAACGGATCCAGCGAGGCCCGCGCCAGCCAGAATGTAAACCTTTCTTAGCGGAAGGGAATCAGTTATGTTTAGCAAGCAGCCGAGCAAACCGCAGAATCGCATCGACAGCCTGATCGGCGTCGGTACCAGGATCGAAGGAAACGTGAATTTCGCCGGGGGCCTGCGCATCGACGGCGAAGTGGTCGGTAACGTGATTGCGGCTCCCGACCAGCCTTCGACCCTCGTGGTGAGCGAGCAGGCTCGAATCGAGGGAGAAATCAGAGTCTCGCATTTGGTTGTGAACGGCGAGATCAACGGACCGGTATACGCGGCGGAATTCCTCGAACTCCAGTCGCGCTCACGTGTCCAAGGGGATGTGCACTACAGCACGCTTGAAATGCACCTTGGAGCAGTCGTGGACGGGCACCTGGTGCATCGTTCGAGCGAGGCGAAAACAGTCGAACTGAAGCTCGCGACAAGCAAGGCGAGCACTTCTTAGTACGGGAGTCGAAACCATGAACGCAATGACCGAAATGCCTGCTCCTCTTGTCTTTACCGACAGCGCGGCTGGTAAAGTCAAACAGTTGATCGAAGAGGAAGGGAACGCCGAGCTGAAGCTTCGCGTGTTTGTGACCGGCGGTGGATGCTCGGGTTTTCAGTACGGCTTCACCTTCGATGAGGTGAAAAATGATGATGACACCGTGATGGAGAAAAACGGAGTCATGCTGCTCATCGATCCCATGAGCTACCAGTACCTTGCGGGCGCCGAAATCGATTACACCGAGGGTCTCGAAGGCGCACAGTTCGTGATCAAGAATCCCAACGCAACGAGCACCTGCGGGTGCGGTTCGTCCTTCTCAGCCTGAGCGTGCGGTAGTCCGCAGGGAAAGGGGCCGCAGAATCGCCCCTTGAAGGGCTTGCCCGGTTGATCATGTGCATTGCGCCGGGCACCCGACATCCCGCCCGCGGCCCCGGCAATACTTGCGAAGCCTCCTGATCTCGCGCCACAGAGCGCGCAGGGAAGACCCCTGCCTCGGCCAATCTTGAAACGACACGCCCACCCTCCAGCGGGGCCGATCTTGCAGAACGGCTTACTCGAGCAGTGCGAGGTTGCTGTTCTTCAGGAGGTCTAGGCGCGCTACCAGCGGTTGAGTTGCCCGATTGAATGCGGCCAGCTCATTGGGCGCGATCGGCTTGGCGGCGGGGAAAGTGATGGTCAGCGGGTTGCGATACTGGTTGTGCACGTGAAATTCGTAGTGAAGGTGAGGTCCGGTCGCCCAGCCTGTCTGCCCGACGTAGGCGATGACGTCTCCCTGGGCGACGCGCACCCCGCTCCGGAGGCCGCGCGCGAAACCGCTCAGGTGCGCGTAATACGTGCGATACCCTCCGTGATGACCGAGCACGACGAGGTTTCCGTACCCGTTCCGACGGCCCGCGAACTCCACGACGCCGTCTCCAGTCGCTTTCACTCTCGTGCCGACCGGTGCCCCGTAATCGACCCCGTAATGGGTGCGCCATTGGTGAAAAATCGGATGGTGGCGGACCCCGAACCTCGAGGTGATACGCGAGAATTCAATCGGCGAACGCAGGAACGCCTTCCGCAGATTCCGGCCATCCGGGGTGTAATAGCCGCCCTTTCCCCATGGGTCCTGGAACAATACCGCGCGATATGTCTTCTTCTGGCTGGCGAACTCCGCGGCGAGGACGCGACCCGAGCGGATGGCATGGCCGCCGTATTGGAAGGTTTCAAAAACGACGGCAAAACGGTCGCCACGGCGCAGATCACGGCTGAAGTCGACGTCGCCCGCAAAGATGTCGGCAAGCTGGATCGCCACGCTATCCGGAATCCCGGCCGCGTCCGTAGCGGCGAAAAGCGAGCTGCTGATCTCGCCGGATCTCATTTCAATTTCATGCGCTGGCACGACCTGCTGTCGGCTCGCGCTGAAGCTCTCGCCCAGCCGATCTATCGACACGACCGTATCGCCGCCGCTGAGAAACCACAGCGAGCGCAGTGCGCCGTCCTCGCTGACCTTCGCCCCGACAGTCGTGCCGGGCTGCAGCTGCCGAAGCGACCGCGAGGCCTGGGATGAACGCAGGAATTTGGCGCTCTCGCCCTCGGCTGCGCCGAGCCGGGTCAGGAGGCTCGGTAGCGCGTTGCTGCGCTGAAACCGCTCTTCCTGAAAATAGCTGATCGGCTTGTCGTCGCTGAGGACCGCAGCCGGCAGGTCCAGGGGCTCTACCACCGTCTGCAGGGGTACCGGCTCGGAAGCGTTCTGAACCGTGCCGAACGCGGCCACCATGCCGCAAAGGGGCACAGCCACCGCGGCGGCTATCCAGCGCGGGCGCCAGCCGGCGGAGCGCGCTACAATCTGAACCTCTTCGTTGGGCATATCCCCCGTCCCAGAGCGGAAAAGTCTAGCAAATAACCGCGGGGCGAGCCATCACCACTTCCCATGAGTGATATCGACAGCCAACTGAAAATCATCAAGCGCGGGTGCCACGAGCTGATCGTCGAGTCGGAGCTGCGCGACAGGATGAAGACAGGGCGGCCGTTGCGCGTCAAGCTGGGAATGGATCCGACCGCCCCGGACCTGCACCTCGGCCACACGGTGGTGATCACCAAGCTGCGCCAGTTTCAGGAACTCGGGCATCACATCCAGTTCCTCATCGGTGATTTCACGGGAATGATCGGGGATCCAAGCGGCAAGAACGCGACGCGCCCGCCGCTTTCCCGGGAGCAGATCCTGAAAAACGCAGCGACCTATCAAGACCAGGTGTTCAAGATCCTTGACGCGAACAAGACCGAGATCCTGTTCAATTCCAGGTGGTCCGACGAGCTGGGAGCGGCGGGACTGATTCGGCTGGCTGCGACCTGGACGGTGGCGCGCATGCTCGAGCGCGACGACTTTGGGAAGCGCTATGCCGCGCGCCAGCCGATCGCGATCCACGAATTCCTCTATCCGCTCATGCAGGGTTACGACTCGGTGGCGATGAAATCCGATGTAGAGCTCGGTGGAACCGACCAGAAGTTCAACCTCTTGGTCGGTCGGGAGCTGCAGAAGCATTACGGGCAGCCGCAGCAGTGCATCCTGACCATGCCGTTGCTCGAGGGCACCGACGGGAAGGACAAGATGTCGAAGTCGCTGGGCAACTACGTCGGCATCAGCGAGCCGCCGGAGGCGATCTTCGGCAAGCTCATGTCTATCTCCGACGAGCTGATGTGGCGTTACGTGGAGCTGCTCTCCTTCGAGTCTCTCGAGGCGATCGGCAGGTGGAAGAAGGAGGTGACCGGCGGCCGCAACCCGCGCGACATCAAGGCGCAGTTCGCGCGTGAGATCGTGACGCGCTTTCACGGCGCCCAGGCGGCGGAGCGGGCTCAGGCGGATTTCGAGGCGCGATTCAAGCACGGCGCCACGCCCGAGAACATTCCCGAAATCACCGTGAAGGTCCCGGTGGACGGCCAGAAGCAGGCCGCGGGCAGGGTGCCGGAGATCGCGATAACAAAAGTGCTGAAGGAGTCACAGCTCGTTTCCAGCACTTCCGAGGCACTGCGCATGCTCGAGCAGGGCGGTGTGCGCATCAACGGAGAGAGGGTGACCGACAAGGGACTCGTCGTGAAAAGGGGGGATACCGTGGTGCTGCAGGTCGGGAAGCGCAAGTTCGCGCGGGTGACCCTCGCTTGAGCGGTTGGGCCGGTGGGCAGGGCCGCGGGCACCAGCAAGTTGCTGCCTGACGACAGGTTCGACTTGCCGGCCTATGCCGTTGTGCTATCGTTTTGCCAGGAGGGTTCACCAGGAGGATAACAACATGAAATCTCGCAGTCGCCGTCTTCTGCATCGGTCCGCACTGGTCGCCGGGCTTGCCACAATGTCTTCTCCGGCCTCGGCAGCCTTTTTCCAGATTGCGGAACAAAGCGCTTCGGGCATCGGCAATGCCTTTGCGGGCGGAGCCGCGGCCACTGAAGACGCGAGCGTGGTGTGGTACAACCCGGCTGGCATGACGCGTCTCGGACAGCAGCTCGTCGTAGGTGGCCACCTCATCAGTCCGAGCTTCAAGACCACCGTGGTCAGCGCGAGCGCCATAACCACCTCCCCCATCAGCGGAGGCGGCGGCGATCCGGGCGAGTCCGCGTTTGTACCCAACCTGTACTACACGCGCCCGATCACGAGCAGCTTTTCCCTGGGCGCCGGCATCAATGCGCCTTTCGGCCTTGCGACCGAGTACGACAGCACCTGGGCGGGCCGATATCACGCCACCCGCTCGGAGATTAAGGACTTGAATGCCAATTTTTCCGGAGCGTACAAGTTCAACGATATGCTGTCGGCGGGCGCCGGCATCAATTACCAGCAGCTCAACGCCGAGCTGTCGCAGGCGGTCGACTTCGCGACAATCTGTACTGCCTTGGGAGCGGGCCCTAGCACGGCCTGCGGCGCACTCGGAGGCTTTAACCCAAACACCAATCCCAACGACGGGCAAGCGAAGGTGAAAGCCGACAGCAATGCCTGGGGCTACAACCTAGGAATTCTCGCCCAGCTGACGCGTGACCTACGCGTCGGGGCGGCATACCGTTCGAAAATGAAGCACTCGCTCTCGGGGAACTTCGATATCACCACACCTGGGAATGCTGCTGCGGTTGCCGCGGGAGTTGGTCTCGTCAATTCTGGTGCCAAGGCCGACATCACATTGCCCGCGACCTGGTCCCTCAGCGCCTTTCAGCAGCTAGGCAGCCAGTGGGCCCTTATGGCGGATGTCACGCGTACGAACTGGAGCGCTCTGCCGGAGCTGCGGATCAAGTTCGACTCCGGTCAGCAGGATTCGGTGGTCACGCTGAATCTGAAGGATGTCTACCGCTACTCCATCGGCGCGACGTACAAGCCGAGCACGGCATGGGTGCTGCGCATGGGCGTCGCTTTGGATCAATCCCCCACCACGGACAGCGCCTACAGGACTCCGCGCCTCCCGGATTCGGATCGGACCTGGCTCTCCCTCGGCGCGGGCTTCCAGGCCTCACCTGCTCTGAACCTTGATTTTGCGTACACCTATATCAAGATGGATGACTCACAGGTGAGGAAAACCGCAACTGGCGAAAACACTTTCCGCGGGAACCTTTCGGCTGACTACACCGGCACGATCCAAATCCTGAGCGCTCAGGTGCGCTGGATGTTCTAGAAACGGCCTTAGCGGCTCGGTCCGGGCGTGCAAGCCGACTCAAGCGGTGAGCCGCGCCCGCTCGATGATCGCCTTGCATCGCACGGCGGGGGGAAGCGTTCCAAAAACGCGCCCGCCGTCCCCTTCGAGCCGCGACGCGCAGAAGGCGTCGGCCGATTCCTTGCCCGAGTGCTGCACCATGAGGCTTGCTTGCAGCGCGAGCGCGAGGGTCTCGACGATGCGACGCGCCTGGGACTCCTCACCGCCCATTTCCTTGAGACGGCGCGAGATCGATGCGGCGCTTCCACGCAAGCGCTCGCCCCCTCGCAGAAGTTCTTCGAGCAAGGTGTCAACCGATTCCGGCTCGCGCTGAATCGAGCGCAGCGCGTCCAGGCAAACGACGTTGCCCGAGCCTTCCCAGATGCCGTTCAGCGGCGCCTCGCGGTATAGGCGCGCGAGCGGCGCCTCCTCGACGTAGCCATTCCCGCCCAGGCACTCCATGGCCTCCGTCGCAAGGGGTGGGAGGCGTTTGCACAGCCAGTACTTGGCGATCGGTGTCACGAGCCGCATGAGCAGTCGCTCGCGCTCATCGCTTGCGGACCGGTCGAAGGCCCCAGCCAGGCGGAACGCGAGCAAGGTCGCCGCCTCTGACTCGAGGGCGAGGTCCGCGAGCACGTTCTGCATGAGTGGCTGTTCCACCAGACGCTTGCCAAACGCGCTTCGGTGGGCGGCATGATGCAGCGCCTGGTTGAGGGCTGCGCGCATCATTCCGGCGCAGGCGACGACGATATCGAAGCGCGTCAGGTGCGCCATCTCGATCAGCGTGGCGATGCCACGCCCTTCCTCGCCGATGATGTGCGCCCGCGTGCCGCGGTACTCGATCTCGGAGGAGGCGTTCGAGCGGTTGCCGCATTTGTCCTTCAGTCGCTCGATGAAGAACGGATTGCGGGTGCTGTCCGGAAGCGAGCGCGGCACGAAAAAGCAGCTGAGTCCTGCGCCAGTCCGTGCCAGCGTGAAAAAGGCATCGCTCATCGGCGCGGAGCAGAACCACTTGTGCCCGGAAAGCACGTATTCGCCGCCCCCTGAGGGCGCAGCCTGCGTCGAATTCGCGCGCAGGTCCGAGCCGCCCTGGCGCTCGGTCATCGCCATGCCGATCGTCACCGCGCGCTTCTGCGCGAGCGGCAGCGGGCGCGGATCGTAGTCGCAGGCGAGGAGCTTCGGCTCCCATTCGGCCGCGAGCCCCGCGTCGTTTCTCAGCACCCGGACGGCAGCAAAAGACATGGTCACCGGACAGGCGATGCCGTTCTCCGCCTGGTTCCAGAGGTAATTGAGTGCGGCCCGCGCAACCCACGCGCCTTGCCTCTTTTCCGCCCAGGCGAGCGAATGCAGTCCCGAACCAAAAGCGAGTGCCATCAGCTCGTGGTATGCCGGGTGGTATTCCACCGCGTCAATGCGGTTGCCGAAGCGGTCGTGCGTCTTCAGTTCGGGCGGGTAGCGGTTTGCCTGCGTTGCGAGCGTTTGCAGGCGCTCGCTGCCGACGAGCCCGCCCATGCCCAGGGCCCGCTCGGCAATCCAGCCGCCGCCTTCGCGCTCGACCGCCGACGCCAGGATCCGGTCCTGCGACCAGGCGTTGTAACCTGCGAGGGGCGGTGGCTGGTTGGCACCCCCAGATGTGGCGCCAGCCGGGGAGGGGCGTTCGTTCACGGTGTATGGCACGCCGTGCGCGCTAGCGCAGCGCGTTTCCCCGCAATGGCTTCAGCCTCGTTCGCGGCGGTAGCGGGTGCGAAGGAACCGCCAGCGAGGCTGCAAGAAGGTGACGCAAAAGGCTCATAATCCGATCCTCCAATCCGAGTCCCGGCTGCCGGTGCACTGTAATTAGACCGACCCCGGCCCGACAAAATAGCACGCAAGCAGACGAGAAAGGCGGACGGCATGGTGGGTGAAACGAGCGCAGGCAAGGAGATCGCCACCCTGGGTGGGGGCTGCTTCTGGTGCCTGGAAGCTGTATACGACGAGCTTAGGGGCGTGGAATCGGTCGAATCCGGTTATATGGGCGGGTCAACGGCGAACCCGAGCTACGAGGAGGTCTGCTCGGGGGAGACCGGTCACGCCGAGGTCGTGCAAGTGACTTTCGACCCCAAGGTCGTCTCGTTCAGGGAAATTCTCGAGGTGTTTTTTGTCATCCACGATCCGACTACCCCCAACCGCCAGGGCAACGATGTCGGAACGCAATACCGCTCCGTGGTCTTCTACCATTCCCCCGAGCAGAAGGCGGCAGCCGAGCAGGTCATCGTCAGTCTGACTAAGGCCGGAATCTACGACGGACCCATCGTCACCGAGGTCGTCGCGGCTTCAGAGTTCCATGTGGCAGAGAACTACCACCAGGAGTATTTTCGGAACAACCCGTCCCAGCCGTACTGTGCGTTCGTGGTGAGACCGAAGGTCGCCAAATTCCGCAAGCACTTTCTCGAGCGCACCAAGAAGCCGCTTCAAAGCGGCTGAGTCAGAATTCTCGGGGAAATACCCGAACATCTGCGGTTCAACCCGAAGCTCGAGGCTTCGGGTTGACCGCAGCCATTCGCAATCCGCGTAAGAGGATCGGAGGCCGTCGGGGAGGCTACCGCGGGGTTCGGGGCAGTTATGCCCCGGCGCTACTACTTGCGGAAGGCATCGAACGCCTATCCAAGAGCGCTGCCGCTTTCGCCGCGGCTTGCCGGCCGGAAGCCCCCGCTCCTCAGTGTCCGCCTTTCTTTCGGCGGATTCTTGTTCGCGGATTTCCTTGCCGGTTGCTATCTACTTCTTCTTTTTCTTCGCAGCTTTCTTGGCTTTTCTCTTCTTAGCCATCACTGACCTCCGTCAAAGGTTGAGAAGCAAAGCACCCGTCTGTTTGTTGCAACGGGCGATTCGACCACCGGGGCAAGCCCGGCGCACCGAATGCTCTGTCGCTCGCGTCGAGGAGCGACGTGGAAGGTTTGGCTATGCTCAAGATGAACTCAAGCCCTCGCTCATCCGCCTTTTTCAATCCTGCTTGCTCGTCAGTCAATGCGCGATCAGCAAAAATCTTGTGCGCAGCATTGCACATATTAAAGAAAGCAGCAAGAATTATTTTGCGATTGAGGACGCGCTGAACTCCGTAATCATGAAATCCGAGAAGCACTCAGCAATCGCGAACGAGCACCGGGAACGAACGTGGACTTGATACTCTGGCGCCATGCCGACGCGGAACCGGGTGTCCCCGACAAAGAGCGGAGACTCACCGCGAAGGGCCGAAAGCAAGCCAAGCGCGTGGCCGCGTGGCTGCGCAAGCGCCTACCCAAGGATGCAATCGTGCTCGTGAGTCCCGCGCGTCGCGCGATTGAAACCGCCGAGGCGCTCACCGAGCGCTACCGCACCGTCCCGCAACTGCACACAGGGACCCGCGCGAGCGATATTCTCGACGCGGCAGGCTGGCCCGACGCAAGGGGTGCAGTCGTCGTGGTCGGGCATCAGCCGACGCTGGGGCGCGCTGCGGCGCTCGCTCTGGCCGGCAAGGAAGCCGATTGGAAGATCAAGAAGGGCGCGGCCTGGTGGTTGGGTCACGGGAAGGATGAAGAGGACACGGAGGTGGCGCTGCGTGCGGTGATGCCCCCGGAATTCGTGTGAGCCAGCCTGCGCACCGCAA
>Ga0187773_10001043_pt1 | contig 11124 bp, 9 predicted proteins | sample 0216_BV02_MP05_1_FD_133133 | JGI IMG/M metagenome (GOLD analysis project Ga0187773, IMG submission 133133) | Tropical peat soil microbial communities from peatlands in Department of Meta, Colombia - 0216_BV02_MP05_10_MG | ecosystem: Environmental > Terrestrial > Soil > Wetlands > Peat | place...
CCGATGAACTACCTCGCGCTCTCCTACGATCACCGCATCATCGACGGCCGCGAGGCGGTGCTGTCGCTGGTGGCGATGAAAGAGGCGCTCGAGGACCCGGCGCGGCTGCTGCTCGACCTGTAAGCGAGACTCCGCACATGGCTCAGTCATTCGACGTCGTCGTGATCGGCGGCGGGCCGGGCGGCTACGTCGCCGCGATCCGCGCGGCGCAGCTCGGGCTCAAGACCGCCTGCATCGACGACTGGAGGGGCGCCGACGGCAAGCCCGCGCTCGGCGGCACGTGCACCAACGTCGGCTGCATCCCGTCGAAGGCGCTGCTGCAGTCCTCCGAGAACTTCGAGCACGCGGGGCACGGGTTCGCCGAGCACGGCGTGCGGGTCAAGGGGCTCGAGCTCGACCTCGCGCAGATGCTGAAGCGCAAGGACGGCGTGGTCAAGGCGAGCAACGACGGCATCGCCTACCTCTTCAGGAAGAACAAGATCGCGTTTTTCAACGGGCGCGGGAGCTTCGCCAGGGCTGCAGCGGAGGGCTGCGAGATCGCGGTCGGCGGCGAGACGCTGACGGCGAAGAACGTCATCGTCGCCACGGGATCGAATCCGCGCGCGCTCCCCGGTGCGGATTTCGACGAGATGCTCATCGTCAGCAACACCGGGGCGCTCGCGATTCCCGAGGTGCCGAAGCGCCTCGGCGTGATCGGCGCCGGCGTGATCGGCCTGGAGATGGGGAGCGTCTGGAGGCGTCTCGGGGCGGACGTCACGATCCTCGAAGCGCTGCCTGCCTTCCTGGGCGCGGCCGACGAGCAGATCGCAAAGGAAGCCTGGAAAATTTTCGCGAAGCAGGGGCTGAAAATCCAGCTCGGCGTGAAGATCACCGCGGTGAAGGCGAAGAAGGACGTGACGGTCGAATATACCGACGCGGACGGAAAAGCCCAGAGCGCGGTCTTCGACCGGCTGATCGTCTCCATCGGGCGCGTTCCGAACACGAACGACCTGAACGCGCAAGGCGTCGGGCTCAAGCTCGACGAGCGTGGCTTCGTCGCGGTCGACGAAGACTGCCGCACGAACCTGCCGGGAGTCTGGGCGGTCGGCGACGTCGTGCGCGGCCCGATGCTCGCGCACAAGGCGGAGGAAGAGGGCGCCGCGGTCGCCGAGCGCATCGCCGGCAGGAAACCTCACGTCGATTTCAACACGGTGCCCTGGGTGATCTACACCTCGCCCGAGATCGCCTGGGTGGGCAAGACCGAGCAGCAGTTGAAGGCCGAGGGGGTGGAGTACCGCGCCGGAGTCTTCCCGTTCTCCGCGAACGCGCGCGCGAGGGCGCTCGGCGAGACGAGCGGGATGGTGAAGTTCCTCGCCGATGCGAAGACCGACGCCGTGCTCGGTGTGCACATCATGGGAGCCTTCGCCTCGGAGCTGATCGCCGAAGCCGTGGTCGCAATGGAGTTCCGCGGCGCGGCCGAGGACATCGGGATCATCTGCCACGCCCATCCGTCGCTGTCGGAGGCGATGAAGGACGCGGCGCTCGCGGTCGAGAAGCGGGCGATCAACATCTAGCGAATGCGCGACGAGACCTCAGAGATCTCCGAGAAGCTGCAGGTCGCGCGCGGCGAGAAGCTCTCGGTCGTCGATCTCTACCACCGCGCTCTCGACCGGCGCGGATTCAAGAGCGATCCCTCGCAGCTGCGCGCGGTCGAGCGGCTGCAGCAGCTCTACGAGGAATGGACGGCGTACAAGGCTCGGCGCAGCACGGCGCTCAAGCGCCTGGTCGTGCATCCTCAGCTGCCGCGCGGCGTGTACCTCTGGGGCAGCGTCGGCCGGGGCAAGAGCTTCCTCATGGACAGCTTCTACCTGTGTCTGCCCCTGGTGAGGAAGCGCCGCGTGCATTTCCACCATTTCATGCGCGACGTCCACCGGGAGCTGGAGGAACTGAAAGGCACGGAAGACCCGCTCGCCGAGCTCGCGGCGCGGATCGCGAAGCGCTATCGTCTCATCTGCTTCGACGAACTGCAGGTGAACGACATCGCCGACGCGATGATCCTCGCGCGGCTGCTCGCGCGAACCATGGATCTCGGCGTGGTCTATTGCATGACCTCCAACTACCGCCCGGACGAGCTCTACAAGGACGGCCTGAAGCGCGAGAACTTCCTTCCGGTGATCACGCTGCTGAAGGAGCGGCTCGACGTGCTTCACGTCGACAACGGCGTCGACTACCGGCAGAAGATGCTCGAAGGCGTGAAGGTCTACCACGCTCCGCTCGGCGCGGATTCCGATTGCGCGCTCATGGAGACCTTCAAGCGGATCGCCGAGGTGGAGGAGGAGTTCCACGAGCTGGACGTGGAAGGGCGGGTAATCTCCTACCGCCACCGCGCGGGCGGCGTGGTGTGGTTCGATTTCGGCGTCATCTGCGGCTGGGGGCGCTCGCAGCACGACTATCTCGACCTCTCGAAGCGCTTCCACACCGTGATCGTCTCGAACGTTCCGCGCATGGGACTGAAGCTCGCCGAGGAAGCCCGCCGCTTCACCCTCATGGTGGACGTCTTCTACGACAACCGCGTCAAGCTCATCGTGTCCGCCGACGCGGCTCCGGAGAAGCTGCTCAAGATCGAAGAAGAGCCGGCCGACCCGCGGCTGCGCGCCATGGTGTTCGAATTCGCGCGGACGGCGAGCCGCCTGGTCGAGATGCAGTCGCGCGAGTACCTCGCCGAGCGGCGGCGCATCCGCGCCTGACCCGGGCGCGGCCTCTCGCCGCGCCGGTATAATCGTTCCAAGAAAACCGCGCCTTAGGCGCGGTTCGTGCTTTGGGAAGCGACCATGGAAAAGTTCAAAGCCTACCGGATTCACGAGGTCGAGAAGAAGGTCACCGCACGGTTCGAGGAACTGACCCTCGATGCCCTCGACCCCGGCGAGGTGGTGATCCGGGTCGCGTATTCGAGCGTCAACTACAAGGACGCGCTCGCCGCGACCGGGGCGGGCAAGATCATCCGGCGGTTCCCCTGCGTCGGGGGGATCGACCTCTCGGGCACCGTGACCGAGTCGAGCGACCCGCGCTTCAAGAAGGGCGACGCGGTCATCTGCACCAGCTACGACCTGGGCGTCGCCCACGACGGCGGGTACGCGGAGTACGCGCGGGTACCCGCCGATTGGGTGGTCCCGATGCCGAAGGGGCTGAGCCTGCTCGACGCCATGGCGCTCGGAACGGCGGGCTACACCGCCGGCCTCGCCCTGCTCCGCATGGAAACGAACGGCTTGAAGCCTGCGAACGGCCCCGTGATCGTCAGCGGCGCGACGGGCGGCGTCGGCTCGATCGCCATCGACATTCTTTCGCGTCTCGGCTACCGGGTCACGGCGCTCACCGGCAAGGAGGGCGAGACCGATTACCTGAAGCGCCTCGGCGCAAGCGAGGTAATGTACCGGAAGAATCTTGACACTGCGAAGATCCGGCCCCTGGACAGAGCCATGTGGGCGGGCGCGGTCGACAACCTCGGCGGAGACGTGCTCGCGTGGATGGCGAGCACGATGATGCAGGGCGGAACGATCGCCTCGATCGGCCTTGCCGCGAGCATGAATCTGAACACGACGGTCGCGCCCTTCATCCTGCGCGGAGTTTGCCTGCTCGGGATCGACTCCGGGTACACGCCGATGCCGCTGCGGCAGGAAGTCTGGAGGCGCCTCGCCGGCGACATGCGCCCGGCGCACCTCAAGGAGATGACGCGCACCATCCCCTTCGACTCGCTGCCCCAGGCCTTCGAGCCGCTCATGAAAGGCGCGGCGAAGGGCCGGATCGTGGTCGATCTGGCGGACTGACGTGGCCGACTCCGTCCTCCCGAAGCAACGGGTCCTGATCGTCGACGATTCGAAGATCGTCCGCACCACCATCGGCCGCCTCATCCGCAAGAGCTTCGACGTGCGCGAGGAGGCGAACGGCGAAGCGGGCTGGAAAGCGATCGCGGGCGATCCGTCGATCGCCGTGGTGTTCTCGGACCTGCAGATGCCCGAGCTGGACGGCTTCGGGCTGCTCGAGCGCATCCGCAAGTCGGACAACAACCGCATTCGCAACATGCCGGTGATCGTCATCTCCGGGGACGAGGACGCCTCGACCAAGCAGCGCGCCAAGGCCGCCGGCGCCAACGACTTCATCACCAAGACCACCGACGGCACGGAGATCCTCGCGCGCATCGACAACCTGCTGCATCTCGTCGAAGCCAGGCAGCAGGCGGCGGCGAGCCAGGAGATGGTGCAGGCGACCGCGACGACCGATCCGCTGACCGGCGCGTTCACGGCGCACTACCTCATGACGGAAGGCCGCAAGCACTTCGCCCACGTGCGCCGCCACGGCGGTCACCTCGCGGTCCTGATGATGCGCGTGGACACGTACCGGGACATCGCCGAGAAGGCCGGCAAGAACGTCGCCGACCAGCTGCTGGCCAAGATCGCAAAAATGGTGATGAGCACGCTGCGCGCCGAGGACACGATGGGGCGCACGGGGGAGGCGATCTTCACGGTTGCCTTCTCCGGGACGACTTCGCCGCAAGCGCTCGTGTTCGCGCGGCGGGTGCAGGAGCAGCTGGAAAAGGCGCAGCCGACCTTCCAGGGACAGGTGCTGAGGATCCGCACGAGCATCGGCCACGCCGGACTGGACATGGACTCGGCGTCCTCGATCGAGGAGCTGATGAAACTCGCGCTGCAGCGCCTGCAGCAGGGCGCGAGCCGCCTGCCGGAGCCCGCCGCGCCGACGACGACGTTGGGCCCGGTGGGCCCGCCCGGCCTGCCGATCGACGTCGAGCGCGCCCTGCAAGTCTTCGACCCGGCGAAAGCCGACCAGCTCGGCGACGCCGCTTACGAAGCGCTGCGGCGCCTGCTGCCTTTCATCCATGCGATCTGCCGGCGCCTGAACGTGGACTTTCCGGCGAGCGCGATCCTCGAAGCGGTGAAGAACCGGAAGAAGTAGACTTCGGGTTGCGGACCCGCGCAGATCGCAACCCGTGACCACGTACAAGGAATTCCACCGCCGCTCGATCGAAGACCGCGAGGGCTTCTGGGCGGAGCAGTCGAAGCTCGTTCACTGGAACCGCGCTCCGTCGAAGGTGCTCGACTACGGCCGGCCGCCGTTCGCCCGCTGGTTCGTCGGCGGAGAGACCAACCTCTGCCACAACGCCGTCGATCGCCACCTCGCCTCCCGCGGGGGGCAGAAGGCGCTCGTCTACATCTCCACCGAGACGAACGAGGAGAAGAGCTTCACCTACCGCGAGCTGCACGCCGAGGTGCAGCGCGCCGCGGCGATGATGCGCTCGCTCGGGGTCGGCAAGGGCGACCGCGTCATCGTCTACATGCCGATGATTCCCGAGGCGGCGTTCGTCATCCTCGCCTGCGCGAGGATCGGCGCGATCCACTCGGTGGTGTTCGGCGGGTTCGCCGCGGCGAGCCTCGCCGCGCGCATCGACGACGCGAAGCCGGCGCTCATGGTCACCGCCGACGGCGGCAGCCGCATGGGCAAGGTGGTGCTCTACAAGGCGCTCGTCGACGAGTCGCTGCGGATCGCGAAACACCCGCCGCGGCATGTCGTCATCTTCAGGCGCGGACTCGACAAGTCGATGCCGGTCGTCGCCGGCCGCGACCTCGACTACGCCGAGCTCCGCGCGAAGCACGTGAACGCGCAGGTGCCGGTCGCGTGGCTCGAATCGAACGAGCCGTCGTACATCCTGTATACATCGGGCACGACGGGGAGGCCGAAGGGGGTGCAGCGCGACACAGGCGGCTACGCGGTGGCGCTCGCCGCGTCGATGAAGTACATCTTCTGCGGGGGCGCGGGCGAGACGATGTTCACCACCTCGGACATCGGCTGGGTCGTCGGGCACTCCTACATCATCTACGCGCCGCTCATCGCCGGGATGACGACGATCATGTACGAGGGCGTTCCGATCCGGCCCGACGCCGGCATCTGGTGGAAGATCGTCCAGGAGAAGAAGGTCAACGTGATGTTCTCGGCACCCACCGCGATCCGCGTGCTGAAGAAACAGGATCCCGCGTATCTGCGGAAATACGATCTTTCCTCGCTCAAGCACCTCTTTCTCGCCGGCGAGCCGCTCGACGAGCCGACGCACGTCTGGATCGCCGAGGCGCTCAAGAAGCCGGTGATCGACCATTACTGGCAGACCGAAACCGGCTGGCCGATCCTGTCTGCGGTCCCCGGTGTGGAAAAAACACCGATCAAGTACGGCAGCCCCAGCTTCCCGGTGTACGGCTACGACCTGAAGCTCCTGCGCGAGACCGACGCGTCCGAGGCGGGGCCGGACGAGAAGGCGGTAGTGGCGATCGCGCCGCCGTTGCCGCCCGGGTGCATGACCACCGTCTGGGGCGACGACGAACGCTTCGTGAAGACCTATTTCGGCACCTTCCGCGCGAAGCAGGTGTATTCGACGTTCGACTGGGGCATCCGGGACAAGGACGGCTACTATTTCATCCTCGGCCGCACCGACGACGTCATCAACGTGGCCGGGCACCGGCTCGGCACGCGCGAGATCGAGGAAGCGGTCAACATGCACGCGAACATCGCGGAATGCGCCGTCGTGGGGGTGAACGATTCCCTGAAGGGCCAGATGCCGCTCGCCTTCGCGGTGGCGAAGGACACATCGAAACTGGGCACGCCGGACGGGCGCAAGGCGCTCGAAAAGGAAGTGATGGAAACCGTCGACAAGCAGCTGGGCGCCATCGCGCGGCCGCGCGCGGTACACTTCGTCTCCCTGCTGCCGAAGACGCGCTCGGGCAAGACGCTGCGGCGCTCGATCCAGGCGCTCGCCGAGAATCGCGATCCGGGAGACCTCACGACGATCGAGGACCCCGCGGCGCTCGAGCAGATCCGAAGCGCATTGAAGAGCCAATGAAGGAGCCGACGAAGTGAAGACCAAACCCTGCCTGACGCTGGACGACTGCAAGAAGATCGGCGCCGCCGCCGAAGCCGAGGCGCGCAAGAACAAGTGGAACGTGACGATCGCCATCCTCGACGACGGCGGGCACCTGCTGTGGCTCGAACGCATGGACGGAGCGACGCCCGCCAACGCCGAGATCGCCATCGAAAAAGGCCGTAGCGCCGCCGTGTCGCGCCGCTCGACAAAGACTTGGGAAGACCGCATCGCGGGCGGACGCACCGCGATGCTCAAGATGCCGGTGCTTCCGATCCAGGGCGGCGTGCCGATCATGGTCCAGAACGAGTGCGTCGGCGCGGTCGGAGTCTCCGGCGTGCAGTCGCACGAGGACGAGCAGATCGCCAACACCGGGATCGCCGCGCTGGGCTAGGGAATCAAATTACGGTCCCGCGTGTTTGCGGGATCGGACGTTTCGCAAACCGCAGTCAATCAAGGAGGAGAACTCATGAAGCTGAAAACCGTTTTGACCACCGCAGTCCTCGGCGCCGCCTTCGCGGCGCCGGGCGTCGGCCTCGCGCAGCAAAAGCCCGCGCAGAATCCGCTCGACGTCATTCCGGAGAAGATGCCGTTCGATATTCCGTCCGGCACGTCGATCACGCTGGATCGCGCCCAGGCGGCGATCGCCGCCGTAATGGCCGAGGCGAAGAAGCGCGACTGGAGGATGAACATCGCGGTGGTCGGTCCAAGCGGCCGGCTCGTCGCCTTCGCACGCATGGATGGTGCGCAGCGGGCCTCGATCAACATCGCCGAGCACAAGGCGCGCACGGCCGCGCTGTACCGCCGCGAGACCAAGGTCTTCGAGAACGCGGTTCAGCAGGGCAACCTGCTTTACATCCTGACGCTCGACGACGTGATCGCCTCGCGCGGCGGCATTCCACTCGTCGAAGGCGGCAAGCTGATCGGCGGGATCGGCTGCTCGGGTGGCACCGGCTCGCAGGACGAGGCCGTGTGCAAGGTGGGCGCGGCGACGATCAACAAGTAGGTCGGGCGCTTTTGATGAGGAGGGGGCCTCACGGCCCCTTTTTCATTTCTTCTTTCTCTTCGACTGTGCGGTTCTCTTTGTGGCCTGCTTCGGCTCGGGCATCTTGAGGAGCTTGAGCGCGTTGCCGAAGTAGATCTTGCGCTTGTCCGCCGCGGGCAGCTTCAGGTCCTCGACCGAGCGGATGCCTTCGCGGATGAACATCGGCCCGCCCTCGGGATCGAACGGGCAGTCGCTCGCGAACACGACCTTGTCCGCACCGAAGAAATCGAGCCCGCAGCGAAGGGCGGAAGCCGAGCCGCCGAGCACGGTGTCGGCGTAGAACATCCGGAAGTACTCGATCGGCTTCTTCTTCATCGATTTCAGCAGCGCCTCGTAGTTCTCGTCGGCGCTGCGGCTGCCGAGTTGCGCCCAGAGCGTCTCGGCGCGGCCGGAGAAGAACGGGATCATCGCGCCGCAGTGATGGGTGATGATGCGGACCTGCGGGAGCTTCTCGAACAGTCCCGAGAACACCATGCGCGACATGGCGACGCTCGTCTCGTAGGGCCAGCCGAGCACCTGCCAGATCTCGTATTTCGACTTGGGCTCTCCGGGATAGTCGGCGCGAGTCGCGGGCCGCGCGGGGTGCATCCAGATCGGAACGTCGTGCTTCTTCGCCGCGCGCTCGAACACGGGAAAATACTCGGGTTCGTCGAGCGGGCGGCCCGCGACGCTCGTGCAGATCTGCACGCCGCGCGCCTCGAGCTTCGCGATCGCGCGGTCCATCTCCTCGAGCGCGGCCGGCACGTTGTTCATCGGCAGCGAGGCGATGAAGGCGGGAAACTTCTTCGGCCATTTCCGCACCATCTCCGCCATGCCGTCGTTGGCGATCCGCGCGAGCTCCGGGGAGAGCTCCGGGCCGCCGATCAGCTCGGGCGAGGGCAACGAAAGCGTCAGCACCTGCTGCACGTCGGGAAACTTTTCGTCGAGCATCGCGACGCGCGCCTCGATGTCCCAGAGCATGCGCAAGCCGGTCATGCGCTTGACGATGCCGGGGTCTTTCGAGTGCTGCTTCATCATCTCGAGGTAGCGCTGCGGCATGACGTGGTTGTAAATGTCGATCTTCATGGATCGCTTTCACTCTGCGCGAATATGGACCGCCTTGACGACCTTCGCCCAGCGCTCCTGTTCGCGCCGTACGAAGCGCGCGAACTCCTCCGGCGTATCCGGCGCGGGGCTGAGACCCATGCTTTCCAGACGCTCGCGAGTTGCCGGCTGGCCCAGAGCCTTCGCCGATTCCGTATTCAAGCGCATGATGATCTCTCGCGGCACCCGCGCCGGCGCGAACAATCCAAACCAGGCGTTGACGTCGAAGTCCGGGATGCCCTGCTCGATGAGCGTCGGCACGCCCGGAAGGAGCGGCGTGCGCTCGCGCGTCGTGACGCCCAGTGCGCGCAGCTTCCCGGCGCGGATGTACGCGAGCGATGCCGAGATGTCCGCGAACATGAGCGGAATCTGCCCGCCGATCAGATCGCTCACCGCCGGCCCCGCGCCTTTATAGGGGACGTGCGTCATCTCGACGCCGGTGAGCTGCTTGAACAACTCGCCTGCGAGGTGCTGGGACGTGCCCGTTCCGGCGGACCCGAACGACAGCTTCCCGGGATTCGATTTGGCGTAGGTGACCAGCTCCTGAACATTTCGCGCCGGCACCGAGGGGTGCACGACGAGCACGTTGATGTTGCTCGCGACGAACGTGATCGGCGCGAGGTCGTTGACCGGATCGAAGGGCATCTTCGCGTAGACGCTCGGATTGATGGCGTTCGGGCCGATTCCTCCCATGCCGATCGTGTAGCCGTCTACGGGCGCCTTCGCCACCACATCCATGCCGATGTTTCCGCCGGCCCCCGTCCGGTTCTCGACCACGATCGGCTGGCCGAGCAGATCGCCGAGCGGCGACGCGAGAGTCCTGCACAGCGTATCGACCACTGCTCCGGGCGGATACGGGCTGATCATCCGGATCGGCCTCGCCGGGTAGGCAGATTGACTCAGTGCGTTGTCGAAGGTGCCGGCCGCGAGGCAGGCGGTCAGCGCGAGAACGACTCGATGGAATTTCATGGTTCCTCCGCTGATGTCTTGTAGATGTCGATCTTCATGGCGGGAAGGGATCGCGGCGGTGGGATATCGAATGTAGCATATTTGCGGCCCGCGACGCGCGGCCGGGGCGCGAGGAAGGGAACCGATGAACGCGTTGTTCAGGAAGGTCGGCGAGGGCATCGCCCCCCGTATATCATGATCGCGGCTTGACCCAAGGGGAGCCGACCATGGCCGACTACCGCATCGAGCGCGACACCTTCGGCGAGATCCGCGTCCCCGCCGCCAAGCTCTGGGGAGCGCAGACGCAGAGGTCGCTGGAGAATTTCCGCATCTCCGGCGAACGCATGCCGGTCGAGCTGATCCGCGCGCTCGCGCAGGTGAAGCGTTGCTGCGCGCTGGTGAACGCGGAACTCGGCGTCCTGTCCGCCGACAAGGCGAAGGCGGTCGCGGCGGCGGCGGAAGAAGTGCTCGCGGGAAAGCACGACGGCGAGTTTCCGCTCGTCGTCTGGCAGACGGGCTCCGGAACGCAGACCAACATGAACGTGAACGAGGTGCTCGCCAACCGCGCAAGCGAGCTGATGGGCGGCGAGCGCGGCGAGAAGCGCCTCGTCCATCCGAACGACGACGTGAACCGCGGGCAGTCGTCGAACGACGTGTTTCCGACGGCGATGAACGTCGCCGCGATGCAGGCGCTGCACGACCGGCTCGTTCCGGCGCTGAAGCGGCTGCGCGACACACTCGCGGCGAAGTCGGAGGCGTTCAAGGACATCGTGAAGATCGGCCGCACGCACCTCCAGGACGCGACGCCGCTGACGCTCGGTCAGGAGATCTCGGGCTGGGTATCACAGCTCGACCACGGCATCGCGCACCTGCAGGCCTCGCTCACGCATCTCGCCGAGCTCGCGCTCGGCGGCACGGCGGTCGGCACGGGTCTGAACGCGCATCCGGAATTCGGCGCGCGCGTCGCCAAGGAACTGGCGCGGCGCACGGGACTCCCGTTCGTCTCCGCGCGCAACAAGTTCGAGGCGCTCGCCGCGAACGACGCGCTCGTGCACGCGCACGGCGCGCTGAAGACGCTCGCCGCGTCGCTCACCAAGATCGCGAACGACGTGCGCTGGCTCGCGAGCGGCCCGCGGAGCGGCATCGGCGA
>Ga0187773_10001045_pt1 | contig 11121 bp, 12 predicted proteins | sample 0216_BV02_MP05_1_FD_133133 | JGI IMG/M metagenome (GOLD analysis project Ga0187773, IMG submission 133133) | Tropical peat soil microbial communities from peatlands in Department of Meta, Colombia - 0216_BV02_MP05_10_MG | ecosystem: Environmental > Terrestrial > Soil > Wetlands > Peat | place...
AAAGCGATTAAATCGGCTCGAATCGTGGCCAATCCGGGCTGTTATCCGACCGGTGCGCTTCTGGGACTTCTCCCGTTGCTCCAAAAACGGCTGTTGGATCCTGCTGGCATTATCATTGATGCAAAATCCGGGATCTCCGGCGCCGGACGGAGCCCGAGCCAGGCCACCCATTTTCCGGAGGCTCACGAGGCCGTATCGGCCTACGGCATCGGCCGGCATCGTCATCTGCCCGAGATCGAGCAGGAGCTGTCCCTGTTAGTCAGAAAAAGGGTTGCGGTGACCTTTACACCGCATCTGGTACCGATCAATCGCGGGATTCTATCGACGATTTATGTCAAGCTCACGAAAAAAATCGAGACCGAAGGGGCCGTAAAACTATTTCAGGACTTTTACGAGGGAAACCCTTTCGTCCGAGTTTTACCGTCCGGTGAATTGCCCAATACGCGAAATGTGCAGGGTTCAAATGACTGCCACGTCGGGCTAGTGGTCGATGATCATGCAAGCCGTGAATCAGCGATCCTCATTGTCGTCACGGCCATCGACAATCTGGTCAAAGGAGCGGCCGGCCAGGCGATTCAGAACATGAATCTCATGATGGGTTACGAAGAATCCCTGGGGCTAACCGCACCGGGGCTGTTTCCATAGAAGGGCCGACAATGAAAAATGTACACGGTGGAATAACAGCCGCGAAAGGCTTCCGCGCCGCAGGCCTCCATTGCGGAATCAAATCCGGACGAAAACCCGACCTCGCCCTGATCGTGGCGGATTGCCGCTGTTCCTCCGCCGCGGTGTTTACTTCGAACCGGGCCGCGGCCGCCCCGGTTATCATAACCCGGAACCATTCCCAAGCTGGAAGGCTTCAGGCGATCGTGGCCAACTCAGGATCGGCAAATGCTTGCACAGGCAACCAGGGCTTGGCCATTGCGGAACAGACGGCTGCGATAACCGGAAAACTGCTTGGGATTTCACCCCGCCGGGTCGCGGTGGCCTCCACCGGAAAAATCGGTGCGCCCCCGTCGCTCAAGGCGCTCCGGACTGGAATTCCCCGGGCCATCTCGGCCTTAAGCGCGAAAGGAAGCCGAGAAGCGGCCGCGGCCATCTTGACGACCGACACCTTCACGAAAGAGGCCGCCGTACAGGTGAGGATCCTTGGAAAAACCGTCACGATTGGAGGAATTGCCAAGGGAGCCGGGATGATTCATCCCAATATGGCGACGATGCTCGCTTTTCTGACCACGGACCTCCGGATTCCCTCCGCACCCCTTCAGAAAATGCTGGCCTCAGCCGTGGATCAATCATTTAACATGGTCTCGGTTGACGGGGAAACCAGCACAAACGACATGGTCGTCTGCCTGGCCAATGGCGCGGCAGAAAACGAATCCATCGAAAGATCCACCGGAGCGAGAAGGGCTTTTCAGGAAGCCCTCAACGCCGTATGCACTGAATTGGCCAAGATGATTGCCCGGGACGGTGAAGGCGCAACAAAGTTGGCGGAGATTCGAGTAATCGGGGCCAAACGCGAAAACGCGGCCCGAATAATTGCTCGGCGGATCTCCCAATCCCCTTTGGTCAAGACCGCCTTCCTGGGCGAGGACGCCAACTGGGGCCGTATCGCCGCGGCCGCGGGTTCGGCCGGAGTGGAGTTCGATCCCGCCAGGATAAGTATTTTTTTTGACAAGGTTGCGGTGGTAAAAAATGGAGTGGGTCTCGGCCCGACGGCCGAAAGGAAAGCCGCACGGGTGCTTGGGAATCAATCCTTTACCATAACCCTCGATCTTCGGTCTGGAAATCATTCCGCCACGGCTTGGACCTGCGATTTGACCGAGGACTACATCCGAGTCAACGCGGCTTACCGGTCTTAATCTCCATCTTTTCGCTTGCAAATCATTCCTTAATATGTTATTTTTCGAAGGGTTTGATGGAACTCAATTCACACGCCTGACCGTTTCCCACTCAAGTAAGAAGGGATCGGCGTTCGGAGTGGTGTATGCCTGCGTACGGGCATGCGATTCGAACGAACAAACGGGCGGAGGTTTAACCACAAGGAGGTTTATATGTCCGTGATCTCAATGAAAGAGCTTTTGGAGGCCGGAGTTCACTTCGGCCACCAGACAAAACGTTGGAACCCCAAGATGAAAAAGTATATCTTCGGGGAACGCAACGGGATTTACATCATCGATCTGCAGAAAACACTGAAGCATTTCCACGCCGCCTATGAGTTTGTTAAACAGACCGTTGCGGACGGGCGCTCGATCCTCTTCGTCGGGACAAAACGCCAGGCCCAGGAAGTGGTCGAGACAGAGGCTAAACGAAGCCAGATGTTCTACGTCAACCAGCGGTGGCTTGGGGGAATGTTGACCAATTTCCAGACGATCCGCAAAAACATCGAACGTCTAAAGAAACTGGAGGCCGCTCGGACGGACGGCACGTACGACCGCCTGACGAAAAAAGAGGTGGCGGATCTCGAAAAGGATCGGATGAAACTGGAAAAGTACCTGAACGGGATTAAGGAAATGACCACCCTCCCCGGCGCGGTGTACATCGTGGATACCAAGAAGGAACATATCGCGGTCCAGGAAGCCAAGCGCCTTGAGATCCCCGTGATCGCGATTCTGGATACGAACTGCGATCCGGAGGATGCCGATCTGATCATCCCGGGAAACGACGACGCGCTTCGCACGATCAAGCTGATCACGAACCGTATCGCGGAGGCCGCGGTTGAAGGGCTGCAGCTTCGCGCTAAGAAACAACCTCCGGCCGGAACAGCGGCCGCCTTGCCCGAACCGAGCTTATCGGCGATCCCGATCGCATCCCCAACGGGGGAGCCGGTCGAGGGAATCGTGGAGGCCGATAATGTCCATTGACGCCACTTTAGTAAAGGACCTGCGCGAGAAAACCGGAGCCGGAATTTTGGACTGTCAAAAGGCCCTGACCCAGTCGGGCGGAGATATGGCCAAGGCGATCGACTTCTTGAGACAGAAAGGACTGGCTACGGCCCAGAAAAAATCCGGCCGCGTTACCAATGACGGATTGATCGCCTCCTACATCCACGCCGGCAATAAGCTTGGCGTCCTCCTCGAAGTCAACTGCGAAACCGATTTTGTCGCCAAGACGGACGATTTCCAAGAGCTGGCGCGGGATCTTGCAATGCATATCGCCGCGGCCGATCCACGATACCTAAAACGGGAAGAGGTTCCCGGCACCGTTTTGGAAAAAGAGAAAGAGATTTTTTTGGCTCAGGCCAAAGAGAGCGGAAAACCCGCAACCGTTCTGGAAAAAATCGTGGCCGGGCGGATTGAAAAATTCTTCGCGGAAGTCTGCCTGTTGGAGCAGCCCTTCGTCAAGGATCCCTCCGTCACAGTTAAGGACCTGCTCGGTCAGAAGATTGCCAAACTCGGCGAGAACATCTCCGTTCGCCGATTTACACGGTTTCGACTGGGTGAGATCGTCGAGGCATGAATGCACCGAAATTCCAGAGGGTGTTGCTGAAGATCAGCGGCGAGGTTTTGGCCGGGGATCAAGGCTATGGCATTGATCCAAAGGTCATCGACGCCGTTTCCACCGAGATCAAAGATATCCACGATCTGGGCGTCGAGGTGGCCGTGGTGATCGGCGGCGGAAATATCTTCCGAGGGCTGGCCGCCAGCGCCGGCGGGATGGAGCGGTCGTCGGCCGATTACATGGGCATGCTGGCGACGGTGCTGAACGCGCTGGCACTCCAGAATGCCCTCGAGCGTAAAGGCGTCTTCACCCGCGTTCAGTCGGCGATCGAGATGCGCCAATTGGCCGAAAGCTACATCCGCCGGAGGGCTATCCGTCACTTGGAGAAGAAACGCGTCGTCATCTTTGCCGGGGGAACCGGCAACCCGTATTTTTCAACCGACACCGCCGCGGCCCTCCGTGCCATGGAAATCGGCGCGCAGGTCATCCTGAAAGGAACAAAGGTGGACGGTATCTATGACGCCGATCCGATGAAACATCCCAAAGCAAAACGGTACGACGAGCTGACCTTTTTTCAGGTCATTGAAAAGGATCTCCGCGTCATGGATTCGACGGCCGTTACCCTCTGCATGGATCACAGCCTACCTCTGATCGTGTTTAATCTCAAAGAAAATGGAAACATCAAGCGAATCATTCTCGGACAAAAAATTGGCACGATCGTCCGGAAAACCCTTTAAACGATCGGGGGCGAGCGATTCTCAATGGCAACCGATATTAAAAGAGCGGTAAAGGAAAAAATGGAGGGCGCGGTCGAACATCTTCGCAAAGAGCTGGCCGGCGTCCGCACCGGAAGGGCTTCGCTGGCTCTTTTGGACAATATCAAGGTGGATTATTACGGCACGCCGACCCCCTTGCGCCAGGTGGCCGCTCTGTCTGTTCCCGAAAGCCGCCAGATCGCCATTCAGCCCTGGGAACCGAACCTCATCGTCGAGATCGAAAAGGCGCTCCTGGCTTCGGACCTCGGCCTGACCCCCAGCAACGACGGCAAGGTCGTCCGGATCAATATCCCGCCTCTGACCGAGGAGCGGCGAAAGGACCTGGGCAAGCATTGTAAAAAATTAGGCGAGGATTCCAAGGTCATCGTTCGGAATCTCCGTCGGGATGCAAACGAAGAGCTCAAAGGTCTTCAAAAGTCGGGCTCGTTGAGCGAGGATGCCCTCCGAAAATCTCAAGATGAAATCCAGAAATTAACCGATGAATACATCAAAAAAATCGACGAGGTTATTAAAAATAAGGAAAACGAAATTCTGGAAAAAACATAGGCTGCGGAGGTATCGTCCATGTCATCGTCATTTTACTTTCGAATTCGCCTCCTGATCGTCTGGGTGTTGGTCGTCTCGACCATGAGCGTGACCTTTGAAGCCCGAGAAAGTTCGGCCGCGCTTCTCCCCTCCATGGCGGCCATGGATTTGGAAACCCTCGGACCGGATCGCGAAGGTTCGATGAAAAGAATTCAGTCCGTCCTGGAATCCAAGGTCATCGTCCAGCGTCTGGCCGACTTTGGACTGACCCCGGCTGAAATCAACTCACGGCTGAATCAACTCTCGGACCAGCAGGTTCACGAGATCGCAACCCAGCTGGATGCTTTGCAACCGGGCGGAGATGTCCTGGGAACGATCGTGGTTTTGTTGGTGATAGCGATCTTGGTGGTGGTCCTTCTTCAATTAACCGGGCACAAGATCATTATCACGAAGTAGACACTCAGCGAGCACTCTGCGGGGAGGGAAGGATCTCGACGAGACTTCGGCCTGAGCGCTCGGTTGAGTCGCTCGATCAAGTCGCTCCAACGCGTTTAGCGGGGACGACGTGGGCCCCTAAATCATGAACACCTCTGCGGGGCATTGGTTGCGCTACCATCCATCATTAACAGGATACCTGCTCTTCGGAATTTTAACGCTGTTATTCTTTGCGGACGGTCGCACCGCCTCCTCGGCCCCCCTGCCCCCCGACGTTTCACTCATTGCCGGCGTTCCTTTTTATCCCCAGGAAGAACTGGGATGCGGTCCGGCGGCTGTCGCAAGCCTTTTGGCGTTTTGGGGTCAGCCGGTTTCTCTGGAAGAGATCACCCAAGAGGTCTACCTAGAAAAACTGAAAGGCAGTTTGCCCATCGATCTGGAACGGGCCGCGCAAAAACGCGGCTTTGCCGTCTCCTCCTATCCCGGCCGTCTGGAGGATCTGCTCCTTCATTTACAAAAGAACCAACCCGTAATTGCCTTTCTCAACTTGAGATGGCGCCTGTTTCCCCAGGGGCATTTCGTAGTCGTCACGGGCTATGACGGGACTCATTCAATGGTCATCGTCCATTCCGGAGAACAAGCCTACGACAGGATGCCGGTTAATACCTTTATGAACGCATGGTCCAAAACAGGTTACTGGAATCTGCTGATTCTTCCTCGGGAGGTGATTTCATAAAACCCGAAACCAACAAGATCCAATGGCTGATTGGAATGGGGCTTCTGTTTACGGTCTGGGGCTGCGGATCCATGCCGCGGATCGTCGTTTTGCATGATCCGCTCACTCCTCAGGAACATGCACAGCTCGGCGTGAGTTATGAATCGCAGAAAGACTGGGCGTCGGCCGAAAAGCAATATCAGGCCGCTCTCGACCAGGATCCCGACTTCTTGCCCGCCCTGGCCAACTTGGGCAATGTGTATGCCCAACAAGAACAGTATGCCTCCGCCGAAAAAATGTATCGTCGCGCGCTGCAGCATGATTCGAACAACCCGATGGCAAACAACAACCTGGCCTGGATTTATATTGTACAGGGAATCCATCTGGACGAAGCCGGAAAACGGATCGACCGGGCTCTGGCAATGGATCCCGATCATCGCGCATTCTATGAGGACACCCGCGCCCTACTTTTCCTAAGCCTCGGGCAACCGGTCCAGGCCCAAGCCGCGTCATTCCGGGCCGAAACCGCTTCCGGTTCGGATCTGCCGGGTTTCGCGCAACAGCATAACGTGACCCGATCGAAAATCGAGGCGGCCATGGCGGCCCGCGGGACCAAAGGGATGGAAGTTCCGTGACACTGACCAAAACGCTTAAAAAAACGCTCGCGGTTCGACCACCCCATCCCACCGTGGCAGAAATCGATCTGGCGGCCTTCCGTCAGAATCTCCGGTGGGTCCGCAATCGCATCGGTCCACAGCGGGCGCTTCTCGCCGTGGTGAAGGCCAATGCCTACGGTCACGGGATCGTTCCCATCTCGCAAACTGCGGTTTCCGAAAAGATTCAGGGGTTGGGTGTCGCCTTCGTCGAAGAAGGCGTCCAGATCCGCCGAGCCGGAATCACGGCGCCGATTCTGGTCATGGCCGGCTTTCTTCACGAGGAAGCCCAACAATTCTTAAAACACCGCCTCACACCCGTGATTTCTCATCCGGATCAATTGGACTCGTTAAAACGGCTGGCGTCAAAAGCCACCCGTCCCGTGGGCATCCATCTTAAAATTGACACCGGAATGGGTCGACTGGGGTTATTAGAGCGGGAGCTTGTTCCTTTCATCGAACGGGTCCATGACGTTAAAAAAATAGAAATTCTGGGGTTGATGTCGCATCTTGCCGACGATGAACTCACCGATTGCCCATCGGCCGAAGACCAGATCGACCGTTTTGAAAAAGTCCAGCGCATGATCGAGTCGCTCGGCCTAAAAATTCCACTGCTCCATATGTCTAACAGCGCCGCGATCGTGGGTTTAAAGCGCGCATGGTTCAACCTCGTAAGGCCCGGCATCGTGCTGTACGGATACGCGCCTTCTTCTCCGGGTTCGGAACCCATTCCGATCAAACCGGTCATGACCCTCAAAACGCGGATCATTCATTTGAAACGGGTCCCGGCCGGAACCCCGATCAGCTACGGCCGCACCTTTACCACGCGCCGGGAGAGCCTGATTGCCGTCCTGCCGATCGGTTATGCCGACGGCTACAGCCGCGCCTGGTCGAACCGGGGGCAGGTATTGATCGAGGGACGACGCGTCCCGGTCATCGGAAGGGTCTGCATGGATATGACGATGGTCGATGTCACGGATCTGCCAACCGTCCGCATCGGGGCGGAAACCGTCCTGATGGGCGCACAGGGAGCCGAAACCCTCTGGGCGGATGCGTTGGCCCGGCAGCTCGGCACCATCCCGTACGAAATCCTCTGTGCCGTAAGCCACCGGGTGCCCCGTATTTATCGCGAAGGAGCCGAACCGCGATGAGATGGCTTGAGGTCATCGGTTTTAATACAACGAAATTCATCGAAGAGATCGGAAATGTAGCCGTGCTTTTTTTGAACTCGCTTAAATGGGCGCTTCGTCCCCCGCTCGGGTTCCGGAACATCCTGAAGCAAATGGAGGAGGTCGGCGTCGGCTCGGTTCCGGTCGTCATGATCACAGCCGTCTCGACCGGCATGGTTCTGGCTCTTCAAAGCCACACCGGCTTTAAGCGGTTTAATGCCGAGAGTCTGGTCGGAACCGTCGTGGCCTTGTCCATGACCCGCGAGCTCGGACCGGTCCTTACGGCGTTGATTGTGGCCGGCCGCGCCGGCGCAGCCATGGCCGCTGAACTGGGAACGATGCGGGTTACCGAGCAGATCGACGCCCTCAGTTCGATGGCCACCAACCCGATCAAATACTTGATCGTGCCAAGGCTGCTGGCCGGAATGGTGATGCTGCCGATTCTGACCATCTTCGCAGACGCCATCGGAATCGCGGGCGGCTATTTCGTGGCGGTGCAGATGCTGGACGTCAATCCGGTCGTCTATATGCGGCGCACGACCGATTATTTGGAATACGACGATATCTTCGGGGGCTTGCTCAAGGCCTTCGTGTTCGGCATGATCATCGCGACGATCAGTTGCTACAAAGGGTTTAATACAGCCGGGGGGGCGGAGGGCGTGGGCAAGGCCACCACCGGCGCGGTGGTTATCTCCTCCATGCTGATCCTGATCTCGGACTATTTTCTGACATCGATGTTGTTCTGAGGAAAAACGTCATGGGCGAACCGATGATCCAGCTCCTCGATGTCTACAAATCCTTCAATAACAATCACGTGCTTCAGGGCGTCAATTTGACGATCGAGCGCGGCGAGACGATGGTGATCATCGGCGGGAGCGGAAGCGGAAAGAGCGTCATCCTCAAACACATCATCGGGCTGATGAAGCCGGATCGCGGCAAGGTGATCGTAGCCGGACAGGACCTCTCCACCTTGAAGGAACGCGCGTTGGACGAGCTGCGGAAAAAATTTGGAATGCTTTTCCAATACGCCGCGCTGTTCGATTCTCTTTCGGTATGGGAGAATGTTGGCTTTTCCCTTCGCCAAAAAACCCATATGAAGGACGACGAGATCCGGAGGCTTGCAACCGAAAAACTGGCCACGGTCGGCCTCCGGGGGGTAGAAGACCAGATGCCGGCCGACCTTTCGGGCGGGATGAAAAAACGAGTCGGCCTCGCACGAGCGCTGGCGATGGAACCCGAGATTCTTCTCTACGATGAACCAACCACCGGCCTAGACCCAATCATGGCGGACGCGATCAACGAGCTGATCCTTGAAATGAAGCGCCGCCTTCAGGTAACGGGGGTGGCGATCACGCACGACATGACCAGTGCGTATAAGATTGCGGACCGGATCGCCATGCTCTATCAGGGAAAAATCCAGGCCGTGGGAACGCCGGATGAAATCCGGAACAGCAACAACCCGATCGTCCATCAATTTGTGACCGGCAGCTCGGTCGGACCGATTAAGACGGTGTAGGGAACGTGGGCATGTTGGGGCGTGCGGGTTCACGCCTTGATCCGGGCGCACTGTCCGCCTAAGGCGGATGCGTCCCTAAAACAAAGAACTCGATCACAGAAAGGGCGTCTTCCCTTCTATGCGCTTGAGCACCGAGGCCCGAGTTGGATTGGTGGTACTTCTCGGGGTATTAATCCTGACCTATATGACCTTCAAGGTGGGCGGATACCGCTTCGGCACCGCCGCCGGCTATCACATCTACGCGCTTTTCGATAGTGTCGCCGGACTGGACACCAAATCGAAGATCCGGGTCGCCGGCGTGGAGGTCGGCACCGTTGAAACGATCGCGCTGCTGGACGGGCAGGCCAAGGTCACGCTGCGGATCAATCCGGATATCAAACTCCGCAAAGGCACCCAGGCCGCCGTGCGCGCCACCGGGCTTTTGGGGGACAAGTACCTCGAACTGATTCCGGGAAAAGAAGAGGCCTATCTGAAGGACGGCGACATCGTCACGCAGAGCGAGCAGGTGGCCGATCTGGACCGGCTGATCAACCAGTTCAGCAGCATCGCGTCCGACATCAAGACGGTCAGCGCCTCCTTGCGCGAAGCGCTTGGAACAAAAGAGGGTGAAACCTCCGTGAAGGAAATCGTGGCCAATATCCGGGAGCTCAGCCATAACCTCAACGCCACGGTGAAAGACAATCGCGAGAATTTCACTAAGGCCGTGGCCAACATCCAGGATGTCAGTTCATCCCTTAAAACGGACCTTCCCAAACTGATGGAAAGCCTCAACCGCACCTCGGAAAAACTGGAGGCGATCGCGACCAAAGTCGAAAAGGGCGAAGGGACCCTGGGCAAGCTCATCGAGAAGGACGACATCTACACCAAGCTGGATTCGACCCTCCAGGGGCTGAACGATATTACGCAGAAGGTCGAGCGAGGGGAGGGCACGATCGGGAAACTCTTCACGGACGAGAAAGCGTACGATCAACTCACCACGACCCTCGAAGGCGTGGGCAACGCCGTGAATCGCATCGAGCGGTTTAAAACGATCGTCGAGGGCTCCAGCGAGTATCAACTTAGGACTCATGATAACAAAGGCTACTTTACCGTCCAACTCCAGCCCCGGGAAGACAAATTTTATCTTTTGCAATTGGTGAACGATCCCCGGGGCTATTTTACCAAGACCACCCAGCAGACCGACAACAATCCTCCGGTGACGACGATCAAGACCAAGACCCAGTTAAAGTTCAGCGCCGAGTTCGGACGGCGGTATTCGGGTCTGGCCGTGCGGATCGGTCTGGTTGAAAATACACTCGGAGGGGGGGCTGATTATTACCTCTTTAACGACGCCCTGAGATTCAGCGCCGATGTCTGGGATTGGAATAGCAACGACCCGGAGGGAAAGCACCCTCATCTCAAGGCCACCGCACGCTACACCTTCTTCAAATATCTCTTCGTGCAGGGCGGATACGATAATTTCCTCAACAAGAAGATCGACACTGGATTTGTCGGTGGCGGCCTGCGTCTTGAAGACGAGGACTTCAAATACCTCATCGGCAGCGTTGCTATGCCGGTCAGCCGCTGACGCTCATCCCCAAGAGCGCGTCGGTGTGATTTTCGCCATCCGCATGAACCCAATATCATTTAATCCACGATCGAGAAAATTTCGGCCGAGATTGAAAGCCACCCATTCTAAATTGAGAATCGAATGACTCGCGTGCGAAAGAAAGCTCTTTGGGGACTCGGGGCCTCGTTCGCCTTTCTTATGGCTCTGCTGGTCGGCCTCCAATTCCTTGCGCCCAGATTCATCAATCAACAATCCGTCAAGAAGAACATCGAGGATATCGTCTCGAAAAAGCTGGGGGGGAAATTAACGTATGTTCGTCTGAATTATTTCATTTTTCCCCAT
>Ga0187773_10001046_pt1 | contig 11117 bp, 10 predicted proteins | sample 0216_BV02_MP05_1_FD_133133 | JGI IMG/M metagenome (GOLD analysis project Ga0187773, IMG submission 133133) | Tropical peat soil microbial communities from peatlands in Department of Meta, Colombia - 0216_BV02_MP05_10_MG | ecosystem: Environmental > Terrestrial > Soil > Wetlands > Peat | place...
CGGTAACCTCACCCTGACCGGAAGCGTCGCGAACCTCATCGTGGTCGAAACCGCCAAGCCCGCGGTCTGGATCAGCTACCGCGACTACCTGCGCGTTGGCGTGCCCATCACACTGCTAACGCTCGCCGTTGGGTGGGCATGGCTGAGTTGGGTGGGATAAGCGGGATTATTGGTTCTTGATGGTCTGAAAAGAAGTGCGCGCTTTGAGCTCCGGGCTGTGAGCACGCACCCGCCGCTCTGGTTGCCCGCGACTGGTCAGGGGGGCCATTCTACGCGACGGTTGCACCGCCATTCTTGACCCCGAGAAACCGCTTCACCAACTTTTCAATATTTAGGGCTCATGGTGAATCAAAATGAGATTCCCCAGGCAGTTTCGCAGGCCGCGCTGGGCCGCGGTTCGAGTAGGCGGGTTGGAGTGGCGGAGGCAGGGCTGCTATTGCCAGCGGCGGCGCGCCGGTTGAGCCGTCGCTGGACATACGGCGGGATGTCGACGCTACCCTCGTTTCCGGCCAGCAAGCCTGCTACCTCAGCCTACTCCGGAAAACCAGGAGCCAGCACCGGCCGGGACCCAGCGCCCGCACAACGACCTGCCCGCGACCCGCCTTCATGACTTTTGTCTTACAACTTCGGACCCCGCCCCTTGACTTGACACTTACCCCTTGCAGGAGAGAAGCTTACAGTCAATATTCCTACACACTGGAGAGGCTGTTGGACGTGAAGCCGATCTCCGTCTCCAGCCGGATTCGGTGGCCAAAGGGTGTTCTCGTCCGGTGGTTGCCGGACAAACCCAGTGGGTAACCGAACCTCTTCCGCAAGAAGGCGTGTTTTTTAGCATGGATCAGCATTCCAGTATCGACAAGGGACTGGCGGATGCGCCGCCACCGCAGCCCGCAATGCGCGGCTGGCCGGGAACCAATGGGCCCGACGCGGACTCCCCGACCGAAGTGCGCTTCCCCGCAGAAGACGGCGGTCGGTCGTTGAGCCAGATGGCAGAACGCGATCTCGGGGCCACCTTGCAGTTGCTCGCCGAGCGGGCGCAGTACATCACGGGGAGCACGGGAGCGGCTATCGCTCTCCGCGACCGCGACGAACTGGTGTGCAAGGCCAGCGCCGGGGAGTCGGCGCCCGGAGTGGGAACGATGTTGCAGGTGAACTCCGGGCTCTCGGGCGAAAGCGTGCGCACGGGTCAGACGCTGGTATGCGAGGATGCCGCCACCGATGGACGGGTGAACCGTGAGAGTTGCCACGCCTTGGGTATCGCGTCTGTGGTGGTGATGCCGCTGCTGCGCGACGGCGCAGTGATGGGCGTCTTCGAATTGTTTTCCGACCAGCCGCACGCCTTCGGGGAGCGCGATCTGATGGCGCTCGAGCGACTGGGGTCGATGGTGCACACGGCGCTCGATTGCGCCCAGACGGTTTCCGAGACGCCGCACGAGTCGGCTGTTGTGATTCCCATGGCGTCGCCGGCCGGGGTTTCATCGGCGAAAGTGGAAACTCCGGGCAACGAGCTTTTCGAAAGAAACGCAACCCCGGAGGGACATCTCTCGGCAACCGGCCCGTCCGCGAAAACGCCGGGACCTCAGCTGGCGTTTCCTCGCATTGCATTTCACGGAAGGACGACCTCGCCAACCGCGGTAGATGGGGTCAGGGAAGAACCTGCAACCAATCTCGCGCCTGCAGGGGAAAAAGCGGCGGCCATGGAGGGAGCCCTTGAGGAAGTGGCGGAGGGGTGGAGCGCGTCAGAACCTGGGCCGGCCGGAGCCACTGATCGCAATTACCCGGAACCAGATGCGCAGGCCGAGTCAGCGCAAGCAGAGGCGCTGACGACCTCGGCAGAGGGGGTCACAGAAGCAACTGCCCCGCCTGCTCCCGCCCCGGCAGCTCCGCAGCGGGCTGCTGCGGCCGAAGCGACCGGTCACGAAGCGCCAGCCGCGAACTGTGACGTCTCCGATCTGTTGGAAGCCACCGCGCCCGTAGCTTCCGTGCCTGCGGGTCCTAATGCCGCGTTCCCGGCGTCTCGGACGCCCGTCTCGGCGCCGCCCACGTCGCAGGCGGTGGCACCGGTCACGAGCGACCCGAGGGCGCGTAGCGAGGTAGCGAGCCTAGGGCGCTGCCAGACATGCGGGTTCCCGATATCCCCGGGACGTGTGTTGTGTCTTGACTGCGAGAAGCAGTTACGCAGTGAGGGCAAATCGGTGCCAGTAGCGCGCGCCCCCGAGCCCAAACGCGCGGCGACCTTGGAAGCCAGTTCATCCGCCATGCCTGATGACGCAGGTTCGGTTCCGATGTTTTTGGCCGGGGAAAAGGAAGAAGAGCCGGATTCCTGGCTCTCGTCCCATAAGTACCTGGTGGCGGCGATCGCGATGGTGGTGATGGGGGTCGCGGCGCTGCTGTTGTTGTCGCGATAGGGGCCACGGGAAAACTCGGTATGTCGTTTTGAGGCGGACGGTAACGCGGATGGGTAAGTTTTCGCGGGCGAGGCCGCCCCGCGCTCGACCTGATCAGAGTCTACCTAGAGCTGCGAGGGGTGCCAGATCATGGATTCGCGGTCAAGGTCATAGTCCCAGCGCTCTTCGCAATCGGCCTTGGCCAGCCCGCCGCAATGGCGCCCGCCGCCACCGTCGGCGAACACGACGGTCTTCAAGCCCAGGGGTTTGGCTTGGTCGCGGATCGCGGGCGAGATCACCAGATCATAGATCGCGTGCCGGCTGATGCCTTGCCACTCAATGCGCAGTTGGCTCCTTTCCTGCCCTTCCACGGAAACCTGAGCCGGTATGCCTTGCTGAGCCAATTGTTCCTGCAGGCTGCGGGCAAAACTGGAGCGAGCCTCAAAGGATGGTGCCACAACTGAAGAGGCAGACGAGCGCTGCCCGGCATGACTTACCGGACTGATGGCTACTCCGAAAACGAGCGCGAGCGATGGGCCAACTGTGAAAACATGGAGAATGCGCTTCATGTGGATGTGCGGTTCTGGGGCGGAAGTATAGCGCAGGGCGTCCGAAAGGCTAACTCACAGTGGTAACAGGCCCAGGGTCACTCTGGTAAGGGGCTCAGTTCCGTAATCCCCGGCGGCCATAAGGCGGGCGACGCGCTCTGCGAATCGCAGGCAGCCAAGAATACCCACACAAGCCTGCCTACGGTTAGCCCCAGCTTCGGGAGAAGCCCTATTTTGCAGCCTTTGTAGCTGTCCGCTCAAGCGTGGCAGGGCGGGGAATCGAGATGGTCGAAGCGAAATGTCCTTGGCACACCGGATGCCGCGAATCATCATGTCCTTGACAAAAAAGTAGCGTCTGCTAAAGTCCAATCAACTACCGGTCTGAACAAGGGTTACAGGTACTGTGCTATGAAAAACGTATATGAGGTGTTGCGGCAAAAAGAGCTGGAGTTAGCTCGCCTAGAAAAAGAAGTGGAGGCGTTGCGGGTGGTCGCCCCGTTGCTTTCCTCCGAGGAAGGCATGGATGAGGTTCCCAAGCCGACTCTGGCAACGCAGACCAGTCAGCAGCCAATCCGCATCCCCCAGACCGCCGTGAATGCCAACCCGCAACCGGCCCGGGCGGCGGGTTGGGAAGATACGGCCAAGCGCTGGCCGTAAGTCGATCCGCCAATCCAATTTTTGACGGCCCAGGTAATCCTGGGCCGTCATATTTTTGGCGGGTATCGAGGCAGTTTCTGTCCAGGGGGACATTGCACTTCCGAGTACCCCCGGACGGTTGTTTGGGGCGATGTCGGAAAACTGCGGTGCTATACTCCGGGCAACACCCTCCGAAATTAGCGCCAGGTTCGTTTACATCTCGAGCGAAAAAACGAGGTGGCGTGTCAACTTTCGCGGGTGAACCAAGAAAAGGCGGTATGAACGCCCCCGGGCTCCTCCCCCAATCGTTCCCTCACGAGCGGAGCGTTCCGCGCCGCCGGATGTGTGTGCCGGTGGATGTGACGGTGTTGCGTTCCGGGATGCCGGTGGGTATCCCGGGACGAGCCGTCGATGTCGGCGAAGGCGGATTGGGCGCCGTCCTAGCGGCGGAGTTGGTTCCCGGGCAAGTCGTGGGCGTGCACTTCCGGCTACCCCAACTGGGGATGGACGTTAACGCGCAGGCGCGCGTACGCCACGAGAAACAATTGCGTTGCGGGTTACAGTTTCTCACTCTCCGGCCCGAGGAGCAGGCGATGATCCGCTACTGGATCGGTCGCCGGGAAGAAAGCGCTCCCGCGATGGCGCAGCGGACCGAGTCGTTCAAGCCTTTTGTCGGCGAGAAAATTCCGGCTCAAGCTCAAGTGCAGGTAAGACCTCCGACCTTCCTCGCCGATTTGGAGAGGAACGGGGGCAGACATGAGCGGCGCTGGATGTTGGCGCTGGTGGTGCTGGCACTGTTGTCGGCGGTCACTGCCGGCTTTGGTTGGTGGCGGTGGCAGGAGGGTTGGCTAGAGCTGGAAGGCCATCTACGGGCCCGTCCGGAAGCGGCGGCGATGACGCAGGTCAAGGTCGCGCCCGAGGTGATGGAGAAATTTGTCGTCCACAAGGTGCAACCGGTGTATCCCGAGGAAGCCCTGCACAGCCGGGTCCGGGGAACCGTGGTGCTGGACACGATCATTGGGGAAGATGGAGAAGTGGTCAGCTTGCGCCCGCTGAGCGGCCCCGAGGTGTTGAGCCGTGCCGCCGCCGAGTCACTACGCTGGTGGCGCTTCGAGCCTTACCGTGTAGACGGACGGGCGGTACGCGTGGAGACAACATTGGCGGTGCAGTTTCAGTAAGGCGCCTGTGACGCACCCGGCTTTGGACTCCAGACCTCAAACCTCTGACTATCAGGCCTCAAGACCTCGGGGCTGAGCCCACGACCCAAGACCTTAAGAGCCGTTCCTTCTTCGCTAACTCCATTTCATTCCTAGAATTAGTTAGAGACGGGCTTTGCGGATGGCGTCGAGGACTCGGAAACTGCTGATGGCGAAGCAGCCTACGGCGGCCAGGGCGATGACCTGGGCGAGGGTCGGGTTGAGACGCAATCGGTCAGCAAACAGAGCGGCGACGGCACACAGCAACCCGATCACGTTCAGCCAGGTGGGACTGTGCACGGCAAGGCCCGAGCCGCGCAGGCGGAGCTGCAGCAACACGGCGGCCAGACCTATGGCGGCCAATACAACGACGGCCGCCAGGCTGTGGAATGCGGCACGAGTGGTGTAGATGACGACCAGCGCGACCGCGGCGAGGAGCAGGCCGGAGGCGATGACGGTCCAGCGACGGTGTTGCGGTGACGGATTGGAGTCCGGCATCGGGAAGCTTTCCCTCTCAACGGCTTCCTATTGTAGACACACGGCGGCCCGGTTGCGAGTTTGATCTGGGCGGACCCGACGGGCGGCGGCCTGCGGAGTCCCCCCCAGCGGGTCGGGGTGAGCCACCGAAGACCCGGCACTTACCGCAGCCTGCCCGATTGGAAAGCGCGTGGGGACGCGGTTGACGGGCAGGCGTTTCGATTACAATCGGAGTGCCGTCTTCAGGCAGAAACGCAATCCGTCAGAGGGAAGAACCGGCCGACCGCATGACGAACGCGATCCTGGTCACTGGTGGAGCGGGCTTCATCGGCTCCAATTTCATTCTGCAGTGGATCGAGTCCGAGGGCAGCCCGGTCGTCAACCTCGACAAGCTGACCTATGCGGGTAACTGCCGGAACCTGGAACGGGTGGCTGCGGACCGGCGGTACCGGTTCGTGCACGGTGACATCGGGGACCGAAAACTCGTGCGCAACCTCCTGCGGGAGTGCGAGCCGCGCGCGATTGTGCACTTTGCCGCCGAGAGCCATGTAGACCGCTCCATTCTGGGCCCGGATGACTTCATTCGCACCAACGTGGTAGGGACGTTCAGCCTGCTGGAGGAGGTGCGGGCGTACTGGTCCGACCTGTCGGAGCCGGGGGAGTTCCGCTTCCTGCATGTTTCCACGGACGAGGTTTACGGATCGCTGCTATCCGGGGATCCGGCCTTCTGCGAGACGACGCCGTATGCGCCGAACAGTCCGTACGCAGCCTCGAAGGCGGCGGCGGACCACCTAGTGCGCGCCTATCATCACACCTACCGGCTGCCAACGCTCGCCACAAACTGCTCGAATAACTACGGGCCGTACCAGTTTCCGGAGAAGCTAATCCCGCTGATGGTTCTGAACGCTTGTGGGGGGAAGGCATTACCCGTGTATGGAGACGGCCTAAACGTCCGGGACTGGCTGTTTGTGGGCGACCATTGTGAGGCCATTCGCACCGTGCTAGCCCGTGGACGCGTTGGTGAGACGTACAACGTGGGCGGGTGGAATGAGAGGAAGAACTTGGAGATCGTCGAGACGATCTGCCAGGTGCTCGACGAACTACGGCCGGCCGATCAGGTGGTTCCTCATCGCCGACTGATCACGTTCGTCAAGGACCGGCCCGGGCACGACCGGCGGTACGCCATTGACGCGAGCAAAATCGAGCGCGAGCTGGGCTGGCGCCCGCGAGAGACCTTGGAAAGCGGGATCCGCAAAACGATTGTCTGGTATCTCGCCAACATGGAGTGGGTGAACGAGGTGACCAGCGGTGCCTACCGGCAGTGGATTGTGAAACAGTACTCGGGCTGAGCCGTTCCCGATGAGCTTCTAAAAGGGCCGGAACGGAATTCTGCATGGTAGCTCCCAGGAGCGCATATAAGGGGATTATTCTCGCAGGTGGGTCGGGGACGCGGTTGTATCCGGTGACCCACGCCGCAGGCAAGAGCCTGCTTCCCGTCTACAACAAGCCGATGGTGTATTACCCGCTGTGCACGCTGATGCTAGCGGGTATTCGAGAAATCCTCGTGATCTCGACGCCCGAGGATACCCCGAAGTTTGAGCATCTGCTCAGCGACGGCAGCCGGCTCGGGATACGGATCGCGTATGCCGTGCAGCCCAAGCCGGAAGGGATCGCGCAGGCCTTCCTGGTGGGAGAGAAATTCATCGGGTCCAGTTGCTGTGCGCTGATACTTGGGGACAACATTTTCTACGGGCATGACCTGGCGAAAGACTTGCGCGAGGCGGGGCAGAAGACGCAAGGGGCGCGGATTTTTGCTTATCCGGTGAATGACCCCGAGCGCTATGGGGTGGTGGCATTCGACGCTGCAGGCCGGGCTTTGAGCCTGGAGGAAAAGCCGAAGCGCCCGAAGTCGCGTTATGCGGTTACGGGTCTCTATTTCTACGACCCCGAGGTGGTGGCCATCGCCAAGGCACTGCGCCCATCCGCGCGGGGCGAACTGGAAATCACCGACGTGAACAAGGCTTACCTGGAGCGAGGCCAGCTTGAAGTCGTCGTGATGGGGCGGGGCATGGCGTGGCTGGATACGGGCACACACGAATCCCTGATGGAGGCTTCAATGTACATCCAGGCCATCGAGAAGCGCCAGGGACTCATGGTGGCCTGCCCGGAAGAAATCGCGTACCGCTACGGCTATATTTCGGCGGAACAACTGGAGGCGATCGGACACTCGATGAGAAGCAACAGCTATGGGGCGTATCTCCTGCAGTTGCTGCGGGAGAAGCTGTTTTGACCGAACTCCGGACCGGCGCAATCGCAATGAAAAGACTGGATACTTCGCTGCCAGGCGTGTTCATCTTTGAGGCACAGGTCTTCGCAGACGCGCGCGGGTTCTTCCTGGAAAGCTACAACGAGCGAGTTCTGGCCGCGATGGGCGTGTGCCAGCCGTTCGTGCAGGACAACCATTCCTATTCGAGGCACAACGTGCTGCGCGGGCTGCACTACCAGGTGCGCCAGCCTCAAGGCAAGCTGGTGCGCGTCGTGGCGGGCGAGATCCTGGACGTCGTGGTCGATCTGCGCAAAAGCTCACCGAGCTACGGCAGATGGGAGGCGGTGAGGCTTTCGGGGGAGAACAAACACATGCTGTGGGTCCCGGCGGGGCTGGCGCATGGATTTCGCGTGGTCTCTTCCGACGCTCACGTCTTGTACAAAACCACGGACTACTACGCGCCGGAGTGGGAGCGCACCCTGGCCTGGAACGATCCCGAGCTGAAGATCCAATGGCAGCTGGATGGAGAGCCTATCGTCTCGAGCAAGGATCAACATGGAGTTGCGTTCCGCGAGGCGGAGAAGTTCGAGTAGCCGAGCCTATGCGTGTCACCATCTTCGGAGCGACCGGCCTGTTGGGGAAAGCCCTGATGCGGGAGTGGCGGGGAGACGAGGTCACCGGTTTGGGGTCGGGTGATGCCGACGTTGGTTCCGTAGAACAAGTGGCCCAGGTCATCGCCGAACACCAGCCCGACTGGATCGTGAACGCCGCGGCCTACACCGATGTGGATGGGTGCGAGACCTACCCGGACCTCGCCTTCGAGGTGAATTGCACGGGTGCGGTCAACGTGGCACGCGCAGCGCGAGAGGCCGACTGCCGGCTTCTCTTCATGAGCACCGATTACGTGTTCGATGGCAGCAAGCGTACTCCCTACGAGACAGACGACCGGCGAACCCCCCGAAGTGTATATGGCCGGACCAAGGCGCAGGCCGAAGAACAGCTTGTGGGAATCCTGCCCGCCTGCTGCATTGTGCGGACGTCGTGGGTGTTCGGGATTGATGGAAAATGTTTTCCGGACACGATTCTGAAGTTGGCCTCGACCCGTAAAGCATTAGACGTAGTCGACGACCAGCGCGGCTGCCCTACGTACACGACGGACCTGGCCCGCGCCATTGTCTTGCTCTGCCGGCAGGAGGCGAGCGGAATTGTGCATGTGACCAACGAGGGCGACTGTACATGGTTCGAGTTTGCCCGCGAGATTGTGCGGTCGGCGGGCTGCAAGACGGAGGTGCGGGCGATCACCAGCGACCAGATTGCTCGCCCCGCGGAAAGGCCGAAATACTCGGTGCTCGCCGCCACCACCCGCCGGCAGCACGGAATCGAAATGCCTTCCTGGCAGGATGCGCTGGGGCGCTATCTGGCGGAACGTGCGTCTTAAGCGGGCATTCACACACTGTGCAGCTGGGGCAACTTCAATCCCAGTGCCTGAAAGACGCGGTGGAAACAAGGCCTCCACCCGCAGGGCTCGAATCGCCACCCGGACCGGACTACCGAGGGCGGCGATTTAGGAGGTATCAAGGCGAGCAATTCCTGAGATTCGGGCTGAAGGGGATAATGATTCGCATTCTGGGCGTCCATTCGTCTATGGAGGGGGAATCATGGAAGGCTCGCTCGGGGGAGAATTGAGGGACCCTAACATTGAATCGAAGAACCCGAAGCCGGACCGGCGGGCACGTCCGCGCACTGAAGGCGTGATGGGCCGCATCGAAAATATCACCTATGCGATCCTCCGCAAACACTTAGACAAGCCGGCCTGAGGCAGGGTCACACGCGGCTGCACTAGCCTGATCAGGGTTCTTGGGGCGCGATCTTGAGCAGGGTTTGGCCCGCCTTCTTCAGCTGAGTATTGAGTGCCGGAACATCTTTCTTCAAGATTTCCTCCCACTGCGCAAGTTGCTGGCCCAGTGCGTTGTTCAGGTCTCCCGACATAGCCAGGGCCTGGCTGGTGGGCGCGGCGTCGGCGGAGTTGACGGTGCTGAGCAGATTACTGAAGCCGACGTTGAGTCTTGCCAAGCTTCGACCGGTGGGTGTGGCCAGGAAACTGGCTCCATAACCTCCAGTGGAACCCTCGAGCAGCGCGGCTTTCTGGTCCAAGGCCGTAATCGCCGATGCCGGCGGCTTCTCTCTGACGCGCTGTTGCAACTCCTTCAACTGCGCGCGCAGGTTGCGAACTTCGGCCAGTGCGGTGAAATCACGGTGCATGGCATCGACGATAGCGGTTGAGATTTCGAACTGAGCACGCAGGTCCTGCGGACTGGTCCGAACGCGCGGGTCCATTTTGACCGTGAGGGGCTGGGTGTAGGTCAGGCCATTGACTGTTAGCCTCACCGTATATGCACCGGGAAGCACGGCCGGACCCAGCGGGTAGAGAGGCGTGTCGCGATAGATAGCGGAAATCGGGTATTCGCGCTCAAGCGCAGGGGGCGGGGGGAAGTGCAGGTCCCAAACGAAGCGATGCATCCCTGGTTGGGTGGAAAGAGTTCGTGGCGGGCGGATCCAATAGGTGGGGACGTTGATCTCTTTCGCATCGAGCACATCGGGTTTATCGTCGCTGGAAAAGCGGCGGACCAGTTTGCCAGAAGCGTCGACAATCTCCATGGTCACTGGGCCCGAGGCCGTTGCCCGCAGCCAGTAATCGACCATGGCGCCATGCGGAGGGTTTTGTCCGGCCGGAATTTCTGGCGGCAGGGGAGTATCGCTATTGTTATTGCGGCGCACCCGGTAGGCGACTTGGGGCGCGAAGAGGTGGACGCTGGTTTCGGCCACGCTCGCATTCGCCTGGCGGAGCGGGGTGATGTCGTCGAGAATCCAGAACGAGCGTCCATGCGTTCCGACCACGATATCGTCCTGATGCACGACGAGGTCGCGAATGGAGGTGGCGGGCAGGTTGAGGCGGAGCGACTGCCAGTGGTCGCCGTCATCGAAAGAGACGTAGACCGTACGCTCAGTGCCGGCGAACAACAGACCCTGACGTTCGGGATCCTCGCGCACCGTATTGACGGGTTCGTCCTCGGGAATACCCGCGACGATTTTGTGCCAGGTTTTGCCGCCGTCGTGGGTCCGATAGACGTAGGGATGCAGGTCGTCCAAGCGAAACCGATTCACAGCCCCGTACACGGTGGCCGTGTCGAAGTGTGAAGCGTCCAGTTGGGCCAGCTTGCTCCACGCGGTTAGTTCAGGCGGAGTCACGTTCTGCCAGTGTTTGCCGCCATCGGTGGTGACCTGGATGAGGCCATCATCCGTGCCGATCCAGATGAGGTTTGTGTCCTTGGGAGAGGGCGCAATGGAATAGATCACGCCCCGATGTTTCCTCGGATCGGATTCGGTGAAAGGACCGAGACTGGATGGGACGCCGGGATCTTCCCGCGTGAGGTCAGGACTGATTTCCTGCCAACTGTTTCCGCCATCGGTGGTTTTAAAGAGCACGTTGGAGCCGAGATAAAGCGCCTGCGGCTCGGCCACGGAGAAGATCAGAGGGGCGGTGCGGTTGAAGCGGAATTTCCCTGTCCGCAAGACAACGGGAGAGACGTCTTGGGTTTGGCCGGTC
>Ga0187773_10001047_pt1 | contig 11114 bp, 9 predicted proteins | sample 0216_BV02_MP05_1_FD_133133 | JGI IMG/M metagenome (GOLD analysis project Ga0187773, IMG submission 133133) | Tropical peat soil microbial communities from peatlands in Department of Meta, Colombia - 0216_BV02_MP05_10_MG | ecosystem: Environmental > Terrestrial > Soil > Wetlands > Peat | place...
CCGCCCGGACTCCGCTCGATGGCCACTCCTTCGCGGATCGCCGAAGGCTGACGGGTGGCATATTCGCGTGCAAGCTTGCGAATGTCGTCGGCTGGCACGCGCGTGATCGCGGCCACCTTCTCCGGAGAATATTTGGCGGCACGCTCCTTCAATTCGTCAAAGCCCAGGGTGTACTTCTTGACATAGTCGTGATCCACCAGGCCCTCGGCGATGATCACGTTCATCATGCCCAGCGCCAGTGCTCCATCCGTCCCAGGCCGGATCGCGATGTGCCAGTCGGCCTGTTTCGCCGTCCGTGTGCGGATCGGGTCTATCACCACGATCTTCGCGCCGTTCTTCTTTGCCTTGAGGATGAAGGGCCAGGCATGCAGGTTTGTGCTCAGCATGTTCATCCCCCATACGATGACGTACTTGGAATAGGCGAGGCTTTCCACGTCGAGCCCGCCTGTCGGGCCGACGGTCATGATCCAGGCGGTGGAGGAGCCCGACTCGCAGTAGCACTTTTCACCGATGGTGGCGCCAAGCCGGTTGAAGAAGGCGTCGCCGCTGGTCAGCCCGTTGAGGGTGCCTTGGTTCCCGAGGTAACAGTGATTCATGATCGCCTGGGAGCCGTATTTGTTGATGATCTCCATCCAGCGCTTCTTGATCTCGGCGAGCGCCTGATCATAGGAAATCCGCTGGAATTGTCCGCTGCCTTTGGGCCCAACGCGCTTCATCGCGTACAGCAGCCGGTCGGGGTTGTAGTGGTGCTCGGCGTAGTCCTTGAGCTTCACGCACAGCCCTCCGCGGGTCATGGGATGATCCGGGTCGCCGGTCACCTCGACCAGCTTGCCGTCCTCTACGTGGTAGAGAAATGCGCAAGTGTCAGGACAGTCTTGGGGGCAGGCGCCTCTAACAATACGGGTTTCGCTCACATGCACGGCCATGACGGTTCTCCTTACAGAAACCAGCGGGGGGGATATGATGCGTTCAACTTTGCTCTCGATCAATAGTCATGTCAACCCGCATATCAAGCGGCCCGCCCTAGTGCAATTTTCCACCGAAAAAGTTGACGCCCTGAGCTAGTGAACCTGGATAGGCTTCTAAGGACTTAGGTCGAATTCTTTCTGCGAAGCGCTAAATGCCCGGAGTGAAATTTCAATCGCTTCGAAATAATTTGTCTCATCCTTAATTTTCCCGATTCCTGTCAAACAATATCTCTAGCCACTACGGCCATCGATGCGTGGACGGGAAAGGATCGGCCAAAACATTACCGAAAACATCAAGAAGGCAATTGACCAAAGTATTCCCGATAGGATGATGGCGGCAAGATAAAGCTGCGGCGCAAAAATCGGGACAAACACGCGAACCACAGCGGCGAGTTGCACGAGAGCATAGCTAGCCGCCTCAATCATGCTGGCCTGCAGCGGCCGGCCGGTGTGACCGCGCGCGGTGCGAGTCATCATGCCGATAGTAAGGCCACCAATCGCGCCGACAGTGAGGGCATGGGTTGCCGGGCTCGACGGAATTACCCCGAGCGCGGCGAGCGCGTGAAGCGCAAGGTACACTGCTATCCACGCGTAAGATGCGTGCAGGATCCACAGAATCGGCCGTCCTATGACCAGCCACGGTTTCCATGTAGCGAGCCGCACGGCATGCGCTGCTGCGGCTATCGCCGCAACTGCGGCAATAATCATCGGCTGCAGATTCAGGAAATCGGCGACGAGCAAGGCCAACACGCTTCCCAGCGCAATGCGTTCAAGCCAGGGAAAGCGCATGATCTTTGTACCCAAAACCGCGTTGGCGCTGAACATCGGGATCACGCGTCCACCCATCACCACCATGAGGAATAAAATCAGGTTGAGTCCAAGTTGCAGGCCACGCTGCACCGGAAGCTCGATCAACTGCGCCATGGCAAGGTGGAACGCAAGGTTCGCTGCGCCAAGTGCGAGCAGGAGCGCAATCAAGAAATAATTGCGGCGGATTCGGCCCGCGATTAGCGGCACCGCCATACCCGCTGCCGCGGCAAGCGCGAACGCGGTGTCCGCCGCTGCGGCAAGCATCGGCCAAGGCGTCAGCACCAGCACGCGCCCCGCAGCCCAGAGCGCGGCAATGCCTGCAAGCTTGATACCGCTCGACGTGGGACGACCCGTCCACGTGCGAATCGCGGTAAACAGAAAGCCCACAATAACCGCGAACGCATATCCAAAAATCATTTCGTGCGCATGCCACAGAGGGTTGGAGAAATAGACGCCCGGACCGAGCCAGCCTGCGAACTGCGCGACCCAAAATGCAATTGAAAGTGCGGCAAACAGCGCGGCAAGCAAATAAAACGGCCGAAAGCCGAGATTCCACAGCGCAAATGCCTGCGTGGATGGTAAATGCTGGGTTTGATCGGTAGACACGTGAGCAAACTGTAAGCTACGTGAATTCCATAGTTGACACTGACTCTAAATTTTGGATTATAAAGCGGTGGCGTCTTGAAGGGGATTCGAACCTCTAACCAGCTAGCTTACCCCCAATAGCGCAGCGGAATTCAATTTAGATTTCACGGGGTCGTCGTCACATTTTTTTGCAAACACTAAATGCCGGGAGTCAAATTTAGACGCTTTAAGAATGATCCGTCGCTGACTTGTAATGATCGCTCGTGTTGGCCCGGCAGCACAATCGCTTGCTTAAATCATCCGGCAGCGCTCGAGCGGAACCGCCTCATTCGACTTTGATGCTTGAGATTATCCGCATCTTGATCAGATCAATCACCAAAGCAAATCCGGCCGCGGCCACAAATACCGCCAGCACGATGTAGCCTGACAGCGGTTCCATCAACGTGCCCGACATAACCAGTATCGAAGCGATGGCGACATCAGTCGCAGATGACGCTATGACCCAAGCGCTGGGTCTGGAATACCACATGCGGCGCCGTTCGCGTAGCGCAAACAGCACTGCTTGGTTTCCGAACACAATTGTGACAAAGGCCAGTGTCGGTAACGCGTGTAGATCGAGCCCCAGCCGGAATCGTCCGAAGGCCAGCACGGCAGTGGAGAAGCCGAGCTTGCACGCGGCAAGCATTATGGCGGCAACCGTGATATTGCCCATTCGCCAGACGCTGGGCGACGGAGCCGGGCTCGCATGATCCGTGGTGAGCGACATGCTAAGAAAATCATTGGTGACCAGTAGCAAGACCATGAGTACCGGCGTCAAAATTGCATGGCCCGTTAGTCCTAGCCCGATTGCCAATAACAGAACGATCTCGATTTTCTTAATCAGCATATTGAACGTGTAGGTCAGCAGTCGCTGGAACGCGATTCTGCCTTCGCGGACGGCAAACACGATGCCGGCGAGGCCGGGCTCGGTCAATACCATGCCAGCCGAAGCCTTTGCGACATCAGTTGCCGAAGAGACGGCAATTCCGACCTGCGCCTGCCGCAGTGCCGGTGCGTCATTGGCGCCGTCCCCACACATGCCAACTATGTGACCAGCACGCTGCAATGCCTTCACGAGCCGGTACTTTTCCTCCGGGACAACACGGGCAAAAACGCCGTATTCGTCGCCGCTCAGCTCGTCGGAAAACCGTCCCGACGGACATACGCGGTCCGGAATGCCGACTTTGCGAGCGATAGCCACGGCCGTGGCCGCCGAGTCTCCGGTCACCATGACTGTCCGCACATTCATCTCGCGTAGTGACGCAATCAGCGCCGCCGAATCGTCGCGCGGCGGATCGCTGAGAGCGATGATCCCGATAGCGCGCAACGAAGCGGATGGCCCGGCGGCCACCGCAATAATTCGATGGCCTCGATCGGCAAGAGCATTCGCCTGTTGCCGCGAATCAGCGGGAACTTCCGCCATCTGTTCAATTGCCTGGAATGCACCCTTTACTATCCTTAGGGCATTGCCATCTTGGTCGACTGCGAATGCTTCAGACACCTTGGTGCTGGGATCGAATGGAACAAATCGCACCAGCCGCTCGGCTGCGCCCTCCATACGTGGTGTCCCTGCGCCCCGGCGGATAGTTGCGTCGATTGGGTCCTGATCGGATTCAGAACTCGCAAGCGACGCGAGCGCCAGCACCCGCTCGCGATCGAACCCCGGCATCGCGCAGACCTCATCGATCGCGAGGGCATTGCGCGTGAGCGTCCCGGTTTTGTCACTGCACAATACATCAATCGCAGCGGCTTCATGCGCTGCCGAGAGTCGGGTCAACAGAATTCCGTGTCGCGCAAATATTTGGGCGCTTATTGCGGCTGACAAGGTAAATGTCGCCGGCAGCGCCACTGGGATGGAGGCCAACAGCACCGTAAGCGCGAGATTGATCAGATCGCCAGACGACCACCCCGCGGATAGCGCGTAGCTCACGATCAGAATCGCGACCGTGCCGTTCACGACCGCCAAATTGCGCGTCGTACCGAAAACCGCCGCCTGTTCGGTGCTGGCAGCCCGCGCCACGCGCACGAGCTCGGCGGCGCGTCCAAAATAGGAATTCGGCCCGGTCGCCGTTACCTCGGCGATTGCTTCGCCACGGCGTACCAGCGAACTTGCATAAACCTGACTGCCGACATCCGCCTCGACCGGGACCGACTCACCCGTGAGCATTGACTGATCAACCATCGCCCAACCCGACACGAGGCGCGCATCGGCAGGAACCAACGCCCCGAGCATCAGTCGGATTACATCGCCGGGGACGAGTTCCGACGCCGGACACTTGAGCCAGTTACCGTCTCGCCGAACCAAAGTAGTTGGTGCCAGCCTTTTCTTCAGCGCGGCGATTGCGGCGTTTGCCCGGCCTTCCTGTAAGTAGCCCAACGTGGCATTGAATATCAGCAACCCACCGATCACCATCGCTTCGATGTTCCGGCCCAGTCCAAGTTGGAGAACGATTGCTGCCTCGAGCATCCACGGCACAGGCGTCCAAAACTTACTTACGAAAACACGCCATCGAGATGGTCCCACCTCGATGACCGCATTTGGGCCGAACTGGATCAGCCTTCGATGAGCTTCAGTATTCGTCAAACCAGCTGGAACAGCGGCGGATGCAGGCGCGTCCGAGGACAAGGTGCCGACGTTATCTGCAGCCATCGTTGCTGGTCACCAATGCGATTAGTACCTCAAATGCCAAGAAAAAGCCTGGTCCCAAAACTCCCGTCCGCTCATTCGAGCCAAACTTACTTCCTTTGTTTTTGAATTTTACCCCTGTGCGAGGCGCCAAGTGACGAAGCCAAAACGGGAGGCTGCCACGCAACGTTCAATGGAATCTGTTAGGCGAATGCGCAAGCCTGATCATCCCGCGCGCATTGCGCCTGTTGGCAGCTTGCGCCGATCCCTGTCCACCCTGCCGGTCGGAATCCGTTGCGAGCTAGTGTGCCTGTCCTAGCTTAACTTGCGAGCCAGACTGGAAATCGGATTTCCGGATCACGCCATTCACGCCTTTGACTTTATCAACCACTTGAGTTACCTCAACGTCAACTGCGGCGCTCGCATACGCTAATGCCGTAGCGCGGTCCATTCCGAGCTTCTCGTTGAGAAACTGGACCGTTTGGCGCGTTGCGTCCTTCATGGCTTCATTCAGGTCGGGATTGAGTCCTACGGTGATCCAGTATTTCGAATCCTCCGCAAACGGATTCTTCATCGGCGCCGGCAGCGGCAGTCTGGGATCGCCGGGGTGCAGCACGGTGAGCCGGAACGTTGAGCGCAATGATCCTTCTACCGCAGTAAGCGCCACCTCGCCATGACCTTGCACGAAGTGCGGGTCCGCGGCGTAAAACAGCGCGCCGTCAACTTGAACCGGAATGTAGAGCGTCGCCCCGGTGGTGAGTTCATTCAAGTCCATGTTTCCGGCGTACTCACCCGGCGGCACCGAGTGCGCCTTTTCATGGGTGTTGACCGCCACGCCGAAGAGGCCATTGAAAGGCTGAAGCGGAAAGCGCACTTCGCGCCCATTCTCCCGCTTCATTACCGCATACCATTTCCCGCCGATCTCGTGGATTGGCACAAAAATCGATACATTGTGAAACATTTCGGGGTGCGTCGCATTCGCGCCGGCTTCGGCATCGGGAGTCTCCGGGAATTCGCCCGGAAGAGCTCCTTTGCCATGGCGGTTAGAAATGACGCCATAAGGCACGCGGAACTGTTGCGACAGAATCTCAACTTTGAGCACATCACCCGCTTTCGCGCCTTCAATTGCGACCGGCCCGGTCACGATATGCGGGCCGTCCTTGGCGAAATCGTGTTCGACGTTTGAGGCTGCAATCGCCTTGGCGTCGTTAAGAACCTGTTCGGGCTTGATGCCGTACTGGCCGAAATATTTAACCGGGTCCTTGCCTTGATCTTCCAGAATACCTTCATGCGAGACACAGTCGAAAGTGACGATGCTTCCGGATGGAACCGTAAGTACGGGTTGCGCGTCCGCGTTCGGCAAGCTTCCCCAGCGTACTGTTTCCGGAGTTGACGGGACATAATATCCGCCCCATGGCAGCACGCCCTTTTTCACCGCCATCGGCTTGTCGCCGACTGGTTGCAGTATCTTGAAATCCCCAGCTTGTGCCAGCGTGACTGCGCAGGCGAACGTCGCCGCAACAATCATTGGTGCCAGCTTAGGCGCAAATAAAACCGGCAATTTAGTCATGTTCGGACCCTCTTTATAAGAAATTTTCGCTCGCGCGCGCGAACGCCGCGCGGAAACCAGCATAGCACAACAAAATGCCGAATGCCGGGAGTCAGATTTTAATCGCTTTAGAAATAATTCGTCTCAAACCGCTGGCGTTTCATTAGACTATTACAAGTCAGATACGCCGAATACTTTGGGAATTCGCTATGTTTGAACATCGTACCAGCCCGCTTTTGCCTTGGCGGAGCTTTCTCCGCCGGTTGGTTTTAAGCATAATGCTTGGGTTATCTCTTGTTGTGCTTTCACTTCTTGTCGGGATGTGGGGCTATCACCATTTTGAGAATCTGCCCTGGATTGATGCCTTCGTGAATGCTGCCATGATCCTCTCCGGTATGGGGCCCGTGAGTCCCATTCAAACCGCTCATGGAAAACTCTTCGCGGGATTGTACGCTCTCTATAGCGGTTTAGTGCTTATGCTAATTGCGGGAATTATCTTTGCGCCGGTGGTGCACCGGTTCTTGCACAAATTTAATCTCGAGCAGCGCGGGGGAATTGATTCTGGACGTTAGATCATTGGAAGGGCTTCAGCGTTGGAGTCATGGTCGGATTACTTCTGGGGAACGCTAAATGTCAGAAGTAAACTTTTAATCGCTTCGAAATAATTTGTTCGTGACGGCTGACGTTTCCATAGATCAGAAAGCGCCATGGCTACCGGCCACCGCACTGGCGATCGTGATTAAGCTCAAGGCTAGGAGAACCAAGTGGATCCGCTGAATCCGAAGCATAGTTCCGCGCGGATCGCGTGATGCGCGCATGCGCAACCGTTTATGAAGGACAAACGGCTCAAGCACAAACAGCATGGTAAAAAATATTAGCCAGACAGCCACCATGGCGTGCATCCACCAGAAGCGCGGCTCGGCAAAGCGCGGCCACAGTTCAAGCCGCCAGACCATATAAAATCCAGACAAACCGGCAAGCAATACGGTGATTCTTGACTGGTTTGCAAAGCGTCGCTCGATAGATTCGAATCGGTTGAACGCGTCCGGTTCGCTTTTCACAGCGGGAAGAAGTACCAGCGTGACCATCGCGACGCCGCCGATCCAGAGCACAACGCACAGCAGGTGAAGCGCAAGAGCAATAATGAAATCATTCATGGAATAAAAGGCGGCGGACTTGCATTTTTCATGGGCAACGTAAAGCCCGGGGGTGAAATTTTAATCGCTCATGATAATTCGTCTCTGATCCTTGGTGTTCCGCTAGACTTCGCGCTCAAAGCCGCAGCGGTTTGATCTGCGCGACGACTGCCGCGGGGTCGCGTTTCCAGATCGCCGGGTCGGCATCGACATAAAGCTCCACTTCGTTACCATCCGGATCGTGCAGGTACAGACTTTGGCTCACGGTATGGTCGCTCATGCCACTGATGCGCACGCCGGCTTGCTCCAGCTCTCGCTTCGCGGCACGCAGCTCATCGAGGCTGTCACCAACTTTGATGCCGATGTGATAAAGACCCAAGCGGCGCCCCGCCGCAGGCGCCGGTGCATCGCCCACTTCGATCAGCAGCAGCTCATGATGCGTCCTGCCGGCAGTCAGAGCAGCCGCCGCACCGTTGAAAATGCGCCCGACTTCGAGGAATCCAACCAGATCGCGATAGAAAGCCAGCGAGCGTTCGAGATCCTTTACATAAAAGACAACATGGCCGAGGTAGTGAGCTTGCATGGGAATCCTTCGAACAGTTAAGTGCGCTATGAAGTGGACGCCGGGCTGCCCCCGGCATTCTGGAATGGATCTCCACAATTCACTTCTTCGTTTCCCCTTTCTCCATCATCTCCTCAATCATCGGCTCTTTCTTCATGTAATCTTTTTTCACATCCTCTTTCATCATTCCTTCTTTTTTCATTCCGATTGGCATGGGCTCGTTCCCCTTCAATGGCATCTCAACCACCGGCGCCTGCCCTGCCGGACTGGGCATCCCCGCATTAGGCGGCTCAGCAACTGAAGCTGCTGGATTATCGCCGAGCACGTCATAGCTTGCCGAGGCAATTAATACCGCGGCAAGCATGAAATAAAGCTTATTCATTTTGTGTTCCTATGATCCGCTGAACCAGTTGTATCCCATGTCTTCCCAGTAACCGCCCGGATAGGTGTTGGTGACAAAAATCGCCATGATGTGCTTGGGATTCTTGAAACCCAGCTTGGTGGGAATTCGCAGCTTCATGGGAAAGCCATACTTGGCGGGCAGAATCTCATCAGCGAACTTGAAAGTGAGCAGCGTCTGCGGGTGGAGCGCGGTGGGCATGTCGATGCTGGTGTAGTAATTGTCAGCACACACGAAGCCCACATATTTTGCAGAAAGGTCTGCGCCCACGCGCTCAAGAAAGTTTTTGAACATCACCCCGCCCCATTTGCCGATTGCGCTCCAGCCTTCGACGCAGACATGGCGCGTGATCTGGCTGGTTTGCGGAAGAGCGTAAAGCTGCTCAAGAGTCCATGGCGTCCGATCCTTGATTCTTCCGCCCAGTTTGAGCTTATATGACGCTGCATCAACATGCGGAACTTCAGCCTCGGAATAATACGCGTTGAACGGGAACGGTTTGGTGATCGCGCTTTCCGGAAAAGTCGGCGCGAGCTTGTTCGGGTTGAACAAGAATGCCTGCACACGATCGTTCCAGCGCGACATGCCCCACAGGACTTTCTTCACTGAGTCGGCATCGGTGATATCACAACCGGAAAGCAGGGTCAGCGCGCCCAGGCTGAGACTTTGCTTTAAAAACAAGCGGCGCTCGATTTTGATGATCTCCCGCGAAGGCCTAACCAAATCGCGGTCGGGTTTGGCGGGCATATTCATTTTGGCTTGTCCTTTCGGTGAACCTCGGCGTGGCCTGAGACCATCGGCCAGAAAGTTTTTGGCACCAGTACCACTAGAGTCAAATGCACAACTATAAAAAATACCACCAGCGCCATCGCAACGAAATGCACTATCCGCGCGCCTTCATAGCCGCCCATCACGCCGGCCAGTTCCTGGAACTGCACCGGTTTCCAGATGGAGAGCCCTGACAACACCAGCACCACGCCCATGCAAATCACGCCGATATAAGCCGCGCGCTGCACTGCGTTATACACGCCGAGCTCATGCGAAATTCGGCCTTGCAGCGCGCTCTTCAATTCGCGCCAGATGGATTGCAATGTCAAAGGCAGGAAGCTTGATTTGAAATGGCCTGAAATAAAACCATAACAGACGTAAAACAAGCCGTTCAGCACCAAGAGCCACATCGCGGCGAAGTGCCACTGCAGCGCACCCGCCAGCCAGCCTCCGAGCGTGATTACAGGGGGGAATTCGAAATTGAACAAAGGGGAAGCGTCATAAATGCGCCAGCCGCTCAAAATCATGATGGCTATGGCAATCACGTTGATCCAGTGCGTGATTCGCACTACCAGCGGATGGATGACTGTTTTGCGGCCGGGTGCCGCTGCGGATGCCTGATTTGCCATGAAGGCCCCCTCGCCTTCTGTCACCCCGCTGAGCGACGCGGGACACGCAATACATTACCAAATTCCACTGCCCGCTGCGAGGTTTCACGACGCTGCCCATGATTAACAGTTTAAGCAACCCGTCCGCTTTCATAGTTTTCCGCGCGGGCAGCATTTTCTTGACTTGGGAAGTGTAAAATAATGAAGCAAAACAAATCCCGACGGATGAGACCCTGCTCGCCGGAATCGCGACAGGCTGCGCGGGAGCACGAGGGCTGAATATACATCGCGCGAGAATTATCAGGAACGGACTCAAGGCATAAATGACCATCACCTCTCCTCTACAGTCGGCCAATCCCGAAAGCGTGCTGGCGCGGACCGCGCTTTATCCGCTGCATCTGGAACTCGGTGCGAAAATGGTGGCATTCGCCGGCTATTTGATGCCGCTTCATTATTCCTCGGGCATCCTGAAGGAGCATCTGCACGCCCGCTCCCGCGCGGCTTTGTTTGACGTGTCACACATGGGTCAGATCCGCGTAACCGGAACGAAATCTGCGCTGGCGCTGGAGGCGCTGGTGCCGGCGGATGTGCTGGGACTCGCAGCGTACCAGCAGCGCTATGCGCTCTTCACCCATTCTTCCGGCGGAATTCTGGACGACCTTATGATCACGTATGCCGGCGACAGTTTCCGCCTGGTAGTGAACGCCGCCTGCAAGCAGCAGGATCTGGCGTATCTCAGCGTGGAGCTTGCGGGTCATTGCAAAGTCGAGGAAATAAGCGATCATGCGCTGCTCGCGCTTCAGGGGCCAGCTGCGGTGGTGGTGATGGCGCGCGTTGCGCCCAAGGCTGCAGATTTACTATTTATGACTGCTACCAGGGTCAACATCTCCGGCGCGGAATGTTTTATCACGCGTTGCGGCTACACCGGTGAAGACGGCTTTGAAATTTCGGTTCCCAATCAGCAGGTCGAGGCTCTCGCGCGATTGTTGCTCGCGCAGGATGAAGTGGCCGCAGTCGGTTTGGGGGCGCGCGATTCGCTAAGGCTGGAAGCCGGGCTCTGTCTTTA
>Ga0187773_10001048_pt1 | contig 11104 bp, 12 predicted proteins | sample 0216_BV02_MP05_1_FD_133133 | JGI IMG/M metagenome (GOLD analysis project Ga0187773, IMG submission 133133) | Tropical peat soil microbial communities from peatlands in Department of Meta, Colombia - 0216_BV02_MP05_10_MG | ecosystem: Environmental > Terrestrial > Soil > Wetlands > Peat | place...
CAACTATTGTCTCAATAACACCCCAGACAACAACTGCGGCGCCTAATCCACTAATGCTTAGAAAACTACCCGTAAGCGGAGTAGACGGCACACTTACAGCGAGTGGATGAGCGACGGCGCAAAGAGGGAATCTGCCATATCCGGGTTCAGCGAATATTCCTCTATAACCGTTTGGCCTGTCTTCATTCCCCCAGCGTAATTGATAATCCTGAAAGGGAACACGGAGTCTCCGACCTTCCTAAAGTCTGAGAACTCGGCAGAAAGGTCTATTTGTTTATTTCCTTCGCTAAAATACGCCGTAACTCTTACGATACGAGAATTATTCGCATCAATACAAATATCCATGACGGCGCCATCTTTGTCCGTGATCCTGAAGACTTCCACGTTGTTTCCGTTTACCGAAGATCGGCCGGCCGAACGTACCTGATAAGCGCCCTTTGAGAGATCGTGAAGAATATCCAGGTGCTTATATTGATACAGCATTGACAAATACCGCGGGCCGTATACTTCTTCAAGAGACCGGGTGTCTGAGCTTCTATATCCTTTGTCGCCGTTCAAGATCCTGACTTCCCATGAATGCTCGTATTTAGTTTCGACACGGAGCTTTTTTCCTCTCTTGAAATAAAGCTCATATGTCCCATGATCATGGCGCATGAAAGCTTCAATCTTCCCTTTTGCATGAAGGGAATCTATATTTTCGATTACCTCTTTGCCTCCATAGGCGTCGATTACTTTATTGATTATCGTGGTGATTTTCTGTGCTTCGTCAGTCGTTTCTTCTGCAAAGAGTATTTCTGATCCCGCGAAAAAGAGGAGGAAGAGTAGAATGTAAAAGAAATTCCGTGCTACGAGATTTCTCACCTGCGAATCCTGTTCATGACTAATGATACCTCCTGGCTCGTCGCACGGGATTCTCACTTGTGTTTACGTTTGGTACGGGATTCCGGCGAGCCGGCTGAAGGTCTTGCCTTCTCTACCGCGACCCTTCTCCCTTTTATAACTGCCTTGTCCATGGCTGTGATGACTTTTTCGACAATGTCCGAAGGCACTTCGACAAAGGTGAAATTGTCCCTGATATCTATCTTCCCTATCCGCCGCCCCGGTATTCCAGCTTCTTCAGCTATCGTGCGGAGTATCTCCGAGGTCTGTATCTTATCCTTGCGTCCCACAGTCATGAACAGTCTCGTCATCGCTTTCTCTCGCAGGGGGGCGGACTGTTTTGCCAGATCTGTAACGTCCATACCTCCGAAAGCGATGGAAAAAGCCGCCGCCGCCATGTCTTCGATATTCATGGATTCAGACAGTTCCCTCACAGTAGTTGTATATGAAGTATGACCGCCATCCTCTATAATTTCAGAAAGTTCTTCCTTGATTATTCTCCGTCTCGCCTTTCTGACTTCGGAGGCTGTCGGTATTTCCTTGCGGCTCAGTTTTGTCTTTGCTGTCTTCTCGATAATCTGAAGCTGCCTGTATTCGCGGGGTGTAACAAAGGTGACTGCTATTCCTGACCGGCCGGCCCTGCCGGTGCGTCCTATCCTGTGGATATAGCCTTCGGGGTTCTGCGGGATGCTGTAATTGATGACATGGCTTATATTCTCAACATCAATGCCTCTCCCCGCAACGTCTGTTGCCACGAGGATATCGATATCCTCTCCCTTGAACTTTGACATGATATCTTCTCTGTGCGACTGAGTGAAATCGCCGTGAAGAGCGCCTGCATTGTATCCGAGCTGCTGCAATCGGGAGGATACCTCATCGACGTCTCTTTTTGTATGACAGAAGATGAGAGTGAGCTCCGGCGCTTCCACGTCCAGCAGCCTTGTCAGGACCTCCATCTTGTCCCTTTCGAGCACTTCATAAAAGACCTGTTTTATCTTCGGAGCGACAATGTCCTTCACGTTTATGGCGACCTTGAGCGGGTCTTTCATGTATTTCTTTGCGACCTTAATGATCTCCGGAGGCATCGTTGCGGAATAGAGCATCGTCTGTCTTGAGCCTGATGTCATCCGGAGAATCCTTTCGATGTCTTCGATAAAACCCATATCGAGCATCTCGTCGGCCTCATCGAGGACAACGATGGCTACATCTTTCAGAGACAGCGTTCCCCTGTTGAGATGGTCGATAAGACGCCCCGGTGTCCCCACTACGATCTGAGTACCTTTCTGGAGCGCCTTAATCTGTCGCTCCATGGATGAACCACCATAGACGGTCAATACCGAACACTTCCTGTATTTCGAGAGCCTGCCGATTTCTTCCGAGACCTGAATGGCAAGTTCGCGAGTCGGTTCAAGTATCAGTGCGCAGGGTTTCCTGGCGGGAAATATTTTTTCGATCACAGGAATACCGAAAGAAGCGGTTTTACCCGTCCCTGTCTGTGCCTGCCCGATAATGTCCCGTCCCCGAAGCGCGGCAGGTATCGTCGATGTCTGGATGGGGGTAGGCTCCTCAAAGCCCATCTCCCGGATTGCCTTAAGTACTTCAGCGCTCAGATTCAGATTCTCAAAACTTTCCACCACGTATGCTGTACCTCTCCTGTGATTTGGTCTAAAAAATAAAACCCCAGAGCCTTATCTCTGAGGTCAATTACCTGCAAAAGCCTTTCCTACTATGGATGAGATGCGAGTGATTTGTCAAGAAATGATGATATAATAAAGGTGCCTGTCTGCCTATGTGGGCGACTTCTCGTGGAACGGAGGTGGACCATATTTCCTCCATCATCATCGACGGGTACAATGTGATCGGAATCGATCACAACAACCTCACCGCACAGAGGGAAGGTCTCATACGGTTGCTGTCGGATTACAGGAAGATGAAAGGTCACGATATCACCGTTGTCTTTGATGGCTGGAAATCAGGGGGCTATAAGGAAGAATCCCGGAATACAGGCGGGATAAAGGTCATCTACTCGAGACTTGGAGAAAACGCGGATGCGGTCATCAAGCGAATTGTTTGTTCAGAAAAGAAGGAATGGATCGTTATAACCTCTGACAGGGATATCGCTGCACATGCCTGGTCATGCGGGTCTGTGCCCGTTTCTTCCGAGAGATTTTGGTCCATTCTCGAAAATACCGGGAAATCTATTGGAGGTGATTACGAGCCCCTGGATGATGAGGAAGACGCCGCGCACAGAAAAGGCAGTGCCAGGACGGCTTCCAGGAAAGATAAGACATTGCAAAGGATTCTGAAAAAATTGTGATGAAAGAGATTCCTTCACCGCCCAGGCCGGCAGATTTTCTGAATCTTATTTTTCTGGCCTTTCTTGCAGCGATTACGGTCATTTTCCATGCGAGAATAAATGAATCATCGATTTTGGTAGCGGCCTATGTATCGTTGATTTTTCTGCAGGCGGTCCTGTCACTGCACAGGGACAGGAATGGTCTTTATCGATGGGCCTATGACCTCATATTCCCAACTGTCAGCATACTCATTGTCTTTGACAGCGTCGGGAGGCTTGTTCACGCCATAAATCCGAGGGATATAGACCCCCTTCTCATGAAGCTTGATTACATGCTCTTCGACGGTAATCCCACGGTGATTATGGAAAAAATTGCGCTGCCGCTTTTGACGGATGCTCTGCAACTCGCCTACACGAGCTATTATTTCCTTCCCCTGACGCTTGGCATCGCGCTTAAGCTAAAAAAGGAAGATTATGTCTTCGACCGTTCTCTCTTCTTCATTATGCTCTGTTTTTATCTCTCCTACATCGGGTATATGCTCTGGCCTGCACTCGGTCCGAGGTTCACGATCAACCATCTTACGGAGCTTAAAGGCTTTGTTGTCACCAAGCCTATACAGGAAGTTCTGAACAGATTGGAAGGGATTAAAAGGGATGCCTTCCCGAGCGGTCATACCGGCATAGCCCTCACCGTGCTGTATCTGGCCTTCCGCTTCGAAAAAAGGCTCTTTCGTATTTTTTTGCCCTTTGTACTCGCCCTGATTTTTTCCACAGTTTACCTCAGGTATCATTATGTGGTAGATGTAATGGCCGGCGCAGTCCTCGCTTTTATTACGATAATACTGGGAGAAACATTGTATGGATTCCGATCAAAGAGAATCACTATTAATCGTTGAAGACGAAAAAAAAATATCCGACATAGTCAGGGCATATCTCGAAAAGGAAGGTTACAGGGTTGTCCTTGCGTATACGGGTGAACAGGCCCTGAGGCACATCAAAGAGACATTCGATCTAATCATCCTGGACCTCATGCTGCCTGACATACCGGGCGAGGAGCTCTGCAGGATAATCCGTGAAAAGTCGGATGTTCCGGTTATTATGCTTACGGCCAAAAGCGATGAAGAAGACAGGATCAAAGGCCTCGGTATCGGTGCTGATGATTATGTCGTAAAACCTTTCAGCCCGAGGGAACTCGTGGCGAGGGTAAAGGCTCACCTGCGGAGGTCCGGCAAATCAAGGAAAAAGGCGCTCAGTTATAACCGGGGCATGTTGAAGATTGACGTGCAGAGTCACGAAGTGTTCAGGGGGAACAGGCAGGTTGTCCTCACACCGACGGAATTCAAGATACTTCTTTCCCTCGCAGACAACCCCGGAAGGGTCTTCTCTCGTGACCAGATTGTAAACATCGTCCAGGGATATGATTTTGAAGGATACGACAGGACGATAGACGCCCATGTCAAAAACTTGAGGCATAAGATAGAAAGAGATTCCCGGGAGCCTGAGTTTATAAAGACCATCTACGGTATAGGATACAAGTTTACAGGTATCCCCGATGAGGACTAAACTCTTTCTCGCTTTTTTCGCGGTCATCATAACCGCTCTTGTCTCGAACCTGCTCTTCGAGGACTTTATATCAAAGGATTTCGAGGACTATATCAGCGGAACAAAAGAAGATAAGCTCTACTGGATCCTCGCGTCTGTTGAGGGAAGTTTCTCGGACGGCAGATGGGACATGAAAGAACTGCATGCTGCCATCCATTGGGCGGTCATGCTCGGTTTCGATATAACGATAACGGACATAGCCGGAAAGACAGTGGTCACGTCCGGCGAGGTCATAGGCATGCTCTCTCCCTCCATGAAAAAGAGGATGGAAGCGATCGTTGACGTCAGATCCGCCAGAGGAATGTATGAACCCTACCCTCTCTATCTTGAGGGCAAGGAAATAGGGACGATGTTTGTTCGCCAGATGAAGAGGGTGGGAAGCATCAGTGAAAAAGAGACGACCTTCAAGAAAAGAGGGAGGGAATTTCTCATCACGTCTTTTGTCATCGCGGGGGGTGGAGCCATATTCCTCGCCGTATTTTTCAGCCTTTTCCTTTCAAGGCCCCTGAATAGGATGAAAGAGGCTGTCGAATCGCTTGCAAGGGGAGATTTCAGCGTCCGCGTCTCATCGGGTTCGAAGAAAGACGAGGTGGGGAGGCTTGCAGAAAGCTTTAATTTCATGGCAGAGGCGCTTCAGAGAGAAGAAGCCCTGAGGAAACATCTGACCTCGAACATCGCCCATGAACTGAGGACCCCCCTTGCGGTCATGAAGGCCAACGTGGAAGCGATGGCGGATGGGATCGTGAAGAGTCCCGAAGAAGGGCTCGAAAATATTCGTATGGAGGTTGAAAGGTTGATCGGCCTCGTTGAAGGCATTGAAGATATTACGAAGGCAGAGGCGAGTTTTTTTGCCGCGAAGAAGTATGCAGTTATAAGTCTGCCGGAATTTCTCTCGAGGGTTACCGCAAAGCTCATGCCTTTAGCCTTGGAAAAGGGTCTTGGAATCACAATCGTTACTGACCGAAAGGCGATGGTTTTTTCCGATCCTGACAAGATCGAGAGGATCATTCAGAATATTTTGACGAATTCCATTAAAAACACTGAATCCGGGGGAATATGGATAAATTACGGGACAGAGGGGGAAATGTTCTTTATGGAAATCAGAGATTCCGGCGCGGGGATTCCCGAAGATAAGATCGATATGGTTTTCAGGAGATTTTATCGCGGAGAGGATTCGAAGGGGATAGGACTCGGCCTTGCGATAGTGAAAGAGCTTGTGGATGTTATGGGCGGCAGAGTCGACCTTAAGAGCAAGGTCGGAGAAGGGACTACATTCAGGGTATGGCTGCCTAAGGAGGCATGAATATGGACATACCGTTTAAGAAGACCAGGGAGGGCATTGTGATAGAAGTTAAGGTGGAACCACGATCTTCGCAAAAGGGCATCTCGGGCGTTATGGAGAATACAGTCAAGGTGAAGCTTACGGCACCTCCTGTCGGCGGTGCTGCAAACGAACAGTTGATTGAAGTCCTCTCGGAAGCAACGGGGATCAAGAGATCGAACATAAGAATACTGAGAGGGGCGTCGTCAAGGAGAAAGGTCGTGGAAATAAAAGGGGTGGATAGCATCTGAATAGATATTCTTCATATTTTCTTCATGAATAACCCGTATCATTCTATCAAAAGAGACAAAAGAGATTTTTTAGGAGCACTGATGTACAGGACTGTGGGCCTTATCGTATTGTTATTCTTGATTCCGGCACAGAGGACCCTCGCGGCGGACGCCGGAATTACACCTTATGGAGATTACTGCAAGGAGTGCGCGATTTATGGGACCTGCCGCGAAGTCATTCCTCCCCGGGAAGCGTTAATCGCCATCGAGAAGTACTACGCGGAAAAGGGGTACACGTTAGGAAATGTGTATTACAGAGGAAGGTTTATCGAAGCTGAAATTTATAAGGATACCAGGAAGGTTGACAAAGTGATTTTTGACAGAAAAACCGGAAGACTGAGATCAATGTATTAGCCCGTTATTAAAATAGTTATTCATGTCCGCCATTCCTTGTCTGTTTTTTTAGTTAAAATTCGAAAGGAGGAAAAATAGAAAAGCGAGTCTGTCTTAACAAGAAATTGGTAGTTGATTTTTTTGGGCGCCCTGTGTAGTCATCTTTGATCAGTACTCTGTGGTAAAAGCATATCAAAAAAACAAAAAGGAGGAGAAGATGAAAAAGTTACTTGCTTTTATTTTTTCGATGGTTGTTTTGATGGGATGGTTTGCCGTCTCCGATGCCGCAATGTGTGGAAAAGGCATGGGTCATATGGACAAGGGCATGGGGATGGAATGCATGCATATGGGCATGGCTGGAGAGCACCCGATAATGGGAAAGCTGATGTCCCTTGGGCTTGACGAAAAACAAATGGCGGAGATCAGGGATATACATTTTGCGTTTAAAAAAGATGCCATTAAGAAAAAAGCGGACATCGAAGTTGCCGAACTGGAACTGAGGGGGATCCTTGGGAAGGACCCTGTTGATCTCACGGCAGCGGAGGCTAAGATCAAGCAGATAGAGGCGCTGAAGGCGGACATGGAGATGCAGCATATAAAATCAATTGAGGAGATCAAAGGAAAACTCACGCCCGAACAGAGAAAGAAATTCCATTTGATGATGGCCACGATGCATATGGGCGGCGGTATGGGTATGAAGGGTGGAATGATGGGCGGCAGCATGGGCATGATGGGCGGAAAATGTGGAAAGTGCGGCATGATGAAGGGCATGGGCCAGATGGATGATGATTCCGAAGCTCCTCCAGAGAGTCCTTCGTCTCCCGAGACAGACGATCAGCAGTGATTTATATCTTTATACACGAGTCACATTTCTAATTGAGGGGCGGGGGTTAACCCGCTCCTCAATTATTGTCTGTTCCGCAGTCCGGCTTCCGTTTATTTCATGGTAATGTGTACTCCGAGTCATTCAGCTTTGCCTTCTCTCTCAGTGGATAATGTGGGTAATGGCATCGGGAAAAAGCTTTTCCAAAAGTTGAATATATTGTATATTTACTTGTAATACTCGGCTGTAATCGATATTTTCTAAACCTGATATAATGGTGTCGATTGTGCCGGTAATCATTATTTCCCATAGACTTAGAAGTGGACACCGAGACTGGACATAGGCGGACGGAAGAATGAGCGTAAGAAGCGTGATAAGCGACCTCCAGGACTTCTACGATATCTCTCTGCGCGGCCTCCTGGGCATGGGCAGCAAGCCTTTCTATTTCAAGGATGCGATCATGCAGATGGACTATGCCGGCTCGGGATCTCTCATGATCGTATTTATCGTCGACCTCTTTGTTGGTATGGCCCTTTCCCTTCAGTTGTCTGCAGAGCTCTCGAGACTCGGGCTCAAGATGTACATAGGAATGATCGTCGGCATCTCGGTCGTGAGGGAACTTGGGCCTGTTGTTACGGCCCTTGTCTTTACCGGCAGGGTTGGCGCAGGAATGGCGTCAGAGCTGGGTTCTATGGTTCTCGGACGCCAGGTCGATACGATACGGGTCTTCGGATTTGATCCGGTAAAGAAACTCGTTACTCCGCGGATCGTAAGTTCCCTCATTATGCTGCCGGCCTTGACTGTGATAGGCGTCGCCGTCTCTCTGTTTGGGGGGTATTACATAGCGGTTTTTGTGAGCCATCAAAGCGGCACGTTTTACTGGAGTTCTATAAGAAATATCCTGACCCTTGAGAACGTACTTGCAGGTGCGATTAAGCCCTTCATCTTCGGATACATCATCGCGTGCATCTGCTGCTATTCTGGGCTTTCCACAAAGGGAGGCGCGGTTGGGCTGAGGCAGTCGACGACACGGGCTGTGGTATTGTCGATAGTCATGATCATCGTCTCTGACTTCCTGCTTACGAGAATTCTCCTCTATGTCCTGGGATTCTCGGTATGATAATATTCGATGAGGTTCATTTTTCCTACGGCGATCGGAAGATCCTCAGCGGCGTGAGCTTCTCTGCGGGATTTCACGAAAGGGTAGTGATCCTTGGCGGCAGCGGCGAAGGGAAGACGACAATACTCAGACTTATCCTCGGGCTTATAAGACCTGACAGGGGGAAGATACTCGTCGACGGAGATGATATAACGGGCAAGACGGAGGGTGAGTTCAGGGACGTGAGGATGAAGTTCAGCATTGTTTTCCAGGAGGGCGCACTTTTTGATTCCCTGAATGTAAAGGAAAATGTGGCATACTGCCTCCGTGAGTATACGAAGATGTCGGAGGAACAGATCGACGCGAAAGTAAGACGAATCCTCAGTACGGTGGGTGTTGAACATGCCCTGGAACTCATGCCGGAAGAGCTGAGCGGCGGCATGCACAGGAGGGTCTCCCTGGCACGGTCATTGGCGCTGAGCACTCCAAGAATGTTCCTGTACGATGAACCGACGACAGGGCTCGATCCGGTGAATGCGGACAACATATGCAGATTGATTTCCGATCTTTCGAAAGGTGGCAAAGGATTCATTATGGTGACCCACAAGGTGAGCGATGCGATGAAGGTAGCTGACAGGTTCATGTTTTTGAAAGATGGCGTGCTGCTTTTTGATGGAAACGGAAAAGAATTGCTTCATACCGCCATCCCTGCGATCAGGGCCTTTGTCAGTGAGGTCCGTGGCGACGATGTGTCAGGCTCTGAGTGAAACAAATATGAGGAGGGAAACATGTTTGATCTGAAGAAGGAGCTTCGGTGGGCACAGATAAAGACCGGAATCATTATTACGCTCGCCCTTGCGATCCTGTTCCTAAGTGTTTTTTTTGCCGGTAGCATTGAGCGGCTCCTTCGTCCAAGAATCGAGATCAGGGCCGCGATACCCGACGTCAAAGGGTTGAAAAAGGGTGCCCCTGTTTGGATGTTCGGGATCGAGGAGGGTTCGGTAAAAGACATCAACCTTGATCCACGATACGGGACGGTGGTGACCATTTCACTATACAGAAAGGCCCTTGGCTTCTTGAAGAAGGATTCTACGGTCACTATTTTGACAATGGGGCTCTTGGGTGACAAATATGTGGAGCTGGCGGCAGGTACTCCGGAGGCACCACCCATTAACGCCGGCGATATGCTACGGGGTGCTGCACAGATCGATATCAAGGACGTCATGGAAACGGGTGGGGCATCGATCCAGAAGATGAACGATTTCATAGAAAAATTGGGAAAACTCGTGGAGAAGATAGAAGAGAGCAAAGGGACCCTTTCGAGATTGCTCGAAGATCCTTCTCTCTACGACAACCTTGCGGAATCCTCGAAGTCTCTTTCCCTTGTCGCAAAAGATATAAGAGACGGCCGGGGCACCATCGGCATGCTCGTGAAGGATCCCTCGCTCTACGACAGGCTGGCATCTACCTCGAAGTCTCTCGATGACTTCAGCCGGAAACTCGCGAGCGGATCTGGCACCATGAAGAAACTGGTCGAAGATGACCGCCTCTACAATAGACTTGTCGGTGCTGCATCTTCGGTGGAGGAATTCGGCAAAAAGCTGAATGATTCCTCGGGAACTATGCACAAACTCATCGAGGACCCGGAGTTATATGAAAACCTCAACAGGACTTCCCTGCGCATTTCTTTGATTCTGGATAAGATCGATAAAGGAGAGGGTGCGGCAGGCGCACTGATTCGGGACGAAGAAATGGCGCGGGATTTGAAGGAGACCGTGAGGGAACTCAGAGAACTGACTGAGGACATCAGGCAGCAGCCAGGCAAGTATTTCAAGTTCAGCCTTTTTTAGCCCATCGCCTTCTTTCGTTACTATGACAACGGGGAGCCAAAAAAACGGACGTGGAAAGAGACGGACGTTACTAAGAAGTCCTTTTATAAACGTGATCAGATGCCTGTTTTGTCATTCCGGCCCTGGTCACCTGCGGCACGGCCAGAGGCCGGTAAACTTGTCCGGTTCCTCAGCGATTCGTTCTCCTCGGCGAATCCGCCTGAGTGAGGTCAAGACAATGGCTAACCAAAAGAATCTTTCAATTTGGTTATAATAAGAAATCGAGCCGAAAGGAGCAGGATAGATGGCTGTAGTTAAAGTTGGAGATACTGTCAGGATACGTTACACGGGCAAGCTCGAGGACGGGTCGGTCTTCGATTCAACAGAAGGGGGGGCTTCCCTCGAATTCAAAGTGGGGAGCGGGGAATTTCTTGCCGGTCTCGAACAGGGAGTTACCGGCATGAGTGTGGGAGAATCAAAGACTATCCGTATTCCGGCCGAGCAGGGATACGGCATTTATAAGAAGGAAAGGGTATTTGAGTATGACAGGTCGAGGCTTCCCCAGGATCTTAAGGTTGAGATAGGGCAGCAGTTCCAGATGTACCGTGCCGATGGACTGCCTGTGACAGTCG
>Ga0187773_10001049_pt1 | contig 11102 bp, 11 predicted proteins | sample 0216_BV02_MP05_1_FD_133133 | JGI IMG/M metagenome (GOLD analysis project Ga0187773, IMG submission 133133) | Tropical peat soil microbial communities from peatlands in Department of Meta, Colombia - 0216_BV02_MP05_10_MG | ecosystem: Environmental > Terrestrial > Soil > Wetlands > Peat | place...
ATTTCATGACAAGTCCCTCCCGTCAGAATTGAGGTGCTGTTACTCTACCATCGGGCTGCGCGACGAAGGCCCGAACCGGGATCTGCGGACTAATGGCAGGTCGCTCTGCCGCGTCACCCCAACGGTCCCATCGGTGACATTCACGCCGAAGTGGCCCAGGCGCCGGATGCGAAAGGGCCGGCGCATGCGCACCCCGCCCACCATGAACTCCTTCGCAGCGACGGCTTCGCTGAGGCGTTCGGGTTTGTTCATGCGTTCCTCCTCTTTGGCCGAATCATTGTACGCCGCCGAAACGCCCCCCCCAGCCGCCCCGGATTTCAGCGCATCGCCCCCGGCAGCCGGGCGCGCAGATCGCGGATCTCCGCTTCGAGATCGCGAATGCGCTCGAGGAGCACGGTCACCAATGCGACCGCATCGGAATCGAGCTCGAAATCCCGCCGCAGGCGGCGTGCGCTGCGCGCCATCGTCAGCCGGTCCGCGCTGAAGCTCCACTCCTGCGCGGCCGGGTCGGTCGGCACCAGCACCCCGCTCGCCACCAGCTCGCGCAACTCGGCTTGCGACAGGCCCGAGAGTTCGCAGAGCTCCTCGAACGAAACCTCGTAGTGCGCGTGCAGCCACTGTTCGCTTTTCATTCTGCCCCCTCCTGCGCGAAATGCCCGCGCGGGTTGAACGTGGAGACCTCGGCGAGCTCTTGGTAGAGCGCGCGCTCGCGCTCGCCCGCCACGCTCGGCACCGCGATCTGCACGATCGCGAACAAGTCGCCCTCTCCCGCGTGCGGCTTGGGGAGGCCGCGCCCGGCGAGCCGCAGCTGCTGGCCGGCATGCGTTCCCGGAGGAACCTTGAGGCTGACCGTTCCGGCCAGGGTGGGCACCTGCACGGTCGTGCCGAGCACCGCCTCCCAGGGCGCGAGCGGCAGGTCCAGGAACAGATCGTGGCCGCTCACGCGGAACAGGCGATGCGGGTGCAGGGCTATGTTGAGATACAGGTCGCCGTCGCGCCCGCCATTCAGACCCTTGCCGCCCTTGCCGGGTAGGCGCAAACGCTGGCCGTCGGTGGCGCCCTTCGGTATGCGCGCCTTGAAGGCGCGCCGCACGCGATGCACGAACCCGTTCTCGTCTAGCTCGGGCACGCCGAGCTCGAGGTCCACCTCGGTGCCGCGATACGCATCCTCGAGCGTGATGTGCGCCGTGACTTCGTAGTCCTGTCCGGGCATGCGGATCCCGGCGCCGGCCCGCCCGTCGCGGTGCATTCCGCCGCCCATGCCGGCGAACAGGTCGCCCAGATCGAGATCCTCGAAGGAAAACGGCCCGCTGCCGAAATGCCGCTCCCAGCCCGGCGGTGGTCGGAAATCCTGCCCGGGCCGGTGACTGCCCAGCTGGTCGTAGGCAGCGCGCTTCTCCGGGTCCTTCAGCGTCTCGTAGGCCTCGCCGACTTCCTTGAATTTTTCCTCGGCGCCGGGCTCCTTGGAGACGTCCGGGTGATATTTTCGCGCGAGCTTCCGGTAGGCCTGCTTGATCTCCTCGGCGCTCGCCTTGCGGTCCACACCCATCACGCCGTAGTAGTCCTTGTATTTCATCGACGGGTTTCCAGTGCTTTCGGGCTCGGTGATTTTCCGCAGCCGGCATTGTATCTCCGCCCCCGCAAGCGGGGTCCCGGCGGGCTCGCTCTCCTTGACAAGGCGTTGGCGGCGATTCGAGAATGAACGCGTTCACCTATTCCTGCAGGCCCCTCCCGGATCCGCAATGACGAACGTGCTGGTCATCCTCACCCTTCCTGAGCCGGTGCGGATGCAGTACGTCAATCACCTCAGGAAGGCCTTTCCCGAAGTGAAGCTCGACCTGGTCGATCATCACAGCAAAGTCGACCCCTACATCGGCGCGGCGGACATCCTCATCACCTTCGGCGCGCACATGGCCGATCACGTGCTCGAAAAGGGGAAGAAGCTGAAGTGGATCCAGGCGCTCGGCACGGGAGTCGACGGGATCGTGGACCGGCCGCCCTTGCGCGAGGGCGTGCTCGTCACGAGCATGCACGGCCTGCACGGCGATTCGGTGCCCGAGGCTGCGCTGATGCTCATGCTCGCGCTGGCGCGTGACCTGCCGCGCGCACTGCGCAGCCAGAGCGAGCGCAAGTGGGACCGCTATCCATCCCGCCTGCTCAAGGGCAAGACCGCCGGAATCTTCGGAGTCGGCGCGATCGCGCGCTCGCTCGCGCCCAAACTCAAGTCGTTCGGGATGACGGTGGTGGGAATCAGTTCCGCGCCGCGGGAGATGGAAGGATTCGACCGGATGGTCCGGCGCGAGGACTTGGAGCGCGTCGTGCCTGACCTCGATTTCCTCGTGCTGCTGACACCCCATACTCCAGACACGCACAGAATCGTAGGCGCGAAGGTCCTCGCGGCGATGAAGCCCTCGGCCTTCCTCGTCAATCTTGCGCGCGGCGGGATCGTTGACGAAGAGGCCCTCGCGCGCGCGCTGCGGGACAGGAAGATCGCGGGCGCCGCACTCGACGTCTTCGCGACCGAGCCGCTGCCCGCCGAGCACGCGTTCTGGGGCATGGACAACGTGATCGTGACGCCCCACCTCGGAGGATTTCACGATCAGTATGCCGAGCAGGCGCTGCCCACCGTCGAGGAGAACCTGCGCAGGTTCCTCGCCGGGGACCTGACCAACATGATCAATGTGGTAAAACGCTGACCCATGGCGCAAGCGAACGAACGTCTCAATCATCCGATCTCCACGGCGGAGCTCGAGCGCCGCTGGGCCGCGGTCCGCGCGGCGATGAACGATCACCGGATCGACGCGCTCCTCATGCAGTCGAATAACGACTGGATGGGCGGCTATGTCAAGTACTTCACCGACGTGCCTGCGACGAACGGCTACCCGGTGACGGTGGTCTTCCCGAAGGACGACAGGATGACCGTGATCGGCCAGGGGCCGATGGGCGTGGTGCGCGAGTTTCCTCCGCAGGGCGACAGCGTGCGCCGCGGCACGGCGCGCTTCGTGGGCATGCCTTCGTACGCCTCCTGCCCGTACACGGCGGATTACGACGCCGAGCTCGCGGCGAAGGCGCTCGAGCGCTATTCGGGAGGAACGATCGGCTTCCTAGGGCGCGCTGCGATGTCCTTCGCCCTCGGCGACTTCCTCGCGAAGCACTTCACCCGGGCGAAGTTCGTTGACGCTTCCGACACGATCGATCTGATCAAGGCGGTGAAGAGCCCCGAGGAACGCGAGAGAATCCGAGAGACTGCGGCGATGCAGGACAAAGCGATGGAGGAGACCTTCGCCGCGATCAGGCCCGGCATGCGGGAGCTCGAGGTGGCCGCGATCGCCGAGCACATCGGACACAGGCACGGCAGCGAGCAGGGCCTCTTTCTCGCCGGCTCCGGGCCTGTCGGCACGGCGGCGGTGTTCGCCAACCGCTACCAGCAGAACCGCATGCTGCGGGAGGGGGACCAGTTCACCCTCCTCATCGAGAACAACGGCCCCGGTGGCTTCTACACGGAGCTCGGGCGCACCTGCGTGCTTGGAAAAGCCTCGCAGGAGATGAAGGACGAGTTCGCCTTCGTTCTGGAGGCGCAGAAATTCACCCTGGACCGGATGAAGCCGGGCGCCCGATGCAGCGAAATCTTCGCGGAATACAACGCCTTCATGAGGAAGCACGGGCGGCCCGAGGAGAAGCGCCTGCACTCCCACGGCCAGGGCTACGACATGGTCGAGCGCCCCTTGATACGCCACGACGAAACCATGACCATCCACATAGACATGAACATGGTCTGCCACCCGACCTATGTCACCGAGCGTACCTACAGCTGGTGCTGCGACAATTTCCTCATCGGCGACTCCGGCGTCGCGGAAAAGCTGCACAAGTTTCCGCAGAAGATCTTCGAGCTGGGCTGAGATCGACATACACAAAGGGAGGATACTCATGAAAACCGCCATACGCGTTTTGCTTATCACCGCGTCGTGTCTGGGCGCGGCCGCCGCGCAGGAATTCCCGAACCGGCCGATGCACTGGATCTTGTCGCAGCCGGCGGGCTCTTCGCCCGACATCAGCGCACGACTCGTTGCCGACCAGCTATCCAAGACCTGGCACCAGCAGGTCGTCGTGGACAACCGTCCGGGTGGCCAGAACGTGATCGGCGCCCAGGCCGCGGCGAAAGCGCCGGCGGACGGCTACAGCTACTACTTCGCCACCACCGCCGCTCTCGTCAGCAATCCGCTCACGTTCAAGTCACTGCCCTACAACCCTGAGCGCGATTTCGTTCCGGTGGCGATGATCGGAAAGTCGCCGATGGTGATCGCGGTCAACAATTCGGTACCGGCGAAAACAATCGCCGAGCTGATCGCGCTCGACAAGAAGGACCCGGGCAAGCTCGCCGCCGCCAACGAAGGCACCAAGACCTTCGGCGGCATGATGAGCCAGTTGCTCAACGTCGCCACAGGCATGCACCTGCTGCAGGTTCCGTACAACGGCGTCGCGCCGGCGCTGCAGGACACCGTCGCCGGCAGGACGCAGGTGGTGCTGGTGAGCTCGGCGGCGATGAGCCCCTTCATCAAGCGCGGTGACCTTCGTCCGATCGCGGTCACGGCGGGCAAGCGCGTCAGCGGATTGGAGAACGTGCCGACCATGGCCGAGAGCTACCCGGGCTTCGAGTACGTGGGTTGGTTCGCACTGGTCGCCCCGACGGGCACGCCCGGGGCGATCGTGCGCAAAGTCAACGCCGACGTGAACGCGGTGCTCGCGCGGCCCGACATCCTAAAGCGCCTGCTCGAGCTGGGCGCGATCAACGAGGGGCCGGGGACACCCGAGCAGCTCGCGCAGTTCCTCAAGGACGAACGCGTGCGCTGGGCGAAACTGGTGAAGGACATCAAGCTGCAGCCGGAATGACAGGCAAAAGCCTGTCATTCCGCGCGCGGCGAGGGACCTCCTATGGGGCGCGCACCGGAATAGATCCTTCGCTGCGTTCAGGATGACTTCCTAGAGGATGACCGCGGGGAAGCGGCCGAGGAGAGTCGTCACCGGGCACGACGCTCGCGGGCGCTCCGTCGTCCTCATGGACGGAGAGTCGCCGCACAGTTTTCTTCTGGAAACGGCGGGCGGACTCCGGCTCATCGAGCTGTGGGAAACACGCTCCTCGCCTGCGGACAATTCGGGCACCCAGGACGCCGCCGCGCACGAGCAGCGCATCGAGCCCGTAGGCGGCGGAAGCGTGTTCCGCATCATCGAGTATCCGCCCGACAGCGCGCGCCTGAAGACGCTCGATCCCAAGCATTTCTTCCACGGCATGGGCGCCAAGCCTGCGGACGCTGCGACGCGCAAGCACCCCGGGATGCACCGCACGGACACCGTGGACTACTGCGTGGTCCTCTCCGGGGAGATCTGGGCGGTGCTCGACGTAGGCGAGGTGCTGCTGCGCGCCGGCGACTGCCTGGTACAGCGTGGCACCCACCACGCCTGGAGCAACCGGAGCGACCAACCCTGCACGATCGCTTTCGTGCTGGTGGCGGCGAAGCCGCTCGCTCCGGAGCAGAGAGAAGACCTGTGATTTCCCTGCCCTGGGGCGTGCTCGACAAGGACGTCGCGGTTCCGATGCGCGACGGCGCCATGCTCCGCTGCAACGTGTTTCGCCCGGGTTCTCCCGGGCGATTCCCCGTGATCATGACGCTCGGACCCTACGGCAAGGACGTGCATCTCTCCCAGTTCATGCCCGAGGCCTGGGAGGCGCTCAAGCACCGCGATCCGGAAATTCTCAAGGCGTCCTCGTGCAGGTACCTCGTGTTCGAGACGCCGGACCCGGAAGTGTGGGTGCCCGAGGGCTACGTCGTGGTGAAAGTCGATTCGCGCGGGGCCGGCAAATCGCCGGGTCGGCTGGACGTCAACTCGCCCGCCGAGTTCCGCGACTTCCACGACGCCATCGGATGGGCCGGCGAGCAGCCCTGGGCGAACGGCAAAGTCGGGCTGCTCGGCATCTCCTACTACGCCGCCGGCCAGTGGATGATCGCGGCCGAGCGCCCGGCGCATCTTTCCGCGATCCTTCCCTGGCAAGGAACCTACGATTTCTACCGTGACCGAACGCGCCAGGGCGGCATCCTCGGTAGCGGCTTCCTCAAGCGCTGGTGGAACCGCAGCGTTCTGCGGAGCCAACACGGCAATCCTGATACTCCGCTCATCGACATCGACACCGGTGAGCGCAATACCGGGCCGACAAGCTTTTCGCCTGAGGAACTCGCCGCGAACCGCGAGGACTACATCGGGAACCTTCTCGCCCGCCCGCTGAACGGCCCCTGGTACGAAGAGCGGAGCGGGCGCCTCGATCGGATCGAGATTCCCGCGCTCGTCGTCGCCAACTGGGGTGGGCTCGGGCTGCACCTGCGGGGCACGATCCTCGGCTATCTCGGCATCGCGTCGCGCGAGAAATGGCTCAAGGTGCAGTCGGGCTCGTACTTCCTCACATTCCTCTCGCCCGAAAGCGTCGCGCTGCAACGGAGGTTCTTGGACCGCTATCTCAAGGAGATCGACAACGGCTGGGAGCGCGAGCCGAAGGTTGAGGTCGCGCTGCGCGCCCCCGACGACACCGTGAAGCGCGTGCTGCGCGACACGCAATGGCCGCTCAGCGGAACTCGGTGGACGCGCTTCTATCTCGACGCCTCGAGCTTGGCGCTCGGCGCCCGGGCGCGGGAAACGGCGGGAAGCGCGAGCTACGCGGGGCTAGGCGAAGGCCTCACCTTCAGCACCGCCCCGCTTCGCGAAGCAGTCGAGCTCGCGGGGCCCATCAAGGCGAAGCTCTGGGTTTCGTCCTCCACGGACGACATGGACATCTTCGCGACGCTGCGTGCCTTCGATCCACGGGGGGAGGAGGTCACGTTCTTTTCCGCGGTCGAGCCGAGGGCGCCGGTTTCGCAGGGCTGGCTGCGCGTGTCTCAAAGGAAGCTCGATTCAAGGCGTTCCACGGAATTCCAGCCCTGGCACACGCACGACGAGGTGTGGAAACTCAAGCCTGGCGAGATCGTCGAAGTCGATATCGAGATCTGGCCTGCGAGCCTCGCGCTGCCTGCGGGCTATCGCCTCGCGCTCACGATCCAGGGGAAGGATTTCGAGCGCGCAGGTGAAACCGGCGTCCAAAAAGGCTCGGGATGGTTCCTGCACGACGATCCACGCGACCGGCCGCCCTCGAGCTTCGCTGGCACGAATACCGTATACAGCGGCGGCGGGCGGGACTCCTACCTGCTCCTGCCCCTGACCGCCCCCTGAAGCGCGTCCGGCCCCGGGGCGGTACCATAGCGGCGCAGTTTTCCACAAAGGGGGATCCATGAAACCTGAATTGATGCTGCTGGTGTGGGCGGTGGCGCTGATGTTCGTGCAGATGCTGGTGGCGGCGACGGGGACCTATCTGCAAGTGGGCCTGACGAAGATGGCAGGCAACCGCGACGACATGCCCAAGATGGCGGGCTGGGCGGGCCGCGCAGAGCGCGCGCACCTGAACATGCTTGAGAACATCGCCCTCTTCGCGCCGCTCGTGCTCGTTGCGGTCCTCGCCGGGAAGACCAATGCCATGACGCTGCTCGGCGCGCAAATCTTCGTGTGGGCCCGCGTCGCGTACGCGGTGATCTACCTCGCGGGGGTCATCTGGCTGCGCACCCTCGTATGGGCGGTCTCCGTGGTGGGGCTCGTCATCATCTTCGCGCAACTCGTGAAGTAGCGACCTCGCCATTCACGCAAGAAAAAAGCGGTGAGCGCCTTCAGGCGCTCACCGCTTTTTTGAGAATACTTCCTGTTATCTGGTCACAACGAGGCCTCGCCTCGCGATACTCGCACGCCTAGTCCTCGTCCGGCACTCCATACACGGCGATGCAGCCCGTCAGGCAGTTGGGGACGACGTTGTTCGCTGACAGGGGCACAAATACGTGGTTGTTGTGACGATTCGCAGCAACCGAGTGCGGGCTCCCGTACGTCAGTGGCGCCGTCGGCACGACCTGGAGCAGCTTTTGGCTGTTCGCGTCGATCACGCCCAGCACGGGACCTTCGGGATTGGCGCGGGATGCGGTGTAATAGCGACCGTCACCAGAATTGAACCACACTTCATCGCTGCCGCCGACGCCGAATACGTGACGGTCGATATCGCCCGTCCTCGCATCCATGATCACCTGTTTCGGAGCGGCAAAGTGACCGTCCGAGCATGTGGTCCGATCGGTTCCCGTCGCCGTCGCGCACGACGCGCCGGAATCGTCAAAGGCGACGCTGCAACCAAGGAGCAGATCCCCGCGCGGGCCGACGGTGAGTCCCGCAGGCTGGCAGAAACTCACGGGATATACCGTCTCAACCACGCCGCTGGTATTGATTCTCGCGACTCCCCCGTCCTTCTCGTTCGGCCCTACTTGGGGGATCGAGATGTAGAACTTGCCGGTGCGGCCATCCCACACCGGTTGCTCGGCACCATTTTGCGCGTCAACACCATTTGCCTTATCGAATACGATCTTCTTTACGACCGTCAGACTCCCGGTGCTCGTATCGAGCTTGATCAAGGTGGCGAACGGCGGGCTGTCGGCGTTGTTCGCAGCGAGGATCAGCGAATCCGCCGGATCGTAGGCGATTTCATCCGTGCGCAGTCCAGCCCCTCCCCCGGTGAGTGCGGTCGAAACGATCGCGTCCGTCGTGAGGTCGATGGAGACAACCCGGCTGGGCGCGTCGGTCACGATGAGCCATTTCCCTGCGGTCACGACGCCGTTCGGGCCGGAGGTGTCGTTGTTCCCGGTGAAGCCCGTGAACCCACCCTTGATCTGCTTCACGAACGTGCCCGTCCTCGCGTCGACGACGTCGACCGCTGAGTTGGAGCGATCGGCGAGGTAGTATCGCTGGGTGTGCTGGTCGATCCAGCTGATATCAAAGGTGCACATCCCGTGAAAGGGCACGGCGGGCGGGGTCGTGCCGGCACAGTCGCGACCGGGGTTCGACGGAATGGGAACGGTAAAGAGCAGCTTGACCGCTCCCCCGTCCCGATCATGCCGATCCCGATCGTGATCATCGGCAAGTGCCCCGCCGGATGCCACGAGCGACATGGCCCCGACCAGCATGGGGGCCGCGAGCGCCGCGGTGATTGAAGTGCGGGAAGACAATCCTGCAAACATTTTCAGGCTCCTTTGTAAGGTGGGTTGGTGCTTTATTGCAGTCCGCATGGGCGAAGCAGGCGAAAGCCCACGTAGGCGCGATGCGTCTGCGCTTTTTTCATTCACTTACGGGGAAGACTGCCGACCGCCCCTGGAGCGGTGGGCGCGCTCGAAGGTCGCGTGCCCGAGAGAAGCCCACTCTCTACTGCGAGAGCCTGCTTCGATACGCGTGCGCTAGGCGGGAACCGCGCACTTGTCGGAACTTGTGACTCAGTTCAGGACGCGTAGTCTGCGCCTTGCGTTGCGGCAGCGCCTGACAAGACGCTGACCCTTCCCCGGCGGTCTGTTTCGGAGCATATGGAATTCCCAGAAAACAAAGGCTTGCTCGCCGCTCTTCAGGCAATTTGTGCGTCCGCCTAGGGTTATCCCTTACTGGGTAAGGTCGCTGCCGGTCGCTCGATCGCCTCGATGAGCACGAAGACAACGAGGGAGGTTTCCTTTGCGTTCAAACGAGTCGATGCCTAGAACTTAGAGGCAAGACTAGTCGCTGGTGCGAGGTCATTGCTAGAGAATCCAGGACAAGAGCACGGGCAACAGATCCCTGCCCCACGCCAAGCCCGCGCCGCCAGCTTCATCGGCCATGCCCGTGAGCGCCGGAGCATTCGAATAGGCGGCAATGATCGCGCCGAGTATCCGGGTCCGCTGCTCGGCCGAGCACGCGAGGAACCGGCGGTGCCAGCGCAAAGCGGTGCTCACGCTTACCTCGCACGCGGCCGCGCTCTTGCGCAGGCTCCTACCTTCGAGCAAGGTTCCCACGTAGGTGAGCCAGCGAGCCCTGTTGCGCAATCTGGCCAGCGGCGTGTTCGTCAGTATATTGAAGGTACGCTTGCAGGAAACGCAGCGCGAGCGGGGGAAGCCGTGCGCGGCGCCCCAGCGCACGGTACGCTCGGAACCGCAATGTGGGCAGCGGGGAGGGAGAGCGTCACCACGGGGGTTCGCAGTGGCGAAGAATTCGTCCGAGGCGCGCTGGAGGGCGTCGCGATCTGCTCCCTGGGATTTGCTCCGCAGCTCCTCGAATGGAGCCGCGGCAATTCTCTGAGACGCCATGGGTGGCCGATGTTCCCACGAGGCGATTGCATGAAACGGGGCGGCTCAGTCTTGGATTTATTTTCGATTCGCGCCTCTCGCGAATCGCCACACCGGTAGTCTCCTTGGCGAGCCTATGATCGACTCAAGGCCGCGAAATTGGCTTGATCGAGGTCAAGATTCTTCCGCTGCGCGGCTTGTGGATCGAAGTGCCTTCATGCCGACGGCATGCGATGGCGCTTGCTGCTGTGCACAAGCAGCGGCCGGTGGGACGCAGAGGTCAATTAAAGCCATGACGCTTGGAAAATATTTTCGTTCGCGTTAAGTGTTGGTAAGCACTATGGTCCAATAAGGACTCGGTAGCCGCTCCTTCAAACAGACTCGGGTCTTCGCTTATTCGGGGTTCTTCCAACCACCGGATTCGTATCACTGGCACGCATCTGAACAACACCCAACACATACGATTGCCGCATTGCTCGACCATTTGTTGCATCAATATAATTTTCCTCGATATCGTTTGAGGTTCGAGTGGGTGAAGGAATTTCGCAGTTCAAATGATTTCACGAGGAGAAAAAAAATGGAGAAGGGGAAACTATCAGCGGTCGGAGCGATTGCACTGGCTGTCTCTGCCGCGTTCGTCGCGGCGCCGTCGTCTACCTTTGCGGCGGAACCGGTCACGGCTGATACTGCGGTACAGCTTTACGGCCACCTCGATCTGTCCATCGATGACGCAACGAAAGGCCTTAAGGAGGGCGGAGCGGCCAACAACCCGCCGCCTGTGGGCAAGTCGGGCTGGCAGCCGGATATCTCGAGCAACCTGTCGTATTTCGGTCTCCGCGGGAATCACGATATCGGCGGCGGAATCAAGATGGTGTTCCAGCTTGAAACCCAGATTGACATGGCGGCGAC
>Ga0187773_10001050_pt1 | contig 11102 bp, 9 predicted proteins | sample 0216_BV02_MP05_1_FD_133133 | JGI IMG/M metagenome (GOLD analysis project Ga0187773, IMG submission 133133) | Tropical peat soil microbial communities from peatlands in Department of Meta, Colombia - 0216_BV02_MP05_10_MG | ecosystem: Environmental > Terrestrial > Soil > Wetlands > Peat | place...
GGCCTTGCCGCAGCCGATGATAAATATCCGGTTAAAACCAACCAACTCATAACTTTGCGAGTCTATCGTCAACCGACCATCGTTCAGTTGAACATGCCCCTTAACCGCAATCGACGGCTCTGCGGACTCTACACCGGCGAGAAAGATCTCACGCGCGTGTAAACGCATTTGACGCACCGATTTCATGACGGCAGTCTAGCAACCGATATGAGATGTTTACAACGGAGTAGATCGCAGAAATGGAAAGTTAACGCCTCGATGAGGATCGCGACCAAGAACCAGAGCTGAGAAAGGAAAGCAAAAAACTAGAAGAGCCTGAATCCACCGAAACCATACTCGCCGATCCACTTTCCGTTGGCGGAATCGTAGATATCGATAAGCATGTTTTTTTCCGGATGGCCAGCGAGAAAGCGCGAGAAAATTTCGATGAATTCCTCTTGAGAGTGCGTGTCCGCGTGCATGAACCCTTCACCGACGTATAGTCGATGAGGTCGTTTGCTACTATCGAGTCTGATCCAGTAATGGGAGCCGTTCACGCCAACCTTGTCCAACCAGGCGCGGTATTGCGAGATTTGTTCCTGAATCTCTTTGACATTGGTCATTTCCGCCGCTGCGAGGGCCGGAAACAACAATGCGGATGCTAGTAAAATAATTTGTAATTTTACTAGCATCCGCATTTTAACTCAGCCAAATCGAATTGGATTAGTTGACTTTGATCTCGACGCGACGATTCTTCGCGCGGCCTTCCTTGGTCTTGTTATCGGCAATCGGCTTACTCTCGCCGAATCCTTGAGCTGAAATCCGGCTTCCGTCAACACCCTTCTTCACAACATAGTCTTTCGCCGAGGCTGCGCGTCTTTCCGACAAGGCCTGGTTATACGCGTCGGTTCCAATGTTGTCGGTGTGACCCGACATGGTGGCTTTCTTGTCCTTGTTTTCGTTCATGAACGCAACCAGCCGGTCCAAGATCGCCGCTCCTTCTGGTTTAACGTTGCTCTTGTCGAAATCAAAGAGCACATCGTCAAGGATAATCGTCCGCTCAACTTTCGGCGCTGGCGGCGGTGGCGGCGGTGGCGGCGGTGGTGGTGGCGCCGGCTTCGGCTTTGGTGGTGGCGGAGGCGGTGGTGGCGGAGGCGGTGGTGGTGGAGGTGGCTTCGGTTTGGGCTCCTCAGTTAGCAAATAGGCAAGACCGCCACAGAGCACTGCGGCGCCTATCGCGGCCGGAGCAGCCACCCACTTATCATTTTCCCGGCTCGTGCCAACGCCGGCACCAGCTGCCGTGCCGCAGACTGCGGCACCAACCAGCGCAGCTTGATTCTTGGTCATCCCGGTACAACCGGTTACGAAAAAACCTAGCGCCGTCAACGCCAGATATTTACTTCTCTTCATCTCCCTGCCTCCCCGTAAGATAGTATCGCAAGTTTGGGCCAAATTAGTATAAGGGCCATTAGTTGTCAAGCAAATAATTGGAATTTTGTAAGGCTTTTTTTGGCTTTAAAAATGAGCTGCTTTGCGACCCTATAGTCTTGCCGTAAGTAGCTGTAACTATTATTCATTTCTTTTGAGCCCAGCTCGCTTTCCCTGGCCGATTAGTGCTCCAGCCAAAAATCTTTCGCGGGTTTGGATGCAACTAATTGGTATCAAATTCCGTCAATCTTTCCCGTCGCGCCGCGCGTCGTTCCAGTAAGACAAAAGTCTAACCCACCGACGTTCGGATTGCATCAATTAAATTCTAAGTTCTACTTGCTCTCGCTGCACACTATCCGTTGCGAGTTTTTTTTAGTCGAATTATCGTTAATATTTGAACCAAACGAAATTTATAATGGGGAGGGATGTTAAATGATTGGCAAACTATTTACAACCGTTATGATCTTACTGTTGATCATCGCTTGCCAAACCGTACCGCAGACGGGCAGAACCCAATTCATCATCGTTTCGGATTCACAAGAGCTTCAACTCGGCACCGATGCCTACAAGGAAACCCTGGACAAGAATCGCCTCTCGACCCGGAGCGATTGGCAAGCCCAAGTACGCCGGGTAGGTGCACGTATTTCCGCTGCAGCGGATAAGCCTGAATACAAGTGGGAGTTCAACGTAATCCAAGGCAAAGAAATTAACGCGTTTGCGTTGCCCGGCGGCAAAGTAGCATTCTGGGAAGGAATCATGCCGGTGGCCCAAGACGACAACGGGGTCGCGGTGATCATGGGACATGAAGTCGCGCATGCGCTGGCGCGCCATGGCGCGGAGCGCATGAGTCAATCGATGGGCGCCGAAATTCTCGGCGAAATTATTTCAGTCGGCATCAACCAAGTGAGCCCCGGCATTCATGATCAAGTTCTCCAAGCGTACGGATTGGGTGCAAATGTCGGTGTGCTGCTCCCTTGGGGACGCACCCAAGAATCCGAAGCAGACCGGATCGGTCTATCGTTGATGGCGAAAGCAGGTTACGATCCGGCGACGGCGGTTGCGTTTTGGGAGCGGATGTCCAAACTCCCAGGCGACAAGCCGCCGGAGTTTCTGTCCACCCATCCCAGCGACGCCACACGCATTAACCAGATCAAAGAATGGTTGCCCGAAGCGAGGGCAAATTATCGAGGCAAATAATTTCTTCGGGTGACGACGTAGACTGCGAGACTCGGGCTTTGATCAGTTGGCGATTAAGCCATTGCGGCCAAGGTAGTGCCGGTTGTTGTTCCGAAGCGATGATTTAAGATTATTTTGCGCCGGTCGGTGTAACGCAAACGCCATGACTTCGCGAATCAGCACGAGGTCAAATCCCAGAGGACGATATCCGCTGTAAAAGTTTGCCGAGATTTTCGCTCAAGATCCGAAACAACTTTTCACTGAGAGTTCCTGGCCGGCACTGACAGCTTTAAATTTTTCCCAGAAAGCGTCGTCAACTTTTTTCCAGGTAGGACTTTGACGGACACCACGGTAACGCGCTAGGCCGCCGGGGCCCGCATTATAGGCCGAATACGTCGCGCGCGCGAGATTGCCGCCGGGCTGCTTGTCCTCTTGCTTCCGAATTGCATAGCGGGTCAGATAATAGTGCAGGATCTCGGCGCCGGCATTGCCGTTGTAGCTCATGTCTCCGTTAAGGCCTTTGATATCGTAAAGGCTCCGCCACACCATGCGATTGACTTGCATCAAACCGACATCACCGGTGCTCGACGCGAGCGGAGTCAGCTTCTCGCCCTTTTTGATGAATTGCCGCCAACAACTTTCCTGCAATCCCGTGGCAAAGACGATCTGTCGATAAAGTTGCCGTTGCTCCGGTGCTAAATTTGACTTAGCCAGGACTTTGTCGCTCGTCTCTACCAACAACTGGCGAACTTCGAGAAGATAATCTGGCATCTCCCGAGCCTCCGGAACCCATTCATTCAAACGGTCAATATCAGGTTCCGCTGCATATGCAGAGTGGGCTGCCAATGAGCCCATGGCTGCCGACGCCTTCCGACGCCATTGCTCCAATCGTCCTTGTTCCAGTAGCGAGGACGGCCGCGACGCGGGCAATGCTTCCGTGAAACCGAGCAATTCTCGCAGGCTCGTATCGACGTCTACTAAGTATGCCAAGGGGTCCGCGCCTCCGGCGCCCAGCAGTTTCGCTGCCCCGCGTAGCGCATCCGGAGTAATGCGAAAGATCCCGAGGCGCTGGCCGATGCCGCTTAAGGAACTCGCCGCGTCCATCGCTCGAACAAAACTCGTATATTGGCCGGCTGTCTGCTGTGAGACGCCTGGAATCGCCTGTTTCAAGATTGGTCCCAAGCGACTCCATGAGTCCGTGAATAATTGCGGTACCGGATCGGAAGCTCCGGAGCTAAGCATTTGAACAAGTTGATAACGCGCGTCGAGGAACATTTCGGACAATTGATCCCTCTGGTCAGGCCGAAAGTCTTGCCCCAGTTTTTTTACTACATTGGTAAGAAAAGAATCCCACTGTTGCCAGTCTGCGCGCGCGCCGGTCGGCAGCGCCAATGCCGCCATCTGAATCTCGCGGTTTTTCTCTGTCTCCCAAGACCGCGCAACGGTTGCGAACAACAACACAACCGCGCTCAATAGAAAAATTTTATTCAAATACTGCATGGCTCCATCGCGCAATCGCTAACGCTCTTTTTCAAATACACCAATCAAACCTCGATATCGATACCGGAACTCATCTCAGATCTGAGGTACAGTGCGCGCACTTGGTCGCCTTGAGCGGCACCGCCGACAGACAATGTGGGCAGTCTTTCGTCGTTGGCGCTGGCGCCGGCGCCGGTTTTTTCATCGCGTTCATCTGGCGAATGATCAGAAAAAGCACAAATGCAATGATCAAAAAATTGAGGATCGTGTTGAAGAAGATTCCATAATTGATCGTTGCAGCCCCCGCCGCCTTCGCAGCGGCAACGCTGGGAAAATCCTTACCGGATAGATTGACAAACAGATTCGCGAAATCAACGTTGCCCAGCATCTTGCCGATGGGCGGCATGATGACATCATCCACCAGCGATGAGATAATCTTGCCAAACGCTCCGCCAATGATGACGCCCACGGCGAGATCAACAACCGGCCCTTTCATGGCAAACTCTTTGAACTCGTTAAGCATAGAAACTACCCTCCGTTTTTTTCCGTATCTGTTTTTACTTGCGAGCCTTTATCGATTGCACCCAATCTCCCAACTCGCGCGCGGCGATGTCACGCGCACCCAAGCCAAAGGCAAGCGCGACGGCGACGGCGATTGATCCGAGCAGCAACCCAAAAGCCATATTGATGATGTCATCCGCCAGCCCCATTTGCCGAAGCGCCATGGCGCCGGCAAGAACGACTATCGAAACGCGAGCGGCAAGGGCCAGTAGTCCCGCCTGAGCGGCGCCGCTGGCCCGTACCGTGCTCGACGCGATATTGGCGAGAAAGAGTCCGATGCCAAAAATAATCAGCCCCAAGATTACCTGGCCGGCGAAGACTGTAAAACGAGCGATCAAATCAGCGAGTAGAGTGAAGCCCAACTCTCGCACGGCCTCGATGGCAGCGAATAACAATACGCCGACGAGAACCAGATACCCGGCAACCTCCGCGGGGGATCGTTCTCCCGCGGCCGGCTCTGGGCCCAAACCTAATCTTGCCAGCACAGCGTTAAAGCCCAAGCCGGTCAACAGAGTGGTCACCATGCCGGCAACCACACGTCCGATCGCATAGGCAATCCCGACGATCAGCAGCGCGGCAAAAATCGCCGGCAACGCGCTCATGATACTGTTCAACATGTTGCTCGCCGGACGCGTAATCGCCTCGAGCGCCAAGGACTGCAGCGCGCCGATCAGAACCGGAATGAGGATCAGCACATAAACGATCAGACCGATGACATTCGACAAACGCTGTTGCCCTAAAACCGGCGCTAAGCCGATCCGGTCGCTAGCCTGATCGGTGCCGATGGCGGCGAGCAAATTAGCAACGACTCGTTGGACGATCCGCGCCACGAGCCAGCCCACCCCAAGGATTAGCCCGGCGCTAAAGATGTTTGGCAAAAAGTCCAAGACCTTGTTAATCATGGCTTGTACAGGATTCAGCAGCCCCGCGAGCGACAGAGCGTTCAACAAGGCCGGTAGAAAGAACAACCAGACGAGCCAGTACGCCGTATCGGCAAGCGTTTTGGTGAGCGAGCCACCCTTCTCACCCGCCAATCCGGTCTGATCGGCCAATCGTTGATCGAGCTTCGCGGCGCTCAAAACGCGCAAGAGCACCATGCGCAACACACTCGCGAGGATCCATGCGATCAATAACAACACCCCGGCGCCGATCAGCTGAGGAGCGAATGCGAAAATCTGATTGAGCAGATGATTGAGCGGTTCCGTCGGCAAAGTGAGCCCCAGCGCTTGGAAGAACGCCACCAAAACAAAAATCATAATGAGATAAAAAGCGCCGCGCGCGATGCCGTTTTCAACCGCAACGGTTTCGCCCATGAGCCACTGAGCCAAACGGTTGTCGAGGTTGGTGCGGCCCAACGCGCGGCGGATAATCGCGGCCACCACGCGCGCTACCAACCAACCGAGGATCAAGATCGCTAGCGCGCCGGCAAGGTGCGGCATATAACCAACAACATTCTGGCCAATTTGATCGATTACGTTTTCCATCGTGCCCTCCTTCGTCACCCGATGAAACAGTAATGAATATCGCCTAAACGAACAGCGTCCTCCCCAAGCAAGTCGCCTTATATTCAATCGAACACCGTCTAGTCAAACGAATGTTGGGCCGCTCGCCACGCAATTAAACGTTGGTTGCCCTTGGCTCCGTCGGCGTGTATCGTTTTTCTATGACGGTTTGGCGACGCACCGGTCTCAAGCTCGCCATTTTTCTACTCGCCTCATTGGTGTTTATTGCCATTGCGTTTTCGGTCATCTTTCGCTCCGACCAGTTTAGGATTTGGCTGCAAACAGAAATCGCCCGAAGCAGCGGTTACGAAGTTCATCTAGCCGCGCTTGATTTCCAATGGCCGTTTACATTCGTCGGGCATCGGGTTGAAGTTGCCAAGCCGCGCCAGTTTGAGCTCACAACCACTCGTCTGGCAGCCACGGTCACTCCCTTCGATCTGTGGTCCAAAACCATTCACCGGCTGGAAATCGACCAACCGGTGCTCCAGCTCGACATCGATGCAATTATGAAGATGCAGGTGCAAGGTTCGGCCCAGATCGCTTTGCGTACCCTGAGTGTTCAGGGCGGCACGATCGTCATAAAAAAAAGCGCACAAACCATTTTTGCATTGCCGAAGATCAACATATCCGCGCAAAATCTAAACCTCGGCGCGCAGTCGGGCATCAGCTTGCGCGCCGACGTGCCGCAGTTGAACGGCGAAGCAGAACTTGTTTTGAAAGGCCAGTTACGCGATCTGGAATCCGAGCTCAGCATTCGACCCAAAAGGTCGAGTGGCCTATTTGGCAGCGGCGCGCAGGACGCGACTGGAGAATTGTTGCACTTACGCGTCAAATTGCGTGCGCCGGAGCAGCAATCCATTCTAGCTGACATTAGCGGCAACTACAGCCGATTGACGCTCGGTGACAACCAACTCACCGGCACACTCAACACCAATGTAGCAATCGACCCCGGCTTCACCGAGGCCAAGTTTTCTGGCAACGCCGCTCTCATCGAGGTTACCGGCAGCGTCAGCTCGGCACCGATAACATTTCCGCGTGGCCCCATGACCGCGGATGCAACCGGGAATTTTTCCATCCCCAAGAGACTTCTCACGGTTGAAAACCTCCGGCTGTCATCGCCGCTCGGCAGCGGTACTGGCGAAGGCAAAATACTTTTCGGCGCCGAGCCGAAAGTTTCCAGCGGTAAATTAGCTTTCCGCGATCTGCCATTGGAGAATTTCAAAGCCTATTTACCGGCGCCATTCAACCACTGGAGCTACCAAGGACAAGCCCAGGTCGCGTTGGAATTGCAGGGCGGCTGGGATGCGCTCGCGGTCAAAGGGACCGCGCAAAGCGACGCCATGCAAATTCACGGCGACGAACTGAGGGTAGGTAAAATGTCGATCACGGCGCCATTCGAGTGGGTCAAGCCTACTTTGCGGCTTAAGCAAAATCAGATTCGCGCCGAAAAAATCGCCTACTCGACTAAGGACCGATGGCAGGCGGCGGCTGAAAAGCTACAGATCGACGGCTCCTTTGACTATCAAGCGAACCAACCGTTGAAACTCACCGGCCACCTCGATACCACCGGAGCGAAGTTCAATTCGCCCGATAACGCTAAAGTCGGTGAAAACCTCAACCTCAGCGGTCCGTTTGAGCTCGCCACCGACAAGGGGAAAGAATCGACGAGCTTGCGAGGCAAATTCATCGTCGATAGCGGTGAATTATTGTGGGGGAAATTTTTCGCCGACCTGAAATCTCAAAGGCCGATGTTGGAACTTGACGCCGATTATGTTCGCGGTCAAGATCGGCTCGATTGTCGTCAGTGTAATCTCAATCTCGCTCACATCGGCGTGGTCGAAGTTGGCGGCGCGATCGAACGCCTCTCCGAGATACCGGTCCTTCGTCTTGTCGCAACTAGCAGGGATTTTTCACCGGCGGGTTTTTTTGAATTCTTCCTGCGCGAAACTTTTAACCGTCAATATCCCGTGCTCGACAAACTCACCCTCGCCGGCCAACTGGCTTTTCGCTTGCGGCTTGACGGCCAACTTGATGCCATCGGCGCCGAAGGCGAACTCACGCTCAAAGGCGGCGAGTTGCGGGCCAAATCAAACGACTGGGGGATCGGGCCGATGGCGCTTGACTTGCCCCTGCAAATTCATCTGGCGCAAGCCAAGTCGCCAGCGAGCGGCACGGCGCGGACGGGAACGGTAACGATCGAACGAATTCACTTCGCCAATCAAACCATCGCGCCGATCACGGCATCGCTGTCGCTGACAAACAATGCACTGCGCATTCTTCAGCCCCTACATATCGGAATTTTTGGCGGCGACCTGGAGATCCACAACCTCTATTGGCCCGACTTGCTGCGAAATCCGACACAGGTCGCTTTTGCAGCTGAGGCTAAGCAATTAAGACTTGACGATCTGACCCAAGCGATGGATTGGCCGCGCTTCAGCGGGATTTTGACTGGATCGATCCCGGAAGTGCAGTCGGCGGAAAACACTTTGCGCACGCGTGGCGAAATTCAAGCCGAACTGTTTGGTGGTCATGTGCGCATAGGCAAGTTGGAGATTGAAAATCCTTTTTCTCCCCTGGCGTCAATCAAGCTCGACGCCAATATCGACAGCATCGACCTGGAGCAGCTGTCGAAGACTTTTGCATTCGGACGCATCTCGGGCGTTCTGGAAGGCAACATCGAAAATCTGGTCTTGACGCACGGTCAACCGTCGGAGCTACGTGCCGATCTTCACACGGTTGACCGCGGCGGCGAGCAACGGATCAGCGTCGAGGCGCTTAATAAAATTACCGTCTTGAGCTCCGGTGAAGAGGCCGGCGCTTTATATGGCGGACTCGCCAGCTTCTTCGATAGTTTTCGCTACAGCAAATTGGGCTTAAAGGCCACCTTGAAGAACGACCGGCTGACATTGCGAGGTGTCGAAAGTCACGGCGATCAAGAATACTTAGTGGTGGGAAGCCTCCTGCCACCGACCGTGAATGTCGTCAGCCATACGCAAAACATCGCCTTCTCCGAACTGCTGCGCCGGCTCGATCGAATAAACAAAAGCGACAAACCCAACGTCAAATAGTAATGGAGGCTCTATGTTGAAACGACTACTTTTTCTCACCGCGTTTTTCGTCAGCGCTTGTGTAACCGTCAATATTTACTTTCCCGCTGCCGCGGTTGAACGCGCCGCCGACCAGATCGTCAAAGAAACCTGGGGCGGCCCTGGCGATCCGGCGAAAGCCCCGCCCAAGCCCCAGAGTTTCAATCTATTCGCGCCGGTGCGCCTGACCAAGTGGAGCTTGATCAGTGAAGCTTACGCTCAAGAAGCGGATATCAATGTCTCCAATCCCGCCATTCGTGCGTTAAAGGATTCGATCCGAGACCGCAGCAACGCGATCAAGCCGTATATGGACCGCGGCAACGTCGGCATCGCGCAGGATGGCCTGCTTGCGGTACGCAGCAGCGATGGGCTGAATCTCAAAGAACGGGCCGAAATCAACCAACTCGTCGACGCCGAGAACCGCGATCGCGAAAACCTCTATGCAGAAATTGCCAAGGCCAACAATATTTCCAGGGAGAGCATCCCCAAAATCAAAACCATCTTCGCCAGGAGCTGGGTCGACCAAGCTCGCCCTGGGTGGTGGATTCAGGATGCTCAAGGCAATTGGAAGAAGAAGTAAGCTAAAAATTAACTGCGCGCTTATGTGAGGAGCAAAAACTTATGAAGCGAAGCCTTATGATAAAACTAAAACTTATCTTATTCGCATCTACCGCCGTGACCTTATTGGTTGGAAGCGTTTACGCCCAAACGACTAGGGGAACCTACACCATCACCGCCGATGTACCGCTGCGAAGTGGCCCAGGCTCAAACTATGAGGCGCTTACCACGTTGCCCAAAGGCATAAAGATCAACGTCGTCGGGAAGGAGGGCTACTGGCTCAAGGTTGAATCGAAACATGGCGGCAAGCCCGGCTACATCGACGAACAATTCGCCAGCCGCGATAGCGCGACCAAAAGTGCGCAAAACAAAGCGACGACCACATCGGTCGCCGGCCCGTACCGCACGCTAAGAGAGGTTGAGCTGCGCCAAGGGCCGGGAACCAAATATCCAACAGTCGCGCGAATCCCCGCCGACATCAAAGTCAACGTCGTCCGCGCCGAAGGCGATTGGTTGCGCATCGAATCTAAGAAAGGCGGCAAGCCCGGCTACGTCGACAAACGCGACGTCGAGCCCTGGCGGGATTGAAAGTAACATTTTTGACCACGTCTCCGGTGGGACCGTCTCAAATGCTTGAACGCGAGACGCGCCTCGACCCCCGCGCTTATGATGCACCCGCACCCGAACATCGATCGGGTGCAGTGCCTCTTTCCAACGATGCAAGATCGTTGCAGTTCGATTTAATGCGGTGGATCATCTAAATCACCAAGCCACTCGAAACCTTGGTCCCGAAACTCGAAGCAGCCCTACTACCCTCGCCCCAACTCCTGCGACCGTCGCGTCGCGTTGACCACTGCGTCCATCACCGTTCCGTGAAAACCTTTTTGTTCCATCGCATAGAGCCCGGCGATGGTCGTGCCGCCGGGAGAAGTGACTTCGTCTTTCAGTTCACCGAGGTGTTTGTTGCTTTCCAGCGCCATCTTGGCGGCCCCGTAGACGGTTTGCATGGCCAATTTCTGCGCCACGTCGCGGGCGAGGCCCATTTGCACGCCGCCGTCGGCGAGTGCCTCAATAAAAAGGAAGACGTAAGCTGGGCCACTGCCGCTGAGGCCCGTGACCGCGTCTAAATATTTTTCTTCCACCGCCATGCCGACACCGAAACTGTTGAGAATCGCGCCGACGTTTTTCAAGTCTGCGGTGGTTGCATGGGCGCCGCCGGCGTAGCCGGCCGCGCCGGCTCCGACAACGCAGGGGATATTTGGCATCACGCGCACGACGCGCGCGCCTGGCGCCAATCCGACTTCGATGCGCGACAGCGGCACGCCGGCGGCCA
>Ga0187773_10001051_pt1 | contig 11097 bp, 11 predicted proteins | sample 0216_BV02_MP05_1_FD_133133 | JGI IMG/M metagenome (GOLD analysis project Ga0187773, IMG submission 133133) | Tropical peat soil microbial communities from peatlands in Department of Meta, Colombia - 0216_BV02_MP05_10_MG | ecosystem: Environmental > Terrestrial > Soil > Wetlands > Peat | place...
GCTCCTTGGTGCGTCGGATGGGGCTACGAGCGGACATGGTAGCACCATCATGTATTCGCTCGCCTCGCCTTCGGCTTCGGCTCGCCAGGCCACTGCGGCTTGCCAGGCCACTGCGCCTTGCCTTGGACCGGGTGCCGGCATTAGGCTACGAGCCCACCCACCTCAGAGCCGGAGGTCGACCATGATTCGACGGAATGTCTCTCCCCGAGCGGAGATCGCGTAGCGTGCTGCGCGCCCTGCTCACGGGACTCCTGGCGCTGCTGGCCGTCGCCGGCTGCTCGGCTCGGGACGGTAATCCCGCTCGCGTCGCCGTCGGATACATCAGCCACGTCGTCTGCTCGTACGTCTTCGTGTCCGGCCTGGACCCGGACCGGGTCGACCGGGAGGACATCGCGGCCAACCCGGCCTTCAACGGGTTCCACTGGGCGCTCCGACACGAGGTCGACCGTCGGGCACGCGAGGTCTCGGCCTGGACACGGAGCGGTGTCGCGTCCCGCGCGGTGTATCGCGACGGTCTCGGCTGCCTCAACGTGACCGGAGCCCGCTCGGCGGACGCGCCGAGCCGGGCCGAGGTCGAGGCCGACGGGCCGGTTCCGGTGCTCCTGCCCGAGATCGCGGGACCGGAGGTCGTGGCCCCGGCGTCCGCCGGGCTGAAGGCCGCCGTCGATTCGGCGTTCGCCGAGCCCATCGGCCGTCCGGTCCGCCGCACGCACGCGGTCGTGATCGTCCACGACGGGCGCATCGTCGCAGAGCGCTATGCCGACGGCTTCGGGATCGACACCCCCGTGCACGGCTGGTCGGCGACCAAGTCGATCAACAACGCGCTGCTCGGGATTTTGGTCCGTCAGGGCAAGCTGCGGATGGAGGAGACGGCACCGGTGCCGGCATGGCAGGCCGACGGCGACCGGCGCAGGACGATCACGCTGGATCAGATGCTGCGGATGCAGAGTGGGCTCGCCCTCGGCGACTCGCTCACCGCGCGCCTGTCGACGGCCTGGGACACGTCGGCCCGGATGGTCTTCAACGAGCCCGACATGGCCGGCTTCGCGGAGGGGGCGCCCCTCGAGGTCGCTCCGGGGACCCGCTGGAAGTACGCCAACGGCAACCCGGCGATGCTCGCGCGGATCGTGCGCGACCGGGTCGGCGGCCGCGGAGTGGACGTCCTTCGGTTCGCCCGGCGGGAGCTGTTCGGGCCGCTCGGGATCCGCCACGCCACGCTGGAGGTCGACGCCACCGGCACGCCCATCGCGGGCGCCTTCTTCTTCGCGACGCCGCGGGAGTGGGCCCGGTTCGGGCTGCTGTTCCTCGGTGACGGCGTCGTGGGTGGCACGCGGCTCCTGCCCGAGGGCTGGGTGCGCTACTCCACGAGCGAGACCCCAGGGGCGTACGTCGGCTACGGGGCGGGCTGGTGGATCAACCAGGGGGAGAGCCAGGGCGCGCGATTCCGGCGCTCGAACGGTATGCCCGCCGACGCGTTCCTGGCGCTCGGCATCTACGGGCAGACCGTCGTGGTGGTTCCCTCCGAGCGTCTCGTGATCGCCCGCTTCGGCACCACCTATGACCTGCGGATGGCTATGGTCGACATCTGCCGGCTCACCGGCGCCACCATCGCTGCGCTGCACTAGCGCGGCCCAGGTGCTCGAACGCGCAGGAGCGGAGCTCGAGCCTCATCGCACGCCGGGATCCCAGCCCAGACCGGCGCGCGCCTTCGCGTTCGACACGCCCGCGGTGTCTTCCACGACGTTGTAGACGCCCCGCTCCCCGCGGGTCACCGCCAGCGCGGTGGCTCGGGCGGCGGCGGCCACGTGCAGCGGCACGGCGCCCGACGCCAGGGCGTTCCAGGTTCCGGGGCCGTAGAGCTGCCCGAAGCGCAGGACGAGCGCGTCGAGGCACGGGACCGAGGTCGCCAGTCGCTCCAGCTCGGCCACCCCGCCGACGGTCACACCCCGGTTGCCCTCGGCTCCGGTGTCGAGCGGATCGCTCTCCCGGTGCGGCTCTGGACCGGGCACATAGGCCCACGCGATGGACTGAGCGACCAGGCGGCGCGCGCCGGCCCGGATCGCCGCGTCAACGAGATGGCGGGTGCCCTCGATCCGCACTCTCGCATTCCGGGCCGTCATCTCGGTCATCCGGTCGGGGTCGATCCGATCGGGCAGGTCGGTCATCTGGTGCACGACGACCTCGGGGCGCGCCGCGGCAACCACCTCGCCGAGGCGCCGGGCGTCGAAGGCGTCGACCACGCGTGGCGCGGCGCCGGCGGCGCGGATGGCCGCGGTCTTCGCGGTCGTTCGCGTCGTGCCCGTCACCACGTGGCCAGCGGCGGCGAGCAGCCTGACGAGACGCAGGCCGACGACACCGCTGGCGCCGGCCACCAGGATGCGCATTCCCGGCCGCTACCCGGGATCGCGGTCAGCGACCGACCCGGTCGCCAGTGCGCACCGCGGTTGCCTTCTCGCCGGACGTCGCCTCGAGCCGGAGCGTCTCGATGTCGGCGAGCACGACCTCGGGGTAGAGATACGCGGTGCTGTAGATCTCGCGGACCACCCCGCGGGGATCGATCAGGAACACCTTGAGGACGTGGGTCAGCCGGATCGACTCTCCCGGGCGGTCGCCGGGGACAACCCGGACGTCCTGACCGAAGCCGTCGAGCAGGGGAACCAGCACGCGCTCCGAGCGCGTGGTGAGGAACTGCCAGTCGATGCCGCGCGACGCCTGGTCCCCCGCGTACTGGCGCATCACGGCAGGCGTGTCGTGCCGCGGGTCGAATGACAGCGTCACCAGCCGCACGTGCGACCGGAGCCCGGGGGCGCGCTCGACCGCGGCCCCCACCGCGTCGAAGACCCGGTAGGCGAGCGGGCAGCCCCAGGCATCACTGCAGCGCGTGTACACGAAGCTGAGCAGCGTGATCTTGCCGGTCGTGAACTCGACCAGCCGCCTGGAGCGTCCCTCGAGGTCGACCACCGGTCCGCTCGGCGCCCGCATGATCGGAAGCAGCGCGTACGAGCCGGGTGTGGGAGGCGTGAAGTCGGCCTTTGCGGGCGGCGGCTGATCGCGAAGCTCGTCGCCGTGGCCCCAGCCCGGGCCGGGGAGCGTGGTGACCGCGGCGACGAGGACGGCCGACGCGAGCAGCGGGCGCAGCACGCGCGGTCCTAGCGCGCGCTGGCCAGCGCGCCCCGATATGCCGACTTCATGGCCTTGGTCCCGAACTTCATGTGATGCGCGCGGCCAAGGTGCTCCTTGATGAAGTCGACCTCGAAGGTCGGTGTCAGCTCCTTGCCGTCCCACTTGAAGGCCCGCACGAACTGCTCGTTGTCCGCCCCGCTCTTGTCCCAGTTCGCGAGGAGGGAGGACGAGATGTACACTCGCGTGCCGTCCCAGCTCTGGGAGATCATGTTCACCTGCTTGCCGGTGGCCTTCTCGTAGGTCTGGCGTGGCTGCTCGGGATTGGTCAGGTCGAAGTAGCGGGTCTTGCCGTCCATGAAGGTGTTGACCCAGAGCCCGGTGCCGTCGTTGCGGATGCTGATGTCCACCGGCAGCGGGATCTTCGACGGATCCCCGATGGTGCCCACCTCCTTGGCCTGCCACTGGCCGGACGCGTCGGCCCTCACGAGCCAGAGCTTGGAGGTGAGCGCGGCCGCGGTGATCGCCCAGTTGTCGCCCTCCTTGAGTGACCAGCGGATCTCCAGCGGCGCCCCGGGGACCGCCAGGACCTTCTGGGGCTTCATGGCCTTGAGGTCCCACACCACCATGGTGTTGCCGAAGCGCTTCATGGCCTCGGGGTTCTGGACCACCTTCCCGAGATCCGTCATGTAGTTGTTCCACCCGGTGAAGCTCGAGGTCAGCATGACGTTCTTCTGGGGATTGATCGCGATGTCGTAGCCGTAGCCGTCCCCGCCGTCGGTGGTCGGCATCGCGTAGGTGGTGATGAGATCGCCCTTGTTGCTGTAGAGCGCGATCCCGGTCGTTCCGCCCTTGTCCTTGGTGTTGGACAGCCCCTGCACGAGCATCCGGCCGGGCAGCGCGTAGAAGGTGTGGGGCCCCACGTAGCCGGTCTTCTTCGGCATATCCGTGATGCGCTTGACCAGCTTGGGCTTCGCGGGGTCGGTGCCCACGTCGAAGACGAAGATGCGGCTGTCGTCGAGGCCGCCCGCCCACAGGAAGCGGCGGTCATCGGTGAAGCCCATATGATGAGCCTCGCCCCGGCCGCCGACCGAGACCTTGTGGATCACCTTGCCGTAGCGGGGCGACGTCGGATTCGCGTCGATGGTCACCAGCTTGTCCCAGCCGTCGCCGACGCCCTTCACCCCGAGCGTCCACACGTAGACGTAGTCTTCCTGGTTCTTGATCAGGTTGGCCATGTACGGGGAGTTGCAGGTCTCGTCGGCGAGCGCCGCCAGGGGCGTCGCGACCAGGACAGCGATGAGCAGGGCGCGTATCGGCCAGAACGTGCACGTAGAGCGCGTGAGCCGTGGACCCATGTGGTGCCCTTTCCGTGATGCGTGTGGAGGTGTGGACCTATGCGCGCCTCAGCTCGGCGACGGAGCCGAGCGGGGTGCCGTCCTTCCTCGTGACCGGCCGGCGGGCCGGCGCGGTCTGATCCCCGAAGGTCGGCTGCCAGCACGAATGCTTGCCCGCGCCGCCGGTCACGATCACGGTGACCTGGTCGGCCGAGCGCACCGCCGGCACCATGGTGTCCGGGGCGTCCCGGGCGCCGCGGTGGATCAGGTGCTCGCGGTACTCCTCGCCGAGCCGCGCGAGCGGGAAGCGCGCGTGCTCGACCAGGAACTCCTTGACCTGCCGCTTGCTGAAGCCGTCGCGCGCGATGGTGGCCGCGTGCTCCGGCCCGAGCGACAGCAGCGGGTGGCCTCCGGCCAGGATGTTGTTGCTGCCCGCCTGGCCCATGGCGCCCGCGACCACCTTCAGGATGCCGAGGCCGGTGTAGCTGAAGTGGTCCTGGATGTTGTGCGGGCCCTCGCACGCGATCGCGGTGATCACGCTCGTGTCGGCCGGGAATCCGTGCTCGACGTGCAGGGGCTCCCACGGGCTCGCCGCCTCGTTCTCGGCCACGCAGTAGGCGATCTTGGCCGGGCTCCCCTGGGTGGCGCGATCGCCGGTGCCAGGCAGGCCGCCGCCCACGTTCATGAGCAGGAGCCGGATCGCGCGCCCGATCGTGAGGTTGGCGCGGAAGCCCTGGCCGAAGGCGTTGTAGCCGGCGTTGATACCGAGCTCCTTCGCGATCGGGCCGTTGACGATGATGAGCGGGGCCACCGGATGCGTGGTGGCCTGGATCGAATCCAGGTTGAAGGCAGGGTCCGACAGGGTCTCGATCGCGGTCAGCACGACCGGCAGGTACTCCGGCCGGCATCCGGCCATGATCGCGTTGATCGCGATGCGCTCCACGGTGGCCTCGCCCTGGCGCGGCGGCAGCACCGCCACGACTTCGCGCGGAGCGCGGTCGGTGAAGCGCAGGAACTCCCGGAGCTCGTGGTCGGTGGGCGGCACGATCGGCAGTCCGTCCGTCCAGTCCTGGTCCTGGTAGTGGCGGAAGATGGCGGCGTAACCGCCGCCAATCCGGAGTGTCCGCGCCGCCGGCCCGAGCGCGCTCATGCGCGCATGACGGCCTTGCGGACGGCCTCCACCGCCAGCTCGGCCTTCTTCAGGACCTCGTCCTCTCGGATACCGCCCAGCGGATGAGGGATGAGGGCGAGCGGCAGGTCGGCCAGCCCGCGGTTCTTCGACTCGAGCCGGGCCAGCTGCTCGAACTCATACGTCCCCATGACCACGGTGGGGATTCCCTTCTGCTCCAGCACGATGGCGCCGTGGATACTCCACGACGTGCACGACCCTCAGTCGGCGCTGCCGACCAGGACGAAGTCGCACGTCGTGAGCGCGGCCAGGATGTCGGGGCTGGGCGCGCCCGCGATACCCTTCTCGCGCTTCACCACCTCGCGCACCCCGTACTTCTCCTTGAGGCGCTCGACCACCGCGAGCATCAAGGTGCCCGCATTGGCCTTGCTGTTGTCGAGGATGCCGGCGCGCTTGCCCTCGAGGCTGGCCAGCCGGGGGGCCAGGCCGGTCTCCAGGATGCGGGGCTCGGCGGTGGGGTCGTAGAGAACCTGCTCGTCGCTCATCGGCTGCTCTCCTTCCCGTCGTGAAGCAGGGTCAGCATCCGGTCGAGGCCCAGCTCGAGGCACCGGCGGATCTCGTTTCGAGTCTCGCGGTAACGGTCCTCGCCCTGGCCGAACGGGTCGTCCACGTCGCCGGTCTCTCCGGCCAGCTCGTGCAGGGTCATGATCGTACGCCCCCGGGCCTCGTCATAGGCCGCGATCATCTGCTTCTGGTGGTGGGTCATGGTCACGATCAGGTGTGATTCGGCCACGAGCTCCCGGTGACGGCGCAGGTCGGTCGAGGCGAAGGCGTCCTCCGCCAGGTGGATGTCGTACTCGCGCAGGACGATCCGGGCGTCGAGCGACGGGATCATGCCATCGCGGGCGTGGTTGGCCACCCCGCCCGAGCGCACGCGGACGCTGCCGTTGGCGCCACGCTCGTCCAGCATCCGCTCTAGGAGGACGTGAGCCATCACACTGCGGCAGGTATTGGCGTGACAGACCAGCAGGACGTTGGGCAACGTGCCCCCCACTGCACGAAGATGACCTGGCTGCTGGCGGCCAGTGTACCAAGGTCCGTGGCCCCGGAGTACGGCCAAACGATCGAGGCCGTTCGCGCCCCGGCGTGACGGGACGGTGTCCTCTGCTCGATGGAAGTCTGGTAGTATCGGGCGGCCTCGCTCCCTGACCGCCGCCGCTCCTCATCTCGACTCGACCCCATGCGGTGGCTGAAGAGCGACCAGGAGCCCGGCCGTGCTCAGAAGAGTGTTCTTCGGCGCAATGGCGGCAGCGGTGTTCCTTCCGGTGGACCTTGCAGGTGCTCAGGAGGGCAAAGTCCGGAAGGTGGGGGTCATCCTGCAGGGCGGCTCCTGGTACGCGATGGTCGATGGGCTGCGGGCCGGGCTCCGGGACCTGGGACTCGTCGAGGGAAAGCAGTTCGTCCTGGACGTGCGCGACACACGAGGCGATCTCAAGGCGGTGGAGGAGGCGGCCCGGAGTCTCGAGAAGGAGAAGGTGGATCTGATCTGCACGCTGGCGACCTCGGTCAGCGTGGCGGCCAAGCGGGCGACGGTCAAGGTGCCGATCATCTTCATGACCGGGACCAATCCGGTCACGGTCAAGCTGGTGGAATCGATCCCGCATCCGGGCGGAAGGTTGACCGGGGTGCAGTTCCGGGCCACCGACTTGACCGGGAAGCGCCTCGAGCTGCTCCGCCAGATCGTGCCGAGTCTCCGTCGCGTCGTGACCTTTTACGATCCGAAGAATCCCTCTGCCATCGAATCCGCGAAGGAAGCCCGGGAAGCGGCGCGGAATCTGGGTCTGGAGCTGATCGAGCGGCACGTGGCTTCCGTGGCCGAGCTCCAGACCGCGACGCAGGCCTTCAGGGCCAACGAGGCGGACGCGGTGATCGCGGTCTCGGATGCGATGGTCGATAGCCACATCCAGTCCGTCATCGACATGGCCGTAGCCCGAAGACTGCCGACGATGCTCTATGATCCGGGCGCCGTCGTGAAGGGCGGCCTCGCCACCTACAGCGCGGACTACGTCGAGGTCGGCCGCCTGTCAGCCAAGTACGTCCAGCGCGTTCTCGGCGGTACCAATCCCGCCGACCTGCCGGTGGAGGGCACCGACAAGCTGTCGTTCGTGGTCAACATGAAGACCGCGAAGCGGATCGGGCTGGCGATCCCCGAATCGGTGCTGGCCCGGGCGGACAAGATCATCGAGTGAGGCCTGTCGGCGCCGTCGGGGCACCCCCAAGGGCCGGACAACGCAGACTTTGCGTGTAAGCGCCTGAAATCGGACCACCGTCTCCCTTGTAGAGGCCGCCGAGAGCGGCCCGCACTCATCCCTGAGACAGAGAGGAGACGGACGATGAACAGGCTGACCAACTGGACCACGCTGGCCGCGGGCGCGATCGTCGCGGTGGGGCTCTCGGTGCTGCCCGCGGGCGCCCAAGAAGTAGGGCAGGACGTGCAGGACATCCGCCAGGATCGGACGGACATCCGGCAGGACAGCCGCGACATCCGCAACGACAAGCAGGACATCACCAAGGACACGCAGGAGATCCGGCAGGATCGCTCCGCGCTGCAGGGGGCCCGGCAGCAGATGAGGGACGCCTACAAGTCAGGCGATCCCAACGCGATCAAGGCGGCGCGGGAGAACCTCCAGAAGACGCGCAGCAGCCTGCGCGGTGACCTGAAGGACCGCCGCACCGACGTTCGCGACCTCCATCACGATCGGCAGGACCGACGCGCGGACGTGAAGGACCTCCACCACGACAAGCAGGACCGGCGCGCGGACGGGCGCGACCTGCACCAGGATCGACGGGATCTGCGGCACGACGTGGCGGCGCGGCGGGCCAAGCAGTAGCAGCGAGCGGCCGGGGTAGGGGAGGCGCTCGCGCCGTCCCCGCCCCGGCCGAAAGCCGTCCTGCTCCGGGCGAACCAGCCGATCGAGTGACCGCGGCGGCTAGGCGCGGGGCTCCCAGGGCGACTGCCAGTACCGCACGCCCTTGCCGAGGTCCTTCCACTCGCTCTTGGGCCGCTCGCCGAGCGTCCGGCCGAAGTTGGTGCCGGGCGGCTCGTGGAGGCTCCGGCCGAGGGTGTCCGGGAACAGCGTGGCCAGCTCCTCCGGCTCGAGCTTGCGGTCCGCCTCGACGCGGCGGATGGGCTCGGGCAAGGCCATCAGGGTGTAGCCGTAGCCGAAGGAGTGGAAGACCTGCCCGTTGATGTGGCCGGCCTTCTCACTAGCCAGGAAGGTCACCAGCGGTGCCACGTTGTCGGGATCGCGCTCGGTGCCGATCGCCTGCTCGCTCGGCCACTTGCCGGTCTGCTCGAACACCTGTCGGCCGCGGGGCGTGGAGTCGATCATGCGGGTGGCACCGCTCGGCATGATCGAGTTGGCGGTGACGTTGTACTTGGCCATCCCGTTGGCGGTGGACCACATGAGCCCGATGATGCCGGCCTTGGCCGCGCCGTAGTTGGGCTGCCCAGGAGAGCCCAGCGCCGACACCGACGACATCGAGATGATGCGGCCGTACTTCTGCTCCCGCATATGAACGGACGCCGCGCGCGTGCAGAAGAAGGTACCGTCCAGATGCACGGCCAGCACCGCGTCCCACTCCTCCTTGGTCATGTTGAAGATCATCCGGTCGCGCAGGATCCCGGCCACGTTGACCAGGATGTCGATGCGGCCGTAGGTCTTGACCACCTGCTCGATCATCTCGGTGGCCGCCTTGTAGTCGGCCACCGAGCCGTAGTTGGCCACCGCGGTGCCGCCGTCCTTCTTGATCTCCTCCACCACCTGGGCCGCCGGCCCGGTGGCCACCCCCTCGCCGTCGAGCGCCGTGCCAAGGTCGTTGACGACCACCTTGGCCCCGGCTCTGGCCAGCGAGATCGCGATCCCGCGGCCGATGCCGCGGCCCGCACCGGTCACCAGCGCGGTCCTGCCCTCGAGCAGCTTCGCCATGGTCGCCCCCGCCCTACGCGGCCGTCCGCGCGAGCGGGCCGCGCAGGAGCCGTCCGGGGAGCGCGCCGGTGTGCTTGCCGTCGCGCAGCAGGACCTCGCCGTTGACCACGGTGGCCGCTATGCCCCGGGTGCGCTGGATCAGCCGCTTGGCCCCCGCGGGGAGGTCCCGCACCACCTCGGGGAGCTCGGCCGCGATGGTGTCGGGATCGAAGACCACGAAGTCGGCGGCCATGCCCTCGCGGATCAGGCCGCGGTCGGTGAAGCCCCAGTAGGAGGCGGGCACGAACGAGAGCATCCGCACCGCCTGCTCCAGCGTGAGCGCGTGCTTGGCCCGTACCCAGTGGCTCAGCAGGTAGGTCTGGAGCGACGAGTCCATCAGCTGGGAGACGTGGGCCCCCGAGTCGGAGAAGGTGACCACCGCCTGCGGGTGCTTGATCAACTCCAGCGCGTACTCCTGGTTCTCATTGGCGATCGGATGGAAGAAGAAGCGGTCCATGTCCTTCTCGAGCGCCAGGTCGATCATGGCCTCGACCGGGTCGACGCCGCGCTCGCGCGCGATCTCGGCTACCGACCGGTGCGGCGGGTCGACCGAATCCATCACGAAGATCCAGTCGTAGGCGGCCTGGCGGGCCTCCGTCCCGAGGGCGCGCCGCGTGTCCCGCTCGTGCGAGGCCTCCACCAGCTTCCGGCGCAGCTCGGGGTCGCGCAGCCGTGCCTGCTGCTCGCCCAGCGGCAGGGCCCGCAGCTCCTTCCACACCGGCAGCCGGTCGAACGGCATCTGCGTCTTGAACGAGAGCACCACGCTGAGCGCCCGACTGTGCACTTGGGCGAACATGCGCCCGCCCGCCGCGTTGGTCTCCTCGATCAGCCGCACGTAGCGGCGCCACATCTCCGGTGCGTCCTTGCGGCTGAAGAGGCCGAAGGTGATCGGCCGGCCGGTCTCGACGGCCAGCGCCTTGAGCCGGCGGTGGTAGTCGGGCAGGTCGGGATGATCCAGCTTGCGGTCGACGCCCTCCCCCGCGATCTCGAAGATGCCCGCGTTCAGCTCGCCCATCACGGAGACCAGCCGGCGCACCTCGTCCCAGCCGGCGATCCGGCTCGCCACCGGGCGCGAGTCGGGCGTCTCGTGGCTCGGTGACCGCGAGGTCGTGAATCCGATCGCGCCCGCCATCAGCGCGGCGCGCAGCTCGCGCTCCATCGCGGCCAGGTCGTCTTCCGTGGCCGCCTGCTCGAAGGCGCGCTCGCCCATCACGTAGGTGCGCAGCGCCGAGTGGCCGATGTAGCCCGAGTAGTTGATGCCCTTGGGCAGGGACTCGAGCGTGTCGAGGAACTGGGGGAAGGTCGTCCAGCGCCACTCGATGCCCGCCTCCATCGCCTCGGCGGCGATGTCCTCGGCCCGCTGCAGGTTGCGGATGACGAGGTGGCGGTCCTCCTTCGCGCACGGCGCGAGGGTGAAGCCGCAGTTGCCCATGACCACGCTGGTGATGCCGTGCCAGCACGAGCACGTGCCCAGCGGATCCCA
>Ga0187773_10001052_pt1 | contig 11090 bp, 9 predicted proteins | sample 0216_BV02_MP05_1_FD_133133 | JGI IMG/M metagenome (GOLD analysis project Ga0187773, IMG submission 133133) | Tropical peat soil microbial communities from peatlands in Department of Meta, Colombia - 0216_BV02_MP05_10_MG | ecosystem: Environmental > Terrestrial > Soil > Wetlands > Peat | place...
AGAGAACATTGGTGCCGAATTCCTTCATAAAATTGGGGAAAGCGACTGCCACTGCTGAACCGTCGATAGCGTACATCAGAAGACTTAATCCGGCTGAAACGAAAATGACGTAACGGCGCATTTCGGGAACGATTCCTAGAATGAGGAGGTTGATGAATTGCTGAGATTATAATTGGAGTTTAATGAATTGTCCAAATGAAGTTCAAACATCCCTCATTATACTACTTCGCTTCATTTAACTTATGACAGATCAAGCATTGTTCCTTTGGCGGGTGTTTCTTAGGTAAGGGGATAGTTTGAGAGTTGTGGCAGATTATGCACCCCCGTTCTACCTCAACCCTGTCCGACCCCTTCTCTATAGCTTCGTAAAAGGCCCGGTGCTTATCGTCGACAGGAACTCGCTTGCCCTTGTCACGGGTAGTACTCATGATGAGCACAACGAGCACGACAACAACAGTTGCAATGGCTAACAAGTCTCTTTTAGTCACCTTCATCGGAGGAATGATCAAAGGGCAAGGCTTAAGCCAACCCCCTGTTAATTTATCTGCGGTGGTTCATTTCCGCAAGCCGATTCAAATTGCTATGGCATTGATCGCCTCATCATCCGCTCCTTTACAGAATTGAGCATGACTCGATCTTTTTTGAAGCTCTCCGGGAGCAATTTCTTTAAGTGATGGGGACTTTCTTTCAGGTGACTCGAATATACGAAAGGTGGAGTTGTCTGTCAAGAAGGGAATCTGTTAAAAATGAAGTTTTAAGATTACACCTTGCGGAAATGCGCCTACTTATCTTCACTCCAACACAATCCGAAGAGGCATTGATTACGGTCAGAAACGGACGTAAAATGGCAAATGAAATATTGGGCTTATCTTAAATCATTGGGAATTGTTATGGTTGCTAAGATAAGTCAGACAAGTATCGAGAGGCTTACCGTGACTGGCCAAGAAATCAACCAACCTCTTAAGGGTGGATCAGGATTTTTTTATGGATACTTCATTGTCGGGGCATCATTATTGATCATGTCGACCATGTGGGGTGTCTATTATGCTTTTGGGGTCTTTTTTAAACCGGTGATCAATGAGTTTGGGTGGACGAAGGCGATGACATCAGGGGCCTTCTCGCTTGCCTCAATAATGAATGGCCTACTGGTAGTTGCCATGGGGGGGCTTACCGATAAGTTTGGTCCTCGAATGGTGATGACAATCTGCGGTTTATTCTTAGGCTCAGGTTTTATGCTGATGTCACAGATGAATAATCTTTTTCAACTTTATCTATTCTATGGGATACTCGTGGGGGTGGGGATGAGTGGGTCCTTTATTCCCCTTATGTCAACCGTGACAAGATGGTTTATCAAGAGAAGAGGTTTAATGACGGGCATTGTTGCGGCGGGCAGCGGCATAGGCGCTCTGATAGGCCCCCCGGTGGTCAGTCGACTTATTCCTATCTATGGTTGGCGGATATCCTACGCTATACTGGGCAGCATCACTTTATTAGCGGTTGTTCTGTCTGCCCAGTTCATTAAGAGAGACCCGACGCAGGTTGGCCAGAGACCCTATGGTGAAAATCAAATAGAGCAAGTGGGGTTGAATCTAAGGGTGGAGGGGCTCTCCCTAAAAGAAGCGCTCTATTCCACCCGATTCTGGGTATTTTCCACGACGGGTTTCTGTTACGGGTATTGCGTTTTTTCGATCATGGTTCATATGGCACCTCATGCCATTGAATCAGGGATTTCGGCCGTCCGTGCTGCCAACATTTTAGCGACGATTGGGGGGTTAGCAATTCTTGGAAAAGTTTTGCTAGGAAGAGTGGGGGATGTGGTTGGGAATAGGCACACCTTGATGCTTGGCTTTATTCTGATGTCAGTCGCCCTGATCTGGTTGGTGCCGTCCAAAATCGGATGGAAGCTCTTCTTGATCGCGGGTATCTTTGGGTTTGCCTACGGGGGTATTGCTGTTTCCCATTCGCCACTCGTGGCTGATCTGTTTGGATTAAGGTCACACGGTTTGATTTTTGGAGTTTTTGCGATCAGCGTTAGCTGGGGAGGCGCGATAGGTCCATTACTGACCGGCTATCTATTCGATGTTACCCATGGTTATCAGATGGCTTTTGTACTCTGTGCAGTTATCAGCCTTACCGGCATCCTGTTCGCTGCGCTCTTAAGGCCATCGAGACATAGGAAGGAAAGCCTTTCCACGGAGAAGCCTTAGAAAGACGCAGATCCTGAGCCAATTTCTTAATGATTGTCAAGACAACCTAGACGCCCCCAGGAAGCTCAAGCGAGCTCTCCGAATTAACGGCACCGTTCTTCCCACTTTTTTCCTTTGGGCTTAATGACATTGCGAGCACTTATCTTTTCATCATTTCACCCCTGCCTAAAATAGCATTGTCAGGAGATACAGGCGGGCCATCATTCCGTATTTTTCTCGGTTGAGTTTCCGTTTAATAACTCAGCAAAAAACCCCACTCAGCTTCCGGATCTTTCTCAAATCGCTTGGTCATCAGAGTTTCAAGAATCATGTGATGCTTCTTCTCATCCTCCCATATCTGTTCGAAGATGTATTGAAGGGCTGGAGTCTTTGTTAGATATTTAATCTCAGCGACAAATTCCCTATGCTTTTTCTCCATATCGCTATGTCTTTTCAATAAGTCCCAGACCTCTTTCCTTTCTTTCGCCCCGACAATTGTCTTGAATTCAAGAATCTCCAGAGCCGCTCGTCCAAAATCAGCATGCTTACGTGAATCATGTTGAATTCCCCGGAGCAGATACTTGATTGCCGCATTTTCTGCTTTGTTAATCGCCTTCTCTGTTAAATCAACCACCTCCTCTTCGGTTTTAATAAGTTGATTCACCGCGTTCTTCATTTTATCAATCCCCTTTTCCTTTCCCATCCAAATCACCTCCCCGTGATGGCCACTACGGTCTAAGACTATCAAAAATAATTTCGGATGAAAATGGGGTGCCCATGGTATTTGATGAAGAAAAAGACAGTATTTAGAAGCCAACTTAATTCTATTTCTTCTTGGGGGTTCGAATAAATTCGAGAAGGTCCGCCATCTCTCCCTGTTCAAATCGAGGCCAAGGCATGTTTTGTTCCCCTACCGCCCTCTGGATCTGTTTGCTATGATTCCACATACCAGCAACAATTTCCATCTCAGCTTGGGCCTCATATTTTGAAAGATCGATGTACCTCAGTTTGCCGGATTTCCTGTCTGGGCTATGACATTGTGAACACCCGATGGTTGAGAATATTTTCTCCCCTTTCGTTCTATTCCCGGGCGGATCCATGAAATGGAGGAAGTAAAGATAAGCAAGAAGATCCGCCATCTCGTTCGATGTGAACTTGGGAATGCCACACTGGGTCTGAGCTATCTTGACTAAAACCGTAGGCCCTTTATTCCACATACTCGAAGCGATTGCCGTGAGGCTTGTATAAAAAGTTTCTGCTCTCTCGCCAAGGTCAATTCCTCCCCTTGCACTTTCGCCTCGGATGGAATGGCATTGGATACATCCCTTGGAAGTAAAGAGCCGTTTGCCCTCCATCGGATTGCCGGGCTTGAAAAAAGCGGGTTCCTCCGCTCCCTTTGCTTTGGTCTTGATATATTCCAAAAGATCCATCATCTCGTTTTCCCAAAATCTGGGCCACTTCATTCCGATCTCAACCAGGCGTACCATCATGTCTAAGCAATGATTCCAAATCGCCTGGCTCAAGAAAGCAGGTGACGCATTCTTTGGAAATCTGTCGAGACCTGGCGCACCTTCTCTGCCATTGCCCGAAGAGGGATGGCATAAAAAGCAGCCTTTCTCAGTATATACAGATCTTCCTTTTGCCGGATTTCCCGGCTCATCAAAAAATCTAAGAAAATAGAGATAAGCTGAGATCTCAGCAAACTCCTGACCAGTCAGTGTTGGTTTGATCATTCCGGTGCTCTCCATCTCGGTGATCATGGATGGAGCATGATTCCAGATTTTTGCAGTCAGATTCAATTGGGTGTCACCTAAATCTATTTTGCCCAGATCGGGTCCGATTTTCCCTCCCTCGCCTTTAAGGGCATGGCATTTCACGCATCCCTTGCTTACAAGGAGTTGGCCTCCCTTCGTTGGATCTTCAGGAATTCCTTGGCCGTGGGCAAATGGAGCGAGAACGAAGAGAAGGATGAGGACCATTCCCTTTGAGATAATCTTAGTTCTACTCATAAAGAACGCCCTCCAAGTGATTTGAGATCAGAGGTATATGTTTTCTTGTTTAATCTTGACTCGAAAATAGGTTATCAAAGAATATTCTAGGTCTTTTTTGAGGCGAGCAAATGGGTTGAATCCCTTATTTTTTGAGAAAGAAGACCGTATTTTTGTTCGAGCCCGTGGCCGATAAACATGCAAAACAGCCACGGCTCCAAATTCGTCCTGCAAATATTAAGGGTGTTTCTGAGAATCTTTATCCAGCATCTCTCTCACTTTTCTTGCCAGCCCCTCCATTGTGAAAGGTTTTTGGATGTAGTTTACCCCTTTCCCCAGAACTCCACGACGGACAATCGCATCGTCGGTATAGCCTGACATGTACAGAATCTTCATCTCAGGATAAAGAGGTTTCAAAAGGTTGGCTAAATTAAACCCGCTCATCCCGGGCATGACAACATCGGCCAACATCAGATGGACTGGACTCTTGGACCTTGCACAAGCGACTAAGGCATCATCCCCATTAAGGGTTTCTAAAATCGTATATCCCTGCCCCTCAAGAATTTTCCCGGCCAGTTTTCGAACCTCCTCCTCATCCTCTACGATGAGAATCGTCTCGTTCCCGCGAGGAAGGTCTTTCTTCAAAACCTCTTTCCCTATCTCCTCCAGAGGTTCGTCCACGCGAGGAAGATAAATCTTAAAGGCGGTGCCTTTTTCTTGTTCGCTATAAACCCAGATGTGCCCCTTGCTCTGTTTTACAATCCCGTAAACTGTCGACAAACCCAGCCCCGTCCCTTTACCCGTCTCCTTAGTTGTAAAGAAGGGTTCAAAAATCCTCTCTCTGACCTCCGGAGTCATTCCAACCCCTGTGTCACTTACCGAGAACATGACATAGTGACCAGGTTTCACGTCGAGATGACTACGAGCATAGGATTCATCCAACTCCACATTGGCCGTTTTGATGGTGAGATTTCCCCCGTTTGGCATCGCATCTCTCGCATTGACTGCAAGGTTCATGATGACCTGTTCAATTTGCCCTACATCTGCCTTTACCCTTCCGAGATCTTCTGCTGGGTGGATGACCATTTGGATATTCTCACCAATGATGCGGCGGAGCATCTTTTCCAGATCCCTCAAAAGAGTGTTCAAATCCAGTACTTTCATCTCCATAACCTGCCGACGGCTGAAGGCCAGAAGCTGTCGTGTAAGGCTGGCTGCACGTTCAGCAGCATTCCGTATTTGATCCATATTCTCCCTCAAAGCATCGCCTTCTTTGAGTCCAATGCGGGAGAGTTCGCTGTAGCCTTTGATAACGGTGAGAAGATTATTGAAATCATGAGCAATACCACCCGCTAAGCGACCGATAGCCTCTACCTTCTGCGATTGGCGAAGCTGTTCTTGAAGAACAGCCTTTTCCTCCTCCGACCGTTTAAGCTCGGTAATGTCTTCACACGCCATCAAATGTTCTCCCGTCTCTAACTGGACAGAGATAAAATTGATAATCTTTTCGGTTCCATCGTTGCACATTACCGTGAAAGTCCTCGGTTTTTTTCCTCCTGACTTGAAACCCCCAAAATCGTCAATCCAGGTTGAGATAACGTGATGTCTGTAGGAGGGATCAGGGTATGCCTTCCTAAACCACGTCTTTCCATCAGGAATATCATCTAGTTCATAACCGAACAATTCTCTAAATTTAGGATTCAGATATTCAAAAGTACCCTCTTTATCGATCATCACCATGCCAAAGGGTGCATTCTCCGACAAAGTTTGCAGTTGTCGAGTGTATTTGGAAACCTCCTCTTGCTGTTCCATAATGGTTCGGCTCATTTTGTTGAAACTTTCTGTCAATTTTCCAAGTTCATCCCGAGAATAAACCCGTAGAGGTTTTCCCCATTTCCCGTGTTCAAGTTCCTCCACACCCAACGCAAGTTCCCGGACAGACCTCGTGATGAGAACGGAGATTCCAATGACACCCATCACTGCCACAAGGAGAATGGAAGCACACAACCAGAGGATTCGTTCCCGGGCAAACCTCTGAGCTTTCAGCAGAACCGACTGGTTCACTCCGACCAGGACACCACCCAGCGATTTGCCCTTAAAGCGAATTGGAGTATAAATCTCAAAAATCTTATCCTTGAAGAAAGAGATTTCTCTCACCACGGTTCCGTCTGCATTTTTTTTGAGCGTGACCCCCTCGGCTTCTTTCAGAATTTCCCCTCTTTTCTTGATGTCACTATGGGCAAGGATTCTCATCTCCTTGTCAAGAATGGCCGTGTATTCGACATCATCATTTGAGCTCTTCCCTTCAAAGACGATGTGATCCAGGCCCAAGGAGTCGCCGGAAGCGAGACTGTATGCTGCCACAGCAGCTGCACTTTTGCACGACGTTTCAGCTCTTTTAATAATCTCGTTGAGAATAGTTTTGTTTTGGATTTTGACCGTGACGATAGAAAAGGCGAAGGCCGTGAAGATGAGAAGCAGAACGACGAACACAATAAGCCTAAGCCTGATGCTTTGAAACATAGCAAACCCTCAAGATAAATTGCATCAGATTTATCTGAGCAAGATTAATGCCAAGGAATGGTCGTATTTTTTCTCAATAAGATTCAATGCGTTAACGAGCACGGTTCTTTCATATGGCCAAATTTCGTCAACAACTGAAAGGTTTTTAGACGGGGATATTCCTCCCGATGATCCGTTTAGGAGCCGAAGAATATGACCAACACAAAAAGATTACAGAACCTCTCTCAGGTCTTTTTAGAATCACATTTCTCGAAGAGGCCGTTTGAAATAGTAATTGTAACGGTACGTAATCAGGAATTCTTTCGCTTCATCCGCCTTTTTAAGAGGTAGGGTAACCGGAAGAGAGATTACATAGAATATCGCTCCCAAACCTACTCTCATGAATCCTATCGGTCTCACCCACAGAAGCTCTCCAACAACTTCCGGCGTAGAAAGATCTCCCGAAGGTTCGTCCTTAGCAAGTACGAATGCGTTGGAAGACAGCACGAAAAAGCAAACCATTAAGAAGACTATCATCCTTTTCATTTATATCCTCCCCTCCTAAATTATTTCTGCTTTTGGACTGAGAACGCCCACTTAAACCCCAATCCACCCGATAAGTCTTTCCAGCACCTCTTTCTGTGTTGAATCCATCCTTTTTGTGATGGCTCATTGTCCCAAAAGTTATCTCGGAATGGGATAGAGGTTGTTTCTTCTCCGCTTTACATATACAACTTCCCAAGTAACCAGGCCATCCTTTGTCCAAGTGCTTTTGAGGCCTCTATCCCTTCTTCATCCGTTTTCACTTCCCCTTTATCTCTGCCGATACCGATACTTCGCCCAACGATGATCATTTGCCCGGCAAGAAAAAAATGATTCATGCCGTCGACGGTATGGACAGCCCCGGAGCGACGCAATGCGGCTACAGCAGCACCAACTTTGTTTTTATACAGTCCACCATTGGCTAAGGACACAAAACCCGCACGATCAATGAGGGCCTTCATCTCAGCAGTGACATCGGCAAAATAGACAGGCGAACCCAAGATAATCCCTTCTGCCTTAATCATCTTTTCGATACAATCATTTGCAATATCATCTTTTACGGCGCAGCGCTGATCCCGATTTTCAAAGCACTTGTAGCAGGCAATACAACCATGAATTTCCTTCCCCGAAAGCTGCACTAATTCTGTTTCAATTCCTTCTTTTTCCAGTTCGTGGAAGACCTGGTTAATGAGGATGGTTGTATTCCCATCTTTCCTGGGGCTGCCGTTAAACGCAACAACCTTCATAGCATTATTTTCCTCCTTTCTGATTTACTGCTATTACTTGAACCTTTTGAGCAAATAGATAGGAAAAATAACCCTTGCACGAACTGGTATTAGGATTTCGTTCCAGACGAGCCTTCCACTAAGTGCCTAAATTCAGGCGGATATTCTGTCTTGGCCGTTCCGGCCGTGCAGAAAGGGATGCTCTCGATGATCCCGGGCATTCGGTAATAGGGAACTGATACAAAGAGTTCGTCGCGTTTATACCCTTTCATCTTTCTTGCCGTATAATCCATGAAGCTCACATTGATTTCCCCGGAAACAAGAGGATAGGTGATGGCCATATGGCAGGCCGATCCGACGAGTTCCGTCTTGGGTGAGACTCCACTTTCATAGGTTGCTAAAGTAAGAAGACGGCATGCCTGCTCGGCGTTGCAGAGGAAGAGCACAAGGTCAGGTTTGAAAGGGGTTTTTCCCAAAGGAGAAATAACGACATAATCCGCCAGCCCAAGGGGAGGCTGGGCGGTGAGAGTCATCGCCCGATGAAAGGTAGCAATCGAGCAGAACAATTTCTCTCCCTCAACCAAAAATTTCTTCAGGGCTTTATCCTCCTTCCCCGTGGGTTTGGGTCCTAGTCCGAGATGCCACGTGCCTCCATGACAGGCCGAATTCTCCTTATCCAAATTGACGATGGCACCATCCCTTGCCTCCTGCAAAGCCCCACAGACCCAATGTTTACCCTCTCTCCCTCCCTCGGCGGGGGTCATTGAGAAGGTAACGGCGACGGGGTTTCCCTCGATTTTCAAAACCTCTCTCAATCTCTCAGCATATTCTTTCCACATCATCTTTTGTTCCTCCTTCATTGTAAGTCAATTCGAGTGTGTGTTACTCGTTTCTTAGTCTTTATTTCCCCCGAGGCTCAGCTTTCGGACCTCCTCTTCCCGTTTCTTGGTCGAACAAAGAAAGTAAGGAAAGGCATACGCAAACAGGATGATTGAATACATCGTCTAGACCAAAGTGAATGAGTTGGCAATGCAAGGGTTCCGTATAGCTTGGAGTGTATGAAATTAGGAGCACGATGTCAATAAAGAATCGGAAGGGTAAGAAAGGAAACTGACTCAGCTCGTTTTAAGAACAAAAGAATGTTGCCAGAGAGCACGCGGGGCAGATTCTTTACGTCTGAAGTGGCTAATCCACATACTCAACAAAGAAAAACCTAAAACACACCAACTATATGGATTAATTTTCGAAGGAATTTTCAGGGGAGATAAACAAGAGAGGCAGAGCCACTCCTGACCATGGCCTTTTCAATACGGAATTATGGGGGTTTCCCTAATCCACTCCTCGAAGGTGTTCCGGTTTCGGCGAACTACTCTTCAACTTCGGATTTGAAACACCTTTTACAGATGCCTTTATACTTTTTGTAAAAAACCTTTTGCATTTCGTGTTCAGATCGTTCTGTACCACAAGAGATACACTTCACATGATCGACTTGCAAACTCTGTGAAGCGCGCTCCGTCAATTCATCAATACCATTCGATTCTCTTCGAACCTCTTCAAATAATCCTGCTATACCCTCAGATGAAGCCGGGGTAGACCGAAAAATCATCCCCGCATTCTCGTTGATCGTTACCCGAGTGAAATAAATATAGGATCAAGTCCCGACTGAGTGGGTAACTTTTAACGGCGTTCAATCAAAAATCAGGTAACATACAAGTTAAAACCTTGAGGCGAAGGTATCCTTCATCTTTAAGTCCATAGGACCGGCGCTGTATGACGCGGATCTTGTTATTGAGACCTTCTGCAAACCCTAGGGAGACTTTGTTCTCGGACTTGCAGAAGGTAGCGATCCCCTCCCAGTGACGGTCGATCATGTCCGCGAACTTTTCATAGGGCTTAAGGCGTTGCCATTTGAGGGAGGCCTTCCAGTTGTCGAAGAACTTTCTGGCCCAGGTCTCTGACTGGTAATCCCATAACTGGCCGAACTGCTCCTTGAGCACGTAGGCTGTGTTAAGTCGTTTGTTGGCCGCCAAGAGTGTTTTCAAACCTTTTCTTCCATCCGTCGAAAGATTCTCACGATGGGACAGAAGAGTGTATTTCTGGCCCTTGATGAATTTACGATCCTCACCACTGAGCCGGTAATACTCACTCTTGCGAATCTTGTCCATGGCTTCGTTCAGTTGCCTCAGAACATGAAACTTATCATAAAGGATGGCCGCCTTCGGGGCATGCTCACGGGTCGCGTTTTCAAAGGGTTTCCACATGTCCATGACAACAAGCCGTATCCCTTTGATTTTCTTGGCCCCGAGCTCTTCATAGAAGAGCTTCAAGCTCTGCTCCGAGCGGTCGGTCCCTCCAAACCAGATGGGTCGTTTCCTCTCTAGATCGCTGACGACGATCCGGTAGCTGTGGCCCTTACGGATGGAGATCTCGTCAATACCAATGGTCTTGGGTCTGGGATTGCCAGCACGGCGGAGTTTCTCCCGCATGTACTGCTTTTCCAGAGCGTTGACCGTCTTGCGGTCCAGGTGCAGTTCCTGAGCCACATCCTTGACCGTGGAGGTACTGCAACGCTTGCCAACGTAAAAAGCAAAGCGCTTGGTGTAGAAGGGATTGTTGGCCAAGAAGGCAAACTTCTCCTGTTTCACCTTGCCGCACCTCCGGCACTGAACACGCCGTATCTCCAGCTTGAGGTAGATACGTGTGTCGCCACAGAGGAGGTCTCGGACCGGGCGGAACTTGCGGTCGTAAAAGGCCCAATGGACCGTACCGCAAACTCCGCAGACTGTTTTTTTTGCCGTCGGGTGAATTGGATGACCCGGGCTTTGGGATCCCCAAAGAGACCCAATACCTTCTGTTTGGAGCTGAACGGAGCAAACTGATAGGCATCGGTGAGTCGTCGTTTCTTTCGCATGCGCGATTCATACCATATCTCCTGATGCCGTTACAACCAGAATGCCTACGACCAAAGCGGGTTCCATTGAGGTTTGTAGCTCAATTTCACCCACTCAGTTGGGACTTGATCCTCTTTTATAAACTCTTGAGGCTTATTTCGTTCTTAGCATCTTGTTGGAAGGAGATCTTCTGAGGACGATATGGGATTATTCAAGTAGAAATGTACATGAGCCTGCAGCCAATTAGAACCGGTA
>Ga0187773_10001054_pt1 | contig 11081 bp, 8 predicted proteins | sample 0216_BV02_MP05_1_FD_133133 | JGI IMG/M metagenome (GOLD analysis project Ga0187773, IMG submission 133133) | Tropical peat soil microbial communities from peatlands in Department of Meta, Colombia - 0216_BV02_MP05_10_MG | ecosystem: Environmental > Terrestrial > Soil > Wetlands > Peat | place...
AAGAAGCCGAAGAACATCCCCAGCCCCATGAGGGTGAACGCGGTCGGAAAGCCCATCATGATCACGATCACGATGAGCGCGAGCATGGTCAGCCCCATTGCGGGATCGCTCATCGCTCCGCTCCCATGGTGGTCGAGCGCTGCTTCGCGGCGTCGTCTATGTCGTGCACGCTTTCGATCGCGCGCTTGCGCGATTCCTCGTCGACGTACTCGCTGTGCGCGAGCTGCTCCTCGACCACGTCGATCTCCTCGGCGTCCTTCAGCCGCCCGGGCCACTGCCCGGTCTTGAGGCATACGACGCAACGTATTATCTCCGCCAGTCCTTGGAGCAGGACCAGCGTGCCGGCGATCGGGATGACGGTCTTGAATTCGTAGACGGATGGCCCGTTCGCGGTGTCGTTGACATGCTCATCGATCACCCACGACGCGTGTGCGAAATCCCAGCCCGCGTAGCTGAGAGCCACGATCCCCGGAAGAAAAAAGACGATGTAGAGCGCGAGGTCGAGCCCGGCCTGCAGGCGCGGCTTCATCGAGCTATAGAGAAAGTCTCCGCGCACGTGCGCGTCCTGGGCCAGCGTGTAGGCGCCGCACAACATGAAAAGCGTGCCGTAGAGCATGTAGTCGGCATCGAAGGCCCACGCGGTAGGTGCGTTGAGCAGGTATCGCTTGAATACCTCGATGCAAACGGCCACGGTCAGCACGAGGATGAGCCAAGCCGTGGCTTTCCCGGCCCAGGTACTTACGTGATCGGCGAACAGCAGGAAACGCTGGACTTGCATTACCTAATCCTTCAAATGCACGTAAAAACACCATCCCGCCAAAACGACGGGATGGTGCGCTTTGACAAGAGAACTATGCTTTCTTGCCGCGGAAATAGTGCTTGAATGCAATCGAGCAGTCGATCTGCTGATCGTACTGCCAGTTACCGGCCCGTTGCGCAAAGGCCTTTTGCGAGTCCAGCACCTTCTTGAAGAACGGATTCTCTGCCGATTTCTTCGCGATCACCTGGTCCCAGATCTTGAGCTGGTCCTGCAGCACCGAGTTCGGCGTTTTGTAGACCTTCACCTTGTCCTTGGCCTGGATCTCGATGTAGTCCTGCGAATAACGGTCGATCGCCTTCCAGGACATATCTGCGGAAGCAGCTTCGACGGCGTTCGCGATGATGTTCTTCAGCTTGTCGGGAAGCGCATCGTATTTCTTCTTGTTGAATAGGATTTCCAGCGTTTCGGCCGACTGATGGAAGCTCTGCATCATGTAGACCTTCGAGACGTCTGGGAAGCCGAGCGCCTTGTCGGAGGACGGATTATTGAATTCCGCCGCGTCGATCAGGCCGCGGTCCATTGCCGGGACGATGTCCGGCCCCGCGAGCGCGTTCACCGCCGCGCCCATTGCGGTGTACATCTCGATGCCGAGGCCGACCGTGCGGAATTTCAATCCTTTGAAATCCTTTACGCTCCGGATCGGCTTCTTGTACCAACCGAGCGGCTCGGTCGGCATCGGGCCGTACGGGAACGACACCACGTCGAGGTTGATGCTCTTGTAGATATCGGCAAGGATCTCCTTGCCCCCGCCGTACTTGTGCCAGGCGAGCAGCATGTTCGCGTCCATGCCGAATGCCGGACCCGATCCCCACAGCGCCAGGGCCGCTTGCTTGCCGTACCAGTAAACGAGCACGCCGTGGCCGCCGTCGAGGGTGCCTTTCGACACCGCGTCGACGAGGTCGAACGCCTTGACCACGGCGCCGGCGGGCAGCACCTCGATCTTCAGATCGCCGCCGGTCATGTCGTTCACTTTCTTGGCGTAGTCGAGCGCGTACTCGTGGAAAATATCCTTGGTCGGCCAGGTGCTTTGCCAGCGCCATGTGATGGGGCCGGTCTGGCCCTTGGCGATCATGGGGAAGCCCAGCGTAGCGGCGCCGGCGGTAGCGGCGGCAGCGCCGGTCAGGAACTTGCGGCGCGCACTGGCATTCTTGGATTGCTCGTTGCTCATCAGATCCTCCTATGGAAAGGCAATTGGGTCGCTGTCTCGGCGCATCGCCCCTCTCGCGGGGGCAAACGCCTCGCGGGGGCCGCAAGATTCCCGTCCGGCCCCTTCTCTTATCGGACGCAAAGCCCGCGAATCGTATTCCTATGCCCGTCCGAAATCAAGCGAGGACAGAGGACCTTCCGCATTGCGAAACCGCTTCCGAAGCCTACCTCGGCGCGGCCTGTGCATTGGGCGGAGCCGGCACCGATAGGCTGCCCGCTGGCGCAGACACAGGCGTGCTCTTATGGGGCGGATGGGGCTGCCAGCCGAGAACGAACAGCAGCGCGAAAAAGCCGATGACATAGGCGACCGTTACGTGCCAGCCGTGGTAGAGCCAACGGCCGGCAGACTTGCCTTCCGGGTACATGTTCGAGAGGGCCACCCCGGCGCTGGAGCCGAACCAGATCATCGAGCCGCCGAAGCCCACGGCGTAGGCGAGGAACCCCCAGTCGTAGCCGCCTTGCTTCAGCGCAAGCGCCGTGAGCGGGATGTTGTCGAACACCGCCGAAACGAAGCCGAGCCCCATTGCCGTGTGCCAGGACGCCGCGGGCAGCTTCTCCACGGGCATCATGGTGGCCGACAGGACCAGCGACAGCAGGAAGAGGCTTCCCTTGAAGCTCTCCGGCAGCACCTCCCAGTCGGGGCGGCGCAGCGGCACGGTCAGGAGAAGCGCGATCACCACCGATGCGCCGATGAAGGGAAAACGATCCGAGATCTCCGGAAACTCCACGTTCATCACTACGTTGGTGATGATGGCGACGACGAGTACGAAGAACACGATGCCGACCCGCGTCCAGTCGACATGGATGTGCTGGTGCTCGTGGCGCAGGATCGGCGAATGCTTCTGCTGCTGCAGCGCCGCCGGTATGCCGCACACCACGACAGCGACCACTGCCGCGACGTAGGCGTGGAAGACGTCCACGGGATTCACGCCGTCGATCCACATCATGGTGGTGGTCGTGTCGCCCACCACGCTGCCCGACCCGCCGGCGTTCGACGCGGCAACGATCGCCGCAAGATAGCCGATGTGGACTTTACCGCGGAACAGCGTGTGCGCCATCGCCCCGCCGATCAGCGCCGCTGCGATGTTGTCGAGAAACGACGACAGCACGAACACCATCAGCAGGAGGATGAAGGCGCCTTTCCAGTCGTGAGGGAGAAAACGCGGCAGCACCGCCGGCACGCGCGTCTTCTCGAAGTGGCGCGACAGCAGGGCAAAACCGAGCAGCAGACAGAGCAGGTTAACGAGGATCACCCATTCATGCTCGACATGTCCGACCAGCCCGGGTATCCCGCTACCGGTCTTGAAGCCCGTGAACGCGAGCTTGTACACGGTTATCGTCGCAAGGCCGATCAGCGCAACCCTCAGCGTATGATGGTGGAACAGTGCCACGCCGAGCAGCGTGAGCCCGAACAGGATGAAATCGACCGGAATGCCGAATACCGCGGGACCGTCGGCGGCGTAAGCCGATACTGGCGCAATCAGGGCGGCAGCGAACGCTGCGCGCGCGTACGAAGAAATTTGCATCACCCCTCCTCCGGGACGCCGGCGATTGTAGCATCGGGACCAGCCTCCACGGAGCCGAGCGCCCGCGGAACGCCCGTGAGAAGCCGCGGTCAAAGAAGGTTGCGCCCGCGCGGCGCCTGACCCGCCTCGCCCGGAAGGCAGGGAGCTATCCGGGATAACGGAAGGAGCGGACCATGAGATTGTCTCTGCGTTTCATTGTTCCCTTGGCGCTGACTCTCGCCGCAATCGCGTACGCCGTGGTCCCGCTGGTCGACAAGCTGACCTTGCAGTGGTTCATTCGCGATCTAGACATCCGAACGTCCTTGATCACGAGGACCATACAGGAACCCTTGAGCGACCTCGTGCGCGAGGGCTCGCGCGTCAAGATCCTGCGTTACTTCGACCGTCTCATCCAGGACGAGCGCCTGTTCGCCGTGGGCTTCTGCGAGGATCGCCGACTCGTATACAAGACCGTCACCTTTCCTGCCCCGCTCGGCTGCGCCCTCGAGCCGGGCGAGGCCAAGGAGCACGAAGGCCGGATCGTGAATCTCGCCCGCGGGCCGGTCCACGTGAGCAACAACGAGCTCGTGGCCGACGGCAAGGTCTACGGCCACCTGGTTCTCGTGCACGACATGAGCTTCGTGCAGCGGCGAAGCGACGATACAAAGAAGTACGTTTTCTATCTGTTCGCCGCCCTGGCGGCGATCGTCTCCCTCGTGACGGTCGTGATAGCCGAAGTGAGCTGGCGCGGCTGGGTTGCAGGCCTGAAGGCCGTGATCCGCGGCGAGACCTTCGGGTTCGGCGAGGCGAAGGTGCGGATTCCGGAGCTGCAGCCGGTGGCACGCGACCTCCGCGCGCTGATCAAGGAGCTCGAGTCCGAGCGCAAGGCGCGGGACGAGGCCCAGATCAATTGGTCGGCCGAAACGCTGCGGGCGATCCTGCGAAACGACCTGAAAGGCGAGGAAGTCCTGATCGTCTCCAACCGCGAGCCCTACATCCACGTTCACCGCGACAAGCAAATCGAGGTGCAGCGGCCCGCGAGCGGGCTGGTCACTGCGCTCGAGCCGGTAATGCGCGCGTGCTCGGGAACCTGGATCGCGCACGGCGGCGGCAGCGCCGACCGGGAAACGGTGGACGCGACGGACCACATCAGCGTCCCGCCCGAGCGCCCAGCTTACCGCATCCGGCGCGTATGGCTGTCCGCAGAGGAGGAAGCCGGCTATTACTACGGCTTCTCCAACAGCGGCCTGTGGCCCCTCTGCCACATCGCGCACACGCGGCCGGTGTTCCGGACCGCCGACTGGAATGCTTACGTCACGGTGAACCGGCGCTTCGCCGACGCGGTCGTGCACGAATCGAAGACCGCAGACCCCATCGTCCTCGTTCAGGACTATCACTTCGCGCTCCTGCCGCGCATGATACGCGAGCGCCTGCCGGCGGCGACCGTGATCTCCTTCTGGCACATCCCCTGGCCGAACGCGGAGGCCTTCGGCATCTGCCCCTGGCGCGAAGAGCTGATCGACGGCCTCCTCGGCAGCAGCATCCTCGGATTCCACACGCAGTTCCACTGCAACAATTTCATCGACTCGGTGGACCGCTACGTCGAGGCGCGAATCGATCGCGAGACGTATACGGTCTCCTACGGCGGCGACCAGACCGCGGTGCGCCGCTACCCGATCTCGATCGAATGGCCGCTCCGCTCCAAGACCATGGACAAGCCGGCGGCGCAGTGCCGGGCCCGCGTGCGCGAGGAGAACGGGCTCGCGCCGGACACCGTGATCGGAGTCGGTGTCGACCGGCTCGACTACACCAAGGGGATCCTCGAGCGCTTCCTCGCGGTCGAGCGCCTGCTGGAGCTCGATCCCCTGTGGATCGGGAAGTTCGTCTTCGTGCAGATCGCCGCACCCTCGCGCTCGAGCATCGACGAATACCAGGATTTCGAAGGCCGGGTGCGCGCGCTCGCCCGGCGCATCAATGAAAGGTTTTCGGGCCGGGGCCACGCGCCCATTCTCCTGAAGGTCGAGCATCACGACCCCGACGAGGTCTACGAGTACTATCGGGCAGCGGACGTATGTTTCGTCAGCAGCCTGCACGACGGAATGAATCTGGTGGCCAAGGAGTTCGTCGCCTCGCGCGACGACGAGCGTGGCGTGCTCATCCTCAGCCAGTTTACCGGCGCATCGCGCGAGCTCCCCGAAGCGCTGATCGTCAATCCGTACGACATCGACCAGTGCGCCGCCGCACTCAGGGCGGCGCTCGTGATGCCGCCGGCGGAACAGCGCGAACGGATGCGCAGCATGCGCAGCCTGGTACAGGATTTCAACGTCTACCGGTGGGCCGGGCGCATGCTGCTCGACGCCGGCCAGATGCGAATGCGCAGCCGGCTGCTCTCGCGACACGACGAGCGCAAACCCGTCGCCGTCCGCGCCGTCTGATCGAGGAGCCGATGCAGAGGAAAGCGGGCGCCGCGGACCCCCCCGGGATATCGACCCGGGCACCCGAGCTTCCCAGCCGATGCGGATTCTTCCTCGACGTCGACGGAACGCTGCTCGATATCGCCGACCACCCCAGCCTCGTTCGCATCGACGGACAATTGGTCCGTCTGCTGACTGCGCTCGAGCGCGCCGCGGGGGGCGCGCTCGCGCTCGTCAGCGGACGCCCGGTCGCCGACGTCGACCGCCTGCTCGCAGATGCCGGGTTTTGCGTGGCCGGACAGCATGGGGCCGAACGCCGCGATTCTTCCGGCACAATACACAGACACGACGTTCCGCGGGCTGCGTTGGAGGAGGCGAGGCGAAGGCTCGCCGTCCTGGCCGCAAGGCATCCCGCGCTCATGCTCGAGGACAAGGGCGTGAACTTCGCCCTGCATTTCCGGTCGGCTCCCGACTTGCGCGCCGAAATGCAGGACGCGGTGCGCGATCTGACCATGGACCTGGGGGGCGAATTCGAGATGCAGCTCGGCAAGATGGTCATCGAACTGAGGCCGGCCGGAAAGGACAAGGGCGTGGCGATCGCGGAATTTCTCGACGAAGCTCCGTTCCGCGGGCGCGTGCCGGTATTCGTCGGCGACGACCTGACCGACGAACCGGGCTTCGAGCTGATCAACCGCCTCGGGGGCCATTCGGTGAAGGTGGGCGAAGGCGAGTCCGCCGCGCGCTGGCGGCTGCCGGACTCGGCCGCGGTGCGGGCCTGGCTCGCCGACTTCGTCGTTCGCTTCGGGTAATGCGGATGAGCAGCCTCGACCTCGCCCTGATCGGGAACTCGAGCGTCGCGGCGCTCCTCGATGCGAGGGCGCGCCTGGTCTGGTCCTGCCTGCCGCGCTTCGACAGCGATCCGGCGTTTTGCGCGCTGCTGCGCGGGGAAGACCACCCCGGGGATCCCAGCGGCGTCTTTGAAGTGGAGCTCGCAGATTTCGAGCGCTCCGAGCAGGCCTACATCGCGCACACGCCCATCCTGAAGACGCGCCTGTACGACCGGCATGGAGGCGGCGTCGAGATCACGGACTTCGCGCCGCGCTTCCAGCAGTTCGGCAGGCTCTTCTGCCCGGTCATGCTGATGCGCCAGATCCGCCCGGTCGCGGGCAGCCCGCGCGTCCGCGTGCGCATCCGGCCGCTGTGCGAGTACGGGGCGCGCCGGCCCGCGGTGACCTGGGGAAGCAACCACGTGCGCTACGTGATGCCGGAGATGGACATGCGGGTGACGACCGATTTTTCGGTCACTGCGATCCTGGAGGAAACGCCCGTCGTGCTGCGCGAGCCGGCATCGCTGGTGCTGGGAACGGACGAGACCCTGCACAGCTCGGCCGGCGAGGCCTTCCGCAGGTTCCTCGACGATACGGCGGCCTACTGGCGCGACTGGGTGCGCGGCCTCGCCATACCCTTCGAGTGGCAGGAGAGCATCGTCCGCGCCGCCATCACCTTGAAGCTCAACGCCTACGAGGACACGGGGGCGATCGTTGCAGCGGTCACCACTTCGATTCCCGAGTCGCGCGGAAGCGGCCGCAACTGGGACTACCGCTATTGCTGGCTTCGCGACGCCTACTTCGTCGTGAACGCGCTGAACCGCCTGAACGCGACGCGCACGATGGAGCGTTATCTGGATTTCATCATCAATACCGCTGCCGGGGCAAACGGCGCTGATCTGCAGCCGGTCTACAGCGTCACCGGCAAGGCGGGGATCGCCGAGCGCGAAGCCGACTCCCTTGCAGGATACCGGGGCATGGGGCCGGTGCGGATCGGCAACGAGGCCTATTCGCAGAACCAACACGACGTGTACGGCGCGGCGGTTCTCGCCGCGGCGCACGTGTTCTTCGACGCGCGGCTGGCCCTGCGCAGCGACCAGGCCCTGTTCCGGCAGCTCGAGCAGCTCGGCGATCGCGCCGCCGCGCTCTATGACCAGCCCGACGCCGGCCCGTGGGAACTGCGCGGCGCGCGGCGCGTGCACACGTTTTCCAGCGTCATGTGCTGGGCGGCGAGCGACCGCCTCGCGAAGATCGCCGCGCGCACCGGGCTCGCCGAGCGCGCGCGCCACTGGCGTGCGCGTGCCGACGCGATGCACGCCACGATCTGCGAGAGGGCCTGGAACGAAAAGCGCAAGACCTTCGCCGCGACCTTCGGCGGCGAGCACCTCGACGCGAGCCTGCTGCTCCTGCACGAGCTGAACTTCCTGCGCGCGGACGATCCCCGCTTCGCCGCCACGGTCCGCGCGGTCGAACAGAACCTGCGGCGCGGCGATTTCGTCTTCCGCTACAGCCAGCCCGACGATTTCGGCGTCCCGGAAAACGCGTTTGCCGTTTGCACCTTCTGGTATATCGACGCCCTCGCCTCGCTCGGCCGCGCCGAGGAAGCCCGGCAGCTGTTCGAGCGGCTGCTGTCGCGCTGCAACCGGCACGGCCTGCTCTCCGAGCACATTGAACCGGCAACCGGCGAGCTGTGGGGCAATTTTCCGCAGACCTACAGCATGGTCGGCCTGATCAATTCCGCCATGCGGCTCAGTATTCCCTGGCACCAGGCGTTCTGAGACCCGTTTCTTTCCGCTCGATATGATCCGCATCGGCGTGGACATCGGCGGCACAAAAATGGAGATCGCCGCCCTGGACGAGTCGGGCGCCGAGCTCCTTCGGCGCCGCACGGAGGTCCCGCGCGGCGCCTATCCCGACGCGATTCGGGCGCTCGCCGATGCCGTGCTCGACGCAGAACGGACGGCGGGTGCGCCCTGCAGCGTCGGAATCGGCGCGCCCGGAGCCGTTTCGGCCCGGACCGGAATACTGAAGAACGCCTATGCGAGCGTCCTCAACGGCAAGCCGGTGAAGCCCGACCTGGAACGGCTGCTCGCGCGCGAGGTCCGGTTCGCGAACGACGCCAACTGCTTCGCGCTCTCCGAGGCGATCGACGGCGCCGCCGAAGGTGCTCGCGTCGTGTTCGGCGCGATCCTCGGAACGGGGGTGGGCGGGGGCGTGGTCGTGGACGGCCGCGCGCTGGAGGGCGCCAACGCCATTTGCGGCGAATGGGGACACAACTCTCTCCCATGGCCCGCCGCGGGCGAATTGCCCGGCCCGCGCTGCGGCTGCGGCAAGGAAGGACACATCGAGGCCTTTCTCTCAGGCCCCGGGCTGGCGCGCGATCATCTGCTCCAGACCGGAGAATCACGGCAACCAGCCGAAATCGTCGCTGGCGCCGAATCGGGCGAGCAGGGCTGTGCCGCGAGCCTGGATCGCTATGAGGAACGGCTCGCGCGCGCGCTCGCGAGCGTCATCAACCTGCTCGACCCCGACGTCATCGTGCTCGGTGGCGGCATGTCGAACACCGGGCGCCTGTATCGGAACGTGCCAGCCCGCTGGGGCCGCTACGTTTATTCGGATTCGGTCGTGACGCCGTTGGTGAGGGCAAGACACGGCGATGCGAGCGGCGTGCGCGGCGCGGCGCGGCTGTGGTGATCCGGGCCGGCCAGGTGCCGAGATCCGGCCCAGACGCTATTCGAGCGCCTTGACCATGTCCTCGACGACTTTCTTCGCGTCGCCGAACACCATCATGGTCTTGTCCATGTAGAAGAGCGGATTGTCCAGGCCGGCGTAGCCCGCCGCCATGCTGCGCTTGTTCACCAGCACGGTGCGCGCCTTGTTCGCTTCGATGATCGGCATGCCGTAGATCGGGCTGCCCTTCTCGTGCGCCAGCGGATTGACGACGTCGTTCGCGCCGAGCACGAGCACCACGTCGATCGTGCCGAGTTCGCCGTTGATGTCCTCCATCTCGAACACCTGGTCGTAGGGGACCTCGGCCTCGGCGAGGAGCACGTTCATATGGCCGGGCATGCGGCCGGCGACCGGGTGAATCGCGTAGCGCACGCTGACGCCCTTGGCGATGAGCTTCTGCGCCATCTCCTTCACCGCGTGCTGCGCGCGCGCCACCGCGAGGCCGTAGCCAGGGACGATGACCACCGACTCGGCGTTCGCCATGAGGAACGCGGCGTCCTCGGCGGAGCCCGATTTCACCGTCTTCTGCGCGGCGCCCGCCGCCGCGGTGCCCTCGGCCGCACCGAAACCTCCCATGATCACCGAGAGGAAGGCGCGGTTCATCGCCTTGCACATGATGTAGGAGAGGATCGCGCCCGAAGAGCCGACCAGGCTTCCCGCAATGATGAGCATGGTGTTGTTGAGCGAGAAGCCGATGCCCGCCGCCGCCCAGCCCGAGTAGCTGTTCAGCATCGAGATCACTACGGGCATGTCCGCGCCGCCGATCGGGATGATGATCAGCACGCCGAGCCCGAAGGCGATGCCGAGCATGATCAGGAACGGCATCCAGGCTTTGCCGTCGGCGAGAAAGAAAGCCGTCCCGAATCCGATCATCACCAGCGCAAGAATCAGGTTGAGGGCGTGCTGGCCCTTGAAGACGACCGGGGCGCTCGAGAAGAGGCGAAATTTCTTCCCCAGGCCCGCGAGCTTGCCGAAGGCGATGACGCTGCCGGAGAAAGTGATCGCGCCGACGAAACTGCCGATGAAGAGCTCGAGCCGGTTGCCCAGAGGCAGGGGATCGTGCTCGCCGAACGCGCCCGGATTGTTGACCACCGCGACCGCAATCAGCACCGCCGCCATGCCGACGAGCGAGTGCATCGCCGCGACCAGCTCGGGCATCTGCGTCATCTGGACCCGGCGCGACACGACCGCCCCGATCGTCCCGCCGATCACCATCGCGACGAGAATGAAATCGAGGTGGCCCTTGGCGACGATCGCGATGGTCGTGACCACCGCGATGGCCATTCCCGCGATGCCGAACGCGTTGCCGCGGCGCGCGGTCTCTGGCGACGAAAGCCCCTTGAGCGCGAGAATGAAGCAGACCGAGGCGACGAGGTACCAGAGCGCGACGAGGTTGGCGGACATTTTTTCTCCGCCTTGCCCCCGGCCGCTTTTTCGACCTTGGGCGCCTTCTTCTTGAACATCTCGAGCATGCGCTGCGTGACGAGGAAGCCGCCGGCGACATTGATCGACGCGAGTCCGACCGCGACCGCCCCGAGGACAGAACCGAAGTCCACCTGCGAGGGCCCGGCGGCGAGTA
>Ga0187773_10001055_pt1 | contig 11074 bp, 4 predicted proteins | sample 0216_BV02_MP05_1_FD_133133 | JGI IMG/M metagenome (GOLD analysis project Ga0187773, IMG submission 133133) | Tropical peat soil microbial communities from peatlands in Department of Meta, Colombia - 0216_BV02_MP05_10_MG | ecosystem: Environmental > Terrestrial > Soil > Wetlands > Peat | place...
CTTGAGCCAAGACGTCCCCGCGTCGCGCATCGCCCGATCGCGCAAACCACTACAAGTGCCAGATTTGACAAAGGACCCCGCGTACTTGAACGGCCATCCATTGGCGGTCGGTTCAGTCGATATCGCCGGAATGCGTACGCTGGTTGTCGTACCTATGCTGAGGGAAGATGAATTCGTCGGCGCGTTTGCGATTTATCGCAAAGAGGTACGGCCGTTCACCGACAAGCAGGTCGAACTCGTCCAGAACTTCGCGGCGCAGGCCGTAATTGCCATCGAAAACGCGCGGTTGCTCAATGAATTGCGCGAATCATTGGAGCAGCAGACAGCGACCTCTGATGTGCTCAAGGTCATCAGTAGCTCGCAGGGTGAATTGCAGCCTGTTTTCGATGCGATGTTGGCAAATGCGACGCGAATTTGCGGGGCCCGCTTCGGCCTCCTGTACCGCGCCGAGGGCGATGCATTTCGTACTGTTGCCCTCTGCGGTGCACCTCCCAAGTTCGCCGAGGAACGTCGAAGCAATCCAATGCTCCGTCCCAGTCCCGGCACGGCGCTTGGTCGCGTCGTTGCTTCGAGGGAGCTTGTTCAAATCCCCGATGTAAGGGCCGAACCAGCCTACCAGAACGACCCGTTACGGCGAGCAAGCTTCCTCGAGCTGGCGGGCGCCAGAACCGTCCTATGTGTGCCGATGCTCAAAGAAAGCGAAGTTGTCGGGGCAATTTCTATTTACCACCAGGAGGTCCGCCCATTCACTGACAAACAGATTGCACTGTTGTCGAACTTCGCAGCGCAAGCCGTCATCGCCATCGAGAACGCGCGGCTGCTCAACGAATTGCGCGAGTCCTTGGAACAGCAGACAGCGACATCCGAGGTGCTGAGCGTTATCTCGAGTTCGGTGACGGACGCCCAGCCCGTGTTCGAGATCATCGCCCGAAGCGCCGCGAGTGTCTGCGATGCTCGCTTCTGCAACGTGTTTCGTTTCGACGGCCAACTTATCCATTTTGCCGCCACTCATGGCTACGAGGGTGAAGCGATCGAGGCTTTGAAACGCGCATATCCTATCCCACCCGGGCGGCAAAGCGCTGCCGCCCGCGCTATCCTCAATGGCGTTGTTGAACAAATTCCAAACATTCACGCCGATCCCGAATATCAGCATGGCGACACAGCACGGGCAGTGAACTTCTGCAGCATCGTGGCGGTGCCAATGCTGAAAGCTGGTCGTGCCGTTGGGGCCATCGCGATTTCGCGTCCTCAAACCGGATATTTTCCTGATCGCCAGATCGAGCTTCTGAAAACTTTCGCAGACCAGGCCGTCATCGCTATCGAAAATGCGCGGCTGCTAAGCGAGTTGCGCGAATCGTTGCAGCAGCAGACGGCAACGTCGGAAGTATTGAAAGTTATCAGCGCTTCGCCTGGTGAATTAAAATCAGTATTTCAGGCTATGCTGGAAAACGCCGTTCGCTTCTGTGAAGCCAAATTCGCTCAGTTATTTCTCTACGACGAAGACGCAAATCACTTCCGATCCGCCGGAACTTTGGACGTGCCGCCCGCTTGGGCCGAGTATCTCGGCGAGAATCCAATCCCCGCAAGTCCATCGGTTCCCCTCGGACGCGTCGCAAAAACAAAGCAGCCAGTACACGTCGACGATGTGAGGAAGGACAAGGCGTATATCGACGGTTTCGCCCCATTGGTCAAACTTGTTGAGCTCGGTGGCGCCCGCACGCTTTTAGTAATGCCGATGCTCAAAGAGAAGACATTGGTGGGAGCGATCAGCATCTACCGGCAAGAAGTCCGCGCGTTCACCGACAAACAGATCGAGCTGGTACAGAACTTCGCGGCCCAAGGCGTCATCGCCATCGAGAATGCACGTTTGCTGGGCGATCTGCGCCAGCGCACCGACGATCTGACCGAATCGCTGGAGCAGCAGACCGCAACATCGGAGGTTCTTAAAGTCATTTCCAGCTCAACCGGCGAACTGCAGCCGGTATTTGAGACCTTGCTTGCAAACGCGACAAGACTTTGCGCGGCGAAATTCGGCAATCTTTATCTTTGTGAAGGTGATGCGTTTCGCACAATGGCAATGCACAACGTCCCGCCCGCTTTTGCCGAGTCACGCCGCCGCGATCCCCTGGTTCGCCCCAGGCCGGGAGGCACGCTCTATCGCCTTCGTGCTTCGAAGGGGATAGTTCACATTCCGGATGTTACTGCCGACCAAGGTTATATTGAACGTCAGCCGATGTTTGTCGCGGCGGTCGAACTCGGCGGGTTTCAGTCCATGCTTGCCGTGCCCATGCTCAGGGACGGCAACCTTATTGGCGCAATCATTATCTATCGGCAGGAAGTCGGTGCTTTCGTCGACAAGCAGATCGATCTGGTCAAGAATTTCGCAGCGCAAGCCGTCATCGCCATCGAGAACGCGCGGCTGCTCAACGAACTGCGCGAGTCGCTGGATCAGCAGACTGCAACATCGGACGTGCTGAAGGTTATTTCAAGTTCTCCCGGTGAGCTTGAACCAGTGTTTAGTGCATTATTGTCGAATGCAACGCGCATCTGTGAAGCCCCGTTCGGAAATCTCTTTTTGCGTGAAGGCACCGCCTTTCGTGCCGTCGCAGTTCACAATGAGAAAGGCTACGACGAATACCTGCGCCCTCGGGTGGTCGATGTGCGCGAAAATCCGGAAGTTCCAATCGCCCGGCTCGTAAACACAAAAGAGGTTGTCCATATAACCGACCTTCGTTCGGATGAAGCCTACCTCAAAAAAAATCAGTTCTTTGTTCCCCTGGTCGACACCGTGGGCGCGCGCAGCTTCGTAGCGGTGCCCATGCTCAAGGAAGGCGAACTCATTGGCTCGATCAATATGTATCGCCAGGAGGTCCGCCCGTTCACCGACAAGCAGATCGAGCTGGTCAAGAATTTCGCCGCGCAGGCCGTCATTGCCATCGAGAACGCGCGCCTGCTCAATGAGCTGCGCGAATCGCTCGACCAGCAAACCGCCACCTCCGACGTCCTCAAGGTAATCGCCTCGTCGACTGGCGCACTTGAGCCGGTGTTCCAGGCGATGTTGGAGAACGCCACGCGCATCTGCGAGGCGAAGATCGGCATCCTGTGGGGGTTCGATGACGGCGCCTACAAGGCCACCTCCATGATTGGCATCACGCCCGCCTACGCCGAATATCTCAACCGCGGACCATTCAGGCCCGGCCCGACGACCGGGCTAGGCCGCGTCGCCCGCGAGCAGCAGACCGTCCACATCGTCGATACGCTCGCCGATCAGGCCTATGCCGACCGCGATCCCTTCCGTCTCGCCACAGCCGAGCTGGGCGGCGCGCGGACGCTTCTCAATGTGCCGATGTTCAAGGAGGGGAAACTTATCGGCGCCATCGGCATCTACCGCCAGGAAGTGCGGCCGTTCAGTGAGAAACAGATCGAGCTCGTCACCAACTTCGCCTCGCAGGCGGTCATCGCCATCGAAAACGCGCGGCTGCTCAATGAGCTGCGCCAGCGCACCGACGACTTATCTGAATCACTGGAGCAGCAGACAGCGATGTCGGAAGTCTTGGGCATCATCTCAAGCTCGCCAACGAATTTGACGCCGGTGTTCGATGCGATCCTCGCCAATGCGACGCGGCTATGCGAGGGAAACCTTGCAGCGTTGTGGCGCTACGACGGCAAGTCTCTGGTTGGCGTGGCACACTACAACGCCTCGGCGGAGTTTGCCGGAAAGTACATGGGGACGATACTGGAACCCGGCCGGGCAGGACCTGTCCGGCTCGCTGCGCTGGAGCGGCGTACGGTCCATGTCGAGGACATCACCGCCGAGCCTGGGTTTTCTCCGATCATTCTCCAGTACGAGCAGGCCCGCACCGTTCTCGCGGTTCCGCTGCTCCGGAAAGGGGAATTGGTTGGTGTCATCGCAATATGGCGGCGGGAAGTGCGTCCGTTCGAAGACCAGCAGATCGCGCTGGTGCGAACGTTCGCAGATCAGGCGGCTATTGCTATCGAAAACGCGCGGCTACTTAGCGAGCTGCGCCAGCGCACCGACGACCTGACCGAATCGCTCGAGCAGCAGACCGCGACTTCGGAGGTGCTCAAAGTTATTTCCAGCTCGCAGGGCGAATTGGGCACCGTGTTTCAGACTTTGCTCGACAACGCGACGCGCATTTGCGAGGCCGCCTTCGGTTCAATGTTGCAGCTCGAAGGCGATATGTTCCGGCGCGTGGCGCTGCATAATGCGCCACCGGCGTTTGCCGAATTTCATGAAAGGACGCCGGTCGTCGATCCGCGCAAGATAAGCGACCTCAAACGCGTGGTCGAAACCAAGCAGGTCATTCATGTTGCGGATACCGCAGCCGAACACCCGGACGGCCCGATCGCAAAATATGCCGGCGGTCGTACCCTTCTGATTGTGCCGATGCTCAAGGACGAGGAGCTGATCGGTATTATCGGCATCTATCGGCAGGAGGTGCGGCCGTTCACCGACAAGCAGATCGAGCTCGTGCAGAACTTCGCGGCGCAAGCGGTCATCGCCATCGAGAACGCGCGCCTGCTCAACGAACTGCGCGAGTCGCTGCAACAGCAGACGGCGACCGCCGACGTACTGAAGGTGATCAGCAGCTCGCCCGGCGACTTAGAGCCTGTGTTTCAGGCCATGCTGGAAAAGGCAACGCAGCTTTGCGAAGCCAAGTTTGGCATCATGTTCAGATATGCCGATGGCGTATTCCGCGCCACGTCATGGCTGGGCGATGTGCCGGTGCACACAATAGAGCAGCCGCACGTCGTGAGCGAAAATCCGCACAATCTGCTGACTCGCATCGTCTCGACCAAGCAACCCGCCTACAGTTCGGACCTCACCAAGGAGCCTGCCTATATCGAGCGTAATCCCCGCTACGTCGCTCTGGTCGACGGAGTCGGCGCACGAAGCCTTCTCGTTGTGCCAATGCTCAAAAATGATGAACTGATCGGAGCGATTGCCATCTATTGGCACGAAGCCCGGGTGTTCACCGAGAAGCAAATGGAGCTGATTTCCAACTTCGCCGCGCAGGCGGTCATTGCGATCGACAACGCCCGGCTTCTTAGCGAGCTGCGCGAGTCGCTACAGCAGCAGACCGCCACCGCCGATGTGCTCAAAGTCATCAGCCGGTCGACTTTCAACTTGCAGCCCGTGCTCGATACATTGGTTGAGTCAGTGACCCGTCTCTGCGAAGCGAAAGATGCCTTCATCTTCTTGCGTAAAGGCGAACTCTACCATGTCGCCGCGCGCTACGGCTTTTCTTCCAAATTCCAAGACTATCTCGGGCAGAATCCACGCCATGCGGATCGGGGGAGTGTCACTGGGCGAACTGCGCTCGAAGGAAAGGTCGTCCACGTGGCCGACGTCATGTCAGATCCTGAATACACCTGGAGCGAAGCTCAAAAACTGGGCGGCTACCGCACCGTTTTAGGCGTCCCGCTTCTACGCGATGGGAGTCCCGTCGGAGTGATTATCGTCGCCAGAACCGTAGTTCAGCCATTCACCGAAAAACAGATCGAGCTTGTTGAAACGTTCGCCGACCAAGCCGTGATAGCGATAGAGAACGTCCGCCTGTTTGAGGAAGTGCAAGCGCGGACACGGGATCTTTCAGAGTCACTGCAGCAGCAAACCGCAACCGCCGACGTGCTTAAGGTGATCAGCCGTTCGACCTTCGACCTGCATACCGTGCTGCAAACCCTCGTTGAATCGGCGGCCCGGCTTTGCGATGCCGATAAAGTCAACATTACCCGTGAGAGAAATGGCGCCTTCTATCGCGCCGAGTCCTACGGCTTCTCTCAAGAGTTCATGGATCACGTCAGAAACATTCCGATTGCGCCTGAACGCGGCTCTGGATTCGGGCGCGCGTTGCTCGAGGGTCGCGTGGTTCACATTCAGGACGTGAAAGCCGACCCAGAATACACGATGCACGAGGCGCAAAGACTTGGCGACTATAGGACCGTGCTCTCCGTCCCGATGCTGCGCGAAGGTGTTCCCATCGGAGTCCTGAGCCTTACGCGCTCCGAGGTGCGACCTTTCAATGAAAAACAAATCGAGCTGGTCACAACTTTTGCCGACCAGGCCGCGATCGCAATCGAGAACGTGCGCCTGTTCGAAAGCGTGGAGGCCCGCACGCGCGAACTGTCGGCGTCCCTGGACGATCTGCGCACGGCGCAGGACCGCCTTGTGCAAACCGAGAAACTGGCCTCGCTCGGTCAGCTCACAGCCGGCATTGCCCACGAAATCAAGAACCCGCTCAATTTCGTCAATAACTTCTCTGCAGTCTCCAGCGAACTGATCGACGAGTTGCAGGACGAACTAAAGGGTTTGTCGATCGCCCCCAAAGTACGGGAAGAGATCGACGAAATTGCCGGCACCCTGCGCGGCAATCTCGACAAGATCGTGCAACACGGCAAGCGGGCGGATTCGATCGTCAAGAACATGCTGCTGCATTCGCGTGCAGGCTCGGGCGAGCACCGGCCGGTCGATATCAATGCCGTCGTTGAGGAAAGTCTCAACCTTGCCTATCACGGCGCCCGCGCCGAGAAACAAGGCTTCAACATTACTCTGGAGCGGTCATTCGATCCCGCTGCCGGAGAAGTCGACCTTTTCCCGCAGGAGATCACGCGGGTGCTGCTCAATCTGATCTCGAACGGCTTCTATGCAGCGACCAAACGCAAGGGGCAGGCCGGCGACAATGGCTATGAGCCGACTTTGGCCGCAGCCACCAAAAACCTCGGTGACCGCGTGGAGATCAGGATCCGCGACAACGGCACCGGCATCCCGGCGGAGGTCAAGGAGAGGATGTTCAATCCCTTCTTCACAACCAAGCCGGCCGGCGAAGGAACCGGGCTTGGCCTCTCCATCAGCCACGATATCATCGTGAAACAACACGGCGGATCGATCGAGGTCGAGACGCAACCGGGCGAATTCACCGAATTCAAGATTACCCTTCCCCGCATGGCGGCATCGCTCGCTAAATCAGGAGGCAATGCGTGAATCTTCTTATCCTTGTGGTTGATGACGAGCCCGACGTCGAAATTCTCTTCCGCCAGCAATTCCGCCGTGACCTTAAAGCGGGGCGCTTCACCATGGAATTTGCCCAATCCGCTCCCGCCGCCTTGCAATGCATCAGCGACGCCAGGAATGCCTCGCTCATTCTGATCCTGTCGGACATCAATATGCCCGGGATGACCGGCCTTGAATTGCTGCCGAAGGCCAAGGCGGTGCGGCCGGATGTTCCCGTCATCATGATCACCGCCTACGGCGACGCCGATACAAAGCGAAAGGCCCTGGAAAGCGGCGCCGAAGGTCTCTTCACCAAGCCAATCGATTTTGTTCAGCTCCGCAACGAAATCGATACACACGTCGAACGCGCCGCATGACCACCCGCATCCTGGTCGTTGATGACGAGCCGGATCTGGAGGCTCTCGTTCTCCAGAAGTTTCGTCATCAGATCCGGGATGAATCGGTAAATTTCCTTTTCGCACGTGACGGCGTCGAAGCGCTGGCGACCCTGAAGTCATCCGGCGACATCGATCTTGTGGTCACCGATCTCAACATGCCGCGCATGGACGGGCTGTCGCTGCTGCAAAAGCTGCAGGAGAGCGAAGAGAAAGTCTCGACTATCGTTGTTTCGGCCTATGGCGACATGAGCAATATCCGCACCGCGATGAACCGCGGCGCGTTCGATTTCGTCACCAAGCCGATCGATTTCCAGGACCTGGAAACCACCATTTCCAAGACGATCCGCCACATCGAATTCCTGCGGGAAGCTCGCCAACGTCAGGCAACGGCGGAAAGGGCTTATGCATCGCTCTCCCGATACTTTTCGCCCAACCTTGCGCAGCGGCTTGCCAGCGACACTGACGCCGTTGACCTTGCCGGACAGCGTCGCGACATCGCATCGCTGTTCACCGACATCGCCAGCTTCACCGCCTTGGTCGAAACACTGGAACCGAGCGTGCTGGGGCCGCTGCTCAACGCCTACCTCACCGGCATGACCGATATCGTGTTTGCCCATGACGGCACGGTGGCGAAGATCATCGGCGATGCCCTGCATGTGCTGTTCGGCGCTCCCGGCGAGCAGCCGGATCACGCCGCCCGCACCGTCGCTTGTGCGCTGGCGCTCGACGAATATGCCCAATCGTTCCGCAAGAGCTGCGATCAGGAAGGCATTGCGCTCGGTGTCACGCGCATCGGCGCCCATGCCGGTGCCGCGATCGTCGGTAATTTTGGCGGCGAACGTTTCTTCGACTACACGGCCTATGGCGATACCATTAACACTGCGGCCCGCCTCGAAGCTGCCAACAAGCAGCTCGGGACGCGGATCTGCGTCAGTGCCGCCCTGGCGGGAAAAGTCGGGAACTTCCACGGCAGGCCGGTTGGCGATCTCGTATTGCGCGGCAAGACCGAGACGTTGCGCGCCTTTGAGCCGCTGTCGGAGGACCAATTCAACGCGCCCGGGACAAAAAGCTACCTTGCGGCCTTCGCCAAACTGGAGGCGCGCGACCCCGGCGCCGTCGCTGCCTTCGCGGCGCATGTGGGCCAGTACCCGGAGGACCAGCTTGCCAGCTTCCACCTCAAGCGGCTGCTCAACGGTGCCACGGGGACGCGGATCGTCCTCGACTGACGATACGCTCAGCCGCGCAGCGCGCGTAGCGCATTGAAGATCACGCCTACATCGATCACTTCCTGCAGCACGGCGCCCTCGACGGGTGCCAGGTAGCCGAATGAGGCCGCGATCATCGCCAAGGTCGACAGGCCGATACCGGCCACCACGCTTTCCAGCGCGATAAATCGGGAGCGCCGGGCGATCTTGAGGGCCGGGAGAATGCGGTCGAGACGATCGACCAGCAAAACCACGTCGGCGGCCTCAGCCGAAGCGGCCGCGCCTTTCGCACCCATGGCCACCCCGACATCCGCGGCGGCCAGCGCCGGAGCATCGTTGATCCCGTCACCGATCATCATCACCGGCCCGTTCTTGCGTTCCGACAGGACGACCAGAATTTTCTGGTCGGGGGTAAGTTCCGATCGCACCAGGTCGAACGAAAGGCCAGCCGCAATGAAGCGCGCAACCTCCTGCCGGTCACCGGTCGCCAGCACGAACCGCTCGAGGCCAACGTTGCGCAACTCGCGCAGCAAGGCTTCGGTGCCGGCGCGGACTTCATCGGCAAGAATCAGGAAGCCGGCGAGCCGGTCATCGACCGCCACGGCGACCGCGAGCGCCCCCGGCGGCCGGTTGCTTGGAAGCAGCGAAAAGTCCGTGTTGGCCACCTTGGCGGCTACGAAGTGGATCCCGCCGACGACAACGTGGCGGCCCTCGATCAGGCCGACGATGCCCTCACCCGGCGTCTCCACGACGTTCGACGGAATTGCCAATGCAAGGTTCCGGCTCCTTGCCTCGGCGACAACGGTCCGGGCGACGACATGCTTGGAGGCCTGATCGAGCGAAGCGGCAATCCGCAACAGCTCGTCCGGCTGGGCCTCGTCAGCCGCGCGAATGGACACAAGCTTCGCTTCGCCGATGGTGAGCGTGCCGGTCTTGTCGATAACCAGCGACCGCACCTGAGCGAGGGCCTCGATTGCCTTGCCGCCCTTGATCAGGATGCCGAGCTTGGCGGCACGTGAGATGCCGGACACGATTGCAACCGGTACCGCAAGGATCAGTGGACAGGGCGTGGCCACCACGAGCACGGCCACCGCCCGGATCGGATCACCGCTCAGCCACCAGGCGGCACCGGCCAGCACCACCGTGACAACCAGGAACAGAAGCGCATAGCGGTCGGCCAACCGTGACATTGGCGCGCGTGCACGCTGAGCGGCCTCCACCAGCCGCACGATGCCGGCATAGGTGCTCTCGGCCGCCCGACGGGTGGCCGCCAGATCGAATGCTTCGCCCGCATTCGTGGAACCGCTCAGAACCGCGTCACCGGGCTTGAATTGCACCGGAAGGGACTCTCCGGTGAGCGCCGACTGGTCGAGCACGGCCAAACCCTGGGTCACAGTCCCGTCGACCGGCACGACATCGCCACGCCGGACCAGCAACCGGTCGCCGGGCAAAATCAGTTCGAGAACGGTCTCCTCCAGCTTTCCGTCCCGGTATCGGAGGGCGGTGCGCGGGACCCGTGACAGCAAGGCGGTCATCTCGCGACGCGCCGTTCTTTCGGCAAAAGCCTCCAGGTATTGGCCACTGGCGTACATCAGAGCGACGATGGACGCCGCCAGGGCCTCGCCGAACGCGAGGGCCGCCGTCATCGAGAGGGCGGCGACGATGTCGAGACCCACATCCCCGCGCCGGAGAGTGATGACGATCTCGGCAAGCAGCGCCAGCAGCACCGGCACCGTAACCGCCGTCCAGATCACGGTTGCCAGGTCGTTAAGGCCTTCGAGTCGCGCCACCACGCCGGTCGCCAGACCCGCCGCGGCCAACACGGCGAGAAAGGGACGGACAGCCGAGAGGATCCGTGAAGTTGTCATAGGTTTAGCTTTTGGCTCCTGCGCCCCGCCCGCCATGAGCAAAATCAAAACCGGCCAGCGGCGGCTATGGACTTGATCCCGCAATCGGATTCAGGGAGATTGCCTCACGAAAAGGAGCCCCGCATGGCCCAATCTGAGACACCTGCCCCCCGCATTGTCTGGCTCAACGTCGTCACCGTCGTGAGCGCCGCCATCCTGATTGGTGCCGAGGTGTTCGGCGCCGCCTTCGCCGGGTCGTGGGCGCTCGCCACCTTGTTCGATCTCGGCGGCCTCGGCGCGCGGGTGCTCGACGTGCTGTTCGTGCTCTGCGGCCTCGCCGTGATGGCGCAGTTCATTCGCGCCGCGCATCGCATCGAGCCGTTCACCGCGCGCGACTGAGCGCGCGTGTCGATCGCCGAAAGAAAAAGTTAAGAAAGTTTTTTGACGCGGCGAACTAATTTGCTTGCACTACGCGAAAAAAATGTTATTTCGGTTGTGCCCAATTTCGCACGTGCCTGTGGCCGTGTGTCGGTCGGTAGGTAGCGGGACAAGAGGCCCGCCAGCCGCCTGGAGAGAGAAGCCAAAACCTCTCCAAGAAATCTGACCGGCAGC